>Ga0126369_10000017_pt1 | contig 86191 bp, 72 predicted proteins | sample PanSoiMetaPlot_1_FD_109646 | JGI IMG/M metagenome (GOLD analysis project Ga0126369, IMG submission 109646) | Tropical forest soil microbial communities from Panama - MetaG Plot_1 | ecosystem: Environmental > Terrestrial > Soil > Tropical forest > Bulk soil | place: Panama | collected 2016-02-17
ATCGAGCAATAAGAGCCCGGGAGAATCCGAATTTGGTGTTTCAGATTGTTGGGGTATCCCTCCAGTCTTCGCGTCCCTCTGGGCAAAGTGTCCTGATAAACCATTGCCCTTGCTCTCGGACACAAGCCCGCGTTTCACGGAGAAACGATTTTGATGAACGTGGGCCGGGTCGCGGGTTAACGACATCCCCACTGCTCAACTCCGAACCGGTGGCTAGTTAATGAAACATGCCGCTGCGTCGAAGCGAGCAGCGCCGGCACAAAAGCCCCCTTTGAGGTTCACTTGCCTGGCACCGTTAAAAGGAGGACGCTAGCAAGCACAGGTGAACTCCCGCAATCAGGTAAACTCCCGATACTCTTTAGAATAAGACACCAACTGTACAAATACCCAGCCGTCCGAAAGAGGGCTAACTGCAGGAACGCCAGTTGGTCCTTGGTGTTCCCACGAAGATGTCGTCGTCTGTAAGTGATTGATTTTAAGGAGCGGCCTATCGGAATCGAACCGACACCTGAACCTTGGCAAGGTTGATAGAACAATTCAAGAAAGCTGGAATGGCGGCCTTTTGGCGATCTTTTGGCGATTTTGATAAAGCTTCAAATGGAAAATAGATGGAAAATGGAAGCGAGCGGTGCTGAACGTAACCCTGCGCGGCCTTTGCACAAAAATAATCACATTGGAGAACGCGGTCAAGAACGGCCTTCTGGGAATCAAAGACCGGGTGGACGGTAGGCAAACGGGAAGTTGACATTCATCGGGCCGGGTTGTGGTCCAGCTGCCGGGTGGCCCGTCACTCGGGCGTAGACTTAACTGCGCCGAGAATCAGTCTCGTTGAGGGGTGCCGACACCTCTCTTCTGAGAAGAGTCGCGGCTGCGTTCGTGACTCACTTCAAGCCTAGTTTTTTCCGGGCCGCCAGCAGTGCGATCGATTCGCGAATGCGCTTCCCTCGTGTTTCCGGTCGTTTAGCCATATGAATCCAAACTACGAAGTTACGGCGGTGAGTTGGTGCAAGCTCCCGAAAGAACTCCCACGCTTTGGGATTTGCCTTTAGTGCCTTGGCAATGTGGGCCGGTAGGTCAGCAACGACCGGGCGCGGCGCGTAGGAGTTGGCCGTCGGCGCCGCCGCCAGACCGGCCGGGGTGAGGAGGCCAGCCTCCTTGAGTTCCACCCACCGCTTCCGATTCAGGCCCGACCACTTGCTCGTAGCCTGTCGCGGGGTGAACTTGAGGGCGTATCGATCATCGTCGAGACGTTTGACGAGGCTGTCAACCCATCCGACGCACAGCGCCTCACGAACCGTATCTTCATAAGGAATCGACTTCACCCCTGTGTGGCGCTTGTGGAACACGAGCCAGACCCCTGGACTCGACGTATGGTGCTTTGCCAGCCACGCCCGCCATTGTTGGCGATCCCCAACCTCCAGTGTCGAGAGTTCTACCATCGAGTTCGCCGGCCTTCCATTCCGTTGTTTAAGGATGACGACCCTTCGTCTCGCATCAAGACTAGGAACCACCTCTCTCAGTTGGAAAACAGATGGAAAATGGAGTCCATCTCTGCACACTGTCCAGAGATCCGCGGAAACACTGGGTGATTGCAAAACTACGCCATTACGGCTTTCAGTCCCGGTGCCACCGGAGGCTTTTTCTTATCGCCCCGACACCACTTCCAGCGGTTGCACGTCACGCTCAACTTTTTCAGCGAGCTCGTCCTCGGCCACTTCCAAATCGTAGCGGGTTTGGAGATTCATCCAGAATGCCGCCGAGTTCTTGAAGTAGCGGGCGAGGCGCAGTGCTGTGGCCGCGGTAATCCCACGCCTCTCGTTGACAATATCAGCGATCCGGGTCACCGGGACACGCAGGTCCATCGCCATTTTGTTCATGCTAAGGCCGAGAGGGACCATAAATTCCTCTTTGAGAATTTCTCCCGGATGCACGGGCTTCAGCTTCTTAGCCATCTTACCCTCCTAGTGGTAGTCCACAATTTCGACCTGGAAGGCGTGCCCTTCGTGCCACACGAAGCAAATACGCCACTGGTCGTTAACGCGAATGCTGTGCTGCCCCTTGCGATTCCCTTTCAGGGCTTCTAGCCGGTTTCCTGGCAAGGTTGCCAGTGTTCCGAGGTCCGGCGCGGCATCCAGCATGTCCAATTTCCGAAGGGCTTGTCGCTCAATTGCTTTGAACCGGCGCACCGGTTCGCGGCGGAAGAGACGTTCCGTATCGGAACGACGGAATGACCGGATCACAGCCTAAGAGTTTACTGTTTTACGTTAAATGTCAATCGGTATTAGCCTGACGAAACATTCAGGCTGAGAGGAACGTCGCGCCATTTAAGGTGTAACCCAGCCAAAAACCGGAACGACCCGGGACCGGGAATCTGCTCTAGTCGAACTCGCAGCTGCATCCGAACCCTAACAGGGTTCGGTAATAAGGCATAGCTAACCGGCGCCAAAAACGCAAAACGCTGAATTGGCCATCCTTAGCGATTTCCCTCGTGCTTTGATCGGAAAGGTAGTCTAGCCGAATCGCGTCGCTTCGATAACATTTTGGAAAATAGAGAAAATGAGGTCGCTGCTTAAGTGCTTGATTTTATGGAGCGGCCTATCGGAATCGAACCGACACCTGAACCTTGGCAAGGTTCCGTACTACCACTATACTAAGGCCGCTTAGCTACCTTCTTTTTATAACACGCCTGAGGGAAGAGCCACAAGCCCGCGCCGTACCCGCACCCTCAAAGAGCAACTGCCAAAACGAAAATGGATCAGGAGACCTGAGTAACACGAGCGGTTTTTACCACGGGGGACCGGCGCTGGCGCTCGGCGAAGCGCATCGCTTTATCCTTGTCCGTGTATACGCGTCCGAACTTTTCACCATCGGCGTAATACACGCTGACCAGCCAGTGGTGATGTTTGCGGCGGCGGTCCCGGGTGAAGGAATCCTTTTCCTTGTTCGATGCGTCTTTTGTCACTTTGCGCGTCCCTCTCTGGAGCATCTGCCCGGCACTATCTCAAGGAATCAAGCGCCGCGCAAGTACCGATGGAGATACTAACACGCCACCTATTACACCAAAAAACGCTCGGAGGGGAAACCGGAAATGTGACTGACGCGCAAGTAATTGCAAACCAGCAGTGAGGACTGCTTTCGTTCCCATGGTCCACGGATCAGTTTCATTGGATGCTCTCCCTCTCGCTTTGGTTGGTGCAGCCGATCTGGACATGCTCGCGAAAAACAGCGAAGTGGCTTTTGACGAAAAAAGAGGCGGCATTTCGCGGGCTCCGCTCCGTGGCGATGGGCCAATTTGTCCATCCGGGCACGCATAAATTGTTGTAACCCATGAAACATTTTCCGGTTTCTTTCGTCTGTATAGGTGAGGAGAAAACAAGCTGCAATGTGGCGGAGCAACATAATGACGATTCCAGTGACAAAACAACCGCCCCTGTTGGAAGACCTGCGAAATCATTCGCAGGAGCAGGTTGCGGAACTGCGCGAGCTTCTGACCACGGGGGCCCCGTCGCGCCCCGATCCACGCCGTCCCGGCTTCTATGAAGTAGAAGGCCGTGCACACACCTACTATGTGTTCAAGTATCCCTCGGGCACAAAGGTGCTCTTGATTGCGGTCTGGGATCGCGACCCTGTTGCAGAAATGGTTGCATATTCCTGCTCCTGCCCCGCCGCTTGATGTCTTAGATTCGCTGAGCAAAAAAGTGAGAAAGCGCCTCGATCAGATCGGGGCGCTTTTTTAGTCTTCGTCGAGGTCGAGAGCCGCAGAGTTGATGCAATAGCGCAAACCGGTGGGTTGCGGGCCATCGTCAAAAACGTGTCCTAGGTGAGCGTCGCAACGGCTGCATTTCACTTCGATCCGCTGCGTCCCGTGACTGGAATCAGATTCCTTATCGATAGCGTCTTCGCTTATAGGAGCGTAGAAACTGGGCCAGCCCGAACCGGAATGATATTTCGTCTCCGCACGGAACAGCGGTTGGCCGCAGCAGATGCATTTGTACGTGCCCGGGGTTTCCGTATCGTCGTATTCCCCTGTGAAGGGCGGTTCGGTTCCCTTCTGGCGCGTTACGTAATATTGATTCGGTGTGAGCTGCTTTTTCCAAGCCTGCTCTTCCTTCTTAACCTTTTCTGCCATTCGACCTTTCCTTGGATCATCCGCTTGTTTGAGGCAAAGCGAGATGTCCTAATGGAATCGTACAACAAGTGACTGAAGTCTGTGCGACTCCAAACGTTGATTGACAGCCGCACGGATTTGCCTTACCTTGGAATTTCGCAATGCAACGCATGCACACAACCCGGGCGCATCGCCACCATCATCATCACGGCAACATGCCGCGCCCGCTGAGGTGTGCATAGCAAAACGCTAAACAAAGCACTCTTCAGCCCGCCGGCATAAAAGCCTGGCGGGTTTTTTTTTCTTTTTGAGGCCGAGAAATTTGGGAGGGAAAGAGATGAAGATCGATTTTCAGAAAAGCGGCGGGCTGGTGCCGGCCATCATTCAGGACGAACGGAGCGGCGACGTCTTAATGCTTGGTTTCATGAATGCGGATTCTCTGAGCGAGACGCAGCGATCCGGCGAAGTGGTGTTTTTCAGCCGCTCCCGCAACCAACGCTGGAAAAAGGGTGAATCCAGCGGCCACGTGTTGCGCGTTCGGGAAATTCGCGTGGATTGTGATGCGGATGCGCTGCTCGTGCGCGTGGAAGCGCTGGGGCCCGGCGTTTGCCACGAAGGATACCGAAGCTGCTTCTTTCGCGCAGTCGAACCGGATGGTGGAGCTAAGCTCATTGCGGAACGAACTTTTTCACCCGCGGCAGTCTACGGATCGGAGAAGCGCCAATGAACCTGTTGAAGCTGGGAATCCCGAAAGGCAGCCTACAAGAAGCGACGCTGGACCTCTTTGCGCGGGCCGGGTGGAAAATCACGCTGAGTTCGCGGAGTTATGTGCCAACCATTGATGATCCCGAGATCGAATGCTTGATGGTGCGAGCGCAGGAGATGGCAAGGTACGTCGAATCAGGAACGCTGGATGCAGGAATCACCGGACACGATTGGGTGGTGGAGACCGAAGCGGATGTCGAGGAACTGTCCGAACTGGTTTATGCCAAGCAGCGGCTGGCGCGCGTGCGCTGGGTGCTGGCCGCGCCCGAAGATTCGACGATCCGCCGACCGCGGGATCTGGAAGGCAAAGTGATTGCCACCGAAGTCGTACAAATCACCCAAAAATATCTGGCAAAACAGGGCGTAAAGGCCCGCGTGGAGTTTTCCTGGGGCGCGACGGAAGTAAAAGTGCCGCAGCTCGCCGATGCAATTGTCGAGGTAACAGAAACCGGCTCATCGCTGCGTGCCAACCGCCTGCGCATTGTGGATACCGTCCTCGAATCGGCCACGGTTTTCATCATGAACCACGGTGCTGCAGGCGACTGCTGGAAGCGCCAAAAGGCGGAGAACCTGGTTTTAATGCTGCAAGGCGCCATTGCGGCAGCGAGCAAAGTAGGCTTGCTGCTCAACGTCCATCGCGACGATTTGCCTGGAGTTCTGGGTGTGCTGCCAGCTCTCAAGAAGCCGACGGTTTCTGCTTTGAGTGATCCGGAATGGGTGGCGGTGAACACCATCATCGAAGAAGCCGTGGTGCGGCAGATTCTTCCAAAGCTGAAAGCGGCGAAGGCCGAAGGGATAGTCGAATATCCCTTGAACAAAATCGTGCTGTGATGCGCATGGTGAAGCTTACACCGCAAACCGAAAAGTGGCTGCTTGCCCGCCGAGCGCGGCAAGACGTCGACGCTCACAAGATTGCCGCGGAAATCGTGGAAGATGTCCGCAAGCGCGGCGATGCAGCACTGTTTGCTTACACAAAGAAGTTCGACCGCACGGATCTGAGCAAAACCGGAGTTTGGGTCGAACAAAAGGAAATTCGTGCTGCTCAAAAATCAACGAGCGTCAAGTTTCAGAAAGCCATTGCAAAAGCCGCGGAGAATGTTCACCGCGTGGCCGAAAAGCAGCTTCCCCGGCCCTGGACGATCGAGACCACACCTGGTGTGAAGATTCGTCAACTGGTCACGCCTATCCACGCGATTGGCTGTTACATCCCTGGCGGGCGATTCTCGCTTGTTTCAACGCTGGTCATGACCGCAGTGCCCGCCAACGTTGCCGGAGTCCCGAATATTGTGGCGGTATGCCCCAAACCAAATTCTGAACTTCTGGCCGCCGCGGGAATCCTGGGTATCGAACGAATTGCACGCATTGGCGGCGCGCAAGCTATCGCTGCGCTCGCCTACGGCACAAAAACCGTCCCGCGAGTGGACAAGATTTTCGGTCCGGGAAATAGATATGTCACTGCCGCCAAGCAAATTGTGAGCAATGAATGTGCGATCGATTTGCCGGCTGGGCCCACAGAGGCCATCGTTTTCGCCGAGCACGGCAAGGCGCCGTGGATTGCAGCCGACCTCCTTGCTCAGGCGGAACACGCCAAGGACGCCGTAAGCTTTTTCGTAACGACTTCGCAGAGCCTGGCTTCCGAAGTTCAGCGTCAGGTGCAAACACAACTCGCAAAGATGCCCAACAGCATGGCGCAAGGCTCGACACAAGTCTCAGGAGCAATCCTTCTCGCGGAATCGTCGAATCATGCTTGCGAATTCATCAACCGGTTTGCTCCCGAGCATCTTAGCCTCCCGGAAAACGAAGGGAAACTTCTTTCGCAGATTCGCGCGTCAGGAACCGTTTTTCTTGGCCCGTGGGGAGCGCAACCTCTCGGCGACTACGCTACCGGGAGCAATCACGTTTTGCCGACGGGAGGCTGGGCGCGCATGCGTGGCGGACTTTCCGCAGCCGACTTTGTAAAATGCATCAGCGTGCAAACCATCACCAGCAAGGGATTCGAGCAGCTTGCCGAAGCCGTGGAAACTCTTGCGGAAGCGGAAGGGTTGATGGCCCACCGCAATGCTGTGAGAGTCCGCCGATGAAAGTGCAATTGCCAGTCAGGCAGGCCATTCTGGATCGCCGAACCTACGAGGCGCCCGCCGAAGGTCGGTCGGACAAAGTACGACTGGACTTCAATGAAAACACTTCGGGCTGCTCGCCGGGGGTTCGGCGCGCGCTCGCAAAACTTACGGTCAAGCAACTGGCGATGTATCCGGAATATCAGAAGCCGACGGAGCGGCTTGCGCGACATTTCGGTGTCAGCCCCGAAGAACTGCTGCTTACCAATGGCGGAGACGATGCACTGCGCGTTTTCTTCGATACGTTCGTGGAACCGGACACGAGCATTCTGATTTGCGAACCAACCTTTCCCATGTACCGCTATTGGGCGGAAATTGCAGGGGCGCAGGTTTGCGCGCTTCGTTACGGGGGGAACATGGAGTTCCCTCTCGAGCAAGTTCTTGTGGAGCTGCAGAAGAGTCCGCGCGTCCTGTTTATTGCGAATCCGAATAATCCGACAGGCACGCTGATCGGAGAAAAAGAGCTGCACTGCATCCTGGAGGCGGCCACACAAACGGTCGTGGTGATGGATGAAGCTTATGCGGAGTTCTCCGATTTCACGGCGCTGCCGTGGATTCACGAATACCCGCAGCTGTTTATTGCCCGGACGTTTTCCAAAGTTGCCGGGCTTGCGGCGTTGCGGCTTGGGGCGGTGATCGGATGCGTAGAGTCGGTTGCGCTCGTGCGCCGCGCGATGCCTCCCTTCCCTGTAAACCTCGCGGCCTTGGTTGCCGCTGGGGCCGCTATCAGCAATTCCGCGAGAATGCGGGGCTATGTGGCCGAGGTGAAGCGCCTGCGAGTGCGGGTGGCCAAGGAATTGCGCGAATTGGGAGTCAAAACCTATCCGAGCGCGGGTAATTTTTTGCTGGCAGATTTTGGCGCGACGGGCCCGGCGCTTTTTCGCAAGTTAGAGAAACAGGGCATTTTGCTTCGCGACCGCAGCAAAGACATGGGCAGCGGCTTCGCGCGTATCACCATGGGAACCTCCGCCGAAATGCGGCAACTGCTCAAGGTCGTTCGAAAGGAATGGAAACCGGCGGCGCTGACGGGGGCACTCCAAACGAATTGAATATGTCTCGCGCAGCGACCATTCATCGGAAGACGAACGAGACCGACATCCGGTTGAAACTCAATCTGGATGGACGCGGGAAGGCTTGCATCAGCACGGGAATCCGCTTCTTTGATCATATGCTCGATTCAGTTGCGCGCCACGGAGCTTTTGATTTGGAAGTGAACGCACGGGGCGACCTGGACGTGGATCAGCATCACACCGTGGAAGATGTGGGGATTACCCTTGGCGAGGCCGTGCAAAAGGCTCTTGGCTCGAAGCGCGGCATCTTGCGCGCAGGCTATTTCCTCATGCCCATGGATGAAACGCTCGCTGCCGCTGCCGTCGACCTGAGCGGACGGCCTTGTTGCGTTGTGAAGGCGAAAATCGCGGCGGCACGCGTTGGCGATTTTCAAGTGGAGCTGATGGAGGACTTTTTTCAAGGCTTCTCGCAAGCCGCCAAGGCCAACGTTCATTTACGCGTTCTGTATGGACGCTCCTCGCATCACCAGGTGGAAGCGGCGTTCAAGGCCTTCGCGCGCGCGTTGCGTTTTGCAGTGGCGAAGGACAAACGCCTGCGAAAAGTCTTGCCCAGCACGAAGGGGCTGCTATGAAGGTCACCATCATCGACTACGGAGCGGGAAATGTGCCTTCCGTCGAGCGCGCGCTGCAGCGGCTCGGCGCCGAACCGGAACGCACTAATTCACCGGACAAGATTGCTACAGCAGAGACGTTGCTCTTGCCTGGCGTGGGGCATTATGCCGCGCTGGTTCGGGCGCTCGACGAACAAAAGATGCGCGAGCCCTTGGTCAGGGCCATCGAACGCGGTGTTCCCTTCTTAGGAATCTGCCTCGGTTTGCAAGTGCTTTTCGAGTCTAGCGCCGAGTCGCCGCAACTGCACGGTCTGAATTTGCTGCCAGGAAAAGTCGGCGCGCTGCCATCCACCGTCAAACTTCCGCATATGGGTTGGAACCAGATTATGCCGAATCGTGAATCGCGGTTGCTTGCCGGGATCGCCCCCAGCGCCTCCTTTTATTTTGCGCATTCTTATGCTGCGCCCGAGTCGAATGGCTCAACCACCGCGACTTGTTTTCACGGGGCTCCTTTCGCGGCCGTCGTGGAGAGCCAAAATATTTACGGCGTCCAGTTTCATCCGGAGAAAAGCGGCGACTCCGGCTCTCGCTTGCTCCAGAATTTCCTTAGGATCGCGGCATGAGCCTCGCGCATCGCATCATTCCGTGCCTGGATACCGACGGAGCGCGCGTGGTGAAGGGTGTGAATTTCGTGAGTCTGCGTGATGCAGGTGATCCGGTGGCTCTGGCTGCGCGCTACAACAAAGAGGGGGCGGATGAATTAGTAGTCCTCGATATTGCCGCTTCGCGAGACCGGCGTCCCACCTTTTTGGAGACTATCCGCCGAGTCGCGGCAGAGCTTTCCATTCCGCTCACTGCGGGCGGCGGAATTCGGTCGCTGGAGGACGGCCGCGCCGTCGTGCGGGCTGGGGCAGACAAAGTCACGGTGAACACCGCAGCCGTCGAGAGACCGGAACTGATCTCCGAACTTTCGCGCGAATTTGGCGCGCAAGCCGTGGTTCTGGCCATAGATGCCAAACACAACGGGAAGCATTGGGACGTCATGCTTCGCGGCGGGCGCGACTCCGCTTCTCGAGACGCCATCGAATGGGCAAAAAGCGGCGTCAAAATGGGCGCGGGCGAAATCCTTCTTACCTCCGTGGATCGCGATGGAACACAACTAGGGTTCGACACGGAACTAACCGCGGCCATCTCCAAGGCAGTCTCTGTTCCCGTGATCGCTTCCGGCGGCGCAAAATTGCCGGAGCATTTTGTCCAAATCTTTCAGGAAGGCGCCGCGGATGCCGCTCTGGCCGCCTCGATCTTTCACGATGGCGTTCAACCCATTCGCACACTAAAAGAGTTTCTTGCCGCCAACGGCATCGAGGTTCGCCTCCCGTGCTGATTCCCTGCATCGACCTGCAAGACGGACGAGCCGTTCAATTGGTGCATGGCCGCAAACGCGAACTCGCCGTTCCCGATGTGTTTGGCCTTCTCCAAAGATTCAGCAGGTATCCGTGGCTGCATGTTATTGACCTTGATGCGGCGATGGGCAAGGGATCGAACGGCGAACTTGTTCGCGCGCTTTGCACTCAGGGGCGAACGAAATTCGGAATGAAGGTTCGGGTGGGCGGCGGGATTCGTACGGTTGCCTGCGCCAAGAAAATTGCCGCCTGGGGAGCTAGCCAGATGGTCATCGGGAGCGCCGTCTTCCACGGCGGAAACGTAAATCTCGGTTTTCTGCGCCAGCTCAATCGAGAGGTGAACCGCAAGCGTATCATCATTGCTCTGGACACACTGCAAGGGCGAATTGCTATCCACGCATGGCGCCGGAGGATTGCGCTTGAAGCAGAAAAAGTGATGGCGCAGCTCGAGCCTTTTTGCGCGGGCTTTTTGTGTACCGACGTGGACCGCGAGGGCACCATGACCGGCGCAAACCTGAAATGGTTCCAAAAGCTGCGCGAGACAACCGATCATCCCATCATTGCCGCAGGCGGCATTCGAACGAAACGCGAGATCGCGGCTCTCGAAAAGATTGGCATGGACGCAGCGGTCGGCATGGCCTTGTACAAAAACTGCCTACGCTAGTTTCTATTGTTTTGTGGAGACCGCGAACCTCAGCGGAGATACGCGTCTGTGATGTACTGCTGCACCATCCGCTGCGTGTTGAAAAACGAACCGTTAATGGCGATGGCGTGCTGCATGATTTCGAGGAACTTGTGGCGTTCGCCGTAGTATAGAGGAAGAATAACGTTTTCCAATTTTGCATAAAGCGATTCTGCCTCAGCTTGATTGTCCGTTTCCAAACCGTTTCCGGAGCCGCGACGCGACTCTCCAATCGACCACCCTGTCACTCCTTCGATGTGGCCCTCGACCCACCAGCCATCCAAGATACTTAAGCTAGGCACGCCGTTGAGCGCGGCTTTCATCCCGCTGGTGCCGGAAGCTTCGAGCGGAAATTGCGGCGTGTTAAGCCAAAGGTCCACACCGGAAGTCATCTTTCCGCCCAAGTCCAGGTTGTAATCATCCAAGAAAACCGTAGGGACATTTTTCCGCAACGCTTTTTTTGCTTTGTAAATCCGACGAATGATGTCTTTCCCGCCCGTGTCATTGGGATGAGCTTTGCCAGCATAAATAATCTGGAAGTGCCCGGCGTCTTTCGCCATCTGGCGCAGGCGATCGAGGTCGGAAAGAATCAGGTCCGCGCGCTTGTAACCCGTGGCTCGCCGCGCGAAACCAATCGTAAAGACCTCCGGGTCGAGCTGAAGGCCAGTTTTCTTGCGGACCTCTTCGAACAATTCGTGTTTGGCAATCAGATGCGCGGCCCAGACATCTTCTGCAGGCAAGCCCAGCGCGCTCCGCAAACTGAAATTGTCCTCGCGCCATGAAGGAATGTAGCGGTCGAAGAGCTGCCGGAAGGCGGAGCAGGTCCAAGTACCAGCGTGGACGCCGTTGGTGATAGCGTGGATGGGCACTTCGGGAAACATCTGGCGGGAAGTTTCGCCATGCTGTTTGGCCACGCCGTTGACGTACGTGCTCAGGTTCAGCGCAAGCTGCGTCATGTTCAGCGAAGCTCCGCTGCGAGCCGCATCCAGCAAGCCGGATACATTCTGCTCCGCCTGGAGAATTCGCTTCACCAGGTCCGCGGCTGAAGCGTCGCTCAAGTCGAAAAAATTGATCTGTCCGGGGAAAGCTCGAGTGAGGTACTCCATCGGGAACCGGTCGTGCCCTGCCGGAACGGGAGTATGCGTAGTGAAGACGCATTTGCCGCGAACTTTTTCGATATCTTCGCCGCGGATGGAAGAGCGGCCCGCCTTCTGGGCTTCTTCGCCAAGCAATTCCAAAGAAAGAAGGGCGGCGTGGCCCTCATTCATGTGGAACCGCGTGAGATCGCTGTAGCCCAGCGCGCGCAGCATGCGCACGCCGCCGATGCCGAGCACCACTTCCTGGCAGAGGCGATAGTAGGAATCTCCCCCATACAAGGAGCCGGTGAGATTGCGGTCGAAATCCGTATTCGAGGGCAGGTCGGCGTCGAGAAAGTACACCGGCACTTCGAATCCGTGAACGCCCTTCACCGAATACCGCCAGCAGCGAAGCTCGAGGCGACGGTTTTCAATGGGAACGCTGGCGCGCGCCGGTTCTTCGGTCAGGAAGTCTTCCACGCGCCAGGCCACCGGTTCTTCTGTTTGCGAACCATCTTCCGCAAGGCGCTGCGTAAAGTACCCTCTACGGTAAAGGAGCGACACGGCCACCATCGGAAGCCGCAAATCCGCTGCGGCGCGAATGGTATCTCCCGCCAGCACACCGAGCCCGCCGCTGTAGCTGGGCATGGCGTTTTCCAGCGCAATCTCCATCGAAAAGTAAGCAATGAATCGTTTTACTGAATTCGGCTGAGTTGACATCACACTCGCTTTTTGGCCAGGGATAGAGCCAGCGCCCTATCGCGAAAATCATCTTTCTGTAAAACTTCTATTTTCCGGGATAAGCACATCGCTCGCAAGGGTTGGCAGGGCTATTTTTGCATTTTCGGTTTCCAGAAACTTTCGCGGCGCAGCGCCCGAATTCTTGTATGCATGGGTCGAGCAACAGAATCGGTTTGCCAAGCAAACTCTGACTTCGGCTATAGCAAGACTTATGAACAAAGCCTCAAAAGTGCTTGAGGGGCACGACGTGTCGTGCCCCTCAGGAAGTTTGCGAGCCAACGTCGAGCCTTTGGCCCTCTTCAAAAAGCGCCTCGACCCGACGCCCTGCTCAAGATTAAAACTCGAAGCGCAACGCCAACTGCGCCTGCCGCGGATCACCCACGCCAACACGCAGAAAGCCATCAAAATTAAAAAGGGCCGGCGTTACCAGCGGGTTAACGTTATTTCTATTATTAAAGGTGTTAAACATCTCAAAGGTTGGGACCAACCGATAATGTTCTCCTAACCTAAATGGCCGCATAGCCCGCCAGTCGAAGGAAACGTATTCATTGTTCTTCCATGTGGAATTGCGCTTGCAATTCAGATTCGCTAAGCAATTAGCCGGGGTTATTGGCTGCGGGGAGTGCGCCTGCAGCCGGGTGTCGACGTTAAACCCGCCGGGGAGCTCATAGTATCCGAATAGATTGAACTTATGACGTTCGTCCCGGTCGGAGAAACTATAGTCCAGCGCAGGTATTGGGGGGTTCAGACGGCGGTCAGTAAACGGGTCGCGCTCATTGGAATCCGTATCCAGATCCTCAGAAAGCACGTAATTCCACTCCAATTGGAATCGCTGGCTAAAGCGCTTTCTCATCCCGAATGTGACTCCGCGGTAGAGAGATTTTCCGGGGCTAGCGGTCACAAACACATCGCCAAGGTCAGGGGAAAAGGCACCGGGTGGAATAACCGTGTTTCCCTTAGCGTCAAACAAGCCTTCGGCATTAACGTTGTAGAACGATGTGAGATGCACGCCCTTCGAAACCGTGACATCGACATACGCGCTCAGGTTTGGAGCGATCTCTTGTTCGTAGGCCGCGTTCGCCGTATAGATACGCGGATTTTCGTAATCTTTACTGAAGACTCGGACTCCAGTGAAACAGGGGAAAGGATTTACTGGCGGCCCGGGGCACGAGGGATTGCCCGGGGTAGCAGGGAAAGCATTAGGCCAAACGGGCCCGCCGCCTGTGGCCGAATTTGCAAAGATAGTTCTCTGCTGCACACCATTCGTGGTGATCGACCCGACTTGAGAGAGCATGTTCTGGCGGCCGTAGAAGATGCCATAGCTCGCCCGGAAGAGGGTCTTATGATTCTTGAGCACGTCCCACGCAAGGCCGACTCTGGGCTGAAACTCTTTCTTTGCGCTGTGGAGTGTCCCATCCGAGGGGAAGATGGGATTGCTCAGAAAAATACCATATGCCGTCTGGCTCGGTGGCGTGATGACACCAGGAAAAATCTGTGCTTCCCAGCGTAAGCCATAGTTCAAGCTAAGACTCGGCAGGATTTGCCATTTATCCTGGGCAAACAGAGCGTAGTCCTCGTTGTTGATACTCGAGGCCCCAGGGGGGATTTTGCCCAAACCCGTGGGCACACCGTCCTGCAAATAGAATAAGAGCCCAGGAGCCGTTGGGCCAAACCCAGGTCCCATTGAGGCAGGAGAAGCGTAATGGAGAAAATCGTCCACGCTGTCAAAGATGTAGCGCCCTGTAAAGAACCCACGGAAGACTTGAGAATTGTTCGTATGAAGCCAGTCGCCACCGAACTTGAAGTTGTGCTTGTTGCGAATAATTGAAAAATTGTCGCGGACCTGTGAGCGCCAAATCGTCTCATCAACGTTTGGTTCGAGAAAGAATGGATTCCCGATCCGGAACGTGGTCGCAAACCCCATCGCTGTGTCTGCCGGGATCTTGGAAGGTGTAGCGGACCTGGGCCTCACCTCGCGCTGGTAGCTGAAGTGTGCTTCATTCAATTTGTTGGCGGAGACGGTGGTGAAATAATTGGCATTGATAGAGTTGATTTTGGACGGTCCCTCGATTCCGTTGGCGGAGTCTCCGTAGGTCGGCACGTCGAAGGTTTGATTAGTGTTCTTTGAATAGTCAAAATTGTATGAGATCGCCAGCTGATTTTTTGCGCTTACGTTCCAATCGAACCTTCCCAATGCGGCGGAATTCCGGATAGGATGCTTTACCGGCTGCCCGTCATCCTGCCCCACACTGTTCTTCAGGAAATTAAGGAGTGCGACGCGTTGGCACTCGGCGCTTGCATTAATCACTGCGTCATTCACTCCGACTACAGGATTAGCGACCGAGCAAGCTGCCCCTAGTGGCGCACTCAGATTCGGACGAGTTAATTCCGCAATAATCTGCTCAAACGCCCCAAAAATAAACATCTTGTCCCGGACGATCGGGCCGCCAACGGTTCCGCCGAACTGATTCCTTCGAAAATCCTTCAGCGGCTTTCCATCCGAGGTGTTCGCTGTCAAACCTTCACTGCGGAAGTACTCGAATAAAGATCCGTGCAAGTCGTTAGTCCCGGACTTCGTGATGACGTTTATCACTCCGCCGGCCGTTCGTCCGAATTCTGCGCTTGCTCCGCTGGCCACCACCTGAAATTCCTTAACCGCATCCAGGGTGATGTCAATCGCCGCCCGCTGGCCGCCGAGCTGTTCCCCGAAAAAGCCGTTGTTGTAGTCCCCGCCGTCGAGGCTGATGTTGTTGAAGACCCCACGTTGGCCGCTGAAATTGATTTCGTCGCCGTCGGGACCCTGTGTGATTGCCACGCCAGGCGTGAGCGTAAGCAAATCCTCAAACTTGCGTCCCAGCACGGGCGTTTTCTCCACGGAAAGTTCATCGAGCGTCGAAGACGATTCTGTCTTCGTCGTCTCAACTGTCGGAACGTCCGTGACCACGATTTGCGTCGCAACCGACGAGACTTTCAAACTCACAGGAAGATTGATGACCTGTCCGACCGTCAGATTCACGTTCTGCTGCAAAACGGTCGCGAAGCCGGACTTGCTAATTGTAAGTGTGTAGCGACCGGGAACTAGGTTCAGAAATGCAAAATGGCCATCGGCATCTGTTGTTTCTGTCCGGATGAAATTCGTGTCCAGGTTTTTTGCTTCTACAGTTGCGCCAGCGACGCTTCCGCCCTTTTCATCGACGACGTCGCCTTGCACGGTTCCCGAGGTAATCTGCGCCTGCCCCCAAGCGGTCGAGGCAAAACACAACCCAATTGCCAACACAACGCAGGCACACAACAGTTTTTTCATATTTCTCTCCCTCAGACTTCACACCCCTGATTTTCGCAAGCCAGAAAGGTCTCAATGGATGAGCCGGCTTGCGAAAACATTTTGCAGGGAACGAGTTTAGGCCTACTCGCTCTGAAAACACAAGGGGAGTGGCTGTGGAAACTTTGGGTTCTCGCGTTTCATGTTTTCGATGAGGCGAGCTTGATTTTCCTCAATAGTGGTCCGCTCTAAATGAACTTTATCCACGTTGTATCGCCGAATCTGCTGCCTGCTCTTCCCTGTTCTTCACGCTCTCAGCCAATGAGGGCCGGCGCTGGAGTCAGCTATAATCGCCTGACGTGAACACCATTCTTGACGGCATTCGCGTTGTTGAGCTGACCGAAGCTCTCGCCGGTCCCTATTGCGCTATGCTGCTCGGCGATCTTGGCGCGGATGTCGTCAAGGTCGAGCGCCCGAGCACTGGCGATCAATCGCGAACCTGGGGGCCGCCGTTTGTTGGCGGAGAATCGGCCTATTTTCTTGCGGCCAACCGCAACAAGCGTTCCATCGCGCTCAACTACGATGATCCGCGCGGCGCGGAAGCGTTTCAGAAACTGCTCTCAAGCGCCGACGTTTTCCTTCATAATCAGCCTTCGCGCGCGTCGCTTCAAAAACGTAGAATCGAGCCAGAAGCGGTTTGTGCGAAACACGCGCGCCTGATCTATTGCAGCATCACCGGATACGGCTTCACTGGCCCCAAAGCAGAAATGCCCGGCTACGACATCCTCGCTCAAGCCGAAGCTGGCGTGATGAGTTTCACCGGCGAGCCTTCAGGCGGCCCGATGCGCTATCCCATTGCCATTGCGGACATGACCTGCGGAATGTACGCCGCCATGGGAATTCTCGCGGCCCTCTTCCACCGAGAGAAAACAGGACGCGGCCAAATCCTCGACATGGCGCTCTTCGATTCACAATTAACGTGGCTGGCGAATGTGGGCAGCAGTTACTTGAACGCGGGCGCCTCGCCCCAACGATGGGGCAACGCCCACCCGAACATCGTCCCCTATGAAGTTTTTCGTGGCAGCGATGATCGCTATTTCGTCGTGGGAGTCGGAACTGAAGCGCTTTGGAAGAAGTTCGTGCGCGTCCCCGGCTTGCAAGACGAAATCGGGACCGACGCACGATTCAAAACCAACGCTGACCGCATCAACCACCGCGCGATTCTCGTGCCGCAATTGCAAAACATTTTTTCGCAGCAGGCCGCCGCGGCCTGGCTCGAAAAATTCGCTGCCGCAGAAATACCGGCTGCCCCCATCAACACAGTGGCCGAAGCAGTCAGCGCGGCACAAACTCACGCAAGAGGGTTGATCGTTCAGCTCGAGCATCCGACCATCGGCACAGCCAAGAGCATCGCCAACCCGATTCGCTTTTCGGCGACTCCTGCGAGCTACCGGTTGCCGCCGCCTCTCCTCGGCGAACACACCGAAGAGGTTCTCCGAAGTCTGGGATATTCAGGGGAAGAAGTGAGCCGGATATCCGCATCCCAAATGAATCCCCTCGGTGCGAAGACAAGATAGAGTCTAGATGAAATTCCCGACGTTGAAATAGGGATGCGTTCCTTCTCCGCCTCCCAAGGCTACTGCCATTCGGAAGATGACATCCTTGCCAAGATAGATCGAGACTCCCCCACCGAAGCTCTGATGCATTTGGGAAATGTCAAAATCGCTTCTGTGTAGCGCCACCTGGCCAGCATCGTAAGCAAGCAAGAGACCAAGATGAGTGCAGACGGTCCGGATAATTCCCGGCTTGCAAGGCTCGCAGGCTTCACACATTTTCCTGTCATATTCGGCTTTCACGGTCAGAAGATTAGGGCCGCGGAATCGGTAGTCTTTAAAAGCCCGCAACGAAGGTTGATTATCGATGTCGGAACCGCCAATAGTCTCCTGCAGGTAGAAAGGCACGGCGCTTCCTCCGGTGGCCGTCGATACGGAGTATCGCCAAGCTACGGAAAAATAATTCTGCGCAATCACACCACCATGCTTTTTCTTCTCAGGATAGAAGCGGTGCTCGAAGTTGCCCTCGAACCGGCGGAAGGAGTAGTGTCCTGTGCTGGCGTCTTGGTAGAGATTGTAGGCAAGGTTGTAATTGACTTCATAGCGCTCAAGAAACCGTTTGTGCGGGCGGAAGAAGATCTGTTCGTGTGCAAAAGGAGGTTGCGTTGCAAGCCCCGGCGCCGTTTGTTCCGTGTAAACTTGCTGGATCGAAACCACGTTCGTTCCGGTGACACCGGCCACATTGGGCCAAAGACCCTCCACCTTGCCCCCAGCCGACAGCCATGAAATTTCCGGGAATGGCGTGGTTAATTCGACGCCTGCCGAAGTGTCTCGCTGACTGAATTTTACCGAGTTGTTGACATTCGTGTTGGGACCCAGGCCATAAAAGGTCATAACAGGCAAAGAGCGGTTCCGCGCATAGCCAGTGAGAGCCAACGACTCGCCGGACTTGTTCCAATCCGCCGTTATTGCCCGGATCGTGGTGAATTTCAATTCGGCGTACCAAAACTTGCGAATGGTTATTAAGGACGTGGCCTGTAACGTATTCTGAGAGCCGTTGTTTTCATTGAAATCCTGGGAGTACCGCCCACCGCCTCCGACCGCGCTGCCAGGCACTATCGACTGGGCGACAAAATGGAATGGCCGAGACCTGAAAGTGGAAGTAGCGCAAGGAATGAATTTCTTTTTTAGATCGCCAAACAGGGCGCAATTGCTCTTCCACTGATCCCAATCCGTTGTCCCGGTTACCGGTGTATTGTTAGCAGCCGGCGCCTGAGCCTGCGCCGCAGACGCAAGAATGGACACGCATCCAGCTGCTCCAATTGCAACTACAAGTCTCCAAATCGCTCGACCTTGCACTGAGTCCATGAGCATTGCCCTCCATTCAGTGGTTCGCGCCTGCCGCCCTTGCGTGGCTTTGCAGGTATGCGGAGGCTTGTGCCTCGGTCGTAATCGACTGAATGACCTTGTCGGGGTCGTCGCCAGCCATCATTGCGGCCTGACGAACGAGCATTTTGAGATGGTCATTGATCGGCTGATTAAGCTCAGCGGCTGTCGGAGCCTCGGATTTTGCTCCCGCGCCCAGGTCGATGTTGTCGGTCCGAGGTTGCTGTAGGGTCAGGTTGTCCTCAAAAGTGTTGGCGTTTTTGTCCCGAAGCGTGAGGTTTACGCCCGCAACGTTGGGGAGAAAGAGTTTCAGCGCAGTTGCAATGATGGAAGAGTGATCGTAAACGCGGTGGTCAATCACTCCCGGAGGGATATAAGGCGAAATCAAGACCGCAGGAACCCGCACACCTAGCCGAGTGAAGTCAAACGACGGATCCTGGGAAACGCCATCATTGATCCAGGTTTTCCCGTCTGGGTTGATTGTGGTTGGAGGAGGGACATGGTCGTACGTGCCTCCGTGCTCATCGTAGACGACCACCAATAGCGTGGAATTGCGAACTTTGGGATTGCTCCAGATCGCTTTAAATGTCGTTTGGATAAGTGCTTCCCCTTCTCGCACATTATGATCGGGATGTTGGTCGCTTGCCGAGAAGGCAGGCTCCCCATTGCCTCCAGGAGAATTCGCGAAGCGCGGTTCCAGAAAGCTGTATGTGGGCAGGTCGTTATCGGCGCATGCTGGAAGAAAGTCGTCGTCGAACGAGCCAAAGAAATCTGGATTACCCGCGAGGCCGTTGAACGTCGAGGCCATCGTGGAATCGTGATAGTAGATGACAGAGTCCAACTTGTTTTCCGCTAACCGCTCGTAAATGGTCGGCGTTAAGTCACGCCAATCAATGCCCATGTCCACTCTCCCGATGGAAGTCGCCGCATGCATGTACGCGCGATTGGGGAATGTTGGACCCGGTATGGAGGAAAACCATCGATCGCATATGCAGAATTGTTGCGCCAAACTGGTCAACACCGGCAGCTTCTGAGCGGAAAAACATTTCATAATGCGATGAGCATCTTGCGACGCGAGACCTTTGCCTTCGTAGCTCCGCACGAAGCCAGTCATGACCGGATTCTTCGCTACCGGAGTAAAGGGATCGCCATAGAGTTGTGTCAGAGTGTCGAAGCCGGAGTGCCCTGGATCCGGCGTAAGGTCGCCTGCGTAATTTGCATCGTTCGAAACTTGGGCGATTCCGCCAACGGAGTCCGTGTTCGTTTCGCTCCCGCTTATACCATCGATGGCCCAATCCGCGCTGGCTGCAAACCCCAGCATGTGGTCAAACGAGCGGTTCTCCATCATCAGCACGACGATGTGCTTGAGGTTATCCAATCCGGCTGGCGGCATAGTTCCCCCCACGGCCATTGAAAATGTCTGTGATTCTCTTGGAGTAGTGACCGAGTATACTCGAAGCGTTTCACCTATCTGGGAAATAATCGAGGGGGTATTGCTGAACTTCTATAACTCAATCAGCTAATTCTCAGGATCCGGCATAAAGCTGGAAAGGGGCCCAATAGAATGGCTTCTTGAAGACAGACTTGGAGTCTGGGGAATGCAGCAAGCTGAGCTTGGCATCGCGCAATGCCGTCGCTGGATCCTTACCTTGGCTCAATTCACCGTACAGAGCATCCATCAACTGAGGCGTGGAAGCATCGCTCACTTCCCACAGCGCGCCAATCACGTTGTGCGCGCCGGCGCGCAAGAACGCCCATGAAAGCCCCACTAGTCCTTCGCCCGAATATGCGCGCGTGCCGGAGCCAGAGCATGCCGAAATAGTCACGAGATTGGCATTCAGGTGATGCGGCACAATGTCTCGCGCATAGAGTTTGTAGGAATCGCCTTCCTTGCTGAGGATTACCGCCGACTCCAGCGGACGCATGTGGCTGGCCGTGCCGTGCGTGACGAAATGGAGATAAGCAAAGCGTTCCGGATTGCTGCCCAAATAGGCAAACGGCGTCGCTCGCTTCCCTTCCAGCACCTTCCGACTCGAATCTGGAAAATAGCGCCCAACTTTCTGCATCTCCGCGGGCGCTTGGGGAAGCTTGGGAAAATCCGCGTTCGGCGGCTCGGTGTTGCCAACAAGAAGCAAACTTCTCCGCTTCGCTGCCTCCTCTTCACGTCGCGTCGCGGAATGGTCCAACAGGGTCAGCGAGCTGGCAGTGGTCAGCGTGACGTCTTCGATCCAGAAGTGAGGCTGCGGATCGGGCACGACCAGGGTCTCGAAGTTCAGCCCGTAGAGACTCTCGGCCGGCAGCACGAACACTCTCGATCCGCTAGGAATCAGCTTCTTGGCAGGCTCTACCAGCATCACGTACAACTGCTTACCGGCTGTGCTTCCGGCGTCTTGCGCATCGCGCATTCCTAAAACCGACTTCTCATGCGACTTCACCACAGGTTCAATCTCCGCCGCCTTCGGCAGCGCGAAATAAGCAACCTCCGCCGGCGTGATCACCCACAAACAAGAGCGGTCGTGCCCTATCCAATAGAAAAGAAGGGTTGCCTTCAAACGCTTCGCCAGTTGCTGTGGCCGCAGGGCAGACAAACGTGGCGTGGCTTTGTCCGTTGCGGTTGCTAAGCCCTCCTCCAGTGTGCGCGCCCGGCTCAGCTCCGCCACTAGCAGCGCGTCTTGCTCCCGGCCTCGTGAAATCAAGAAATGAATATATCCGTCGTAAAAGTCTATGCCGCTGGAAAGAAACGATAGCCGCAACTCTTCGGCCTGGACTGAGGAACGAACACCTTCAATGGTTTCGAGCGACCGGCGGAACTCTTTGTCGGCCTTGTCGAATTGCCCTTCACTTGCGCATGTCTGCGCAAGGCGGGCATGCGCCTCCCACTTCTGCGCCGCATCTGCCCTGGAATCGGCAATGACCTGTAGGAAAGCACTCTCCGCGTCCTTATAAGCCCGCTTACTTTGAGCGATTCGGCCACGAACGAGCATTGACTCCAAGACTCCGGACTGATCTAACCCCGCTTGCTCGATTTGGGCTGCTTCCGCGTAATATTTTTCGGCACTTTCAATATCGCCGGTCTGAAGGGCGATTTCGGAGAGATCATTCAAGAACTCAACGAGCGTGCGCTTATCCCCTTGGTGCCGGGCCAGATCAAGAGCTTGAACGAGCACGGCTTCCGCAGGTCCGTACTCGTGTTGTTCGTAGTAAACGTTCGACATACCAGTGAGCCAGTAGATTTGATTTCCAATCAGCCCAGCCTGCACTGAGGCATCTTCCGCTTGCTTGCCGAAGGCGAGAGCATTCTCGAAGTCACCCAACTTTCTGTAATTCCACGCCATATTGCCAAGGATGACCGACATATTTCCCTTCATTCCCAACTCATTTGCCGCCTGCAATGCGGCCGCATAAAGGTCAATTGCCTCATCATAGCGCCCCCTAGCGGTGGCCAAACGACCGAAGTCGGCCAACGAATTGGCTTCCAGACCTCGCAGAGCATTACTCCGAGCGAGGGCTAGCGCAGCGTGATAATCTGACTCTGCGCTGTCGTATTTCTTCTCATCGACCCAAAGAGCGGCTCGAGCGATCAAGAGTTGGCAAGTGTACCGGGGTACCAGTGGCTTCGCGAGCAGTTCCGTTTCTTCGAAATCGCGTTCAGCAATAGCGAATTCTTGCGTGTAACGATGCGCAATTCCTCGATAGAGCCTTCGCTGTTCCGGGATTTCCGTGGTAGCTAGAGCTGCTGGCGCCTCCGGTTTGAGAATAGACAACGCTTCCCTGGCTTGTGAACGCGAGACCAGGATGCGTGCCTTAAGGATTCGGAAGCGCCACTCCCACTCATCGTTTCGGCCTTCATACCGCCGAAGAGCAGCGTCGGAATCAACCAGAGCGGAATCGAACTCGCCCCGATTTACTTTTTCTTCTAGGATCTTGTATTCGGATCCAGGTGACCGACAAGCACCGAGACACAGCGCTGCGAGGAGGCCCAGCGAGCTTACATAAAACGCTAGCTGCCGGGGGGCACTGGCTGGCCGTTGCTTGAGGCCTCCGCCACCGTAAGATTTGCCACATGCGGCGACCCCAGTTCGAGCCTGAGCATCGTCAGGGTTCGCGTCCCGGTTGCGGCGAAGATTTCGGCCAGAAAGATTTTCCCGAAATTCTTCACTTCGATGAGGTGCTGCTTCGCATCGACGCCTCCCAACCTGGAGTCTATCCTTTCTACGAGGGAACAAAGCGCCACCTTCCGGTCATTGTCGATTCCCAGTATTTTCCCGGATTTTTTGTCCCCTGCAACATCTTTCGCTAGATCAGCGAAGGTCTTGCATTTGACCAGCAGATCGTGGCGCAGAGTTACCTTCACGTCTTGGCCATTGATTTTCAGCCCCTCAAACCGGCTATCCTCCGCAGTGATGTGTCCTTCCGGCTCATCCGGTTTGTGAACCGACGTCAGCCGCGAAATAATGCGGTCCGCTGTCACCACACCCAGGATGTTCAGCCCGTTCACCACAGTCGACGCGTGTGTAACATAGGTGTCATCCCGACGATGCTTTCCCGAAACAAAAGTGTGCGCCGACTCGAAACTCACAAAATCTTGAAAATGAAAGGCCCTCTCGTCAGCCACGGCGTGCCCACCGATCGTGGACAAGGCAGCAGAAGCTCGCGAAGGAATAATCGACCATAGCGGATGACGGAATTCCCCGTCCAACGCGTGCGCGAAGGCGTGAAAATGAAACGGGATGCGGTGCAGGGGCTTAGGCATAAGACACACCTCAGTGTCTTAATTTGGGCCCTACATAGTCATTCAGCTAGGGTAGAAATTCAACTGAAAAGCCGAGGCGCAGGACTTCCTCTCGACTTCCCGACCCGTTCGCGCCCGGAACACCCGTAAATACAAGGTTGTACTTGCCCGGCGTGACGAGGCCTCCGCGAACCGCAAACTCAGCCTCGCGGTTCGCGCTGGTCCCCGGCAACGTTGATTGCGCCAAAGTGCGTCCCGATTCGTCCCGGAGTTCGCTAAGATAGCTGTCGAAGACCTTCGTAGGTGTGAAGTCAAACTTGAGCGCAAAGCTCTCGTTCGGACGAACGGCGATCTTCACCTCTTCCCCGCCGCGCGTGTTTGCCATCTGCAGCGAAAAAACCGAGGTAAACACTTGTCCCGCGCCGCGCGCTGCTTCTTGCTTCGCGCGCGGAATCGTAACGGTATTCTGATAGGCAACCACGACCAGCAGCGTGGCGAACACCGGCACCGCTACAGCCGGCCTCAGCCATGCGAACCAGCCGCCCCGCTCTCGAGCAGGTGCGGGCGCCTCGCTCCGGTTTTCCTGCCGAAAGACTTCTCGCGCTGTGTCCGTAAACGACGCCGCCGAGTACACATCCTTCGCGCAATCGGGGCAATCGATATAGTGGTCTTCGTATTCATCTCGTTGAACGGGGGGGAGTTCGCCGAGCACATACTTCACCGCTAGTTGCAGGTCTTCTGCCTGTTTGCAATCCATATGTGCCTTCTGCTTTCTGTGCCTTCCGTGCCTTTCCGTTGACTAGTGCCGGGAACCACAAAATCGTTTCACTAACTTGCCAGCCCGTTCGACCCTCCATTCCCATTTGGTCCTTACTTATACAAAACACGGAACTTATCCTTGGCTCTCAGCACCAGCACCCTTAGATAGTCGCGGTTTACCCCGAATTCGTTGCAAATCAGGTCTTTGTCCTCTTCATCAAAGAACAACCGCCTTAGGATGCGGCGGTCTTTTTCCGGTAATTGGCCCAGGACCCAACGAACGCGCTTTACGGTCTCTTGTGTGACCAATAAACAGTCTAGATCCAACACCTTGTCCGGCACTTCGATGGGTCCATCGTCTCCGTGGGAGTTTTTAGAGGCCTGACGGAAGTATTCCAGCAAGACGTGGTTACTAACGGAGTTAACGAAGGCGCCAAAGCACTCTGCCTGCCGCACTTCCCCTTTGTGCACCTTAACCATGACTCTCAGCAAAGTGTCCTGGACCAGGTCATCGATCACGTCTGGAGATAGCCTCCGGGCTCGAAAGCGAATGCGCAAGAATTTCCCAAAATAGCTGGCAAAATGACGTTGCGTCTCAGCGTCGCCTGCCCTCAGCCTCTCCAAATAGGGTTTATCAAACGGAAAAAAGTCCACACCTTGCCTCGGCGCCCCAATTGCTTTACCCGACTTGCGTACCCATCTCGCGACTTAGACATGGAGTATACCGTCGCCCCGCCCCACCCGCAATGGAGCCTCGAAAATTTCGTGCGCCTCCCTTGGCCCCGTGGCCGCTCCTAACTCTGGGGTGGCCTATCCTTGCGGGTTTTTGCAAGGTGGGCCACTCTTCGTGTCAGGGCCTATCGGAACGCGGTCGCGGCGTCGCCGTCCCCGGGCGACTTATCTCCCTCTGGAGTGATGATAACTTTGTGGTATAAGGGTTTAATCACCGCCACCGTATCCGGCTGCGCGCTCTTTTCACGTAGTCCGCTGTCTTTCTGCCAGCAAGTTTTTCAGAACTTACACACTGCCCCAAATTTGCCACGCTTTTTGAGGCCCTGTCTTTTCAACAACTTCCAACCATCAAATTCAATAACTCCTTTCTTTTTATGACGATACGAATTGCCTAAATTAGTGTACTCATCGTATAAGTATAAGTACAGTATTACTAGAGGTTCCAGTTTGCCCGATGCAACACTATCGCACAGCTTTCTCACCATGTGTCAAAGGTCCTTCCCGAAACGAAACGAAGCCATGAAACGAAATGGCACCACGTTGCACTATCTCTCTGTGAAATCTCGGTAAGCCCGGGATTCTCTACCGGGGGATCCACCCCGATCCCCCTGTGCCCCAGCAGGCGCATCCGAGCCTGCCCTGAACGGGCAAGGATGCGCCTCCCCTCTTCGCGAGGCCGGGCCAACCCAAAGGGAGGGTTTGTGTCAAGTCCAGTTCGTCACACCAGCAGTTCGGAAAAGTCTGCCGTTTCTTTCTCCGGTATCTCAGACAGAATAAGGATCGAATCGATCATCGGACGCGCCGCCAACGCACTCACGGCTTTCAGCTTCGAATTTGTCGCCAAACCGGAACAAGCTGCCGGCGCCACGCTGTCCCTTCCCGCGGCAATTCAATCGGGATTAGAGGATGTCGCCGGTTTCGCCGGCAGCCTCGTGATGGTTTCCGACCAAGAAGCACGCCTCATCACCGTGATCATTTTCTGGGACGGAACCGACGCGCGCCGCGGCTGCGAACGCAGCGTGCGCCGCGTCCGCGCGCTTCTCGCTCCGTACATGGATCGCTGCCTGCGCGTGCAAAATCTTTTCGCGCACTTGCCCAAGCCGCAGGGGCTTCCACTGGAATCAAGTTCTATTGACAAATGCTATATCAACCAGGAGAGTCTTGCTCAGGAAGCAAACGTCTGCGCCGCATAGCTCATCTTAAGAAAGATGGAGATTCGGGACCCAAGGGTTCAGAAAGAAAGGGATGCGGATGAAATGGGGGATCGCTCAGAGTCACGTGGTTTGGGCCCGGTGGATACAAAACTTGCGGAACGAAACTGCTGCGAGAGTGCTTGTCACAGCGCCGCGGCTACTTCCCTGGATCACCAGGCTCTTTGCCTGAACCATTTTCTTCTCCGGTGCTATGCGCAATTGGGAGCCGTTGACCCGCGCGGCCAAAAATCCGGCGAACCGCGCGTGGATCTCGCCGCGATGCGCGCCTTTATTGAAGAGTGCTCGCAAAAGGCCCTTGAGGTCTGCCTGCACACCGGAAATCTCACCAATCTTGAACGCGCGCGTTTGCTCGATATTCTGCTCTGGGCCAGCGAATTGTTTGTGGTCCTTCGCGCGCCGCGCGTGACCTTCGGCGATTTCGCCGCCTCGCCGGATGCCCGTGGCGCAAAACGGATGGCTTTGCACACCTAACTCGCCCTTCGTGCGCCCGCTTTTATGTGAAGAAACGCTGGGACTCAGTCGTTGTCGGAGGGCCGCGGGTCTGTGCGCACGCGGCTGAATAACCGCGGGGCCCATTCCGTCCAGGACACAGCTTCGAGTTCCGCCAGGTAGGAATACGCAACCGGTACCACCAGAAGCGTTAGAAGCAGGCAAAGCGTTTGTCCGCCGATGATTGTGACGGCAATGGACGCGCGCTGCTCTGAGCCAGCGCCGATGCCGATAGCGACAGGAATCAGCCCCGCAATGATCGAAAGCGTGGTCATCAGAATGGGCCGCAGTCGAACACGGTTTGCTTCGAGGATCGCCTCTCGCAGGGGCATTCCCGTGGCGCGCAACCGGTTCGTGTAATCCACTTGCAGAATTCCGTTTTTCTTCACGATGCCCAAAAGCAAAAACATTCCGAGCGCGCTCCACAAGCTCAGTGCGCGGCCGGTAATCCACAGCGAGAACAACGCGAACGGCACGCTCAACGGCAGCGTGAGCATGATGATGAATGGATGAGAGAAGCTCTCGAATTGCGCCGCCAGAACCATGTACATGAAGATCGAAGCAAGCAGCATCGCCAGCAACAGGTTCCACGTCGTTTCGTCCAGAACTTTCACCTGTCCCGTGAAAGTGTAGGAATAGCCCGCAGGCAGTCCCCCTTCTTTGATGGCTTCGACAGTGTGCGCCGCAGCAAGGTCTAACGGGTATCCCGCGGCCACGTTGGCGTACACACTCACCTGAAATTCCCGGTTGTAGCGTTGCAGCGTGGCGGGCCCCGCGCCGCGCTGGATGGTCGCGACGTTTTCCAGACGCACCTGACCAAGCTTGGCGGAAGGAACCATCATGCGCGCAAGAACGTCGGGATTGTCGCGCTGCGCCGGCAGCAATTGCATGGTTACCGGATATTGCTCTGAGCCCTCTTTAAAGCGCGTGATTTCGTCTTCGCCCGAATAAAACAGCCGAACCGCATCGCTTACGTCCGTCATTCGAACGCCGATGTCCGCGGCGCGCTGGCGGTCCACCTTCACCTGCAACTCCGGCGTATTGAGATTCAAGCTTGGGTTGACGTCCACGAGCTCGGGATATTGCGACATCCGTCCGGCAGCGGCCTTGCTGATTTCCGCGAGTTGCGAAAGCTCCGGCCCGCGAATCACCGCGGCGATGGGAAAATAAATTTCGCCGCCGAGCACGGAAGGCAGGCGCACGTTATAGGTCATGTTGTGGTAGCTCGCCTCAATCTTGCGCACCTCAGCGGCCATCTGCACGTGACTGCGCTTTCGTTCGTTCCGCGGTACCAACACAATGAAAAGATGTGCATGGTTGGTGGGACCATGCGTGAAGGACTGCACCAGCGCCACTTCAGGCAGCGCGATCACGCGCTCTGAAATCTCCGAAGCCAACTGTGTGGTTTTCTCCAGTGACGTGCCTTCGGGCAGCGTGTAGGAGCTGATCAGCTCGGACTGGTCGTCGGCAGGGATCCAGTCGCGTCCCACCAAATGATAGAAGCCGAAGGTCGAAAGAAACGTCAGGACGCAAATCAACAGAATCGTGCGGCGATGCGCGAGGGCCCATTGCAGCGATTTCAGATAAAACGCTTCGACGGAATGCAAAAACCCTTCGGAATGCGCTTTCTTTTCGGCGCCCCCCAGCTTCAGCATTCGCGAACTCATCATGGGCGTGAGCGTGAAGGCCACCAGCAGCGACACCATGATGGCCATCGCCATGGTCCATCCAAAGGAATTTACGTATTTCCGGGCGTATCCGGTCATGAACGCAATGGGCAGGAAAATAATCACCAGCGAGAGGGTTGTGGCCATGACCGCCAAACCAATTTCCTTTGTGGCTTCAATTGCGGCTTGAACGCGGTCTCTTCCCTTCTCTTCCATGTAGCGGAAAATGTTTTCGAGCACGATGATGGCGTCGTCGATCACGATTCCGACGGCTAGCGTCAAAGCCAGCAGCGTCATGTTGTTCAATGAAAAATCCATTCCGCGCATCAGCGTAAACGTAGCGATGACGGATGCAGGAATGGCCACCGCGGCGATCAACACCGCCCGCCAATTGCGAATGAAAACCCACACGATGAAACTTGCCAGAATGCTGCCCAGAATCAGGTGTTCGAGCAGCGAATGGACCGATGCTTTGATGAAATCGGAAATGTCGTGGACGATTTGCAGTTGAACACCCGGCGGCAATTGCGAACGCAGTTCCTGCACCTTGGCTCTAACGTCGTCCGCGACGCGCACGGTATTCACGCCGGACTGCCGAAGCACTTGGACCGAGACCACGTCTTCGGCCGGCGATGCCTTCCGGAAGAGCGCCGACCAGGTGCGCATTTCCTGCGCTCCGTCTTCCACTTGGGCCACGTCCCGCACGCGCACGGGAGTCCCGCCGCGCGTGCCAATCACGATTTCGCCGAACTGTTCCGCCGAGGTTACGCGCCCCAGAGTCCGCAATCCCAACTCCTGCGGGCCGGTAATCATGCGCCCGCCCGAAGCCTCGATATTTTCCCGCTGCAGAGCTTCGCGAACATCCAACACCGTAAAGTTGTGCGCGGTCAGCTTCTGCGCATCGAGCAAGACACGGATTTGGCGCGCCTGCCCGCCATTCAAGTCCACGCTGCCAACGCCGTCCACCGTTTGAATCGCACGCCGCACTTGTTTATCAGCGATTTCCGTCAACTCGCGGCGGCTCATCGGCCCGCTCACGAGCAGCGTTAGGATCGGATCGGACTGCGGGTCGAGCTTGGTGATAATCGGGGGCAAGGTGTCGCGCGGCAAGCGATCGATGGCGCCGGCTACTTTTTCTCGAATATCTTGCGCCGCGCCATCAATATCGCGCTCCAGCACAAACGTGCAGGTCATGTCCGCAAACCCTTCGAAGGAATAAACGTTGATTTCGTCAATGCCGCTCACAGACGAAATGGCGTCTTCGAGCGGCAAAACCACTCCCGTTACAACTTCTTCGGGAGTGGCGCCCGGCAGACGTACTTCAACGTTGACGGTGGCAGGATCCGCTTTGGGGAAAAGATCGACGGCAAGTCCGCGGTAGGAGAACGCTCCCAGGGTCACAAGAAAAGCAATCAGCATCACCGTGAAAACGGGATACTTGACGCAAGTTTCGGCGAGCTTCATTTCAATTCACGCCCACTAGACTGGATGTGCAGCTGGATTTCCCGCGGCCTTATTTCATCGCCGGGGTTTCACCCGTATTCCCGCCGGCTTGCTCTTGCACAACAGCTCCGTCGTGCAATTCACCGGACACGGCCACGGCAACGCGATCCCCGGGCTTCAGGCCTGCGGCGACCTCAAACCTACGGCCGCGTTCGTCTTCTGTTTGTCCCGCCGGACGGATTTGACGCTCGGACACGTGATTGCCATTCACCAAGAAGACTTTGTAAACGCCGTAGCGGTAATTCACTGCGCTTTCCGGCAGGAATATCGTCTTCTCCTCCTTTTCGCTGGGAATGGAAGCTTGCACGAAAAACCCAGGCTTCAGCCGGTCATCCAAATTCGCGAGCAGCGCTTCGGCCTCGAAGGTGCGCGAATCCTGCGCCACCGCTGGATTGATGCGCGAAATCTTTCCGTGAAAGGTTTCTTGCGGAAACGCGTCCACGTGCAAATCAACGGTGACGCCGTCCTTCACCCAACCGGCCCAGCGCTCCGGCACGGCAAGGCGGGCCCGCAAACGGTCCGTCCGGACCAACACCATCACCGGACTTTGCACCTTCAGATATTCTCCGGGATGCACATTGCGCGCTTTGATGGAGCCGGGGTAAGGCGCGCGAATGGTGGAGTCGTTCAGTTTTTTCTCGGCAAGCCTTTCGCTTGCTTCACTCGACACCAGAAGCGCCTTCAGCCGGTCCACTTCCTGCAACGCCACGGTGTACGTCGCCCGGGTGCTCTGATAGCGGCTCGCTGCTTCGTCCAGTTGCTGCTGCGAAATCAGCTTGTCGCCAAACATTTCCTGTGCGCGCTTGTATTTCTGGTCTGCGTCAAACAAGTCCGCTTCCGCGCGCTGCACCGAAGCAATCCTTTTGGGGTCGTTGGGTGGAGGATCATTGGGCCCGATCCCCAGTTGCGCCCGCACTTGCGTCACAATGCCGCGCTGGCGGTCCACTTCGAGTTGCAATTCCCTCGGATCGAGCCGCACCAGCGGCTGCCCTTCCCTGACACTGTCTCCGACGTCGGCAAGCACGCCGTCCACGCGGCCTTCCACCTCTGAACTCAGCGCGCTCTCTTCCAGCGCATAAAGCGAACCGACAGCTTGGATGCGGCGCCGCGCGGTTTCTTCGGCGACAGTATAGAAACGCACAGGCGCCGGATGCGACGCATCGCCCAAAACCCTGGTCGGCTGCCCCTTCGAGCAGCCCGCCACGCCCAAAACGACAAACGCCGCAGCCAGGGCAAAATTCGCCGTCTCCCAGCGAGACTCAGGCTTCCTGTTTAAGCAAAAGGGCACGCGCAGAGAGTCACCCGTCCTTGCAGTTTTGACGTATGGCCCCTGCCTATCGTTTCGGACACCTACTGACACGGGGTCCGGCACGTTTCCCAGGAAAGGGCCGGCACGGCCAGGTCAACGATGTTCCTGGCGGGGATGCTACATCCAGGAAACAAAGGCAACTCCTAAATTCTAGCAAGAATCTATAAGGGACCCCCGAATTAAGTTGAAGGCGGAGCCGCGGTTCGAGTGCCAAAGTGGCAGCGCGCTTCCTTCCAAGCGTCTGGAGAACAATCCCGGGACAACATGGTTTTTTCTTCTACTGGCACGTTCGAACGACGAACCAAGGTGCTCCTAGGGCTCCCTTCCACAAGGACACGCAGACATTCTGTCCAACGGGAGTGGTTTGATACAGGACGCGGGAAACGCTCACCTCATTTGGCTCACGGCGGGGTCCCCAAGGCTCAACCATAAAATAATAAGCGGTACTTTTGCCGGTGGATATTCGCTTCGCTAAGACTAGCGTCCGGAAGACTTGCCCCTCGGAACGATCTAGCAACGCATTCGCTTGGGCCATTGCACCAAACGCATAGAAAAAACACAGGAACAGAAATGCCAGAAAGGCCCAGCGCCGCTCGCGCATGCCTCGGTCTGCGCCCACAACCAAGATCGTTAAGATCATGCTGGCAACAATTGCCATTTTCAGAATCGGCGTCCATTTAAGGAACTCAAAGTCCCACAAGCTGCGGAGTGCCAGGACGGCGCCGGGAACAATAAATGGGAGAAAAAGGTCTGCGCGCGCATCGTGTCTGCGTCCTTCCATTTGATACAAACCTTTACCGGTGGCAAGCAAGACCACGGCGATTGCAGGTATGACCACGAGTATCGCCATGGCGGTCTCGTATGGCTGTGGGTACAGCCAGCCCCACACCGCTGCGATTCCTGCGGCCCAAGCAAGCGCGGTGGCAGTCTTCTTTGCTTTTGCTAGCTTCTGACTACGCTCTTCCGGCGTTGCCGCAACGCTTTGGTCTTCCACAACTCGCGCAAGCGATTCCGCATGTTCGCGCGCATCAAGATTCGGCAAGCCCGCGAGCCAGGCGTCAAAGACCTCATCTCTCTCGAGCATTAAGCCAACTTTCAGTTTCTTCATCCCGAGGCTTCGCGGCCGTACCTCCAGGGTCGACATATATTGCGTCCGAATGATTCGCCATCCAGCAATATCATCGCGACGCAGGCTTCTGAACGACTTGATTCCCTGCCACTCGATTCTGTCAGCATAAAGGATTATTTTTGATTTGAACGTGTAGACGAGGACATAAGCTCCCAGGGCAACGAAGACGAAGGATAAGAGCACAAAAAAGAGCCTTTGCCCCGGGCTTTTCATCTCGTGCCCCAAGCCAAAGTAAACCATGCCCAGGAGCCCGCCGGCGGCGTTAACGCACGCAACGAGCGTCAAGAAAATGCGATTTCCCGTTGAGGTAGGGTAGGTTCTTGGAAGCAACGACGCATCAGGCTTGGAAGCGGAAAACTCCGACGCGCGCAGGGCGTCACTCATATGTGGGACAGACTACCACCACCGGTGGTCCGCCGTGCGGAAGACTAATTCTGCGGGTTATCTTTTTTCTCTTCCGCCCCTAGGTCGCCATACGGCCAGAGGTGGAAGGCCTTCAACTCCTCGTACTCGTGCTGGGCACGCAACATCCTTGCCGTGCGTTCCGCCGGCCACGGCGAAGCGAACCGCTCCGGCCGGTCGGCAATCCAATACGCCGCGAGCGCCATTAATGTCGCATTCTGCGCAAGCACGTCCGGCTTTTGCGCCTCCAAAGCATCCGCGGCCGAATGGTGCGTGTACTTGTAGTCGGGAGAATCCTGCCCCATGTTGATTCCCGGCAGGCCCGCCATGGAAAACGGCAGTGTATCCGTACCGGATTCCACTCGGTCGTCCACCTCCGTGGCGCCGAGATTCGAGAGCGTATTCGCAAACGCCTGAAATGCCGGCACGAGATCGTCGCGTCCGCCCAAGTGGAAACTCTTGGCCGGCCCCTGCCCTCCGTCAATCACCAGATTGCCGAGGTGATTTTTCATCTCCGCCTGATGCTGTTTCATATAAGCGAAAGACCCGTCAAGCCCTTCTTCTTCTCCGGTGAAAAGAACGAAGCGAATCGTGCGCCGCGGGCGCTGCCCTGAGTGCATAATGGCTTCCGCAGCTCCGAGCGTCGCCGCGGCACCCGAACCGTTGTCGGTCGTTCCTTCGCTCAGGTCCCAGGAATCGAGATGCCCGCCCACGACAAGAATTTCTTCGGGATGCTCGCGCCCGCGAATTTCACCGACCACATTCGCCGTTTCAACGGGGCCATTGGTAAACGCATTCTGCACATTCAACCGCACCCGCGGCGCCAGGCCGCGCTCCAGAAAACGCTCCAACTGTCCCTGGTCTTCGGCAGACATCGACACAACGGGAATCACAAAGTCCGCATTGAACCCGAGAATCCCCGTGTGCGTCAGATTCATGCCCGTGGATTTTCCTCCGCCTTGCCCGCCGATCACCGCGATGGCGCCCGCCGGTCCGGCAGCCTTCAAAAAATCGCCGAACTGCGCGAAGAGGTTCATCTCATTTTGGCTGGGCTTTCCTTTTGCGATAACCAGCACGATTTTCCCCTTAAGCCGCGAGACATGTTTGATTTCGTTTTCGATGTCGAACATGTTGACGGTCACCACGTCGCCCTCGGCGCCTCCTGCAGGCGTCGAACCCGTCCAGCCCATCGCGTCCACGTGGAGCTTGTGGCGCACGGGCGCCAGGATTTCGCCTTCCGCCGTGCCACGCGTCCAGCCGCGCCAGATCGTGTACTTCTCTGTGTGCACGTTTTCGAGGCCGATGGACTTCATCTTCGCGGCGCCCCACTCCTCGGCCTTGCGCTCAGTGGGAGTTCCCGTGACGCGGCCTCCGATGTCGTCGCTCAGCTCCGTCAGGAAGCCGAACGCGTGCGAATTGAGCAGCCCTTCGCCGGCGATACGCGTCAGCGCGGGCTTGGTGCCGTCTTCATCCGGACCTTTGGGCGCGGTTCGGTTGTCCGCGCAAAGCGGTAACGCTGCCAGGCACAAGCTCGCCGCCCCTGCTGTCAACCCCAGGAAAACACGTTGCATCAGTTCTCTCCTCGCGTCTGTGGCACCCATAAGCCTACCATGCAGTCAGACGCAGCCTGCGCCCAAACATCTCCGCCAGCAATTCTCCATCGTGTTCATGCGGCAACTGTTCCGAACGAGCGCCTTTACCGGCCAGCGTGCCCCTTTTACACTGCTTTGGTGATTGAAAGAAAGCCATCACGCAAGCGCCCGCCACTCTTACTTTATACGGCCGCGGCCTGTTTTTTGTTCATCACCGGTTGGCGCGGCGCGACGGCTCAAGAAACTTGGCAAAAACCTGCGGCTGAGCCAGCGGCTAGAAACGCAGAAAAAACTGACAAACCTGAAGAGCGCGCTCACCCGGCGCAAATCGAACTGCTCGAAACCAAAGTCCGGTTCGAGACGAACGGTGACAGCCGCAAGGAAGTTCACGCGCTCGTGAAAATCAACAACGAATTCGGCGTCCGCCAGTTCGCGCAGCTCAACTTTGACTTCAACCGGTCATTCGAAACGGTCGAAATTCCGATGGTTCACATCACCCACGCGAACGGCGGCACTTCGGACATCCTGCCAAGCGCGGTCACCGATCATCCAAACCCCGCGGTCGTGAACTTTCCCGCCTATCAGGACGTGCGCGTCAAATCTGTACGCATCCTCGGCCTGCAACCCGGCGACACGCTCGAGTACCGCGTGGTTCGAACCGTCTCGCACCAACCTCTCGCGCCTGATTTCTGGCTGGAACACAGCTTCGACCGGACGGGTGTGGTAACCCACGAGATTTTCGAGCTGGATCTACCGACTCCCGGTGACGACACACCAAACCTTCCCAAGAGAACGCCAGACTTTTACATCAATCCGGCCACGCCCGTCACCTCCACTCAAAAGTCCGGTGAAGGCAACTCTGGGCGCACCGCCTACCGTTGGGAGCGAAACGCCAGTGCTCGGAGCACGTCGCCGCAAGAACAAGCTCAAAATGCGGAATCGGACGTGTCTTATTCCAATTTCGGTAACTGGGAACGGTTATCCGTGAGGCTCGCAGAAGAACTAACTCCTGGGGCCGTGCCGCTGATGAGTATTCGTAATTACGAAGGATCAATGAAGGAGATTCAAGAAAAACCGAAGGCTTCAGAGACAATCACCGCCAAAGCGCGAGAACTCACAATGGCGGCTGAAAACGATCGCCAGAAGCTGGAAGCCATCCACGATTTTGTGTCCCACAAAATATCCACGGTGAATCTTCCTCTCGGTTCTACAGGCTTTGCGCCGCGCTCCGCAGACGAAATCCTTTCAACCGGCTATGCAAATGCGGAAGACAAATTTGTTCTTTTCGCCGCCTTGGCCAAAAGCCTCAAACTCTATGCAAATGCTGCTTTAGAGGGCTACTGCAACAAGAATGGCGTACCGCGACCCTCCGTGTTCGACCACCTTCTGATCTCCGTAAACGATGGCAAGACCAATTACCGGTTGGACCCGAGTCTGGAAGTCGCTCCCTTTGGAATGGTTTCTCCGATTTCGCAGAATTGCCTATTTGCACTTAACCGTCTTTTTTTTGTCATGAATTCGACGGGTCAGGAATGGCAGCTGTTTGATAGGAAACTGCCCTTTGCTGCGAGCCAGAATGTAGAAGTGACTGCCTCCCTGACTGGAGATGGCAAGCTAAACGCAAAGGTGCACTACTCGATGCGCGGAGACAATGAGCTGGTCCTCCGCGTGGCCTTTCATCACACCCCGCAAGAGCGATGGAAGGAGGTGGCGCAGCTTCTGTCCATCACCGACGGCTTTCGCGGGCAGGTGACTCGCGTGAACGCGTCTGATCCGTATGCAACGAAGGAGCCATTCACCGTCGAATACGATTTGGATCAGGCGAAGTTCGTCGACTGGTCGAAGAAAACGGTGCGCGTTCCAGCGCTGCTGCCGCAGCTTGGTTTGCCTGACCCGCCGGCAAAGCCGGCTTCAGGTTTGGCGACCCCTCCTATAGAACTCGGCACGCCGCTTGAAGTCGAGACGAAGATGACGCTTCATTTGCCTCCCGGAACGACTGCTAGCGCCCCAGCGGGCACTTCGGTCGAGCGTGATTACGCCACTTACTCTTCGCAGTACGCAGTGAACGGCTCCACGCTGACGGCCACGCGGCGCATCAAGTTTGTTTTGAGAGAAGTTCCCGCTGCGCGCGCCGGCGATTACAACGCGTTCCTCCGCGCCGTGCAAAACGACGAATTTCAAGACTTCACGCTTGAACGGTCGGAGAGCGCGGCGCCCAATACAAAAGCACCGCCAAAGGCAGCTCCAACCAAGCCCTAGCAGCCTAGAGGAAACGCTGTTGTTGGTCACCCCGAGCGCAGCGAGGTGCTCTAAAGCGTTGAGCGGTTCTGCTCGATGAATTCCGGACCTCAACGTTGTACGATCGCCGGGAAGCACCGAAGAAGCTGGTGAATGACGTCGACTTGGTCGCAGCGACCTTTGTGGGGAGCAAATTGAGCCAGGGTTCCTCGTCGCTTCGCTCCCCGGAATGACCGGTTCATCTCGTTTTTCAACAAGCCCTGGGAATTTACTTGATCTCCAAAATTTCTTTCTCTTTCGAGCCGGAGAGATCCTCAATCTTCTTGGTTTCCGAGTGGGTGAGCTTTTCCAGCTCCTCATTGGTGCGCTTGTGCTCGTCCTGGCTGATTTTTTTGTCCTTCTCCAGCTTGTCGACGGCTTCCTTGATGTCTCGCCGGATGTTGCGAACGGCGGTGCGGTGGTTTTCCAGGATTTTGTGCAGGTGCTTAACAATTTCTTTGCGGCGCTCTTCGGTCGGCGCGGGCATGGGCACGCGCACGACTTTTCCGTCATTCGTGGGATTCAGGCCGAGATCAGACGACCGAATTGCTTTGTCAATGATCGGCACAACGCTGGGGTCCCACGGCGCGATCACCAGCAAGGTGGCTTCCGGCACGGTCACCGTGCCCAACTGATTCACCGGCATCGGCGTGCCATGGTAGTCCACGCGAATGGAGTCGAGAATGGCGGCGTTCGCGCGCCCGGTGCGCAGGGTACCCAACTCCTTGCGGAAATCCTCGACGGCCTTTTCCATGCGGGTCTTGGCCGCCGCCATCGCGTCCTTCGTTGTCGCAATTGTCGTCATTTTCAAACCCTCAGTTTTCATCTATCGGTTCTAAGTGAAATCTTCAGAGAAAGCTGCGAATTTTTGCAATTGTTCCAGCCAGAAGGGAGTCGGCCACAAGAGTCCTCGGAGTGGCCTTTATCCTAAACCGAATGCCGATGACGAGCTACTGGAAATCTCATAAAAGCCGGCGACCGTATCCATTTTCTGATTTCTAATTGCCAATTTCTGATTTCAAGTTTCCAATCACGCCGGGGTGACCTTCGAGCCTACGCGCTCGCCCATCACTACGCGCTTGATGTTCCCTAGCCGGTTCATGTTGAACACCACGATGGGCATGCCGTTGTCCATGCACAACGAAATCGCGGTTGAGTCCATCACTTTTAGATTCTGGCTCAGCACTTCGCGGTAGGAAATGGCCGCGAAAAACCGCGCGTCGGGAACCTGCTCGGGGTCTGCGTCAAAAATCCCGTCCACGCGTGTCGCTTTGAGGATGGCGTCCGCTTTGATTTCCATCGCGCGCAGGGCCGCCGCCGTGTCCGTGGAAAAATACGGATTCCCTGTGCCCGCCCCAAATATCACGATGCGCCCCTTTTCCAGATGGCGCATCGCGCGCCGGCGGATGAAGGGCTCGCAAACCTCTTTCATTTCGATGGCGCTCAGCACGCGCGTGAACACGCCTTCTTTTTCCAGCGCATCCTGCAAGGCCATGGCATTGATCACCGTCGCGAGCATGCCCATGTAATCGCCGGTCGCGCGGTCAATCTCAAATCCTTTTTGCCGCGCGCCGCGAAATATATTTCCCCCGCCGACCATAATTGCGGTTTGAACTCCCAGCCCGTGGACCTCTTTCAGTTCGCGCGCAATGCCCAGGATCGTTTCACCGTGGATGCCGAATCCTTGCGGCCCCTGGAACGCTTCGCCGGAAAGTTTCAGCAGAATGCGCTTGTACGCCGGCTTGCTTTTCTTCGAATTTTTAGTGACGGCTCTTGTAGTCGAGGCCATGAGTCTCCGATTTTTGCGGCCTGGAATCCCCGGAATTGTAACAAACTATCCCCGGCCCCGCACTTCGTCGGCAATGACACCGTTCGCAAGCCAAAACGCCGCGAGAAAAGAGCGCGCCCTGGCACAGCCAGAGCGCTCTCTAAACATTGCTTTCGATTCCGTTGTTAAGCTTTCGCGCTCGCGGAGTCTGGACCCGGGGAAGTTCCGCCGCTTACTTCGCCGACTTTGAAGCGGACGAAGCGGCGGATGGAAATGTTTTCGCCGAGCTTGGCAATGGCCTGCGTGATCATCTCGCCGATGGTTACGCTCTCGTCCTTGATGTAGTGCTGTTCATAGAGGCAGTTCTCCTCGTAGAACTTTTCCATCTTGCCAGAGACGATTTTTTCGACAACCTGCTCTGGCTTGCCGGAGGCCAGCGCCTGGGCGCGGTAGATATCGCGCTCCTTGTCGAGCATGTCCGGCGTAACTTCCTCGCGCCGGACGTAACGCGGATCGAGCGCGGCAACGTGCATGGCAATGTCGTGCGAAAGCTGCTGAAACGCCTCCGTGCGCGCCACGAAATCCGACTCGCAGTTCAGCTCAACGAGCACACCAATCTTGCCGCCCGCGTGGATATAGCTTCCAACGAGGCCTTCGCTGGCCTCGCGCGTGGCTTTTTTGGCGGCGGCCGCCTGGCCCTTTTTGCGAAGGACGCTGATGGCCTTTTCGATGTCCCCGTTGGCTTCAATCAAAGCGGCGCGGCAATCGCTGAAGCCCGCGTTGGTGCGTTCCCGCAATTCCTTCACGAGTTGGGCTGGAATTTGCACGGCAGGTTGTTGTGTACTCATCCTTCTTTCCTATCTCTGTCTCGTTAAACCCATGTTAAAAAATCCGCTTCTTGAACAATTTCTCAATTTCTTGCAGAACGGCCCGCCCCCGAGCCGTCCGGGGCGGGCCACTGGAATTTCCCACCCACGCAACTTCTAGCGTTCTTCTTCGTCCGGAGGTACCGTGGTCTCCGCGCCTTCCGCCGGCGGTTCCGCTCCCTCCACGAAGTCGCCCTCTTGCTTTTCGTACTGTTCGTACGCGCTGGTGTCCACGTACTCGACGCCTTCGACCAGCGCCTGATCTTGCGCGGACTTTTGCTCCGCTACCTGCGATTGCTGATAGGCATTTCGCCCTTCGGCAACGGAGTCCGCAATCTTGGTCGTAAACAAACGGATCGCGCGCAGCGCGTCGTCATTTCCGGGAATGATCCAGTCCACTACATCCGGATCGCAATTCGTATCCACAACGGATACCACTGGAACGCCCATGCGGCGCGCTTCCTTCACCGCGATTTCCTCGGCGTTTGAGTCGATCACGAACATGGCGTCCGGCAACTGCGACATGTTCTCGATGCCTTCCAAATTCTGCTGGAGATGCTTCATCTCGCGGTCCAGGCGCGCGCGTTCTTTCTTGGAGAGCTGCTCCATGCGCCCGTCTTCGGTCATGGCTTTCAGCAGCTTCAGGCGCTTGATGGACTTTTGCAGCGTCGCCCAGTTGGTCAGCGTCCCACCCAGCCAGCGGTGATTCACGTAAAACGCGCCGCAGCGCTTCGCCTCTTCGGCGACGGCTTCCTGGGCCTGGCGCTTCGTGCCCACAAACAAAACGGTTCTGCCTTGCGCGGAAATATCGCTCACGAAGCGACTCGCTTCGCGGAACATTTTCAGGGTTTTCTGAAGATCAATGATGTGGATGCCGTTGCGTTCCCCGAAAATATACTCCTTCATTTTGGGGTTCCAGCGGCGCGTCTGGTGACCGAAGTGGACTCCGGCCTCCAGCAGTTCTTTCATGGTAATTTCTACTGCCAAGTTCCCTCCTAAAAGGATAGCTGTTTGCGGCCGCGAAAGGCGGCGAAGATGCCGGGCTAAAAGCCGGCCGCTACGCAACCATTCGCTGCAGAGCAGCCTCTTGCCGGCAGCTTGCCGGCCATGATCTCAGCGGATGGGCTTACGCCCATTCGCTGGAGGTCGTTTGAACGGTTTCTGGTTTTCGCCAGTCACCGATCACCAGTGCACCATTCGCCGTTTAGCGCTTGGTGAACTGGAATCTCTTGCGCGCGCCCTTTTGTCCATACTTCTTGCGCTCTTTCATGCGGGAATCGCGCGTCAAAAATCCGTTGGTCCGCAGAGACGGCCGCAGCTCCGGATTGAACCGCGCAATCGCACGTGACAGTCCCATGCGCACGGCTCCGGCCTGCCCGCCTACACCGCCGCCATTGGCTCTGACGACCACATCCACTTGCTCAGCCAAGCTCGTGAACTTCAGCGGTTCGCTGGCTTCATGCTTCCAGGCATGATTTGGGAAATATTGCGCGACGGGTCGATCGTTCACGGTGAACTTTCCCGAACCCGCGCGAAGGAACACGCGCGCAATCGACTCCTTGCGCCGGCCGGTTCCCATAAACCATGTCTGCGTGCCCGATACGGGCGTACCTGCTGTACTCAACGTTCCTCCTGACTCTCAAAAACCAGAAACCTGGCCCGGGCGAGCCGTATCTTTCACCTGCGAATTACGCGCGCAAATTGCCGCTTGCGAGTGACCGCCGCTCCAGACACCCTCCACGCGCCTGCTCCACGCCCAGCTGATTCCCCGCGAAGGCCGGCACCGGACCCACGTAGATAGGAACAGCAACGTGCGGAAAAACAAAAAAGAATGTCTTTAACAGCTACAGAGCAACCGCTTGCGGCCTTTGCCCGGCGTGACGCGCCAGACCTGTCGCGTCGCGATATACGCGCAATTTTTTTGCCCGGCGCGCCTGCAGCTTATTCTTCGGAAGCATCCCGAGAATTGCCTCGCGCACCACCCACTCCGGCCGGGTCTCGCGCACGCGCTTCACAGGAACGGTCTTCAATCCGCCGGGGTAGCCGCTGTGCGAGTGATAAACCTTCTGCTCGATTTTGTTCCCCGTCAGGCGAATTTTGTCGGCGTTAATCACCACCACATGGTCGCCGCTATCCAAGTACGGGGTAAAACTCGCCTTATCTTTGCCGATTAGAATTCGGGCCACCCGAGTGGCCAGCCGTCCCAACACGGCGTTAGTGGCGTCCACCACATACCAATTCGTCCCTGTTTTTAGGGCTTCCGCCTCAGCTCCCTTAGCTACGTACGTCCTCATCGCAATCAGTCACACCTTTCCCTTTAGAGACAAACGTCAATATTAGAGTAGCAGCGCGCCTCTGTCAACGCGATTATCCGCGTCTGTCAACGATCGGCAACCAACATGGAAGCGGAACAAGCGAATGTCATGGGCTGATTGCGAATGCACGCAACCTCTTCTTTTCTTCTTCGCGCGAGTCTAGCGGTGCAGGGTGATCCCGCGGCCTAACACAAAAATGAAAGGTATCGACACGGCGATGGCTCCTGCGATCCACACGTAGTTCCTGCTAATCGAATCGGAGCTTCCTTCGGGGACGGCTGATTTCGGAATGTAGTACTTCAACCACAGGAGCCCGGAGTGCCCGCCCGCAGTCGCCGGGAGGGCGGACTGCCAGACCAACTGCATGCCGATGGGATTCAAGAGCCCGCCCGCGCTGGCAAGGAGGATCGATGTGAGATAGGGAAGGAGCGTCAGCTTCGTGAGCCGGCGCGAGTCGTTTCTGGGAACGCCGACGTATCGCACTAGCCCACTCCCCACGACCAATACGGCTCCGAAGTAGGACAAAATTCCCACGACCACGAGGAGAAAACGCCATAGCCAGTGCGCGGGCAAGCCGGCAATCACTACGGCCCAGTCGCCAAAATTGGTGAAGCCTGAAGATAAGAAGTAGCCGGTGCCGTCAAAGAGATTGAACGCAAGGCAGATCAGCAAAAAAAAACGCAGTCGGGCTGTGGCGTTCTTCGCACGGCGCAGCGCAACCCAGAAAACCAGGGCAGCCGCGAGGTTCGCAAGGGTTCCTCCCGCAGCGACAAGCCGCGAGTCGTGGGCGCTCGACCACGCGACGGTCGACAACACGCCCGATTTCGCACCGGTAAGCAGAGCTGTCGCAGCGTGGCCGAACCCTTCGTGCAGAACATTCGCGAGGATTCCTGCCACGATGCTGGTGGCGCAGACAGTTAGCACGTCGTCTTTGCCTTGGATCTGGGTTGCGCCAGCCGTTGCTGCCATTTCTCCGCAGCCCCCTCTCCTCTGTAGGCACAGTACTCTAAGAATCAAAGATTAAGTACAGGATTGCGTGCGGCCAAGAGTAGTATTCAGGTTTTCACCCGACTTGACAGAGCAACCTCCTACCTTTAAAAGGGGATGGTCTCACAGAGTATCAGCGTCGTTTGGGGCTCGCACCGCACTCAAAAACTTCGGGGCCTATGTTGCTCCGCTCCGAGATCTCCCCGCTCTATTGCCCCAACCCAGCCTGTCTCCCCAGCCTAATCGCCTAGCTCGTCGCGTGTCTTCTCGCGGTTGGGGGCGTGTCCCTCAATCGAGAAGGAAGTGGAGTGCGCACGCTGTGGAACGCGGGTCGCGCGATCGAACCAGCATGTAAATTTCGCTGCACAGGCAATTTTTCTGTGCAGCAGCCAATTGGGGGCAAAATCCTGATGAAACTTTCTCGCCATGCAAGTGCAGTGAAAAAGTACGTCCATTTTCGCTTAGCACCCCGGGCCGACCACGCCGATGACGTCGTCCAGGACATATTTCTTGCCGCCTGGGAAAATCTGCGCGCCTATCGCGGAAACGCATCACTGCGATCCTGGCTGATGGGCATCGCACGCAACAAGATCAAAGATTATTACCGAGCCAGCTTGCGTGAGCCGCAACCGCTCGAAACTGCCAACGAAACCTTTCCTACAAAAACTCCACCTCTGGAGGTCGACGACCAGTTGGAGAAGGAATTCGCGCGAAAGAAAACGTTGGAAATTCTCCTCAAATTGCCAAAAAAATACCGAGTCGTTCTGATCTGGCGGTACTGGAACGAATGTTCCGTCAAAGCGCTGGCACTACGGATTGGCAAGACCGAAAAAGCCACGGAACGGCTGCTGGCACGCGCCCGTGACGAATTTCGCTGGGTTTGGGAACAGCAGGCCCGAGATGCGCGCCTCATCGTCTCCGAGAGGGCCGCGTAGCTGCCGTCATTTGGAGATTTCTCTTCCGATGGCCCTCGATCCGCTCGTCTAGGACTGAGCGACTCGACGAGCGCCAATCGGGCGCAACAATTTCCTAGATAAATCTTTCCCGCGAAAAAATTTCTGCGGGGGATTTCTTCCGCTGTACCGACTTAACAAGGGCGCGGCAACAAAACTGCCCGCAACTTCGAGTGAGGGTCCAGTTCGGTAGTTGTGGTTTTCGCTCGAGTTCAAACTAAACATGGAGGTCCAGAAGATCATGCTAGGTGGAAAGTCAGTCGTAAGGTTGTTCTGCATGTTCTCCGCAGTGGTGGCTTTTGCCCTACTCGGGTACACGCCCGCAGCTCACTCGGCCGCCCAGTCCACCGGCGATGTTTATGTGTTGTCCAATCAACCCTCTCAAAATGCGGTGATCGTCTTCCACAGAAATGCGGATGGAACACTGCAGCCGGGGGGCAGCTTTCCTACAGGAGGCAGCGGCATCGGCAGCGGTCCCAATCCTCTGAACTCCCAGGGGTCCCTGATTCTGAGTGGGGATAACCGGTTGCTTTTCGCAGTCAATGCGGGAAGCGATTCCATCACTGCCTTTGCGGTGGCCGGTGACGCTCTCACCGCCCTGCAGACCATACCGTCAGGAGGGACGCAGCCTGTCAGCCTGACCGTGTACCACGACAAACTGTACGTGCTCAATGCTGGTGGCACATCACCCAACATTGCCGGTTTCCAAATCGTGCCGGAACCGAAACAGGAAAAGATGCTGGTGCCGATCCCGGGCTCGACGCAGATTCTGCCGAATGGCAGTGCCGCTACGCCCGCGGAAATATCGTTTACACCGGACGGCAGGTCCCTGCTAGTGACTGAGCCTGGTGCTAACCAAGTCGTTTCCTTTTCCGTGAGTCAGGCGGGACAGGCGGCCTTTGTCGGCAGCTTCCTCGCTCCCTCTCCTTCCGGCGGTCCCAGCGCGCCTTCCACTCCCGGCAGCGCGCCCTTTGGCTTGGCGTTTAGTCGGGACCTTGTGATCACGGCCAACACGGCAAGCAACACGTCCCAGGCTGGCAGCATGAGCTCCTACGGCGTATCGTCAAGCGCAGAACTAGCGCCAACTTCGGCGGTGCCGGACAACCAAACTGCGTCCACTTGGGCGATCGTAGCGGAAAAGGGGAGTCTCGCGCTCACCACGAATACCATGAGCGGCACCATCTCGAGCTACCTAGTCTCGCCAAAGACTGGCACGCTTACCTTGACGCAACCCGTGGCTGCATCCTTGATGGCCCCGGACGGCAGCAGCCTCATGCCGGCTGGCATGGCCTTGAGCAGCGACGGCCGCTTTCTCTACGTTCGCAACGGTGCGAATGGAACCGTCAGTGGCTTCGTGATCCAAGCGAATGGCAGCTTGACGCAAGTCACACAAACGCAAATCAACAGTCTCCCAGACACGGCGGCAGGAATCGCTGCTCGCTAAGAGCATAGAAAAAAACAAACGCAAAGGCCCTTCCGGCGAAGACGCCGGGAGGGCCTGCAGCTTCCTCTTGCGCTCACTGGCAGGTCAGGAACTTGAAAGACGCGATTCTTGTGCTCCAGTTGAACCTTCCGTTGTTCATCGAATACTCATTCGTATACCAAAATGTGCAGTCGTCTGCGGGATCCACGGTCATGCTGCTGTAGTCGCCCCAGCGACTCAAGCCTCCCAGTTGGGACCCCGCCCCAACCTGAATGCTGTTCTCGCCTTCCATCGTGCCCAACGCATCTGTTGGAACGCGCCCGGTAAAGCGAATCGCAGGAAACACGCTTCCGCTAGAAGAGCTGTAGCCAAGTGCGATATTCCCGACTTTGTCCATCGCGATGCTACCCATCCACCGCGACGTCGAATCTGGCGAGAAGGTCCCCTGTTGATAGAGGGTCGGAGTGCCGTTCGGGCTCCGGACTTCATACCAGCGCACGCCAACTATCTGGCTATGCTTGCCTCCACCCACATGAATCGAGTGGTTCACGAGCAGCGATTCCGTTCCGCTGCGGTTGCGATACGCCAGCCGGTACATCAAGCGGTCCCCGAGCGAATCCAGTTTTTGAATGGTTGAGGGTTGCGGAATGCATGTGCCCCCGTTGCACGCTTCACTGAACGCGGCCACCGGAATTACCGTTGGTCCGGTAAAACTCGAATGGGAAGGAGTCGTGAAATCCACATGAAACCTGAAGAGGTTCAGGGTATTGCTGCCAAGACTCATGTAAAAATTCGGCGAACCCGAGGGAGGCGCCGTTGCGCCATCCAGGTCCGCGGGCAGGAGGCTGCCTACACCGGGGCCTTGCTGGAAACAAACCTGTGCGGCAGCGGCGCCCGTTAGCATCGCGCTGCGCTCATAAGCGCAGGCGATGGGTCCTGTAAACGTGTTCCCCATGAAGCCATTAAAGGACGCATAATAGGCATCCGGCCAGACTCCTAGTTTAGGGTAGTCGGGAAAGAGGGTGGTGTTGTTCGGAGTGGCAAACGCGTAGCGGTAATACGTTCCGGTCGCGTCGGAAGTCGTCGAAACGGCCAAGCAATACATATAAGGTGAAGTGAAGACGGGCTGTGCCAGCACCCACCTCCCGGCTGCTTTGTCATATTGCACGATGGGATCGCCGCTGTTGCTTGTCTCGCAAGGCCCTCCGAAACCACTCCACAACGTGTTTCCAGCGGTAGGCCCCGCCACAAGACTGCCCGTCGCTTTGTCAAACACCGCGAAGTCCAGGTTCACCCATTGCACGAACTGTGTCGCTCCGGCCACGCCGTTTGTATCCGGGGGAGCGCAGCAGTCTGCAAAACCGTTCGTGATCCCCACTCCCGCTCCCAGAAAATTCAAGCCGGCCGTCGTGCTCACAAGAGGTCCCGTGGAACTTTGCAGCGCGGGATCCGCCTGCGGCGAAAACTCACGTGGTCCATGGATCAGACGCAATGGCCTTTCGCCTTTTGGCTCGATTGGGCTGGGAGACTGCGGCAGATCGCGCAAAGCGGGAGAAATATCATGCTTTACCTCTCGACTAACCATAGGTTTGCTTTGGGCCTGCACTGGATTGGGGATGCCAAATACACAAAGCCACACCACGGGGACTATTTTCCGGATCACGGGCGCCTCCACATTTATTTTTGAATGACTGGACACACCACTTCAGAAAGTAAGCCTCGGCGGCGCTGGGAGACCGTGGCGGAGCAGATTCGAGGGTGAACGAGAACAAGGCACCCGACGAGCTGCCGCACTTTTAAAAGATTGCAGTTTGCTTGTCAAGAAAAAGGGAGGAATCGGTAGCAAAGGAGTAATTCAGGTGTTACCGGCAATTCGAGCTCGTTTGGCCCAGCGGTGGCGTAACGGGGCGTGCTTGCGAATTTCCTAGCGTTCGGCGAAAAGGGGGGCTTGACGGCGCCACCATTCCTGGCCGGAGGCAGGCAGGGTGTACACGGGGTCGTAATACTCGTAGAGGCGATTTAGCGCTTCGGGATCGCCGGCTTCGATGCCGGTGCGGTAATTCTTGGTCCAGTAGGAGATGCCTTTCTCGCGGTCGTAGTCCTTGAGCTGATGGACCCAGCGCTTGCCCACGAAGGGCACGTCGCAGATCATGCGCGGCGTGGCGAAGCCGGGCAAGTAACCCATGATGTCGTGCTGCAACTGCTGGGCTTCGTGGATGGACAGGCGCCAGTGCTCGGAATTGGGGATCATGTCGCACATGTAAAAGTAATACGGCATGATTTTGGCGCGGTCGAGGAGCGTGAAGCAGAGTTCGAGCAAATCTTTCGCGTTGGTGTTCACGCCGCGCAGCAGCACGCCTTGATTGCGCACGTCGCGGAAACCGACCTCCAGAATCTTTTTTGTTGCTTTGGCCACCAGCGGGGTGACCTGTCTGGGGTTGTTCACATGCGTGTGCAGCGCCAGGTCGACGTCGTGCTCGCGCGCTTTTTTGGCCAGGCGTTCGAATCCCTTCAACACTTCGTCCTGCAGGAAATGCTGTGGAATGCCCATCAGGCCTTTGGTGGCCAGGCGAATGTCCTTGATGTTGGGAATGTCCATGAGCGCGGAGACAAAGGGCTCGAGCTGCGCGATGGGCACGTTGGCGATGTCGCCCCCGGAAACGACCACGTCACGCACCGAAGGCGTTTTGCGCAAATAGTCAAGCATCTGCTCGTAGCGGTCTTTTTGCGGAAGCTGAAAGCGAAGCTTCACGACTTGGGGCACATCGTTGCCGACAAGATCCATGCGCGTGCAGTGGCCGCAGTACTGCGGGCAAGTCGAAAGCATTTCGGCGAGGACTTTCGTGGGGTAGCGATGCGTGAGGCCCTCGACGGCCCACATGTCGGATTCGTGGAGGCTGTCGCGGCTGGACTTGGGATGACTCGGCCAATCGGGGTTGCGATCGTCAAACGCGGGAAGCATGTAGCGGCGGACAGGATCGTTCCACAGATCCTTTTCGTCCATGGTGTTGAGCATCTGCGGCGGGATGAGGATGGACATAGTGGCGCGCTCTTTGGTGTCGCGCTCCATGCTTTCGAGTAGGCTTTGCGAAAGCAGCGGGCCGAAGACGGCTTGCACTTCTTTCAGATTCTTGACGGTGTGACGGCGCTGCCAGAGAGCGGTTCCCCAATCCCCAGCGGTGACGTCTTTGTAGCCCGGAAGGCGGCGCCAATCGGGCTCGACAAACTCGCGCCGCAATGGATACTTGAACGGCTGCTCGCCGGTGTGCACTTTGCCGGCAGGCTTCCAGACGGGCCGGGCTGTCTTGACGTCGCTCATTTTATCTTTGCGTTGCTCGGCTTCGACGGAACTGAGTTCACTTGCCTCTGGCCGCACGAATTTCCTGAAAGCGGTGAGACGCGAAACGCCTTTTCGGGAAAGTGCGGGGAAAATTCCGTGTCGCCCAAGGATACGATGAAATTCGCAATAAGAAAACAGGCCCATTGAAACTGTTGAGACTGTTCAGACGGCAGGTTGGCTGAGGAAAGCAGCGGAAGGGTGCGAGGCATGATATTTTTGGTGCCGGGCCAACGTAGGATAGAAAGGAAGCCAACGGACAGGTCCCCATCCCCAAATGCCCGCTACCCAATTTTATCGACCGGCTGTCTTGCTGTGCGCCGCGTGCTTGGCCGCGGTGATAGGTGCGGTAGGCACAAGCGCCGAAGACATCAAGAGCATTCATCCCACAAGCTATGTGACGGACTTGGCTGGAGTCATTGGCGCCAACAAGACTGCGAAATTGGAAGCGCTGGGTACGGAACTGGAGCAGAAAACCGGCGCGCAACTCATCATCATCACCGTGCGTTCGTTGGATGGGCAAAGCGTCGAATATTATGCAGTCGATCTTTTCCGGCAGCTTGGCATCGGAAGCAAGAAAGACAATCGCGGAGTGCTTTTGCTGGTGGCGCCGAATGACCGCAAGTACCGCATCGAAGTGGGTTACGGACTGGAACCGGTGATTAACGATGCGCGAGCGGGCGACGCGGGCCGATCAATGGTGCCGTTTCTGCGGCAAGGTGATTACGGCGACGCCATTGAAACCGCCGCGTGGCAATTGGCAAAGTACATTGCGGACGATTCGCATGTCACGCTGAGCGGGCAGCCGCCTGTGCCACAAACCCGGCATACGAATCGCGGCGGCGGGATCGCGATCTTTTGGGTCATCGTTGGGTTGATTATCCTGTTTTCCTTCCTCGGGCGCTCTTCGGGAACGCGCATGGGCGGAGGCGGAGGTAGCGGCCTCGGGTGGTTCTTGCTCGGAATGCTGGCAAACTCCGGCCGGGGCTCGCGCGGCGGCTGGGGCGGAGGGGGATTTGGCGGCGGCTCGGGCGGATGGGGTGGCGGAGGCGGCGGGGGATTTGGCGGTTTTGGCGGCGGGAGCAGCGGAGGCGGAGGGGCTTCGGGAAGCTGGTGAGAACCGGCGAGAAAAATTCGTGGGCAGAGTTTGAGGTTGAGGCGAACATGCTTTCTACAGACGCGAAGCTGACGGAACTCGTGAAACGGCTGAAAGAATTTGCGGCAACGAACTTGGAATGCGTCATATTGTTCGGCTCGGCGGCGCGCGGCGATTTTCGCGAAGGGCACTCCGACTTGAATATTGTGTGCGTTCTGCGTTCGCTGAGCGTGGAAGAACTCGGCCGGCTGGCAGGCGTGGTGAAATGGTGGTGCGTGGACCAGAAAGAGCCTGCGCCGCTGTTTTTCACGCACGAGGAGTTGCGGCAAGCGGCGGACGTTTTTGCCATCGAGATTCTGGACATGAAGCAAGGACGCCGCGTTTTGTACGGAGAAGACTTGGTCGCGGCGATTGAAGTGCCGATGAATTTGCACCGGCTGCAAATTGAACGTGACTTGCGGACCGTGCTTTTGAAACTGCGACAGCATTATCTTCGCGCTCCGGGGAATGCGCACGAACTGGTGCCGGTGCTGCGAAAATCTTTTTCTGGCGTGCTGACGCTGCTTCGCCATACTGTGATTGCCTTTGGAGAAGCGCCGCCAGCGCATGCGAAGGAAATCATCGCACGCGTTGCTTCGCTGACGGGCGCGGATGCTGCGTGCTTCGAATCGCTTCTGAAACTGCGCGAGAGCGGGGAGTTTCATGGGGAGCTTGTTCCCCTGTACGGCGCGTATTTGAAAGCACTCGAAGAAGTTTTGCACGCGCTGGACCATCATTTTCCAAAGCGGGAGTGGCAACGCGTGAAGAAAACAGGCAACTGAAAACGAAAGTTCGAGGTGGATATGAAGAGCGTTCTGGTTGTTTTGGCGGTCATCGTGGTCATCGCGCTGATTTTCGGAGGCTCGTTTGTCAGCCGCAGGAATCAGATGGCCATCAAGAAAGAATCAGTGAATGCCGCATGGTCACAAGTGGACGTGGTGCTGCAGCGGCGCGCGGATTTGATCCCCAATCTGGTGGAGACGGTAAAGGGATTCGCCGCACAGGAACAGACGGTTTTCGGCGACATCGCCAAGGCGCGCTCTGCCTTGTTGGGAGCGCATTCGCCCGCAGACAAAATCGCGGCGAACGGGCAGTTGGACTCGGCGCTGGGCCGGTTGCTGGTGGTCGTGGAGAACTATCCGCAATTGAAGTCAAATGAGAATTTTCTCCGTCTACAGGATGAGCTTGCGGGGACGGAAAATCGCATTGCCGTGGAGCGCCGCAGTTACAACCAGGTGGTTCAGGACTACAACACGTTCATTGCGACTTTTCCGAACAGCCTGGTGGCTAGCATGAGCGGATTCACGCGCAACGATGCGTACTTCAAAACCGAGGAAGGCGCGCGGCAGGCTCCTAAAGTGAATTTTGGGACAGCGCCTGCGACGGCCCCGTCTCCTGCAAAGCCGTAGGCTGCGGCTCGGTCCGAACGAGGAACTCCATGAGCCACGATTTGAAGACGATCGTTGGCGGTAACAACAAGGCCGTCTTCTCTCACTACCGGGACGGGAACTTCTTCTATGTCGTGAAGGTCCAGGACAAGAAGTACAGTTTTCCGATTCCTATTGAGGACGCAAAAGGCACAACGTTCTTTGCTGAGTTCAAGGCCATCACGTTGATGCGTTGGATTCGCACAGCGATTGAGAACAAAACTTTCCAGCTCGCCAAGTAAACAGGATCAAGAGAGCTTGAGCTGTTTGCGGATTTCGAAGACAATCTGTTCCGCCGACTCTGCTATGTCGATGGTGAGGGCGTCAGTTGGCGCTTCGAGGTCGGCGAGCTGGCTCGTGAGCATCTGCTCCTTCATGTAGTGGCCCTGCCGGGAATGCAGCCGTTCGAGCAGCAAGTCATAGGAGCCCTTCAAGTACACTAGTTGGACGTTTTTTGCGTTTCGACCGATGCCCAGCAGCTCGCGGTAGCTGCGTTTCAGGGCAGAACACGCAATGACAGCGCTTTTTCCCTGAGCTTGCCATTGCTCCATCACATCGCGAATGGATCGCAGCCAGGGCAGGCGGTCTTCGTCGGTGAGCGGGATGCCGTGCGACATTTTTTCGATGTTGGCCGGCGGATGAAAATCGTCGCCATCGGCAAATTCCCAACAAAGTTGAACCGCGAGAAGTTTTCCTACGGTGGTCTTTCCGGAGCCGGCTGGGCCCATTAGCAGAACCATCATGGGAGCGTCCGCGGCCGATTACGCTCGAGTGAGGAATTCGTTCAAGAGCATGTGGAAATGGTGGACGCCGTTTTCGCGCTTCACGGAATAGCGTCCGCGGTCGTAAGTGGATGAGCGCAAGCCCTTCTGAACGTTTTCGCAGAGGCCGATGTCTTCCTGCTGCACTTCATCGCTGAAGGCAACAGCTCGCTGGATACGCTCGCGGCTTTTCTGGGAAGCAAGGTCGTGGAAGAACCACTCAAAGATGGTCAGCGTTTTTTCCTGCGAGAGCGGTACGATCACGTTTGTGGAAATGTTGTCGGGGTAAATGTTGAGCATCAAGTTGGGGAAAATCCAGAAGTACAGCGCGTCTTGCAAATCCGCACCGGGCGCGTAGAGGCGGTCGCCGGAGTCTTCCGGTTTCATCGCGCGAATGGGCGCGAATTGCTGGGAATAATAGCGGAACGTGTCGGTGCGGTATTGCGCGTAATCGATTTCCTTCATCAAGCCGGGATGCGCGATGGGAATGTGGTAGCCCTCGAGGTAGTTGTCGACGTAGACCTTCCAATTGCAATCGATGAGATAGTCGCGGCGTTCGGCAAATTCCAGACCGTCGAATTGAAATCCGCGTGCTTGCTCGGGAATCTTTCCCAGATAAGTTGACAGTGGCTCGGCCTGAAGCTCGAAATTAACGAAAATGAATTGGCCCCAGGTTTCGCAGCGCAGCGGCACCATGCCCATGGTGCTGCGATCGAAAAACTCGACGCCATCGACGTCCGGCGTGCCAATCAAGCGGCCGTCCAGGGTGTAGGTCCAGCCGTGATATTGGCACCGCAGGACATTTTTGCAGCCGCTGCCGAGCGCGATGGGTCCGGCGCGATGGCGGCAGACGTTGCTGAAGGCGCGCAGTTCGCCTTGTTTGTCGCGGACCACGACGACCGGCTCGCCGACAACATCGACTGTGAAAAAGCTTTCGGGGTCGGCGATGGTCCGCTTGATTCCGTTTACTTCGCCGCAAGACCGATCGAGCGTTCCTACAAGTTGCCAGGTGCGCTGGAAAATGCGCGATTTTTCAATTTCCAGGATCGCCGGATCGCTATAGAAGCGCGACGCGAGCGTGTACGCGCATTCGATCTGCTCGTGCATGTCGAGGTGAAGAGGTTTTGTGGTCATGGGCATAGAGAGTTTAAGTTCAAAAGTCCAAGAGCCAGTTTCCGGACACGATTTCAGAACTTGCGGGTTTCCTGGCGTGACCAGCGCTCGATCACGATTTTGGATTCGGTGAAGAATTCCACGGCGTCGCGTCCCTGGCCGTGAAGAATGCCAAAGAAACTTTCCTTCCACCCGCTGAACGGGAAATAGGCCATGGGAGCGGCAACGCCGATATTGATGCCGATGTTGCCTGCGGGAGCTTCGTAGCGGAACTTGCGGGCGGCCGAGCCGCTGGTGGTGAAAAGCGAGGCTTGATTTCCGTATGGGCTGCGACGCAAAAACTCCATGGCCTCGTCAATCGAATTGGCGTGGATGAGGCTGAGGACAGGGCCAAAGATTTCGGTGTGGGCCAGTTGGCTGGTGGAAGGGAGTCCATCCAGAATCGTCGGCTTTACAAAATTTCCCGCTTCGTACTTCGGGATCTTCGTACCGCGGCCGTCGAGAATGGGCTTCGCGCCTTCGCCCACGCCAGCGTTGATTAGGGTTTCGATACGCCTCTTACTTTCCTTGGTGATGACCGGGCCCATTTGCACGCCGGACTCGAGTCCGTTGCCCACGCGAATTGCCGAAGCTGCCTGCGCGATGGAGTCGCGAAACGTCTTTTGCGCTCCTCCGACGGTAACCGCCACAGAAACCGCTAGACAGCGTTGCCCCGCACAGCCAAACGCGCTGTCGCTGATGATTTGTGTGGCCAGTTCCATATCCGCATCGGGAAGCACGATGACGTGATTCTTCGCGCCGCCCTGGCACTGCATGCGTTTCCCGCTGGCGGCGGAGCGCGTGTACACGTGTTTGGCCACGGGCGTGGAACCGACAAAGCTGATCGCGCGCACCTGCGGATGGTCGCAAAGCGCGTTGACCGCGTCGCGGCCGCCATTAACAAGGTTGACGACGCCTTTTGGCAAGCCGGTTTTTTCGAGCAACTCAAACGCGCGGCGCATGGAGAGCGGCACGCGTTCGGAGGGTTTCAGGAGGAAGGTGTTGCCGCAGGCGATGGCATAAGGCAAGAACCAGTATGTGACCATCGCGGGGAAGTTGAACGGCACGATCGCGGCGACCACGCCGAGTGGCTGGCGAATCTGCATTTCGTCCACGCCGGGCGTCACGTCTTCGAGGTTGTAACCCTGCATCATCGTGGGGATGCCGCAGGCGACCTCGACATTTTCGATGGCGCGGCGCATCTCGGCTTTCGCTTCGGCGAAAGTTTTTCCGTTTTCCGTGGTAATGATGCGGGCCAACTCGTCGATGTTCTCTTCCAGAAGATTCCTGAGCTTGAAAAGATACTGAATGCGTTCTCCGGGGGGCGTGCGGCGCCAGGCGGGAAACGCGGCGGAGGCGGCTTCCACGGCGGCGTCAACGTCGGCGGCAGCGGAGAGCGGCGTGCGCGCGAGCAATTCCGCGGTCGCCGGATTCGTCACGTCGGCAAATTCAGAAGCAGTGGCGCGGCGCCACGCGCCGTTTACATAGTTTTCGAGTTCGAGGACTTGAGTGGTTACCGCGCTGCTCATGGCTTGCTCCTTGGCCTGTGTCTGAGATCGCGGAGACGTCCGGCAAGGCCGTTTCCTGAGAATCGCGTCGCTTTAGCTTATCAAAGAATGGTGAGAGAGAAGTATGCTTCAGCTGCGTCCAAGCGGAAAAGAGAGCCGGAAGACAACAGCTATTTATCGACCGCTGCCAGCGCCTCATAAGCCGCCCCCATCAGAGGGGCGGATTCATTCAGGATGATGGAGACAGGGATGTTGCTGAGGAGCCCTTCGAACTTCCACTTGTCCTTGAAGGCATGAAAAAACGAGCCGTCTTTCATTTTTTCGAGAATCTTGACAGCAATGCCGCCGGCCACGTAAACGCCGCCAAGCGCCAGGACTTTCAATGCGAGGTTTCCCGCCTCGGCTCCGTAAATCGCAGTCCACAAATCGAGAGTGTCCGAACAAACCCGGCAAGATTTGTCCAAGCCGCGGCGGGTAATTTCGGGAGCGGGATCGGCGTCGGGATCTTCAAAAGAGGCGTGGATCACTTTAGGAGCCAGGAACTCGTGAAGCGTGCGGAAGCCCCGCCCGGAGAGAATCAGTTCCCAACTGACTTGAGGATAGCGGCGGCGCATGAAGCGAAGCAATTCGATTTGCTGCTCGGTATGAGGCGCAAAATCGGAATGGCCCCCTTCGGAAGGCACAACGCGGTAGCGGCCCGAGTCCCAAAACAGAATGGACTCGCCCAGCCCCGTGCCGGCAGCCAGCAAGGCGCGTGTGCCCCCGGGCTCGGGCTTGCCAGGATTTAAAACGCAGAAATCTTCGGGCGGAAGGTGCTCGAGGCTGTGCCCCCACGCGCCGAGGTCATTCAAAAGCACGACGTGAGGAACATTGAGCTCTTTGATGAGCGTTTCGGTTTCGATGATCCAGGGAAGGTTGGTGGCGCGCACGCGGCCATTGATAACCGGACCCGCAATGCCGAACCCCGCGGCTTCAATTTTTTCGCCTCCCAGATGTTCCGACGCTTGCCGCGCAAATTCCTTGACGATCAAATCGAACTGCGCAAATTCTTTGCTGGCGAAGCGGTGACGGAAAACCTGCGTGAGATGGCCGTCTTTCTCGCAAAACAGCGCCAGGTTGCATTTGGTGCCGCCAACGTCCCCCGCAAGGATCACCCGCTCCCCCTTGTGTAATCCCTCTTTTAAATCGGTTGAAGAAATTTTGCAACTATCGTTGTGGCTCCAGCGCTTTCTGGCGCTAAGGGTTATACCATCGCCTGCCGTCGCGTTCGAGCAGAAGATCGGATTCCCGCGGCCCCCAGCTTCCTGACGGATACTGCGGTACGGTGGCGGTGCGTGCCGCACTCCAAACGTCGAGGACGGGGTCCACGAGCGACCATGCGGCTTCGACGCTGTCGCCACGATCAAACAGGGTGGCATCGCCACGGAGGCAATCGTTCAGCAGGGTGGCATAAGCGCTGCGCGAGGTGTCTCCGAATCCTTCGCGGTAGCTGAAATCCATGGTCACGTTCCCAATGCTCATTTCCGTGCCGGGCCGCTTGGCGCCAAAACTGATGGAAATTCCTTCATCAGGCTGGATGTTCAAAACCAGGCGATTGGGCTGCACTTCGCGCTCGCGAAAGACGATGTGGGGCGCGGCGTGGAACTGAATCATGATTTCGGTGCTGCGTTTGGCAAGGCGTTTGCCCGTGCGGATGTAAAACGGCACGCCCGCCCAGCGCCAGTTGTCGATCAGCAATTTCGCGGAAACAAAAGTCTCAGTTTTCGAACCGGGATTCACCCCGGGCTCTTCCCGATAGCCGGGAACCGGCTCATCTCCGATTTTCCCGGGTGCGTATTGTCCCCGGACAACCGATTGCGCCACCATTTCCAGGTTGAAGGGGCGGATGGACTGCAGAACTTTTAGCTTTTCATTTCGAACGGCCGTGGCATCAAAGGCCGCCGGCGGCTCCACGGCCACGAGGGAAGTCAATTGCAGCACGTGGCTCTGAATCATGTCGCGCAGCGCGCCGGCTGTCTCGTAAAAACCGCCGCGGCGCTCGACGCCAAGCGTTTCAGAAGCGGTGATTTGTACGTGGTCCACGTAATTGCGGTTCCAGAGCGGCTCAAAAATTCCATTGCCGAAGCGCAGGACCAGCAGATTTTGCACCGTATCTTTTCCCAGGTAGTGGTCGATGCGGTAGATCTGCTTTTCGTCGAAAACGTTGAGGACAATCTCATTGAGGGCTTTCGCCGAAGCGAGGTCCCGTCCAAACGGCTTCTCGATGATGATGCGCGTCCAGGAGTTCGGCGATACCGAGCGCGAAATGCAAGCCCCGCCCAACTGCTTGACGATATCAGGATAAACTTCAGGCGGCGTGGAAAGGTAGAAAAGGCGATTCGCTCCTAAGTTCTTGGCAGCCTCTAGCTCAGTAAGCCGCTTGCAGAGCTGCGCGTAGGATTCTGGGTTGCCGTAGTCACCGGGAGAATAATAAAGGTTAGCGGCAAATGCCTCCCACTTTTTGGGATCAATCGGCCCGCCCTCGGAAATCGTTTTTGCGGCCTCGCCCAAACCTGCGCGGAATGCCTCCTCGGTCATGTTGGTGCGGGCGAACCCGACGATGGCGTAGCGCGGCCCGAGAGCGTTATGCGTGGCCAGGTCGTACATCGCGGGAATGACTTTGCGCTTGGCGAGGTCCCCCGAAGCACCAAACAGAACTACGGTGCAGGGTTCCGCCACTCCGCCGTACACCGAACCGGTGCGACCTGTCTCCCCAGCCATGCTATCTCCTTCTTCGCTTTCCAGAGGCCGCCTATTTGAGTCGGCTGAACCGCGTGGCGTTACTATACCTCAACCCCGTATTTTCCAAGCTCCGCGCGCAGTTGCTCCGCGCTTTGGTGATGAATGGTGTTCATGCCGAGCTTGCGAGGACTCTCCAAATTCAACGGGCGGTCGTCAATGAAAAGACATTGCTCGGAGGGGCGCTGCGTAACTTCCAGCGCCACGCGAAAAATCGTTTCCTCAGGTTTGCGCGCGCGGACGTAACACGAGCTGAAGAAAACCAGGAAATTCCTTCGAAGATCGAAGGCTTCGATGCGATACTGATTCAGTTCGAGGGGTTCGTTATTGAGGGCAGCGACAAGATATTTTCTTGTGTTCGTCACCTTATCGAGGATTGCTCGCGTTTCCGGGTATTCCTTGGATTGCGCGAACATAAAAGCGGTGAATTCTTCGCGCGAGAACTGGCGTGCGCGATAAAAGAGCGTGCGATCGAGATATTCATTCAGAGTAATGAGCCCGCTGTCGAATGCGGGAAAAGAAAGGTCGTGGCGGTCCCGGAATTCGTCCCAATCGAAATGAAACGTTGCGGCTGCTTCTTTTCGCGATTCGTGATCCCAGCCGTTGGTCAGGATGACGCCGCCAATGTCCCAAAAGACGGTGGTGATTTTGGGCAAGCTCGATTCCTCCAGCACCTTATAGATGCGGCTGCCGCAGACCTGGTGAAGAAAAGTGTCGAATAACAGCCACAATCGGATATAGACCCGAAATGCCGTCGTGCGGCTAGGATTTTACTCGAACTTGCAGTAAGGTAAAAAAGACAGAAACGCACAGGAGAAGAGCATGGCCAACGAATCCTGCGATCCGACGCCGGCGCCCGCCGAACCGATAAAGCCGGGGACGCGCATGGTGCATTGCGTCAAATTTGGCAAGGAATTGCCGGGCCTGGACCGCGTCCCGTGGGCCGGCGAACTGGGCAAGCGCGTCTACGAAAACGTTTCGAAAGACGCGTGGAAGCTGTGGCTCGAATACTCCAAGATGGTCATGAACGAGTACCGCTTGAATCCCCTGGACCCCAATTCGCAAAAAATCATGGGCGAGCAGATGGAGCAGTTCTTTTTCGGGGAAGGCGCAAAATTGCCGGAGGGATACGTTCCCCCCAAAGCGAAAGGTTAGGCCAACGGCTGGTCGGGCAACATCGTTAGCCGCCCGCCGGGAGGCGATGCGTTGCCGGATGTGCAACCGGCAGGCGCGGCGTAATGCGGAAATTTAGTCGCTTGTGCGCTTCACGGATGGCTTGCTCTACTTCTTCCGGCGTATTTCCCCTGGCAAACAAAAACCCAAGATAGCTGGAGCCTTCGGGCCAAGCTGCAATGTAATCCTGCAGACGGGCGGTGACGATTAGCTCGGTGATGCCATGCGTCGCGCGAGCCGCTTCCACTCCTGAAACGCTTTCGAGGACTCCGCTCTGGGGAACGGGAATCATCATGACGCCTGACGCCTGCGTTTCTCGCGGCGCATCGCTGCCCGCCAGCTTCAGCGCGTGGCGAAGCAGCAGTTCTTCCAGCCCGATCTCGTCGTGGTTATCGTTCGGGCAAAAGCGCAAGGCTCTTGCGCACAGCCCGCCAATAGCGCGCGGGGCGATTTCGATGGGCCACACACCTTCCTCGTTGATTCGAAACTCGGCATGAACGGGTCCATGAAGGAGGCCTAGCGAGCGCACCGCGTCGTTCGCGCACTTTTCGATTTCGCGTTGCGCGTATTCCAGAAGCCTGGACGGCGTGACGTAAATGGTCTCTTCGAAATAAGGGCCTTCGAGCGGATCGGGCTTATCAAAGACCGCGAGGATTCGCAGGACGCCGTCGGTGAGAAGGCCCTCGACGGCAACTTCCCTCCCTGGGATATACCCTTCCACCAGCATCTGATCGAGACCCGGCTCGCGCGTGGCGCGAATCTCGGCGGATTCGAGCAACCGGCGAAGGCGGGACGCGGCGGCATGAAATTCTTCACGGTTGTTGGCGCGTATCACGCCTTGGCTTGCCGAGAGCGACATCGGTTTTAGCACGCAAGGAAAGGAGATCCCGACAAGTGAAGGCTCAGGAATCGGGGCAATTGGAAAATTTCTAAACCAAGGCACACGCAGCCCTGCGTCGCGAAACACCTCGCGCATGCGCAATTTGCTGCGGCAAGCCTCGACGGCCGCCGGATGGTTGTACTCGGTTCCGAGACCGCGCGCCGCGTAAGCTGCGGCGGCGGCGGGACGATCGCCCAGGGCCAAAATTCCGGAGACTTCCTGGCCTCGCAGAGCTTCCATCACGGCGCACGCGGCGGGCCCGGGAGACTCAAAATGCACGGCGATGGCCTGATCGCCCCAGGGATCTTCCAGTTGCTGACAGCGATCGGTGACGTAGACAAGCCGCACACCCAGCTTGCGCGCCGCGTCTTCAAAGCTGCGCGTCTGATAACCGAGCTTCGCGGTGAAAAGCAGCAGGCGCCTGGCCGTACTGTTCGGCTCTTGCGTGGAAGACAAAGGCTCTCGACTCAAACAAACGACTCCGTCGGTGGCAAAGATTCTTTGGCTCTGGCAAAGGGGACCAACTGGTCCCGCGTTGGCTCGGCTCAACAGTACCAAGGCTCGTTCAGATAAGGGATGGTCGCGCGGGACGCGAGCACCGGCCGCACGGCAAACTGCGCGTCAACACTTGCTCGGTCGTGCGCAGCCTTCCAGATGCGTTCAAAAATTGCGCGACGCGGAAGCTTGCGCTTTTCGCTGGCCGCAACTATCTCCTCAATTTGTTCACCAAGCTCATCGACGCGCGGATCCGAGTTTCGCCAGGGATAAAGCAGCGCGGATGGATCAAAGGGACCAACTAGACACCGCACGTCCGCGAGTTCGAGCAGGCGAGAACCCGCGGGAATCAGGAGCCGGATTGCCAGCTGAATCGGCGCAACATTCTCAATCAAGTTGTTTTCGAGCAAGACACCCAGTAAATCGAGGTAGCCATCCAGTGCGGTCCAGGGCGTGAAGGGCACAAACGTCGGCTGCAAAACCATGCCCAGTTCGCGAAAGATGCGGTGTACCTCGAGAAAATCCGCGCGCGTATGACCCTTGTCCAAGCGACGGAGCACCTCGTCGTCCACCGATTCGACAGCGCTGGTGATGAAGAGGCAGCCCGTGTCGCGCAGTTTCGGCAAATGCTCCTTGTGTTTGAGCAGGTGCTCGATCTTAATGGTGACGTCGTAGGTGAGCAGCGGAAACTCTCGATGCAGCGCTTCCACAAGCGCCATCGCGTGCCCAATGCCGTTGAAAAAGTCGGGGTCGCCGAAAGTGAGGTGCTGCGCGCCGGCCTTCACCTGGTGGCGAATGTCTGCAAGTACGACTTCGCGATCCACGATGCGAAAAACACCATTGTAGACAGGCACAATCGGGCAATGACGGCAGAGATGTTTGCAGCCGCGGCTCGCCTCCGTGTAACCCGCAATACGGTGTTCGCCGGAAGGCAGAACAACGTGGGCGTATTTCGCAGGCGAAGGCAATCCTTGCCGGTCGGGCACGATAAATTTCTGCCGGGCCAGCGAAATCAACGGCTCGGGCTGTGTTTTGGTTGACGCGCCGTTGCCGTTGCGAATTGCGGCATAATCAAGACGCTGTGCTAGATGCGCCAGGCCTTCCTCGAATTCGCCTCCGAGAATGGTGGAAACGCCTAGCATGTGGAGATAGCCCGCATTCATCGCCGCGTACAAACCGTATCCACAAAGATGCGCGCGCGGATTTAGTTCGCGCAGAGCAGGAATCAGCTGCACAGCGAGACGTGTGGCCGTGTGCATGGGCAAGTAGAGTGCAACAAGCGAGGCTCCCCGAACTGCCGCTTCCTCCATCGGCTGTCGCGCCAAGTCGAACATGGTTACCTGATGGCCGCGCCCTCGCAGCCACGCCGCAGGCGACGCCAGTCCAAACGGCTGCCGGCCAAGCTCATACGTCGATATCAAAACGATGTTCACTTCCCTATTAGTATAGCTGCGCGGCGCCTGAATGCGATTTCGGTTATTATAGAAGGCTGTTTCCACGACGAAAGGATCGTAAGGATGGCCATCAACGCGGGAAATTCCTTCCGCACGCGCGACAAACTCCACGTCGGCGCCCAAACGTTTGAAGTGCACCGCCTAGAACTCCTCGAAAAACAGGGCGTCGCGGAACTTGCAAGACTTCCTTTCTCTTTGCGCATCCTTCTGGAAAATCTGCTTCGCTGCGAAGATGGCCGCTTTGTCCACGCGGAAGATATTCAAGCCCTGGCGCGTTGGCAGCCCGGAGCTCCTGAAAAAGAAATCGCCTTCATGCCTGCGCGCGTCCTGCTGCAGGATTTCACGGGTGTGCCAGCCGTAGTGGATCTGGCCACCATGCGCGAAGCCTTCGTAAAAATGGGCGGCAATGCCAAGCGCATCAATCCGCTTTTCCCCGCAGAGTTGGTCATCGACCATTCCGTGCAAGTGGACAATTTTGGCAACGTCAACGCGTTTGGCCTAAACGCCGAACTGGAATTCCAACGCAACGTGGAGCGCTATGCCTTTTTGCGCTGGGGCCAAACCGCGTTTCAAAATTTCAAAGTCGTTCCACCGGACACTGGTATCTGCCATCAGGTGAACCTGGAATACCTAGCGCGCGTCGTCTGCGCCATGCCTCACGGCAACAGTTGGGAAGCTTTCCCCGATTCCGTCGTCGGCACGGACTCCCACACCACGATGGTGAATTCACTCGGCGTTTTTGGCTGGGGCGTTGGCGGAATTGAGGCCGAAGCGGCCATGCTCGGCCAGCCTTCCTCGATGCTCGTTCCGGAAGTTATCGGCTTTCGTTTGCACGGGCGTTTGGGTCAAGGCGCAACGGCAACGGATCTCGTGCTGACGGTCACGGAAATGTTGCGCAAGAAGGGCGTGGTCGGGAAGTTCGTCGAATTTTACGGCTCCGGCCTCTCCAGCTTGAGCGTTCCTGACCGAGCGACAATCGCCAACATGGCGCCGGAATACGGCGCGACCATGGGCTTCTTCCCGGTCGATTCGGAGACGCTCGCGTATCTGCGATTTACCGGGCGTCTATCGGAGCAAATTGCGCTCGTGGAAGCCTATTGCAAGGAACAGATGCTTTTCCGCACCGACGAGACAGCAGCGCCGCTCTTCAACGACACCCTCGAATTGGACCTCGGGAGCGTTGAATCCGCTGTCGCCGGGCCCAAGCGTCCGCAGGATCGCGTGCCGCTTCGGCAGGCAAAATCTTCTTTCACAAAAGTCGTCGAAGGAACTCCCGCCAAGAACGTTCACGTCCGCAACAATGGTGACGCGTTCGACCTTTCAAGCGGGGCCGTGGTCATCGCCGCCATAACCAGCTGCACAAACACTTCGAACCCTTCTTTGATGATCGGCGCGGGCCTGCTCGCAAAAAAGGCCGTCGAGCGCGGCTTGCACATCAAACCCTGGGTAAAGACGAGCCTCGCGCCCGGCTCGAAAGTTGTCACCGATTACTTGCAAGCCGCGGGTCTGACGCAGTATTTGGACAAACTGAATTTTCACCTCGTCGGCTACGGCTGCACCACCTGCATCGGCAACAGCGGCCCTCTGCCGGAACCCATTGGAGCGGCCATCAAGGAAAACAATCTGGTGGCCGTCGCGGTGCTCAGCGGAAACCGCAACTTCGAGGGCCGCATTCATCCGCTGGTGCGTGCCAATTATCTGGCTTCGCCGCCGCTGGTGGTGGCCTACGCGCTTGCGGGACGCATGGACATGGACATCACCAGCGAACCGCTCGGAAATGACACTGCCGGCAAGCCCGTTTATTTGAAAGACGTTTGGCCATCGCCGCAGGAAATTGAAACCGCCGTTCGCGCCGCCGTTTCCACCGCACAATTCACCAAAGAATACGGGGAAGTCTTCGAGGGCGACGCGCATTGGAAGTCCATGCCCGTTCCGAAGGGCGACATTTATCAGTGGGACCCCAAGTCCACGTACATCAAAATACCGCCATACTTCGAAAACATGCCGAAGACTCCGCCGGCTCTCGCCGACATTCGCGGGGCGCGCGTGCTGGCGATTCTTGGCGACAGCGTGACCACGGATCACATTTCTCCCGCGGGCTCGATTCCCGTGGATTCCCCCGCGGGAAAATACTTGATCGCCAACGGCGTCAAGCCACATGAGTTCAATTCCTACGGCGCGCGACGCGGGAATCATGAAGTGATGATGCGCGGCACGTTTGCGAACATTCGCCTGCGCAACCAGCTTGCTCCCGGCACCGAAGGCGGCTGGACGCTCTTTCAACCAGGCGGCGAAAAAATGTCGCTCTACGACGCCGCCGTAAAATACCGCGAAGCGGGCGTGCCACTGGTCGTCATTGCCGGAAAAGAATACGGCTCCGGTTCTTCGCGCGACTGGGCAGCGAAGGGCACGCGGCTTCTCGGCGTGCGCGCCGTCATTGCCGAGAGCTACGAGCGCATTCACCGCAGCAACCTCGTTGGCATGGGCGTTCTCCCGCTCGAATTCAAGCCGGGAGAGAATCGCGAATCGCTGGGCTTAACCGGCCAGGAGATTTACTCCGTGGAAGGGGTCGCTACGCTTTCGCCGAAGAAATCTGTCACCGTCCATGTCAAATCTGTTGACGGAAAGGCGAAAGCCTTCACCGCCATCGCGCGTGTGGATACGCCCGAAGAAGTTTCGTACTACCGCCACGGCGGCATCCTACAGTACGTTTTGCGCCAAATGCTTTAGCGCGATTCCTCTTGCGCGGCTGCCGGCGGCTTGCTCCGCAAAAGCAGAACAATTCCCACAATGATGGAAACGAGGCTTGCCGTCTGCGCGTTAGACATGCCGAAAAACGAGCGAGGGTTGATGCGGATGAACTCGATTAGAAACCTCGCGACGCCCGTTAAAATCAAATAGTAAGAGAAAACTTTTCCGGTCGCTTCCGCATTCAGAGCTTTCTTTCCGATTCGCCACAGAATTACCGCAATCAGCATCCAGATCAGAAATTCATAGATTGGAGTTGGATGAACTCTTTCCGTAGTGGGGACCACGCCGTTCGGAAAACTCATGCCCCAGGGCAGCTTTGTCGGAACACCATAATCGCCGTCACCGGAAAGCAAGCAGCCAATCCTTCCAATGGCATAGCCCGTTGCAGCCGCGGGCGAGCACAAGTCCATGAACTCCAGCACGGGAATCCGATAATGTCTCGCCAAAACATACAGCGCGATGAATCCGCCGATGAACCCTCCGAACCAGGCAAATCCGAACCGGCTGATCAGTAGCGAAGGATCGGCCATCAGGTCACGCGGACTCTCCAGGACGTGGTAGATCCGGGCGCCCACTAACCCGCTGATCCCGGCGATGCCGATGACCAGGAATCCTTCGTCGTGATGGCTCGGCTCTTTCGTTTCCTGCAAGTAGCCACGTTTTAGGAAACTTTCGCGCCGACGATCAAAGTCCGCTTGCAACACGTAGGCCGCGACCAGCAATCCGGTCGCGACCATCAGCCCAAATGTCGGGATATTCAGTGGCCCAAGATGAAGGAATGGAATCATCGTTGGCGAAGCATTTCGCCTTCGGCAGTATACACGAGCGGCACTCTAGCTCCGCCCCCAGTGCAGCGCGGCTCCTAGCACGACCCAGATCCCCAATGCAATCCACTCCGCAGGCGAAAAGTGGCCCGGGAAAGCGGGCAGCACCTTCATTAGAACAAAGGTCAAGGAGACCAAGACTCCCAGGCCCGTCGCTATTCTCATTCCGGTGCGATTGTCCATCATCCAGAACGAAGCGCACGCGGCAAACCAGCCTAGCGCGGACGCCATTGACCCAACTTCCGTCACTGGGACGAGCAGCGCATCGCCAAGAAGAAGGCCTGCGATGGATCCGGCGGTGACGCCGAGGACCGCTATGTGCGGCGTCTGGAAGTGCTCGTGCACAGAGCCGAAGCTTGCGGGTATGGTTCCGCGGCGGCCAAACGCGAACAGCAAGCGCGTGGACGCTGCGAAATTCCCATTGAAGCACTGAAAAAGGCCCAGCAGCGCCATGGTGAAAATCAACGTGACGGGCCAATGGGCTTTCAACGCACTTCCAAACGCTATCGCGGTCGCGAAGCGTTGCCCGAGCAAACTGCGCCATGGGGCCGCGTAGGTCACCGCAGCGATGCAGGCAGAGTAAAAAAATGCTCCCATGCCCAGCGCCAGCGCGATGGCCCACATGTAGTTCCTTTGGCGGAACCTTGGGTTGGACTCCTCTGCATATTTGGGAACGGATTCGAATCCAGTCATGAAGTAAGGCACGATTTGCAGCGTGAGAAGAATGGAAATCAGCGGCGTGGAATTAAACAAGGGGCGAAAATTGGCGGGAGCGCCGCGCGTTGCGCTGACCGAAACGATCACCAAGAAGCACAGCAGGACCGCGCTGGTCATCAATTTTTGAAAATTGGCGCTCAGGCGAATTCCGCGATAGTTCAACACCCCCAAGAAAATCGTGAGCGCAACTCCGAGCACTATGCGTGGAAGAAAAACCGGCTGGTCTGCGATGCGGTACAGTTCGTGCGTGTTCAACGCCGGAAAAATGTACGCCGCAAGCTTTCCGAGCGCGACGGCTTCCCACGGACACACGATGAAGTACGCGAGCAGCATCATCCAGCCTGTGAAATAACTGACGATCGGCGGAAACACTTGCGCCGTGTAAGCCGCTTCTCCCGCAGCGTCCGGCAATCGTTGCACCCACTGGCCATAGACGTACCCGATGGGAAGCAAAATGATTCCGCCGATCGTATATCCCAAAACTGCGCCGAGCGGTCCGCCACGTCCGAGCCAATCGTCCATCAGCACGAGCCAGCCCGTGCCAATCATCGTGCCAAAGGCCAGCGCGAAGTAGTCGTGGAGCCGGAGTTTGCGGGCGAGTTTGGTCATTTATACCGTGGTCACCTAAAGGACGCAGAGCAATTCGAAAAGGAGATTCGCGGCGAGGAGCGATGTGATCTCTCCTGTGTCGTACGGCGGTGAAACTTCAACCAGGTCGCAGCCAACGATGTCGAGGCCGAGCAGTGCGCGAACAAGCGTGAGGATTTGTATGCTCGTCAATCCCCCCACTTGCGGCGTTCCGGTTCCGGGAGCAAACGCCGGATCCACGGCGTCAATATCTAAGGTCACGTACACAGGCTTGCCCCGGAATGCGCGCAAATGACTCTGCACCATGCCCAGGCCCTTCTCGTGAAACTCTTCCGCAGTCACCATTCTGACTTTGTGCGCCCGGGCAAAGTCAAAATCATCTTCCCCATACACTTGCCCGCGCAGCCCAACCTGCAGAACCCCTCCATCCTTCAGCAACCCTTCTTCAAACGCACGGCGGAACGGGGTTCCGTGCGAATACTTGCTTCCAAAATACTCGTCCCACAAATCGTTGTGTGCATCGAACTGAATCAGCGAAACGGGCCCATATTTTTTCGCTACGGCGCGCAAAATCGGCAGGCTAATGGAGTGATCGCCTCCTACGCAAACGCAACGTGCGCCTGTGGCAAGCAGGGGGGCAAGCCCGGTCTCAATGCGGCGAAAGCTGTCCTCGATCGAAAGCGGATTAACGCTCAAGTCGCCGTAATCGGCGGTGCGGCGCTTGGCAAAGGGATTGACCTTCAACACGGGGTTCCATGGGCGGATAATCGCCGATTGCTCCCGAATGTGGCGCGGGCCAAACCGGGGACCCGGCCGGTACGTTGTCCCTCCATCGAACGGCACGCCAACCAGCGCCACTTCCAATTCTTCAGGTTCGGTAATGTGCGGCAAGCGCATGAAGGTCGGGACGCCCGTAAACCGCGCATAGGTCAGGGCGTCGGTCGGCTCGGGATGAGGCAGGTGAAACTTCCGCCGGGTTCGCGGCATGGTTGCGCATCTTAGTTTTCCGGACGGCCCAAAGTCAAAGCGGCCAAGCGTTGCAAGCCGAGTGAGACTGCCTTAGGTGCCCTGCCGAACGTCTCGGCTCAAATGCATACCGGGCGAAGCTTGGAGGGAGAGTGAGCAACTGGCGCACATGTCTCGATTCCAGGCAGCTTTAGGGCTTTAGAAGTGTGGTGTTAGTTTGACCAGCCATTCATCTCCCGCTAACAAGAACTAACTACAACTTCCCTGCGGCGTGTAGCTCGCCCTTGATGCTGTGGAATCCCTGTCCCATGAAGAGGCGTCGCTGCGTGTTTGCGTGTTCCTGCTTGCTGCAGAAACCAGAAACTCCAAGGAGAGATCAGATATGCACTCTTACTGGACCAAAGCGATGGCACTCGTGGCGGGCGCAGGCATCACCCTGCTGCCGGCCAGCCCTGCCTTCGCGCAAGGTAGTTCCTCGACGGCCACTCCGATCAAGCACCTGGTCGTGATTTTTCAGGAGAACGTTTCTTTTGACCATTACTTCGGGACGTATCCCAACGCCACCAATCCCCCGGGCGAACCGGCGTTCCAGGCCAGGCCGAACACTCCTGGAGTCAACGGACTCAGTCCCGCACTTTTGACGAACAATCCGAACCTGAATCCGGCGAACCTGGCAGGAGCGACAAACCCTTTCCGGCTCGATCGTTCGCAAGCAGTAACTCGCGATCAGGGGCATGGGTACAAGGCAGAGCAGCAGGCGTTCGACAATGGATTGATGGATTTGTTCCCGCTGTTTGTCGGCAAGGCCGGACCGCCTCCCGTCGGCGGGGGCATCGCCAGCACGACTGGTTTGAACTTGGGTTATTTCGATGGCAACACGGTGACGGCGATGTGGAACTATGCCCAACAGTTCGCCATGAATGACAATTCCTATAGCACCGTGTTCGGTCCGTCCACTCCGGGCCTGCTTAACCTGGTCGCGGGCCAGACCAACGGCGCCTTCAACATTGCTCCGGGCGTGTTCACTTTTGGCGTTGTCGACGGTGGGAGCGGTTCGTGGTCAGTGATCAGTGACCCCGATCCGGTTGGCGATGTTTGCTCTAACAATTCCATTACCGTTTCCATGTCGGGAAAGAATATCGGGAACATGCTCAATGACGCTGGCGTCTCTTGGGGATCGTTCATGGGCGGATTCGATCTGACGGCTACGAATCCAAACGGAACCGCTGGATGCAGCCGGAGCTCGACCGGACTTTCAGGGTCTACCAAAGATTACATTCCGCACCACGCTTTTTTCCAGTATCACGCCTCCACCGCCAATCCGACGCACGCAAGGCCGGCCTCGGTCGCCGAAATTGGCAATGCCGGTCCTGCCAACCACAACTATGACATCAACGATTTCTTCGCTGCGGTCAGCGCTGGCAACTTCCCTGCAGTCAGCTTTCTAAAGGCACCAGCCTTCCAGGACGGCCACGCGGGCTACTCCAATCCCTTGGACGAACAGACTTTCGTGGTCAACGTTGTGAATTTCCTTCAAACGCGGCCGGAGTGGAGCAGCACTGCGGTCATAATCCTGTACGATGATTCCGACGGCTGGTACGACCACCAGATGGGTCCCCTCGTCAACCAGTCGCATGGCGCGCAAGACGCACTCAGTGGCGCGGGGCTCTGCGGCTCCTCGGCAGACACTACGGCATTGCCAGGAGTAGATCCGAACAATGCTCACGCCCTTGGCCGCTGCGGTTATGGCCCGCGTCAGCCGTTCCTGGTTGTTTCTCCGTGGGCGCGGCGAAACTTCGTGGACCACTCGATCACGGAGCAGAGCTCAGTTATGCGCTTCATCGAGGACAACTGGCTTGGTGGACAGCGCCTCGGCCAGGGTTCGTTCGATGCCCTTGCTGGACCGATCGATGGCATGTTCAATTTCAGCCAAAACAACAATCATCAAGACAATCCCTTGATCCTCGATCCAAGTACTGGCAAGCCTGTTTCTCAAAATTAGCAATTGCCATGCTCTTTCATCCATAAGGCCCTGGCACGCTCAACCGCGAGTGGTAGCAACGCACAGACAACCAAACCCGAGTCGCGCGACATCCGTTAAGACATCCTCCTCGGTGCAAGGAGCGATTCGGTGCGTTGGCTCGTCGTATCCGCTGGGTTGCTGTGCGTGTTGACGGCTGCAGTCCCTGTTTTGGCTCAGACCGAAATGCCGTCTCCCAAAGCTTTGTTCAAGACCAATGGTGAAGAGAATTCCCGCGTCCTCGATTCCTTCGAGTTCACGGGCCTCCGGCACATCTCCCCTGAGGCGGTTGCGGCGCAACTTTCTTTGCGCCCCGGCAATCCATTCGAAGCAGAGAAACTTCAGCACGATCTTCACACCCTCGGCAGGCTTGGCTGGTTTGCTTCTATCCGGGTGGAAGAGTCTCCATCCTCAATGCCCGGCGCCCAGGCATCTACTTCGAAACCCTACATTCATCTCATCTTCCACTTCGAAGAAGAGCCCACTCTCTCGCGCGTTGAATATTCAGGCTCCCGCTTGGTTTCAACGAATCAAGTTGAAAAACTGCTCGAAGAGAAGAAACTTGCGCCCGGCCTTGGCAAGCCAGCCGAATCTGTGACGCTGCAACGCATTGCGCTGGCAATTCGGTCCGCCCTCAACGAATTGGCACACCCCGATGCTTCCGTCCAAATCCTTCGGCAACCCCAGGAAAACGGCACCGTCCGTGTTCGGTTCGAAATTGCGGATGGCCCTCATCTCCCCGTTCGGCAAGTTCGCTTTGAAGGCAACTCGGGCGTTTCGGAAAAGCTATTGCGTGCCCAAATGCAAAGCATCACGCCATGGAAACCTCTGGCTTCGCTGCGAGGCAAAGACGCCTACACCCAGGCGGCGTTTGAAGAAGATCGCCAGCGCTTTCTTACGTACTATCAGAGCCACGGTTATCCGGAGGCGCGAGTGGGCGGCGCACTTGTGGACAAAGTCGCCCGAACGTCTCGCAAGTGGTTCCCCTTCCCGCACCACGCCGCAGAGACGGGCCTTTCGCTTTCCATCCCTGTGCAGGCCGGCCCGTTTTACCGTCTCGCTAGTATCGAACCAAGTCCGGCTCTCGAACACGCGCTTGGAGATCATCATGGCAAGCGTCTGCCCTTTCCCGTTCCCGACCCAGACCACGCATTCTCTCAACAGGAGGTGGACAAGTTTCGTCGCTATTACTCGGCCCACCTGCAATCCCGCGACTCCCAATCCAACACCGCCCCTTTCCAAGCCGTAGACGCCAGCCCCATCTTTGATCCTGTGGAACATTCTGTGCGCCTCAAGCTGAACCTCAGCGATTCGCCTCCTTATCTCGTCCGGCGGATCGAGTTGCAGGGCCTGCACAAATTCAATGATCGTTTCGTTCGGCGCCGAATCCCCTTGCGTGAGAGCCAGCCTCTGGATGAACGCGCTTTGGAAACGGGTCTCACGAAACTCGCGCGCACCGGCTATTTCAAACCCATCCGCAAAGACAACATTCACATCCAGTTCTACGACACCCGCCACACCGCGGACGTCGCAATTCATCTCGAAGAAATTGGCCAGCAGCGCGTTACCTTTGACGGTGGCCGCGCCCAGTTCGGCAGCACCCTCGGCCTCGCCTACACGGTCTTCGATCTTTTCAGTCACGAAGAATTGCTTAGCGCAAAGCTCGAGGGCGGACCCGAAAGCCTGCAACTGCTCCTGGGCATTGCCAAAGACGGCATTTTCGGCACGCGCAGCTCACTCGCTTTCTCCATTTTCAATAACGTGATTCGTCCGCGTTTCGTGCGCGGCGTTCAGGGTCCCTTCACCACTTCCCACAGTGAAGGAATCAACGTTCCCTGGACCTACTCTTTGACGAACTCCGACTTTGTCGGTGTCAACTACACTCTTTCACGCACCACTTCCGATCAAACCTTTGGCGCAGCAAGCAGCACAACCGGCTCGCCTATCGATCTCCGCACGCATACCTCCGGTCGTTCGGTTGGAACCTCCTGGGCCCACGATTCCGGCAGCGAACGCGTTCTTTTTGCAAACTCCGTTTCCGGCGGCCTGCTTGGCGGTGACGAGAATATGCTCCGCTCTTCGGGTGACGCCGCGCGCATTTTTCGCGATCCGCTTTTCTCGCCCGCGAACTCCTGGGCTTTCCGCACAAGTTTCAGCGCCGCAGGCAGCTACCGCGGGGACATGCCGCTCTATTCCCGGTTCTTCCCGGGCGATGAATACGTCCGCGGCCTTCGCGCTGGCGACCTCGGCCCGATGGTTATGACTGAACACGCGACGCCTTCCGGCACATTCATCTCTTCCCCTTCGTATGCGGGCGCCAATCTCATCACTGCGGCAAACGCGGAATATCGCATTCCCTTTCACAACGGCGTCGAGGCCGCGGGTTTCTTCGATCTCGGCTCGGGTTGGCTTCTTCCCAACTGGCTCGGCGCAAGCAAACCCAATCTCCTGAGCGCCACCAACGGCGTCCTCCACGGTTCGACCGGCATCCAAATGCAATGGAGCATCCCTGGTGTCCAGGTTCCGTTTCGCTCCTATTATGCTGTGAACGTGTTGCGCCTCGACCGCCTAATGCGGCTCTCCGACAAATCGCTTTTGCACGCTCACAATCGCTTCGGAGCGTTTGGGTGGGGGCTCGGTTCGTTTTTCTAAGTTGTTCTGTTGTCTGTTCGCGCCCGGACTACACTGTCTTCTTCATCGGAGCGAAACGAAGCCGCTAGGCATATTTTCTGTGCAGGTGGATCATGATTCGCAGATCATTGAGCGCACAAAGAATTTCTTTTTGCTCCCTCCGCCTCGCCGCACTTGTTCCTGTATCGAGCAGAGAGTGAAGAAGTTCATTCACGGCAATGTTGATCCTCAGCATGCGGACGGTCCGCTGGCTTTCGCGTATGGCTTCGCCATACGACTTGCTCCATTGGTATCGCTCCATTGTGGCTCCTGAGGGCTGGCCTCTTCCGCCACAAGTGGTTTAGATTTCGTGAGCCCACCACGGAAAGTAAATCAGGTGTGACTATTTCACTATACACCGGTTCAAGTCCACCCACCCGCCTCAATGTTCTCAATGTGCGTCCTTTTTCGGCTTTTTCGGCCTACGCCGTTGCGCTTTCTCATAATCACGGGCATGATGCCGCAATGGCCATCTCCCGAAAGCCGCCGAAGGACTTTGACGATTACCTGGATCGTTTCCCAAAAGAAGTGCAGCAGCGCTTGCAGAAGGTGCGCTTGACCGTCAAAAAGGCTGCGCCCCAAGCGAAAGAAAAGATTAGCTATGGCATTCCTTCCTGTACCTTGAACGGCATGCTGGTATGGTTTGCGGCCTTCAAAAGCCACATCGGCTTCTACCCGCGGACTTCGGCGATCACCGCGTTCAAGAAGGAGTTGTCCGGCTACAAAGGAGCGAAAGGATCTGTTCAATTCCCTTTCGACAAGCCGCTCCCGCTTTCTCTCATCAGCCGCATCGTAAAGTTTCGCGTCAAGGAAAATCTGAGCAAGCGCAAAGAAAAGTAGCTCCACGCTTCAAGGTCCTGCTCTCAGCAACCTCTGCGTCCTCCGGGTACCCTGTGTTGGACCCTTGTTTCTGGGTTGTCAGCAACGTTTCAACGCGGCGAATCCGGATATTGATAGCGCAGGCTCGGCGGCATGCGGTGCGAACGCGTGCGTGTGTTGTACTCCAACTGATATTTCAAATGCTCCGCATCCCGCGGATAATCTCTTCCTTCCGGGTACGGATACGACAAAGGCGAGTGTCTTGGCAGCGGCTCCACGGTGAACGCGTCGGCGGCGTAGAAATCCAAATCCTTCTCAAAGCCATCCGCATAGAAAAAGTAGTCGCGTACCCAGCCCCTGGGCAACTCCGGTAACGCCTGCGGATCAAAATCCAGCTTCACGCCTTCCCCGGAGCCGAACACCGCAAAGCGATCATCCGAAACACGCAGCAAATGGTAAACATCTCCGTAGCGCGTGTAATTTCCCGCCGCACGCGCGTACGGCCCGGACATGCTGCGATGCGTGTACGAATAAGTGGTGTCGCTTGCCGGCTGCAACCGAATTTCACTCGGATAACCGAGAAAATCCAACGACGCCTTGGCCAACGGCACTTCCGAAACGCGAACGTCTTTTGCATCCGGTGTCTGATCGATTCGAATCGCGTCCCAATAAATCTTCAGGTTGGTGAAAATGCGAATCCGCCGTGTCCCTGCCGGCAGCTTGCCGCTCAAATCCGCAACCATCGTGCGCTCCAGCCCAGCGGGAAAACCCATGTCTTCCACTACGCGCACCCATTTGCCTTGCGTGTCTTGCGCTTCCACGTACGGCGCAATCACCTTGACCCCCGCTTGATCCGCGGCATACATCGAAGTCGCTGTGAAATAATCGGTGTAGCCATCCATAATCAGCCGTAGCGGCTTCTGCGCATCCCAGGCGCCAAGGTCCAACTCCAGCCAGTGCAATTTCGCAAATCCCGTAAACGGCAAATCCTCGAAATCCGTGACGTATTTCCGATCGGCTTTTGAAATGAGCTTGAGCAGGTCATGCCCACGATCGTCCCGCGCGCTCACAGGTGGATGCGGATTCTGAGTTGCAATCACGCGAAACTCCGGGAAAGGCGGCGCGCTTACAAAACGTTCATTCGGAAAAACTTCATAAGCGGCTGGATGATCGATCGCCAGCAACTTCACCTGGTCTAGATAAACCGTCTCTTCCATCGGCTCAAGGAATCGGAAGCTCAGCAATCCGTTTCGCGGCTTCACGCTGCGCGCGGAAACTTTAAGATACTCGTCCGGATCCGGAACGTCGCGCTCACCCGGCGCAACCCAATGCCCTACAACGCCAGGCCCGATCATGTCCGCTATGAATTCATACTCATGACCATTCCACGAAAACAAAATCGGGCACGAGCTTCCGCGCCGGTCCAATTCTGTGATCGCTTGCGTCTTTTTCGCAGCGAGATTGATTTCGTCCTGCGGCACTCCGGTGGGCCACAGCAGCCGCACCACCTCGGCATTCGTCTCGGCCCCCAAGCCGGCCAGAATCGGCGCCGCATTTTGCCCCAAATACCCGGACGCCCCAGCCACTTCCCACTTCTGATACAACGGGCCCGCGTACAGCTCGACTTTCGTGCCGATGCCGTTCTTGTTGTCGTTCAGCGCTTTCAGGTCAATGCTCATCCAGCCGTGCTGATTCCCGCCCTCGTTACGTAGCACCACGGGCAGGCCGCCAAGTTGTGTCACGACCAGATCCGCGTCTCCGTTTCCATCAATGTCCGCGACGGCAATCGCGCGCGGCTGATTCAGCCTTACCCCATCCAGCCCCACACTTTTTGTTACATCGCTCCAGCCTTTGCTCCCCAAATTGCGCAACAGCCGCAGCTCCGCGCCGGTCGTCGATTCGCCCGCAGCCACCAGATCCAGCCAGCCGTCATTGTCGTAGTCCACCGCCGCAATGCCCCAACCCTTTTGCCAGCCAAAATCCGGCAGCGCCACGCGGTCCAGTCGCTTCCCCTCCACGTTCCGCCACAAACTGATTCCTGGCGCTCCCGCATGCGTGAACGCCAAGTCCATCCAGCCGTCTTTGTCAAAATCAAACGCCACCACACCCACCGCCGGCGGCAACTTCTCTTTCGCAAAGTCAATCCCAGCTAATGGCCTAAACTTGCCTTCCCGCGGATTCAAGAGAATCGACGCACCAGCCGCCCCGCCCGCAAGCACAAAATCAATGGCGCGGTCATTGTTGAAATCTGTTGTCACTAGGCCCGCTCCCGTCGCTGCCACCCCCAGCGCCGTCTCTGCCGAAACATCTGTGAAGGTGCTATTGCCATTGTTGCGCCACAGAAAATTGTGCGCCCCGCCCGCAGCACCCGAATCCGCCGCCATCGTGACGTACAAGTCCAGGTCACCGTCGTGGTCGTAATCCACAAAGGTCACGCCCACACATCCTTTTTCTTTACGGATTCCCACCGCCTCGGTCACGTCTTCAAATTTTCCTTCGCCCTGGTTGTGCAGCAGCCGCACGCCGTCGCTCAGGCACACGGCAAAGTCCGTCTTGCCGTCATTGTCAAAGTCGCCTGCCGCGCAACCGAATCCAGCGCCCGTCAAGTGAATCCCCGCCGCCTGCGTGACATCCTCAAACTTTCCGTTGCCCAGATTGCGCAGCAAGCGACTCACTTCGTCCGGCGTGGCGCTCACCAAGAAAAGATCGGGTTTCCCATCTCCATCAAAATCAAAAAAACACGCGCCGGTGCTCGCTCCAATCGAAACAGAGTTCCCGCTTTTACGATTCGAGACAAACGGATTCGCCTCTGCTGCAAAATGTACGGGAATCGGCACCGGCACATCCGCCACGGCGCTCAGCGGGAGTTCCGCCGTCGAAAATTTCCCCTGGTCCCCGTACCCCGCGCCGAAAGGCGTCCCCAAATGTTCCGAGGTGATTTTCTGAAACCGCGCCAAATGCTCCCGGGCCGCAGCGGTGTCGCCTTTGCGCTGCAACGCGCGTGCCAGCCCAAACTCTGCCGACGCATGGACGGGATTCAGCGCCAGCCCCTTCCGGAACGCTGCGATGGCCTGGTCATATTTTTGGATTTGCGTATTCAGGTACCCTACAAAATAATAGGCGTCCGCTTCATTCGGCTTGATTTCCGTCACACGCTGAAACGCCGCAATCCCCTTCTCCGATTCGCCAGTGTCTTTGTAGGCCAGCCCGAGGTTGTACCATGCGTACGGATCGTTCGGCAGTTGTTTCGTAGCTTCCTCTAGAGCTGCGCGCGCGGCATCGAGCTTTTGCTGCCCCAGCAGCGCCACGCCCAGGTTCAACCGTGCCACCGCGAACTTCGGGTCTGCCTGCAAAGCCTCGTCGAAATATTTCTGCGCGTCCGCCGGCCGTTGTTGGTTCATGTGCGCCACGCCCAGCGTGTTGAAGCGGTACGCCTCCGCCGCGTTGGACTTGCTCGCTGACCTTTTCGCGACTGCGGCCTTTTCCTGCTCCTGTCCCGCGTTTGCGCCGCCTCGCAAACCAATCGCCGCGCAAAAAAGCAGCGCACTGCAAGTTCCCATCACAACTCCACGCCAAACCATCCCGTGCATAGAAGCTTTCGTCCTATCCGCGCAAAATGCCGCAGCTACCTGTAGGATCCACGCTTCCTCGACAAGAACGTTGAAATTTTCCTGGCAGCCACAGATTAGGTCAACTTATTTTACCTTCGCCTTGTCCCACGCATCGCTCCGCGCTTGACGTGCATCTCATGCACGAATACTCTCGGCACTTTCATTTATGATCGACCTAGCACCTTTCTCCAGCATCGCAGATATCGCAAGAAGCATTCGCCGCAAGCAAATTTCTCCTGTGGAAATTGTGGATACCCATCTCCGCCGCATCGAATCCCTGCAGCCCAAGCTCCATGCCTTTGTTCATTTGGACGCTGGCGCCGCTCGCGCACAAGCTCGTGCCGCAGAAGCTGCCGTCTCGCACAACCAGCCACTCGGCCCTCTTCATGGCATTCCGCTCACGGTCAAAAGCTGCGTCGACGTGGTCGGCTGGCCTTGTCCCGCAGGCTCTGTCCTCCGCAAAGATTACGTCCCGCACGCCGACGCTCCTCTCGTTGCGCGCTTGAAATCCGCGGGAGCCATTCTTCTCGGCAACACCAACACGCCTGAATTCCTGATGGCCTACGAAACCAACAATCTCCTCACTGGGAAAACCAGCAACCCTTGGAATCTCGCGTACTCTTCAGGCGGCTCGAGTGGCGGGGAAGCGGCAGCCATCGCCGCTGGCTGCTCGATGGGCGGAGTCGGCAGCGACGGCGGCGGCTCCATTCGCGTCCCCGCGCATTTTTGCGGCATCTCTGGACTCAAGCCCACGCCCGGGCGCGTTCCCGCCACTGGACACTTCCCTTCAGCCGCAGGCGCTTTCGGCTGGATCGGAGTGGTCGGTCCGATGGCCCGCACCATCGCCGACGTGCACGCTCTGTTTGAAGTCATGGCCGGCCCTGACTCCGGCGACCCGCATTCCGCGCCAGTTCCGCTTCGTTCTTACTCCGAAAAGGAATTGCGCGGCACGCGCATCGGAATGCTGCAAAGTTCTCCTCCGAGCAATGCAACACCTGAGACTCGCGCCGCCGTCCACGGCGCTGCAAAACTTCTCAGCGATCATGGCTTCTCCGTCGAACCATTCGAATTAAACGGTCTCGATCGCGCCCTCGAACTCTGGTGGTTTTTCTTCGGCCCAGTGATCGCGCATCTGCTCAACACGAACCTCGCAGGGCGGGAATCCCAACTCAGCCCCATGCTGCGCGAATATCTTTCTATCGCAACGTCGCCTAATCCTCTCTCGCTGGATCAATTCATCCAGGCTTGCGCCGAGCGCGATCTCCTTCGCGAAAAAATCCTCCGTCAAATGGACCGCGTCCCCATTCTTCTCTCACCGGTTTCTTCCACTCCCGCCTTCCGGCACGGCGAAGGAAACTACAACCCCGGCACCGGCTACCGCGACACCATGCGTTTCTGCCAGTGGCTCAACCTCACTGGCTTCCCCGGGGCTTCCGTCCCCATTCGCCTTTCGAGCGATGGCCTTCCCATCGGAGTGCAAATCATCGGCCGCCCCTTCGAAGACGAACTCGTTCTCGCCGTCGCCGAAGCTCTCGAGCACTCCCGCGGCCCCTGGCAACCCCCACCCCTGCCGCGTTGAGATGATCTGTACAGAGGTGGTCTACTTTCTGCTTTCCTACTCTGGCTGCCGCGTCAGCTCCGGATTCGGCAGGCGATTTTCTTCACGCTTCGCTCGCTCCTTGCCCAGTTGAGCGTCCAGCGCCTTTCGAGCAGCCGCGAGCTCCACCCGCGCCTCTTTCTGCCGTCCCAGTTGCGCTAGAATCCTTCCCCGCAAGAAGTGCCCGCCTTGTATCTCAGGGTCGAGGCGCAGCGCCGCATCAATCATTTTCAGAGCAGCCTCCAGTTTTCCCTGTTTCTGATACAACTTTGCGAGCCCTTCATAGGAGCTGGACATCTTCGTATCTCTTCGCAGCGCCTCCCGGAACGCTTTCTCCGCTTCCTCATCCTTTTTCCCCCGCGAGTACAGCTCGCCCAGCTGGTCGTACGTGTCGGCCAGGTCCGGATCCACCGCAATTTCTTTCTGAAATTCAGCTTCCGCCCGCTCGTCTTCGCCCGAGCGCATATACGCAATTCCCAGATTCAGATGGATGAACGGCAATTGCGGATTCAGCGCCAGGGCCTGCTCCAGCTCCGCCGTCGACTCGGAGACTTCACCTCGCTTCAGATACGCTTTCCCCAGAATGAGGTGGAATTCCGGCGTTCCTCCGCCCACAGCGATCATTTGTTTCAGGATTTTTTCGTCGAGGTCCTTCTTGCCCGATTCCACAGCCGCAATGTCCATCAAATAAAGGTACAGCACGTCCTCCGACCTCTTCGGCCAAAGTGGCCCGAGGACCTTTATCCCCTCGTCGTAGTGTTTGGTGAACACCTGGCACATTCCCAGGAGGTAGCGTGCTTGCTCCGAGTCCGGCTGCTCGTGCAAAACAGACGCCAGCGGAGCGATCGCGGCACCATAATTTCCCCGCCGATACTCCACGAGCCCGATGTTCAACCGGATTCCCGTCATCTTCGGTTCCAGCGTTTCCGCTTTTCGCAAGAGTGTGATGGCCTTGTCCCACTCTTTCCGCCGTGTGGCGATCACGCCGAGATTCGAATAAGCCGCTCCAGAACGCGGGTCGAGCGCAAGCACCCGCCGAAACGCCGCTTCCGCAGCTTCCAGATCCCCTCTTTGCAGCGCCGATTGCCCTTGAGCAAAGAAGGGGGCCGGGTCTCGCGCCTCTGTCGTAGCTCCGGCCCCGCCTCCTTGTAGCGGCGCAGCATGCTGCGCCCCAGCTTGCCGGGCAAACCAGGAACAGACGCCCAGGCCCAAAATGCTGGCGCAAATACAACTTATGCGTATTTTCGTCCTCATCAGTAGGTAGTGTCCGGCAGCCTCAGGGAAATTACAAGGTCTCCACGAGCGCCGAAACTTTATAGGCCCCCGCCCACATCCTCCAATGTCGTCTCCAACCCCAGGCACTTTTTCCACAATTTCCCGCTTGACACCGGCTTTTGATTGCACTATTAATTCGTTTTAATAACTGGTTGCCGGTGCATTTGCTGCAGGTGTCGAGGGTTTGGGGGCCGTGTTAATGGAGGACCTTCGAGCGGCAGTCACACGGTTCGATGCGCTACGGCCGCTGGAAGTACGTCCTGCTTTCCCATCCCGCAGAATTTCGAATCTTTCTTTTGGAGGTCTTACCGTGACGGAAAATTATCGTCCTTCGGAACAACGAAATAGCTTTTTGCGGGCGCTTCCCTTTTGGCTCTGCGTCGTGGCGCTCGCACTGGCCCTTCCGCTCGCAACTCGCGCACAGGACACCGGCTACATTAGCGGCACCATCGTGGATAAATCCGGCGCCGCCGTCGCCGGCGCCGAAGTGGTCCTCACCAATGCCGCCGGCAGTTTGACGCGCAACACGGCCACCAACACCGACGGTGCGTATGTGATCGCTGGCTTGCCTGGCGGCACTTACAACCTCGCCGTGACCGCAAAAGGGTTCCAGAAGTATTCTGCCCGAGGTGTTGTGTTAGATGTCGCCCAAAAGACTCGCATAGACATTACGCTAACAGTCGGAGCCATCACGGAAACGGTCGAAGTTACTGGCGAAGCCGTTGCTGAGGTGGAAACGACTTCCTCCGACCTGACCAGCACGATCACCGGCAAACAGATCGACAACCTTGTTCTTAACGGGCGCAACTTCACTCAGCTTGTGAATCTGGCCCCCGGCGTAGTGAGCCAAACGGGCCAGGACGACGCCAAAGTCGGCGTGTACGGTAACGTGGCCTACAGCATGAATGGAGGCCGCACGGAATACAACAACTGGGAGCTGGATGGCGGCGACAACATGGACAATGGCTCCAACTCTACGCTCAACGTGTACCCCAATCCCGAAGCCATTGCCGAATTCAAGGTGCTCACCTCCAACTACGGCGCGCAGTATGGCCGCAACGGCTCGGGTACGGTCGAAGTCGAAACCAAATCGGGAGGCACAACCTTCCATGGCAGCGCCTTCGAGTATCTCCGGAACGAGTTCTTTAATGCCCGCTCTTGGGAACAAGGTGCCAATCCCGGCGAGCCAAAAGCCCCGTACAAGAAACATGATTTTGGCTATACCATCGGCGGGCCCGTTTACATTCCCAATCACTACAACACCGACAAAAAGAAGACCTTTTTCTTCTTCTCCGAGGAATGGCGCCGCGAAAAGAATCCGCACACCACCGGCGCTGTCAACGTTCCCTCGGATGCAGAGCGTACCGGAAACTTCAGCGACCTTTGCGCACCGGTGAAAACCAAAGATTGTCCTAACGTCCCAAACTTTGCTGCAGTGGCAATTAATCCCGTTGGTCAAGCGTTGCTCGCCCTCATCCCGAAGGCGACTCCGGGTTTGACCAACAATGGCTTCCCCGCGGTTGTGCAAACAGTCTCTCTTCCGGAAACCTGGCGCGAAGAGTTAGTTCGTATAGACCACAACCTCACGAGCAATGAGCGGCTGACCTTCCGCTATATTCATGACTCCTGGCAGACTCAAACCGAGAATGCGCTCTGGGGCAATGGTTCGAGCTTTGAGGATATCAACACCGAATTCGTCGGTCCCGGAACTAGCTTCGTGGCTCGGCTGAACTCCAACCTTAGCCCCACACTTCTGAACGAATTTGTGGCCAGCTACACGGCGGACCACATTTTCCTGACAGCACTTCACAATCCTCCCCTTCCAGCTAGCTTGCCAATGGGGCTGCTCTTCAACAATGGTCAAGGGGGCAAACTCCCCGCAATTTCGTTGGGCAACAACGTCGCTTATGGCGGAGGCTTTAGCGCAGACACCGGCTACTTCCCCTGGAACAACGCCAACCCGGTGTACACGTATCGGGACAACCTTACGAAAATTGTGGGAACGCATACGATGTCCGTGGGGGTTTACACCGCTTTCGCCCAAAAGAACGAACAGAACTCCCCTTACATTCAGGGCATTCTCACCTTCGATTCCAGCAATACCTCCATTCCCAGCACGGGAAATGCCTTCGCGGATCTCCTTACTGGCAGGGTTGCCCAGTTCTCCCAAGTCAATCTCCAGGCCAAATACTACAACCGCTATCGCATCGTGGAGCCTTACTTCCAGGACGACTGGCGCATGACCAGGAAACTTACCCTGAATCTTGGCTTGCGCCTTAGCCTCTATGGCACCTATCGGGACCGTTACAGGCATGCCTTTAACTTCGAGCCAACAGCCTTCACCAACAACGGTTCACCGGTCATTGACGACGGGACGGGACCCACCGGACAAGAAGGAGCTTTCATACCCGGCGCTGGAAATCCCTTCAACGGTATCGTTCAATGCGGTGGCCCCGGTGGGACAACTTTCATACCTAGCCTGGTAACAAACTCTTTCCCTAGAGCAACGATTGGGCCCTCCTCAAGCGCAGGCTGCTTGAAAGGACATCTGTTCAATCCAGCTCCGCGAATTGGCTTTGCCTGGGATCCCAAAGGCGACGGCAAAATGGCCATTCGAGGCGGCTACGGCATCTTCTTCGAGCATACCAACGGCAACGAGGGCAACACCGAGTCGCTCGAGGGCTCTCCGCCATATTCCCTTAACGCTTCGCAATTCAACGTGAACGGCTATAGCAATATTGGCGGCGGCGGTTTGTTGTTCCCGCTGGGCGTTAACTCGATCCCCAATAAGGCTATTTGGCCCTATGTGCAACAGTTCCACCTGGACGTCGAGAAGGAACTACCTAGCCACTTTGTCGCTACCGTGTCTTATGTCGGAAGCAAGGGCACTCACCTCACGCAGCAGCGGAACCTAAACCAGCTTCACCCGATACTTGCGTCGGCGAATCCTTACAAGCCCGGTGAGGCGATTGGCGCGGGTGGCCACGACGATTGCGGGACCAACACCACTCCAAGTGGGGTGCCCGTCACAGGACAGGCGCTGGTTAATCTTGGCATTGCTTGCGGCAACGATCCTAACCCGGATCGCCCTCTTGTGGGATTCGGTGACATCACGCGCCTCGAGGACCAAGCAAACTCCATCTACAACGCCATGCAGACCACCGTCAGGCGAACCGTAGGCGATTTGACGATGAGTCTGGCCTATACCTACAGCCACTCCATCGATAATTCTTCTGACCGATACGACAACGCGTTCGTCAACGCCTACAATCTCGCCGCAAATCGCGGCAGCTCCAATTTCGACGTACGACATAATCTGGCCATCAGCTATGTTTATGCCCTGCCCATCTACAAGGGCTCAGGGCTCATGCACAACGTGCTGGGCGGCTGGCAGGTCTCCGGCATCACGATCGCGCAGACTGGTACGCCTTTCAGCGTCACCAATGGGACAGACTTCGGTGACGCAGCCGGTGTCGCGAACGGCACGGGCACTGGGTCGCGTCCGGACCGGGTTGGTAACCCGCACGCTTCGTCAACCGATGTTGCCGGCGTCCGCGGTCCGCTCTTCTTTAACCCCGGGGCCTTCGCAATCCCGACTGGCTTGACCTTCGGTAACGTGGGCCGCAACACGTTGTACGGTCCTGGCCGCATCAACTTTGATTTCGGCCTCTTCAAACGGTTCTCTTTCACAGAAACGCGGGCGCTTGATTTCCGCTGGGAGAACTTCAACCTCTTCAACCATACGCAATATAACGGCGTGAACGGCGGCATGGACTGCGTCGGTCCGTCAGGAACGGCAGGCGATCCTAGCTGTATTAGCAGTTCGGGCTTCTTGCATGCCAGCGGCGCTCATGCACAGCGGCGCATGCAGTTCGGCTTGCGCTTCCAATTCTGACGTCCCCAACCCCGGGAGGGCGGTCTGACCTTGTCTGACCGCCCTTCTTTTTTGTACGAACCCTGTTCTCTTTTCTTCACCAAGAGGTAAAATGCAGCGCATGAACCGACGCACATTTATCGGCACTTCCATCGCCGCAAGCCTTTCTTCCGTTTATTCCGACTGGGCCGCCGCTGGCAAACCCGTCTGGGCCGCGGACTCCGCGCCTCCGTTTGAATCAAAAGCGCCTGAAGAAGCGCATTCCATCAACCCGATTGGCCTCCAGCTCTACACCGTCCGCGCGGCCATGAAGACCGACTTCGAAGGCACCATCGCCAAAGTCGCCGCCACCGGCTACAAAGAAGTCGAGTTCGCCGACATTCTTAAACCCAACGCAGGATACTTCGGCCGTTCCTCTAAAGCTGTACGCGAACTGCTCGACAAGAATGGGCTCGTCGCCCCCTCGGCACACGCTGGCTACGACATTGTCGAGAAAAAATGGCCCGAGGCTCTCGAAGCTGCGAAAATCGTCGGCCACAGGTACATCATCTGTCCGTGGATTGACGAAAAGCAGCGCGCTGAAGCCGGCGGATGGAAGCGCGCCTTCGATCTCTTCAACAAGGCCGGCGAGGAAAGTAAAAAGGCCGGCATCCAATTCGGCTATCACAACCACTCCTTCGAATTCCAGGAGGACAAATCTCTCGGCGGAAAGCTCCCTTACGATTTCCTTCTCGCCGAAACCGATCCCAAACTCGTCGCCATGGAAATGGACCTCTGCTGGATTAGCGTCGCCGGCAAAGATCCTTTGGCCTATTTCGAAAAATATCCTGGGCGCTTCCCTCTCGTTCACGTAAAGGATTGGGTGAAGGACGCCAGCTCCAATAGCGGCTACCAGGGCGCTATGGGCCAGAGTGTCCGATACGGCGGACGCATGGCCGACGTGGGCCAAGGCTCCATCGACTGGAAAAATCTTTTCGCGCACGATAGCAAGGCCGGCATTCAACATTATTTCGTCGAAAACGACGATCCGAAATCCGCTTTCGATGACATCAAAATCAGCTACAACTACCTGCATGAGTTGCGTTTCTGAAGTTTCTCGTCGTAGGGGCGCAGCACTGCTGCGCGCTGGCTTGGCTCCAGACGGTACGGGAAGTTGTAGGGGCACGATACATCGTGCCCTTGGGGCGTCAGTTTTTTGTACAGGCCGGGCCTGCCTGCCGCAGGCAGCCTTCAGCTCGGCCTACCACTGTGATTGGAACGCGGCAGTAAAGAGCATTTCCTTGTCATTCCGGGCCAAGCGAGGAATCTGCTTCTCCGATTCGGGTTCTGACTGTCGGCTGTTAACTTCCTCAAGGAGCGCACCATGAAAAAAGACCTGTCACGCCGCGAATTTCTCCAGCGCAGCGCCGGCGCCACCGGAGCGCTCGCCGCATCGCCGCGGATTCTTCTCGAGCCGGAGCACATCCCACCTCCCCGCGAAACCACTCCGCCGAGTGAACGCGTGCGCTTCGGCATCATCGGCATCGGCATGCAAGGCTCCGGCCTGCTCACGAACGCCATCCAGCTTCCCGGCGTAGAGTGCGTGGCCGCCGCCGACCTCTACGACGGCCGCCACGAGCTGGCACAGGAAATTGTTGGCTCGAAAATTCCCACCACACGCCGCTACAAGGAACTTCTCGACAACAAGGAGATCGACTGCATCGTCGCCGCCGTTCCCGATCACTGGCATAAGCAAGTGGTTGTTGACGCCGTGAACGCCGGAAAAGACATCTATTGCGAAAAACCGATGTCGCATTCGCCGGCCGACGGCGTGGCCATGGTGGCTGCCGCAAAGAAAACCGGCCGCATGGTGCAAATTGGTTCGCAGCGCGTCAGCTCCGTCATCTGCGCCAAAGCAAAAGAGCTTCTTGCCAACGGCATCATTGGCACGATGACGCTCGTCGAAGGAACCTACGGCCGCAACGATCCCACTGGCGCGTGGGAATATCCGCCGCCACCCGATCTTTCTCTTAACAATTTCGATTGGACCACCTGGCAAGGGGAGGCGACCAAGCGAGCCTGGGACTCCGACATGTCCCCGAAATATTTCGCGCGCTGGCGCTGCTGGAAAGAATACGGAACGGGTCTCGCCGGCGATTTGCTCGTGCACCTCGTCAGCGGCATGAACTTCATGCTGGGCTGGAACGAGCCGCCACGGCGCGCCTTGGCCCTCGGCAACATCCTCCGCTTCAAAGACGGCCGCAACATGCCGGATGTTCACACCACGCTCTTTGAGTATGGAGAAGACCGCCCGCCGGTTTATTTGCGCTTGAATCTCGGCTGCGATACTCCGGAAACTTACCGCTTCCAGGGCTCACACGGCATTCTGGAAGTGACCGAATTCGCCATCACATATTACCCGCAATCCGGTGCGGACGAAGCGCCCAGTTATTACGCCTACGGCTTCCCACGCGCTATGCGGGAAGCCTACTTCAAAAAATGGCATGAAGAGCACGACCCCAAGCCCGGCAAGGAACCAGTCACCGAGGGCTACAACTTCAAAGGCGTCTCCTGGGACGAGGAGAAGCCGCACCTCTGGAAATTCTTCCAGGCGGTCAAGTCGCGCCAGCCGGTCGTCGAAGACGCCGTGTTTGGCCACAACGCCGCGCTGGCCTGCCACATGGCCAACGAGTCCTACTTCCGCAAGGCCCAGGTTACCTGGGATGCCGCGAACAACACCATCAAGTCCTGACGGCTCCCTCGCGCGATTCCGTCATTGTCGGGGGCAGCCCGCTGCGCCCCAGCTTGCCTGGAGGTCCGAGAGTCGCAGGTCCCAGCCGCCCGAACATCGCGCCCGCCTGGCGCACGAGCATTGGTAGAGGCCGGGCTTTAGCCCGGCGTGGTTCTCGCCGATAACATGAGTTCCGCCACCACGATGATAAAGAATCGTTAGAAGTGGCCTGAGGGAGGAGAAAGCGTTGAGATACGTTTGCCTTGTCTACGGCGAAGAGAAAAAAATCGGCACCATGACCGACGATGAGTGTATGGCTTACGATATGGAGCTCCGCGCTTCGGGCCGATGCGTTGCTTCCGAGGCCCTTCAGCCGGTTCGTACCGCTCGCACCGTGCAGGTCCGCCACGGAAAAGTGTCCGTCAGGGATGGCCCTTTCAGCGAAACGAAGGAGTTTTTGGCAGGGTTTTATTTGATCCAGACCGACGGCCTCGACGACGCGATGCAAATCGCCTCGCAAATCCCGCCCGCCCACGTCGGCTGCATCGAAGTGCGGCCGGTCCGGGAACTGACGAGCACTACTGGCCAACGAAGGCAGCTGTAGCAGAGCGAAGATTTGAAGCGAACAGGGTACTTGTCCCTCTCACAAACCTGCAACAGCCGCAGCTTCGCTCGGACTCGTTTCAAAAATAGTCAGCAGCTTGGCCGTTTCCAGGGCGTGCTTGAAGTTCGGCCGCAGATTCGTAAGCATCAGACGTCCGCCTTTGGCTTTTGTCTTTCGATGCGCATCAATCAGCGCGCCGAGCCCAGAGCTGTCAACATAATTGACCTGCTCAAG
>Ga0126369_10000018_pt1 | contig 85484 bp, 73 predicted proteins | sample PanSoiMetaPlot_1_FD_109646 | JGI IMG/M metagenome (GOLD analysis project Ga0126369, IMG submission 109646) | Tropical forest soil microbial communities from Panama - MetaG Plot_1 | ecosystem: Environmental > Terrestrial > Soil > Tropical forest > Bulk soil | place: Panama | collected 2016-02-17
CCTTGACATCATGCGGCAAATCCGAGAGGCTATCGAGTTTGGGAACCTAGCGAATTTCTCATCTGAGATGCACGCGCGTTACGCTGCGGACCCAGCCTGAGTCGCAACGTCGTTCAGGTCGCTGGGCGTAGGTCCGGAAGGAGAGCGCCGCGCGGGCCATCCGCGTGGCGCCCAGTTACTCCGGCCGGGTCGGAGTTGCTCATACAGAGTGAGAAAGTCGTAGAGCAGGGAAGCGGGCCTTTCGCCTGCTGCGTCCTTGCTATTTTCTTACGACGCAAACGGAGATTCAGAACGGAAGAAGTCGATGTCGGGATTTTTATTTTACTCAGAACTTAAACTGATAACTTAAAAACGGACCATGACAGCAGCAATCCTTCTTCAATCGCCAACGAGCGGCTTCGGCACCTTCCTGGTTCCCCTGGCCCTCATGTTCGGCATCATGTATCTCATGGTGATCCTGCCGCAGCAGCGCCAGCGCAAGAAAACTCAGGCGATGCTCTCCGCCTTGAAAACTGGCGATAAGGTCATCACCGGCAGCGGCATTTACGGCACGATCAGCGGCATCGATGGAGAAGCTGTCATTCTGAAGATTTCTTCAGAGCCGCAAGTCAAAATCCGAATCGCGCGTGCGGCGATTGCTCAGGTGGAGGCGCAGGAAGATGCAAAGTAAGCCACCTCTTCGCCGGAAGGCGCGTCCTATTCGTTAACCATGAATCCCAATCTCAAATGGAAAGCGCTGTTCATTCTTGGAGTCATTCTTTTCTGTCTCTATTTCCTTTTCGGCTATCCGACGTTTCCTACCTCCTTCGCGCAGGTCAAGGACAATTTCCGGAACCAGATCAAGCTCGGCCTCGACCTGCAAGGCGGTACTCACCTGATTCTTCAGGTCCAGGTCCAGGAGGCCATCGCGCAGGAGACGGACACCACCGTGGACCGCGTCACCACCGCATTGCGCTCCAAGAATGTTCACTACGACGAAGTCCGCCGCATCGACGATACCCATATCCTGATCCACAACATTGATCCCTCTCAGTACTCTGTGTTGAGCGACCTCCAGTCCTCGCAGTACAACAACGTCTGGGATATGTCTCCCGCCCCCGGTCAGCCCAACAGCTACGTCTGGACGCTTCGCGCAAACGCTAGAGCGGCAACTGAGGAATCCACCATGACGCAAACGCTTGAGACCATTGAGCGCCGCATCAACGCCCTAGGTCTTACAGAGCCGACTATCCAGCCGCGCGGCGGCAACAATGCCAATGAAATTATCGTCCAGCTTCCCGGCGAAGGGGACCCGACTCGCGTCAAGGGCGTCATCGCGGAGGGCGGTCAGCTGGAGCTTCGGTCCGTCGAAGACCCGCAAACCTATCCCTCTGTTTCCGCCTATATGGCGCAGCATACCGTGCTTCCCGCCGGCGCAGAGCTCCTGCCGGGCCGTTCGGAAACACGAACTCCCACTGGCGGACCGGACACTGGCGAGACCTGGTATGTCCTTGGCCGCGCTCCCATCATCACCGGCCGCGACCTGAGAACTGCCGTTGAACGCCGACGTATGGAGTCCGGAGACTGGGTGGTTGACTTTACCCTCTCGCCTGATGGGGCAAGCCGCTTTGCTCCTTTTACCGAAAAGAATGTGGGTAATAGAATGGCCATCGTCCTCGATCACAAGGTATACATGGCTCCCACAATCAAAGAGCCTCTAAGGGATTCCGCCTTGATCGAAGGCGGCTTTAGCCAGGAATCCGCTCACGACCTCGCGCTTGTTTTGCGCGCTGGCGCTCTCCCGGCGTCCATTAAATATCTCGAAGAAAGCACCGTTGGGCCTTCTCTTGGGGCAGACTCAATTCGTCATGGTGTGCAGGCTTCCGTCCTCAGCTTGCTCGTGGTCATGGTCTTCATGTTGATTTATTATCGGTTGTCCGGAGGCAATGCGGTCCTCGCCCTGATCCTCAACCTGATCATCCTTCTGGCGGTAATGGCCCTTTTCGGCGCGGTACTGACCCTGCCGGGCATCGCCGGTGTCATCCTGATTATCGGCATGGGCGTGGACTCCAACGTTCTGGTCTTTGAGCGCATCCGCGAAGAATTGCGCAACGGCAAATCCTCTCCTGCCGCCGTGGATGCTGGCTTTGACAATGCTTTTCGGACGATTATTGACACCCACGTGACCACCGTGGTTTCCGCGGCTTTCCTGGGCTTTTTCGGGACCGGCCCCATTCGCGGCTTTGCCATTACCCTGGTTGTTGGTCTCGTAGCCAACCTCTTTACCGCGGTTTACGTGTCCAAGGCGATTTTCCAGTATCACCTGACCAAGATGGATCGTCAGGCGGAACTGAGCATTTGACTTGTGGTGGCCGGTGTTTAGACCGGTGAAATTTAGACCGTACTAGGACTGCTAAGGCGTGCGGCCTACCTGCCTGCAAACGAATGGGCAGTAGGTTCGCTGGCCGGGTTCCTCTACCCTGGGCAGTTATAGGGTAGAGGCCCTTGGCCGCGAAGCTCCGGACCGGGAACCTTTCGCCATTGGCGGTGTCTAAGGAAGGGAAGTTAAGAACGCATGATCGAGCTCTTTAAGCAGCCCAATCTCGACTGGATGGGCAAGGCCAAATATTTCTTCGCCCTGAGCGGTATTCTTCTCCTCGCCGGATGGACTTCGATTTTCTTCGGTCGCGGTATTAAGTACGGAATCGACTTTAGTGGTGGCACAAACGTGGACGTTCGCTTTGCACAACCGCCGAACATAGACAAGATTCGCGCTGGTCTGACCACCCAGGGAATTGGCAATACCGAAATCCAGCCGATCCGCGACATCGCCAGCCCCAACAGTAACGAGGTCCTCATCTTCGTCGAAGGCAAGGGCCAGGATGAAGACCTCATGCAGAGCAGTAGGGCCAAGGTTCTTAGTGCTTTGGACGCCACCTACGGTGTCGCTACTTCCGACAAGCCCGATTTCAATGCTTCTGCCAACAACGCTTCTGCTCTGGCGAAAGTTCTTACTGACAAAGATCCTCTGTTTCTTTCCGTCAGCGCCGGTGACCGCTACCAGCAGCTTGCCAAAAACATTCTCGATTATCGTGACACGAATGCGAACGGCATTCTGACGAACTTCGATGACCTTTCGAAAGTTTCCGGCGTCACACCCGCGGTTCTCAGCGTCATCAAGTCGGGTTATTCTCTGGGTCCTTTCGCCATCCGCGACATCCGAATCGTTGGCCCCAAGGTCGGCGCCGAGCTTCGCAAGCAGGCTGTTCTCGTTACCCTCTATGCGTTGGGGGGCATGCTGTTATATATTGCCTTCCGATTCGAATGGGTTTACGGGGCTGCCGCTGTTCTGGCGGTGTTTCACGATGTGCTGATCACCCTGGGATTTTTCTCGTTGTTTCGTTTCGAGATTTCCCTCACGGTCATCGCGGCGCTCCTCACTCTGGTCGGTTATTCCATGAACGACACCATCGTCATTTTCGATCGCATTCGTGAGAACAACCGCTTGCTGCGCAGAGAGCCGTTCGACGCGGTGGTCAACAAGTCCATCAATCAGACGCTTTCGCGAACCATCTTAACCAGCGGTTTGACTTTCCTTACCGTGCTCGTCCTGTTCCTGATGGGCGGCCAGGTGCTTCGTGCTTTCTCCTTTGCCCTGGTGGTAGGGATTGTGGTAGGAACATACTCCAGCTTTGGCATCGCCGCTCCCATTGTCGTCGCCTGGAATCGCTGGCGCGGCCATGGTGCGGTGGCAGGAACCGGTACCGCAGCCGGCAATAAAAAACGGGGCAGCGAAGAGCTTACAGCGCGTCTCGCTCCCGCCGGTAGGAGGTAAGCAAGTTATGTTTGACGAGATGGTCGTTTCGAGTCCGAATCCGAAAAGAACCAAGAAGCCCATGACCGTCGTGATCTCGGCCGTGGTCCAGATTGCTTTTCTGGGCGTCTTGATTCTTATCCCTCTGATTTACACCGAGGCACTGCCGAAAACGATGATGGCCACGATGCTCACCGCCCCTCCGCCTCCGCCACCGCCGCCTCCCCCTCCGGCCGCAGTGCAAGTTGTCAAAGTGCGTCCGCAAGTTCACCTGATGGATGCCGGCAAACTTATGGCGCCGAAAGTCATCCCGAAGGAAATCAAAATCATTAAGGAAGAAGCCGAGCCTGATCCTGGCGTCGTTGGCGCCGTGGGTGGTGTTCCCGGCGGCGTTGCCGGCGGTTCGATGGGTGGCGTTCTGGGTGGCGTGATTGGCGGCATTGGCACTGCGCCGCCGCCGCCGAAGCCGAAACCAACGGGTCCGGTTCGCATTGGTGGCCAAGTTCAAGCCGCCAAGATCGTGAATCGCGTTCAGCCCGTCTATCCACCGCTCGCGCGGCAGACTCGCATTTCGGGCACGGTCCGCTTGCACGCCATCATCAGCAAAGATGGCGCGATTCAGCAACTGGAAGTGATCTCCGGCCACCCGCTCTTGCAGCAGGCGGCGCTTGACGCTGTTCGTCAGTGGCGCTACCAGCCGACTCTGCTCAACGGCGAGCCGGTGGAAGTAGACACCACGATCGACGTGATCTTTTCTTTGAACCAGTAGTACGGTCTGGCGCGCGGGTTGTGGGGGCATGCGCGCCGGCCCGCGCAGTAAATTCAGCAAACACTCTCGCGGACCCTTCGGCCACCGCCGGGGAGTCGCTTGAAACTTAAGGAGCAAACGAATGGTAGCCACTCTCAATCTTTTCTCAGCCCTGCTCCTGCAGGGCAGCAACTGGACCCTCCAGGGTCTGATCCACAACATGGGGACACTGGCGCTGACCGTGGTCGTAATCCTGTTTCTTCTTTCCGTTTATTCTTTCGGCGTCATGATTGACCGCGCCTTGATGTACAGTGCGGCTCGCAAGCAGTCCCGCATCTTCGTGCAGCAGGTCGCCGGTGCGCTTAAGGACGGCAAGCTCGATGAAGCCATCGCCATTGCCGAACGCAATAAAAAGAGCCACATCGCCAAGGTCGTCGCCACGGGCCTCTCGGAATTCCAGTCGGCTTCACAGCAGGTTTCGGACTCCGACGTGATTGACGCGGCCAAGCGCGGCCTCGAGCGCTCCGTCGCCATCGTCCATGCTGAAATGAAGCGTGGCCTTTCCGCTCTGGCCACCATCGGTTCCACCGCGCCTTTCGTCGGCCTGTTTGGCACCGTGGTCGGCATCTTGAACGCGTTTAAGGGCATCGAGACGCAGAAGGCCACCGGTTTGTCGGCGGTCGCGGGCGGTATCGCGGAAGCCCTCGTTACAACGGCTTTCGGTCTGCTCGTCGCCGTTCCTGCCGTCTGGGCTTACAACTATTTCACCAACAAGGTGGAAGCATTCGACGTCGAGATGGACAATTCCTCGATGGAGCTGATCAACTACTTCATCCTGCGCCGCGGCGCGAAGAGGTAGTTTCCTATGGCGTACAAACCACAAGCGGGCGCACAAATGGCGTCCCCCAATGTCATTCCTATGGCGGACATCATGCTCGTCCTGCTCATCATCTTCATGGTGGTCACTCCGCTGCTGACCAAGGACATCCCTGTCGATCTGGCCTCGGCCCAGAATTCCCGCGACATGCAGGACGCCGACAAGGATGACGCCATCGTGGTAGCCGTTACTCGCGATGGCCGAATTTACCTTGGCAGCACCCAAATGACGAAGGATGAAATCACAGGGTCGATAAAGGACCGGCTGTCGAGCCGTCTCGACAAGACCGTTTACGTCAGAAGCGATTCTCGCGCGAAATACGGCGACGTCGTTGCCGTGGTGGACGAGATTCGTTCCGCTGGAGTGGATCAGCTCGGGCTGCTCACCCAGAGGTTGGAAAGGGCCACTGCAGCTCCGCGTCCGCCCGCGGGGGATTGAGACTGTTGGAAAGGCGGTTGTTTTCAGGCCGCCGGTTTTACGGAGTGTTTGCGATTCGTTTGTTGATGGATGGAAGCCGCGCCGGATCCCACCCGACGGGGTTGCGTGGCCCACGGAGATGCTCGGTGGGCCCTTAGGAGACTCGCTATGGGAATGGAAGTTGGTGAAGGCCACGGCGCGTTGGCTACCCCCAACGTGGTGCCGCTGATCGACATTTTGCTGGTGCTGATCATTATTTTTATGGTCATCACTCCGCGCACGCCGAACGGCTTGGATGCGCTGGTTCCTCAGCCCTCGCCCAACCAGCAGCAGAGCCAGGAGCTGGAGAACAAGACCGTCGTCGTCCAGATCGCCATGAACGGCAAGCTCAAAATCAATCAGGAAGACACCTCCTGGGACGGTCTTGGCCCTCGCATGGAGACTATTTTCAAGGAGCGCGCCGAGAAGATTGCTTTCGTCAAGGGCGAAAACGACGTGCTTTTTATGGACGTCGCGCGCGCTATTGACATCATGCGCGGCGTGGGAATCGACAAGATTGGCTTGATCACCGCCAAACTCGAGGCCGGTCAGTAGCTTTTCACGGGTTGTGAGAGTCCTCCTCGCAGAAGATCTGCTCTTCGACGAGGTGACTCATGAGGTTTGCAATAGGCGGCAAGCGCGGTGTTGTTTCCGACCCGAACATAGTTCCTTTAATTGATGTCTTGCTGGTGCTCCTGGTGATTTTTATGCTCATGCCCCACTCGATGGGGCTCCAGGCGCAGATTCCGCAGCCGTGCGAGACGCAAGGATCTGGGAATTGCGGGCAAGACAAACCGCAGGCAGTTGTGATACAAGTTCTCGCGAACGGTTCCCTGCGCATCAACCAGGAACCTGTGTTTTGGGACAACCTGGACAAGCGGCTGAGGGAGATTTTCAAGGTGCGGGCTGACCGCACCGCGTTTATCTGGGGCGATGCATCGGTGGAATTCTGTATGGTTGCCCGCGTTATCGACGCGTTGCGCACTGCGGAAATTGGCCCGATTGGCTTGTTGACGCAAAACTTGGGAAACGATTTCTGAACACTTTTGCCCTTCCCAGGGCGGACGTGAATATTCTGGCGCTTGGCCGCCCTTTTAGCCTCGCGCCTCAGCAGGGATGGATGCCTCGATGACTCACGATTCATCGGTGACACTTGACAGATCACTACGTTCCCCTTCGACCCGGCACTCTCTGAGAGTGCTGGTTTGCGTGGCTCTTGTTTTTCTCGTCTCCGGAGTTTCGGGCTGTAACAAACTGAAGGCTCGCGATGACCTCAATAAGGGCGTCGGCGCCTTCAAGAATGGCCAGTACGATACGGCCATTGAGTTTTTCAAGCAGGCCAGAGATCTCGATCCCGCGTTGATGAACGCACGCCTCTACCTGGCCACCGCGTATGCCAGCCAGTACATCCCCGGTGCGCCCAGCGATGCGAACATGAAGCTCGGCAACCAGGCGGTCGCGGAGTTCAAGGATGTGCTCAGCATCGACCCCAACAACCTGAGCGCCATCGACGGAATCGGCTCCATTCTCTATCAGATGGCCGGCACGCCTTACGATCCCAAGAAATTCGAGGAGTCCAAGAGCTACCACCAGAAGCATATTGACATAAAGCCTACCGATCCTGAGCCGTACTATTGGCTCGGCGTCATTGACTGGACCGCCTGCTTCCGCGTCAACAACGAAATGCGCGCCGAATACAACAAGAGCAACATCAAAAAGCAGGTCAAGGACATCGATCCGCTTCCTGCTTCCGTCCGCGCGCAGTACACCGCCAAGTGCGGCGCCATGGTGGACGAGGGCATTAACGCTCTCCAGAAAGCCATCCAGCTCAAACCGGACTACGACGATGCCATGGCCTATCTGAACCTGCTCTATCGCCGCAAGGCCGACCTCGTCGAGTCCGCCGAAGCGCGCGACAATTTCTTGAAGCAGGCCGACGATTTGGTCGACAAGGTAAAGGAAATCAAGCAGAAGCGCGCCGAGCAGCCTCAGCCCGCAAGCTGATTTCCGCCGCTCCGGTTTCGGTTGCCTCCTTTGTATTTGTTGGGGCTCGGCTCTAAGCCGAGTTTTCAGTAGGCCATCTTCCGTTGGCGGTCCTTATCTGTGGATCATCTTTGTTCCGCGTCGCTCCTTGGGATGGTAGAATCCCGCTCATGAAACGACGCGACTTGCTTCAATCGCTTTCCGCTGCGGCACTGCTCCCGGCCGCCAACCGACTTTCGCTTCCCGGTCGTTCCAAAGACAAAGCCGCTCCCGATCAGACTTCCTCGACCACGGTTTACGAACTGCGCGTGTACCACGCCTACGAAGGCAAGCTGGACGACTTGTTGAGGCGTTTCCGCGAGCACACCATGCAGCTATTCGAGAAGCACGGGATCCACAACGTGGCTTACTGGACGCCGACTGATGACCCGCTTAAGGGCAAGACGCTTTTCTACATCCTTGCGCATCCTAGCCGCGAAGCTGCCACCACCAATTGGAAAGCTTTCCGCGACGATCCCGAATGGCAGGAAGTGCAAAAAAAGTCCGAAGCCAACGGCAAGCTCGTCGAAAAAGTGGATTCCACTTTTCTCACGCTCACCGATTTTTCGCCGCCTCTCCGCTGAATCTTCACGGAAGTTATTGCATTCGGTGGCGTATGCGCATCTGCCAGGGATGCAATAGACTCATTCTAGGATGACACTCACCACTTTCTCGGAGAACGTGGGGCGGCGAGCCTTGGAGAACTCCTTCGGCGTGCCCTGGTCATCGCCTTTGAGCTAGCGGAAAACGTGCAGGCGGTCACCAAGCTGATCGAAAAAATACTGCAACGTCCCCATGAGCCTTGTCGACGCTTGCCTTGTTCGCATGACCGAAACTCTTGCGCATCCCGTCATCCTAACGCCGACGAGGATTTTCGCATTTGTCGGCGTCATAGCCGCCAAGTCGTTCCTTGCGCGACCGCTGAAGCGTCGCGCCCCCTTCGGCAGTCAATTCAATGGCGTCCCACCCATACGGCAGTCGCTAAAGCTTTGCGCGGGCGAAAACCGATGCGGAGATTCTGCGGTGTGCGGCATCTTCGATGGCCAATTCGCCGGCAGTGACCGTCAACGGAGATTCCTCGAGCATCTCTTTCAGATCGCGGCGCAATTGCGCAGCTTCCTTCTCAATACGTCCTTGCGTCAGCACGGTCGCGTAGACATTCAATAAGACAAACCCCGGCAAGGCGGCCAGCAGCTTGCCGCACGCCGCGAGCAATTCCGGGAGCGACCCGTTCAATTTCCAGAGTTCACCGGCGGGGCCGCGACCAAACCTGGGCGGGTCGAGCATTAGCGCATCTTAGCGGCTGCCGTGTCGCGCCTCCCGCTTCACGAAGGTTATAGCGTCTTCCACAATCCAGCGATGGGGCGGTCGCTCAGCCCTGAGAGATTCTGGTTTTCGCGCGCGCACGCCACCGCTTTCCGTGAAGCGTCCACGTGCGTCAATTCCGCGCCTGCAGCGGCTGCTGCCAGCGTCGCCAGGCCCGTATGCCCGAAGAGGCACAGGGCCTTCAGCGGCCTGGGGGCACCCTTCGTTGCTTCCTCGATGCAATCCCAATGACACGCTTGGTCCGGAAATACTCCCACGTGACCTGAAGGAGCGGGCTGCACCCAGAACTTCAGGTTTTTTCGCTGCATCATCCATCGCGCCGGAATCGGTTTGCGGAATTTCCAGTCGCCGTGCTCCCCGGTGCGCGCTTTCACAAACTCCCCGCCCGCCCCCTGCCAGTGTTTCATGGGGAGGGTTGCCGCCCACTTTGCCTGCAGCTCCGGCCGGATCAGCGTAAGTTCCCCCAACCGTTCCAACTTCTTACCGCCGCCGCTGTCCACCAACTCGTATTCGGTCCACTCCGGTATCAGCGTTTTCATTTTCCTTGCTGAGTCCTGCGACCTTGCCCTCCGCTGCATGTGTGAGTGATGATTCTAAGGGATTTGAGGGGATGTGATCGGAGATCAGAGACCCGGAGATCCGCGGAGGATGGTGGGTAGCGAAGCCAGGAAGGTTAGGAGGAGCCTCGTCTCAGCATCCTCGGCCTCGTTCCGACGGGGCAGGCAAGCCACAATCCTCATCAGCATCCAGGACAAAGGAACTGTGAAGTCGGCCGATCAGCAGGGCGTTCTGCCGTGTTTCTGGATCCAGCGCTGTAACTCCTTCCTCCTTGCTCATAGTCCTTGCGTTCTTTTTCCAAGTCGCGCGTCTTGACGCCAGTTTCCTGCTGCAATTTCCGGATCATGGCGCGCCCCTCCTTGCGTCCCATGAGAAACTGGGCGCCATGCTCGCCCTCCTTGTCGGTCCAGAACACGTGCACTTGCTCCTTGTGCCTCGGAAACAGAAGCGCGAAGATGGCCATTCCTGCCAACACCGCACTTGCCGCCATTTCCTCCCGGTATTTCTTGGATCCGAACCTGTGCTGTTTGCTCGAAGGCTGTGTTGCCACTCCCATCAAGAAACCAGCAACCGGGTAGTCCTTGGCATCGTCTCGGCTCATCTTGGTGATTGCGTTGAGTGGAATCTCGAAGACCGCCGAACCGCCAGAACGGCAAACCAGCCGGTCGCCTTCGATTCCGGCTTGCAGCTTTAGCATTTGCTTTTCCGGAAGGAGCTCGGATACGACGTTTACCTTCCAGGCCTTTCCGTTGTTAGGAAGGGTCCGCTTCGGCTCCTGCTGGGCGCTTACGGCAAGCGGCAGACCGAGGGCCGCCGTCGCGATGATTAAAGCTAGCGATCCATCGACCCGGGCCCTCCAGGTCCGCCTGCTTGCCGTCATGTCGCCTTCCTTATTGCGAATCTGTTCCTTGTTCTCACCGAGACTTTTTGTCTTTCGCATCCTTTGGTTCGTTCTTGGGCACTGGTCTAGCCCGCTTGATTCGGTCAATGACGGCGTCTGCCACTTTGCCGCACGCCACCTTGCCGTCCCAAGCGGTCACGTTTCCTGAAGCTAGAACCACCTGGCTCGTCGTATGAACCATGCTGTACTGGTAGTAAAACCAGCCTGGCTGATGGTCGATTTTCAAAATCACGTCGGCACGTGCAGCCCGCACAATGGAGAGTTCCCAGGCCTCAAATTCGCGGTGCTTCTGAAGCGCACCTTCGCACATTTCTGGTTTCGCCAGCCACGTCCCGGTTTCAATGCGAATCGTTTGCAGAGAACGAAGGAGCTGAGTAGCGACAGACGGATTGTCGGTCGAACGGCTCGGCGCGTTGGATTCCTTCGCCGGCGGTTTGTCTTCCGACTGTTGCGCAACTCCGGTTGAAGCGATTACGAGAACCAATCCACCAATGAAGATCGTTCGGAACATAGCAGGCTCCTTTCTCTATCGGGTTTACTGGCCAACACGGTCCGGCCCTGTGCCAGCCGAGCTCGCGACATGTCACAAATCGCTCAGGCCTAGTCCTTGCTCAGTGTGTAAAAAACCGAGGCCAGGATGATCGCGGCTGCGATGGCCACAACGATCCCAATGGTGGCTGCCTTCGAAAGACGCCCAGCGGCAAAATCGGCTTGTGCCTGCCGTGACCGTAGCGCCAGTCTGGCAAGCTCCTCGTCGCTCAATTGGCCAACGGCTTTGTCCACGCTTTCGTAGTCGAGGTGCGCCGATTTCAAGGCCTCTTGGCCCTTTTCTGAAGAAAGCAGCGTCCGAACGGCCTGTTCGTCCGTCCGGCGCCTCTGGGCCATCCGCGCGGCGTCGTTCTTAAGGTCAGTGATAGAAACAACATGAGGTTTGTCTTGGCCCGGCCCTGGAACTGACTGGGCCTGGGAGTTGCCGCCGAAGAGGAGCACGCTCGCGAGCGCTAAGCTAATTCCTCTAAATGACCGTTTCATCTCTCTTCTCCTTGCTTCTTGAAGTCCTTTTGTTGCCGATTAGTCCTTGCTGCTGATGACCTGGTACAGACCATCTTGCTCATTACTTCTGCTTAAAACCTATGGCGGACGCCTCCCGAACCGGCACACAATTCCTGCCGACAGCATCAACGAACCGGTCCGGGCCTATTGCAAGGTGACGAGAACCCGGGATCACGCGCTTGTCTTCGCGCAGTGGCCCGAGCGCCTTGCCCACAACAGCACCTAGCATCCGGCTGCGGTCGGTGCCCTTCATGGCGTGGGCCGGAGTCGAGCAGGCGGCCAGCAAGTCCCCGACACCAACAGTGTCTTTCTCCTTGTCGATCGAGCATTTGGCCCAAAGGACCGACGGAGTTGGGACTTCGATCCACTACCGCTGGCCGAAGCGGAACACCACTCCAGCTGACACCCTCGCGCAATTCAGGTTGTCGCCCTGAGCCCGCAGCAGCATGTATTCCACCTGGACCATGCGAATGGCCACGAGGTGGGATACCTTGATGTCCAGGCCGCCGCCCGCGCTCATTGCAAATCCGTTGGTGCCGAGCCCGTGAAATCCTCCGACCAGGACCTGTCCGAAAGGAGTCATGTGGTTCCCGCGCAAGGAAATCCGCGGGCCCAGTGTGAAGGTGTGAAGGTTTACGCCGCCGCTGAACGAAGGTTGGAAGTGATACACGCCATAGTCGCCGGCGATACCGAGCCAGGAATTGAGATTCCCGGCCCCAGACACGCTTCCGCCGTGAAGATTGGCGCCGCCATGCCCACCGGCTCTGAAATAGCTGTAATTGATTGCAAAGTCTCCGATCGGTGTGTCCTGTCCGTACGCCGTTCCGCCCACCATCAGACCCGTCAACAACAAAAGCGCTTTTCTCATTTCATCTCCTTGTCGCGAATTGTCGATGCTCGTAAGAGGAGACAACGAATCAGTGCTGGAGCTGCTAGTTCGTGGGCAACACAAGCCACACGCAGGCCACTCCCTGTGGTTGGGGCGCACAACGATTGCTGGAGGTAGATTTTATTTCCGCTGGGTTGTGAGTAACCGAAGGAGATCTGGCGAGAAAGAAGCTACCGACTGGTTGGAAGGCATCACGGCAACGGTTCTATTCGACACCCCCCCAAGAACGACATCAAGAACGAAACTGCTTTGTGATACCGCCGCCGTGGGCTTGACTTCTGCATCCTTTGAGGCGGGGGCAAGAGATTCGTCCACCTCCACAAAATCGTTCGAGGTATCGTCGATCAAAGTGAACAATTCAGGGAGTTGGCCACAAACCAATAGCAGCGCAAGTGAAAAGAGAAGTAAGAGGTGGCACCTCTTCACGATTCGCATTGGCTAGGCGGTCCTCTCTCAAAGTCCCGCGGTAGGAACCCAAACCTGGATTGCATTCAATGTGGTGCAAAAGGCAGAAGCTGTCAAGGGAAAACTGCACAGCAACTGCTCAGAATGCCTTTCCATCTACTGCGTTGCCTGCCTCATCTTCCTCGCTCGCTTACCAGCGGGTGCTCTCTGCGGTAGACTAGACCATGCCCTCACCGAGCAATTTGCCGTTGAGCTTCAACCGCGAACGCGAGGCGCGGCAGCTCGACGCACGGCTGGAAGAGCTGCTCGAAAAGCTGAAGAGGCATCGTCCTACCGAGGATCCCTGGATAGTCCGCCGCGCGTATGAAATCGCATCGGAGCGGCATCACGACCAGTACCGCAGCTCCGGCGAACCCTACCTTTCTCATTTGTTGGACGTGGCGCACATCCTCGCGGACATGCGGCTGGACGCTATCACGCTGACTGCGGCCATTCTGCACGACGCCATCGAAGACACGGAATATCCCGTTTCGCGCATTGAAGAGCGCTTTGGTGCGGAAGTGGCCCACCTGGTCGAGGGCGTCACCAAGATTGGGCGGCTGAATATTACGGCGCCGGAAACACGCCAGGCCGAAAACGTACGCAAGATGCTGCTGGCGATGGTGACGGACGTGCGTGTCGTGCTGGTCAAGCTCGCCGACCGCCTGCACAACATGCGCACGCTGCAATACCTCGAACCGGAGAAACAGCAGCGCATTTCGCGCGAAACTCTGGACATTTACGCGCCTATTGCGCACCGGCTGGGAATGAGCGTAGTGCGCGGGGAGCTGGAGGATTTGTCCTTCCGCTATCTGGAGCCCGAAGGGTTTTTCGCGCTGCAAAAAGAGATCAGCGACAAAGCCACTTTTCACAAAGAGTTTTTGGATGAAGTGCAGGCGACCATCCGGTCGAAGCTGGTGGAAGCGAGCATTCCCGCGGAGCTGGAAGCGCGCGTGAAAACGCTGTATTCGCTGCATCGCAAAATGCTCCGTCAAGAATCCGGCCTCGAACAGGTTTACGATTTGCTGGCTGTGCGCGTCATCACCGACCTGGAGCGCAACTGTTATGCCGCGCTGGGTGTAGTCCATCACATCTGGCGGCCGGTGCCGGGGCGCTTCAAGGATTACATCGCTATTCCCCGGCCGAACCTGTACCAGTCGCTTCACACCACGCTTCTGCACAGCGGGCAGCCGTTTGAGGTGCAAATTCGCACACAAGAGATGCATCGAGTGGCGGAAGAAGGCGTTGCGGCGCACTGGAAGTACAAGGTTGGCAAGGGCGCGCAAGACGATCAGCGCATTTCGTGGATGCGGCAACTCATCGAGTGGTCGCAGGAAATGCAGGAGCCGAGCGAATTCCTTTCCACGCTGAAAGTGGATCTCGCGCCGGTGGAGGTTTACGCGTTTACGCCGAAAGGACGCGTGCTGGAGCTACCACGCGGCGCCACACCGGTGGATTTTGCCTACCTGGTACACACGGAAGTGGGTCACCAATGCGTGGGCGCCAAAGTGAACGGGCAGATGGTTCCGCTGCGGTATGAAATCCAGACCGGCGACGTGGTGGAGATTCTCACCCAAAAGGGGCACCACCCGAGCCGGGACTGGCTCAGCTTCGTGAAATCGTCATCCGCCAAAAGCAAGATCCGCCATTGGCTCAACGAGCAGGAACGCCAAGAAGCGATGGAAATGGGCAAGCGCCTGATCGAAAACGAAGCGCGGCACTTCGGCAAGAGCCTGAAGAAAACTCCCGAAGCCGAGATCGGCAAGCTGCTGGCAGACTACGGATTCACGAAATTCGAGGACGTTTACGCAGCGGTGGGATTTGGGAAATACTCCGCGCGGCAAGTCCTTGCGCGTCTGTTTGGGGAGCCGGCCAGGGTGGAGGAACCAACCGCGGCGGATTCCGCGCCGACGCTGGTCAAGACCGTCAAGCGCATGCTGGGTTTTGGCGAAGCGCCGCTGGTCGTCAAGGGGCAAGGCGATTTGCTGGTGTACCGCGCAAAGTGCTGCAACCCGATTCCCGGCGATGAAATTGTGGGGTATATCACGCGGGGGCGCGGCGTCGCAGTACACACCCGCGCTTGTCCCAACGTGCAGAATTTGATGTATCAGACCGAGCGGCGCATCGCGGTCGAATGGGGAGGCGCGAGCGGCGCGACGTTCCCGGTGCAACTCACCATTCGAGCGCGCGACCGCGCGGGATTGCTCGCGGAAATCACCGCGGTGATCAGCGGCGCGGGCTCCAACATTCACAATCTTCAGAGCCGTCCAGAACGCGCCAATGCCCGCATTGACGCCAACCTGGAAATCGCCGACCGGCGACAACTCGAAACCATCCTCGCAAATATCAAGAAAATTCCTGGCGTTTACGGAGTCGAGCGTATCTATCAGGCCGCCGATTGATTCGCGTGTCCGCGGCTCATTTTCAGTCCGTGACCTGTCCTTTCGCCGGGTGTCTCGCACGGCACACTTCCGCGCCGCTCGCCTTGCCCCCGATAAAATGGAATTATGAAGTACAAGCTTATTCCAGCGGCGTTTTTGCTTCTGCGATTGTACGGATGCAACCAGCATCTGTTTACGGATTACCGTCCGCTCGACAAATCCGGCATGTGGTCGAGCAGCGTGGAACAGCTCAAGAAACTGAGCACTTCGGACACCGAAGTGGAGCAGCTTACAAAGATGAAACAGGCGGGAGTTAGCGACGACGCCTGCGTCCAGGTGATCGCGGATGCGCACAGCCATCAGCATCCGTTCGCAAGCGCGGATTCCGCGGTGAATTTGATGCACGCCGGCTACAACGAGTCGGTGGTTTTGGAAATGACCAAGGCGGACCAACTCGATAACCTGAGCGGAGATGCGGTGATGCTGCGTCTGGTTGGGTTGTCGGATTCCGCGGTCGACACGATTCTGCACAAGAGGATGAAGGGTCAGCGCACGCTGAGCAGCGCGGAAATCGGGCGGCTGAAAAATACCGGACTCACCGAGTCCCAGATTATGGAGCGCATCAACCGGGGCATGACCGACGCGGAAGCAGACAGGGAAGCGGCGGTGCGGGAAGCGACAAGAAATCATGCGAACACCGGGTTTACCAGGGTCAAAGGGCGGCGACACTATTAGACTCAAATAAGGCCTTTCGAGCCGGCCGCAAAGTCGGTTCGCAATTCCAAACCATTCGCATCAGACTTAAGAGTGGAAGACATTTTGTCTGGTTGAAGCTCAAAACTTTTGCCGATGCGGCTTTTTCTTCCGTGCGTTCCTCGCTACAATCGTTGAGTTGTGAAAGTCCAACCTATTTCTCGCCTTTTATGGGCGATTCCAGCGGTGGCGCTCTCGTTTTGCGTAGCTTCGTGCGCGGTGGCGCTCGGGCCAGGTTATACGATTGAAAAGCAGGAAATTCGCGTGCGGCTCGTGGATAGACCTGAGCCACGGATCGCGGTTGCAGCCGACTACCGCCTGAAAAACGACGGCACGCGGCCGCTTCAAGAATTGAAATTGCGTTTGCCCGGAAGGCGCCGCTTCCAGTACGAGAATCCAAACGCCAGTTGGGATTCCACCAACGTGGCGTTGCAACCTTCTTCGGATAACCCGCGGGACACTGTAATTCCTTTGCCTCAAGCGTGGACCAGAGGTGCGGGACACACCTTGCACCTGTCTGTGGAATACTCGGCGCCGGCGGCGGGAGAAACCACTCTGGGTTTTTCGAACGATGCTTTTTTCCTGCCAGCTGCGGGATGGAGCCCGGAATTGCTTCCCCCGGAGGGACTCTTCGCAAAGGGAGGCGTGCCGCCGAAGAAGTGGAATCTCCGGGTCGCGGTGCCGGAGGGATTTCAAATACGCACTAGCGGGACACAGAGGAAAAGCGGGCGAAAGGGCAAAGAGAGAGTCGTGTTGGCTGAGCAGGGGAAGAACGATCCGTATCCATTCGTGATCGCAGGACGATACAACACAGTCGAAATCGGCAATGGCCACGAGAAGGTGCATCTGTGGACGAGCAAGCCGCAAGACTCCGCCAAGCTCCATGACTCGAGTGATGCGCTGGCGCGGATTATCGCGGCATACAACGCGGCTTTCGGCGAGCGCAGCAGGGAATCTTCGCAAATTTGGATCGTGGAGTGTCCGGTCGCAGTAGGCTGCTTTACAAATCTCAATCCGTTGCGTGCGAGGCTGCTGGGGGAGAAGGAAAGTGAGCAGTCCAGAGCCGAAATGATTTCGCAAGACACCATGGTTGTGGACCTCGAAGGCACCCCGACACTGGCGGCCCGCGCAGCGCCTTCGCTTGCCGCGAGCTGGCTGGGATATGCGCAAAACCCCGCCTTTTTTGAGCAAAGGCCGCCACTAACAATGCTCCCGGTGTTCGCGGCAGCGGTTGGGCATGATGCTGCGGAAGGCGGAGAATCGCGCGGGGACACCATTAGGCGGGCCCTTCTGCTGGTTCCCCGTGGAGAAAGGCTGCAGGAAAAAGATGATCCACGCGCCCTTAACGTCAAGAGCTTTTTGTTTTTCTTTGCGTTGCAGGACCGTTACGGGCCGGAAACCTTCCGGAAGGCCACGCAGAATATGCTGTATGCCCGGCGCGAAAGAGGTTTTGATCTGAACGATTTGATTGCCGCGTTCGAAGCCGAGACGCACCAGAACGTCGCGGAATTTGTAAGAATGTGGATGAAACACCCGGGCGTGCCGGAAGAGTTTCGCGCGCGGTATGAATTCACCACGGCTGAAGCAGGAAGTCCCAATAAGGAGCCTAAATAATGAGAGACGTTGTGCTGACAGACAAGGGCCCGAAGCCGATAGGACCGTACTCGCAAGGCATCCGCGCGAATGGGTTTTTGTTTATATCCGGCCAAGTGGCCCTCGATACGAAAACGGGCGAGTTCATCGGCACGGATATCCAGCAGCAGACGGAGAAGACGCTCGAGAACATTAAAGGGATTTTGGAAGCGGCGGGCTCGAATCTGCATCACGTGGTGAAGACAACGGTCTTTCTGAAGGACATGAATGATTTTGCGGCGATGAACGAAGCCTATGGCAAGTATTTTTCGCAGGCGCCGCCGGCGCGCTCGACCGTGCAAGTAGCACGCCTGCCGAAGGACGCGCTGGTGGAGATTGAGGTTATCGCCGGACTATCGTAACGAGCCGGCGTAATGGCACGAATCGCGCCGAGAAGAGCTTGCAATTACCTCACAGCGGCCCGCTGGCTGAGGCTAGTTTGCAGAGGTTTCTACAAGTTTTGCACCGAGTCATGTCTGCGTAACGTGTCGTACACAGACCGGCAGGTGCAACACAATGATTGCTTGCGGGAAGCTTTGCGTGAAAACGCGGAGGCCTAGGATGAGCAAGACGTAGCGCTTAAATCTGCAGCAGCCGCTTGTGCCCTCTGAGTTTTTGAGGTAAGCACAATCGCTCGGAGACCCTCAAGGTGTTCCGGTCGGCCCGCCTGCAATAACCCATGAAAACGCTAGAAATGACGTAGCGGTCAGATCGATCGCGGGTTCGACGGTGGAAAACGACTGAACATTGTCCTGAAACACCGCGCCGTTTCCATTGAATTGAGCAAACTGATCCACGCCATTTGAAGGACACGCCACCATGTTGGTCAACGTTCCCTTTGCGGCAAACGAATTTGGGCCTTCCACGACCGCACCCTTCAGAAAAGGCGGCCCGTTCGGCGGAGAAGGGATCATGTTAGTGACTTGGTGCTGCATGCACAGCGGAAAAGTAGTGCCGTCGTCCACAACCAGCGAGGTACCCCATGCATTGGTTCCCAAAACATTTGCGAGCCAGCGGCTTCCGTACGCGGCATAGCTGTTGCTTCCGGTGAGATTATCGTATTCCGCGGCCATCACGACCAGGCCGAAGCCATGCGAAGTGGTGTCGTAAACATTCCAGGGGAATCCAAAGCCAAAGGGATCTTTTGCGCTTTGCGTGACTGCCTTGTCGAGCTGTTTCTTGAGGTCTGCCAGAACTGTGGTTTGCGTGACGGCCAGCCCCGTGGGATTGCCTGCCAGAGCTAATGCGCGATACAGCTCAAAATGAGCCAAACCCGTTACATCGTAGAGATTTAGAGTGTCGGCAGCATCATTGGGGCCGGTAATGTAGGCGTGCGCCCAGTTGGCCGCCGCGGTCAAATAAAACATCGGGTCGGTGTGCGCTAGCCCCGCCGGTAAATTTCCCGGTTGCAAAGCGAAGTAAAGCTCGGTGGCTCCGAATTCGAGGTCATCACGCCACTCGGTCTCCGGGTAGAAGTCGTGCGGACCGGTGGTAAGTAAAGTCGCAGGGGCAGTGTTGGCAAGATCGAAGAGGTGCTCCGCGGAGAGTAAGCATTGGTTCGCGTAGCTCGGATTGCTGACCTTAAACACTTGATAGCAGACGGCGAACGAAGCAGCCATGCGTCCGGCGAGATTTGGGCTGATCGGAGCGTTCGCGCCGCCGGCGGTATTGATAAATACCGGCCGGTTGCAGATAAATTCGAACGGGGAGACACAGTTTTGATAGTTGTCATCCGCTTGGGGTAGGCGCCAAATATCGTGGTCGCCAACGTAGTTGTGTCCTCCGGATGCGACGGCAACCTGGTAATAAAAGGTCTTTGCATTGTCGTCCCACATCTTCCGAAGCCAGTCAAGGCCAAACTTCGCTTCTGCCGTAAAGTTCGAAGCCGCGGAGCCCGCACCCATCTGGTTTGGAAAATCGCGGACCCCCACGAGCATCAGCGCCACCGTGTAGCTGTGCGTCTGCACGAATTTCATGTAGTCGCCGGCGTCCCACCAGCCGCCGGAAGCATCTATAACGGCTCCCGTGGGAGTCAGCGCTCCGGCGTTGTCTTTCTTGTTGAATGTGGGGGTGAAGTACACCTTAGCGTGCGCATCATTTAGATGTCCTGCGGCAGTCCGCAACGGCGTGGCGATGAAATTCGCGCCGTCGCGCTCGTTTTCGTAGAAATAAAGCGTGTTCGCAAGCGGCGTGGCATACAGGTTTGCGCCGGTGTCGATCGGAAAGCTGAGGGAGGACACGGAGATCGATCCGGTAACAGAAATGGTGTACGTGCCCGGCGTGGTCACGGAATCAAAATCCAGCGCATACACATGAGTGAATGAACCCCAACTGCCTTGGCTTGGACCGATGGCTGCGGAGAACACCGGTGAGCCGCTGGAATTTAATACGCTGAACGACGCGCCCGTGGAAGACGCGGAGCTCATTAAGTAGGCGCGCTTCGGCGCGCTCGCGACATACCCGGTTTGATGCACTCGAATAAAATTGCCTTGAGCGGAAGCGGTCCGCGGCCATGCTGGCGTGACTAGGCAGGTGAACGCAGCCAATGCCGCGGCGAGCGGATGTGCCCGCTTTCCGAACATGGCAATGTGAGCGAATTCCATGGGAGCCTCCTTGCATTTCGAGAATCGCGGCTAGGACCTCGGGGTTGGGCATTGCAACGATTCGGGGATTTGAATCGTTTTAATACGAGAGATACTGCCCCTCGGGGCGATAGCTGTCAACAGAAATCCGTTAGAGGCTGCGGAAAGATAGAAACCGTTTCGTCCCCCGGCTGCACGTAGTTGTAAACGAAGGCCGCTTGGCCCCGTTTACAAGGACGCCACCAAATGGGCGTGCTGTCTGGTCCTCGAAAGATGTAACACGAGACAGGATTGGGTGTATACTCCCGCTCCAAGACGAGTAGTGGGAGATTCCCATGCAGTCTGTTTTCAACGGGAATCAGGCTTTTTCTTCGAGCTGTGCCCGAAGCTGGTGCAGGACTGTAGCGGCGGGCTTCCAATCAAACTCCCAACCAAAGAGGTTCCCATGAAACAGACGTTTGCGGTCGCCATTGGTGGCGCGGCGGGCCAGGGTGTGGCCACTCCGGGCGACATTTTCGCCAAGATCTTCAGCCGGAGAGGCCTCAGCCTGAATGCTTACAACGCCTATCAGTCCATCATCCGGGGCGGGCATACGCTGCTGACGATTCGCACCGGGCCGGAACCGGTCACCAATATGGGTGACCGGATTGACCTGTTGATCCCGCTCAACCAGGACACCATGAACCGGCACTTGAAGCTGCTGAAGAGCGGCGCAGCGTGCATTTACAACGCGGACACCATCCAGCCAGGTGAGGCAAGCGATGGCGTGCAACTCTGTCCACTCCCTGTCTCTGAACTGGCAGACATCACACGAAACAAAGTGGCGCAAAACACGCTGGCGATGGGCGCAGGCCTGAACATGATGGGTATCGGTTTCGCGGCGTTGGAAGAAGTCCTGCGCGAGCAGTTCAAGAAAAAGGGCGAAGCTGTGGTGGCGGAAAACATCGGGGTGGCGAGAGCGGGTTACGATTACGCTGCGGCGCGCTTCACGGCATTTCCGAATCCGCTACCCAAGACGGAGAAACGCTACGCGGTGCTGAGCGGCAATATCGCCATGGCTATGGGCGGAGCGGCGGCGGGCGTCAAGTTCTATTGTGCGTATCCCATGAGTCCCTCGACGGGCGTACTGCACTGGATGGCGGCTCACGCGCGCAAGGCTGGCATCATGGTGCGGCAGGTCGAAGACGAGATCGGTGTCATCAACATGGCGGTTGGCGCGGCACACGCAGGAGTGCGCTCCATGTGCGCTACCTCTGGCGGCGGTTTCGCACTAATGAGCGAGGGTTTGGGAATGTCCGCCATGATAGAAACACCGGTGGTGGTCATTGATTGCCAACGCGCGGGACCATCTACCGGCGTTCCTACCAAGACCGAGCAAGGCGACCTTTGGCAGATGTTGGGAGCGGCTTTCGGTGATTATCCGCGAGTGATTGCCGCGCCCCTGGACATTGCCGATTGTTTCAAGCTGATTCCGGAAATGTTCAACCTTGTAGATCGCTTCCAGTGCCCGGGGCTGGTGCTTTGTGATTTGCTTCTTTCCGAAGGGCGGCTCGGCGTGGATCCGAAGGATCTGGATTTCAATCCAGGGATTGACCGAGGCGAACTCATTCTTCCACTGGATGGCAGAGATGGCAACGGCAACGGTGCGAGCCTTGGAATGGCTATGAATGGCGGCTACAAGCGCTACAAGTTCACCGAAAACGGGATTTCGCCGCGGGCGGTTCCCGGCGTGCCGGGCCACATCCACACCGTGGCGACGGACGAGCACATGGAAGACGGCGTGCTCATCAGCGACGAGTTCACGAATCCGATCAAACGGCGCGCCATGATGGAAAAACGCATGCGCAAGGTGACGGGAATCGAGGCTGCGGTTTCGCCGCCAACGTTGCGCGGGCCGCGCGATGCCGATGTCACGCTGATTGGATGGGGCTCCACCAAAGGAGTGATTGAAGAGGCCTGCGAGCTGCTCCATGAGGAAGGCATCTCCGCCAATCAATTGCAAATTCGCTGGCTCGTACCGTTGCACGGCGAAGCGATTCTCGAACTTCTGAAAAACGCGCGGCACACCATCATCGTCGAGAACAATTACAGCGGGCAGTTTGCGCGCTATCTGCGCAGCGAAACCAGTTTCGTTCCGGACGGGAATATTCGCAAGTATGACGGCGAACCGTTCATGCCGCACCACATCGTGGAAGCAGTGAAGGAGCAGCTCGCCGGCAAGACGCATCTTTCTATTCCCATGCACGAGATTATGGTCTAAGGGGGAAATGCACATGGCCACTAGCCTACAAGGAGCAACTCAACTGACGATGGCTGCTTTAAAGGGCAGAGTCGATCCCGATTGGTGTCCCGGTTGCGGTGACTTCGGCGTGTTGGCGGCGATTCAAAAGGCCCTCGTCGAATTGCAGATTCCCAACCACAACGTGGTCGCAATCAGCGGCATCGGCTGCTCGTCCAATCTTCCGGGATTCATCAACACCTATGGAATGCACACCTTGCACGGCCGAGCGCTGGCTGTGGCTACCGGCCTGAAGCTTGCCAACCACGAGCTAACTGTGCTGGTCACCGGGGGCGATGGGGACGGCTTTGGAATAGGCGGCAATCATTTTGTACACACGATGCGCCGCAACGTGGACCTGCTGTACATCGTAATGGACAATCAGATTTACGGCCTCACAACCGGCCAAACCTCGCCGACCAGCCGCATCGGGATGAAGACGAAAAGCATGCCGTTCGGAAATATTGAGGCGCCGGTGAATCCCATTTCGCTGGCGCTGGCCGCGGGCGCCACGTTCGTGGCGCGCGGCTTCAGTGGCGATCAAAAGCATCTCACCGAACTCATCAAACAGGGCATCGAGCACAAAGGCTTCTCGTTCCTCGACGTCTTCAGCCCCTGCGTGACCTACAACCACGACAATACTTATCAGTGGTACCGCCCGCGCGTGAAGAAGGTCGAGGACGATCCCGCGTACGACGCATCGGACTGGAGCAGGGCGATGGAGAAATCGCTGCTTTGGGGCGAAGAGATCCCCATCGGAAAATTCTTTGAGCGTACCGATGTGCCTAGCCTGCATGCGGCCGAACCAGTGTTGAACGAAGGCCCGCTGGTACATCTCGATCCCCGAGTGCCGGCCGATGTGGCGCGCGGCTTCATCGAAGAACTGATGTAGCAGGCGCGCAGGAAGTGGTTGCTCGCCAAGCAACCCGACCGAGCGGGGAAGAGAGAAGAATCATCGCCCTCGAATCAGCCTGGGACCAAGCCGAGCAAAACAAGGACTCTACCGCACTGGCGAATCTGCTCGCCTGAGAATCTCGTCGATGTAGACGATGACGGCTCGCCCAGCACCAAAACGGCAATTCCTGGCGGATGTGAAGAGCGCAGACACCACCGGAGAGACGATCAACAATGAGGGCGTAACCGCGCACCTATGCGGAAATGTTGCCATGAGCACGGGAATCTAACGCGACAAAGGGATCGAAAAAGGTGGGCCCTTCTCTCGGCGCGGACGCTTTACCAGCGTCTGGCTCGAGCAAACGGGCAAATGCGAAGGCATCGCCAGCCAGTCGATCGCTGATCACCCATTGACAGGAATAAACTAAAAGTGAAGGAAGAGCCGAGCGCTTGCTGAGCGCCAACGGCTCGGTAGAGCAGATTTATGGGTGATCGGCGCTTTCCAGCGCTTCGTGGAGCAGGATGGCCGTTACGACTGCCGTCACTGCTACGGCGTACCAGATGAACTTGCTCCTGGCCGCTTTGATCGGAGGACCACCTGTGCCTTTCGTGCCAGCGCCGCGCGGGCCTTGCGGGTCGGGAGCATTGGGGTCCAAAACGACGCGGTAGGCACTGCCCTCGGGAATTTCGCGCACGTCGTCCTCGACCGCTATTTGCACCGAGCCGCGAGTTGCCTGCACGATGAGTTCTTTGGGGCTCAATACCGTTACTTTTCCGATCGTGGGCTGGTCCGTATTCGGGCGAATGATGGCGGTAGAAAAGCGAAGAGCGAACGCTTTCGCATTGGCCGTGGAAAATGTGGCCGTGCCCGCAGTAAGGGCAGCGGCGGGGCCCGCTTCATCTTGCGACAAAGTTGCGGCGCTCGCACTGGCGAGCAGCAGGCGCGCGGCTCCCACGCGTATCTGCATGCTCCCAACCAAGTCCGTACTGAGCCTATCCCCGCTAAAAACAGTTGCACCGACTGATGCGTTCGCACTTCCCACACGGGCGCGGTTCACAAAGACTACGGTTCCGAACGCCGCGGGGGAAGTGGCCCAGAGGGGGGAAATCAAAAGCGTTAGCGAAAGCAAAGTTGCAACAAAGGCGCGGGTTGTGGAAAAGCTGTCGAGCACGTGCGAACGCGCCATCCGCGCCTCCAGGAGAGACAAGGAAAGCATACTTAGCGGCAAAGGCGAGGTCAATCAAAAACCGAAAACAACGTGACGTAGACTCAATTCCGGTAGCAGGATGGCCGGGAGTTTCTTGGCGGTCAAGGTCATCCGCTGATACAATGCCGCTTAGAATATGCCTGATTGGAAACAAATCACCGCGCGCATTCGCCGTGCGCGGACCGGCAAAGACCCCCTCGGACAACTCGCCAATCTGTACCAAAAGACGAGCGACGCGATGGTTGCCTTCGAGTTGGCAAAATTGTTCGAGAGTTCGGGGCAAAATTCCGATGCCGCCAAGTGGTATTCCACGGCAGCGGCAAAATTCCGGCGCGCCGAATGGAAGACCAAGGCGCAGGAAGCCGCGGTGCGGCTTGGCGGGAGTTCCGCGGAAGTTGTAGCCGAAGAATCTGCGCCATCCGACGGGGAATTTCGCTTGGTTCCACAGGAATCCGCTGCGGAAGAGAGAGAGTTGCGGTTTGAGAAGAACCCCGAAGCGCTGGAATCGGTTGTAGCGGTCACCAGCGAGATTCAAGAAGCCACGAAGCCCGAAGCAAGTAGTACTCCGGAACCGGGAAGAGGGCGCCGCAGGCGCGGGCGTCGCGGAGGGAAAAACCGAAGAAGAAGTGCGGCCGCAAGCGAACCGGCGAGCCAGCCATCAAGCCGCTCGGCAAGAACGGGAGAGCGAATCGAATCGACTGCTCCGGCGGTGCAAACTGAACAAGAGGATGAATCCACCGCAGCGCGAGTGATGCAAAGCCGCGCAGTGCCCAGCCTGCCCGTGGAACCTTTGGGAGAACCGGGCCCGAGCCCCAAGGGACGCTACGGGGACCCCGGTCTCTCCTCGAGAATCTCTTTGCTCGAAATGCACTTTCGCCGCCTGCTGGCATGTCCTCCCGCTAAGCTAAACGAGGCGGACCGCGCTCCCGCTGGGCCGGGGGTGTTCGTGTTGACGGATTCGGATCTGGCGACTTACTACTATGTGGAAGCCTGCCAGACGCTGCGGATTGCAGTGGGCAACTTAATACGCGGGGGCAATCGCCGCGGCGCGGATGCGATCAAACCGCGGCTCGCAGAACACCTCGGAATCCCGGAAGCGAAAGTGGGAAAATACCTCACAGATCATTGTGTGGTGCGGTGGCTGCAACTCGACGAAGGGGCTTCTAATTTCGCGCATTTTGCCATCGCCGTCCTGCGTCCCATTCTGAATGAATAGGAATTTCCCCGCTCAAATGTGGAACCATCCCGCCCTTGTAAGGAAAAATCTGCCATTTCTGCGCTCGGGATAAACCCGATTGGGGGTCGGGAAAATGACCGTTCACTGGCCCTATTTACCATTCAACCCCTGATTTCTACCATTCGGTGCGACCTGCTAGCCTTCCCCCTCGGTACCCCTCAAACTATAGGTGTCCAAAGACTTATTGGATGTAGTTGGGTCCGCAGTACCGTTTTCGAGCACGCAAAGCTGAGCCCGGGGGCAATCGCAGACCTAGCTCCGGCGATTGAGTGGGCTCAAATTCCCAAGGCCTAGTCTGGGCAACTTTTGAAAGTGAGGGATAGAGGTTTATGCCGAATCGAGTAGGCACGCAGCTACTGAGGACTATCGATTGGGCCGTCTGCAAGACAGCAGGCGCCACCTTCAACACGGTCCAGTTTTTCAACAAGCACAACCCGAATCCGTCTTTCACACCGAAGTGGTCGGACAAACCACTCTTGAAGTCGTGGGAAAAGACCAAGCCGACTTTGGGATGGCCGCGGCAGACCGACTCGCTTTGTCCGGATTGCGTCAAAGAAGCGCGCGAAGCCATCATCCACGGCAAAAAGGATTGGCGCGACCTGATGCACGAAAAGGTTGGCGAAATCAAAGCGCAAATCATCGAGCGCGACGGCCAGATCTGGATGATTAAGGACTGTCCGATCCACGGCCACTACGAAGATATGATGGCTGTGGACTCCAAGTTCCTCGAGTGGATTGAGGCGCAGTTCCCGGGGCGTGACATTCCCGCGCACAATGACGAGGACCTCCATAAGCATGGCTCCTCGACGGTGCGTTACGGCCGCGGCTCCGTGCTGACTGTCGACCTGACCAACCGCTGCAACATGATGTGCGATCCCTGCTTCATGGACGCCAACCAGGTTGGCTACGTCCACGAATTGGGCTGGGACGAAATCAAGGAAATTCTGGATAACGCGCTCAGGATTAAGCCGCGTCGCCAGATGTCCGTGCAGTTCTCCGGCGGCGAGCCTACCATGAGCCCCTATTTCCTGGATGCTGTCGCTTACGCCCGCAAAGTCGGATACAACAGCGTGCAGGCGGCCACCAACGGCATCGAGTTCGCCAAGAGCAAGGAGTTCTGCAAAAAGGCGTTCGAGGCGGGCATGCGCTATGCCTACCTCCAGTTTGACGGCATCGGCAACGACGCCAACAGCCATCGCCAAGTCGGCAACCTCTTTGACGTGAAGCTCCGCGCCATCGAGAACATGCACGAAGCGGGCATCGAAATCGTGCTGGTCGTGACCATCGTCAACAACGTGAACAACGACCAGGTGGGCACCATCGTGAAGTTCGCGATGGAAAACCCCAAGAAAATCTCGTTTGTCAGCTTCCAGCCTGTTTCTTTCACAGGCCGCGATGAAGACATTACCCCGGAGCGCCGCCACCGCCAGCGCTACACGCTCTCGCACTTGGCGAGCGACGTCAGCAAGCAGGTGGGCAAGGTCGAGCCGACGCGCGACTGGTTCCCGATCTCGTTCGTCAGCACGTTCGCCGGATTCTCCGACCTCGTACACGGTCCTGATTCGCAGTGGGGCGCGCTCTCCTGCGGCTGCCACCCGAATTGCGGCGTTGGTACGGCTTTGATGATCAACAAGGAGACCAAGGAATGGGCGCCCGTGCCGCGCTTTCTGGACGCCGTGCAGTTGACCAAGGACGTTACGGCGATTACTGATGCGGCGCGCGGCAAGGGCTTCTCGAACTTTATGATGGCCCTGGCGCTGCTCAAAAACTATCACCCATTCAAAGGGCCAAAGGGCTTGACGCTTTACGATCTCTTTAAGAAGTTCGACAAGACCTGGGCGCTCACCAAGAAGTCCACGACCAAGTATGGCCGCACTTCTCCCGACCGCACCTTCGAAGACGCCATGACGCGCTGAAAGGATCCTTGGAACTTCCTCTTCATTGCCGGAATGTGGTTCCAGGACTTGTTCAACTACGACTTCCGCCGCACCGAGATGTGCATCATCCCGTATGCCACGCAGCAAGGCGAAATTTCCTTCTGTGCTTACAACACCGGCATCGGCTGGAGGAAGATTATCGAGAATATGCACAAGAACGCGACCGTCGCGGAGTGGTACCGCACGCACGGCAAGCATGAGATCTACGCCAAGGGGAAGAACGTCAACCTCCAGTCGTATGAACACTCGCTCAAGATTGACGCCGAGGACGCCGCCCGCGTGCGCCATCTCGAGCACGACGTTCCGCTGACCGCCGCCGAAGAGGACCGCGCGCGCCGCAAGAAGGCTTACGAGGAACAGGCCAAGGTTCGCGCCATCTACGAAGAGCTGGTGCTGAAGAGGCCCCAGCAGGCCACCGTGCAAATCGGCACGTTGCAGGACATCGCCGAGGCGGTCCCTGCGAATTTTGCCAACGTCGGCAAGCCTGCCACGTCAGGCAAGCCCATCTCCATCGCTCCTGCTGAGACTGATCCTGGTGTACGGCGGAGCCTGAGCAAGCCCAATACTGGCAACGGCAACGTTCATTCAAGCGGCAAAGGAAATGGCTCAGGTGCCAAGATCAACGAAAAAGCCGCCGAAGCCGTCGCCGGCGACTAAGCCAGTCCATTAAATTACTTTCGAAAAAAGGCCTCCGTGTTGCGGAGGCCTTTTTTCGTGGCGCCCGCTCCCGGTGGAATTCCTGGATGTCTTGTAGGGATGGCCTTCTGAGGCCGTCCGCGATGCCTGCTATAATGTGTAAAGACTCATTGAGGATGGAAAATGCCGATCTACGAGTACATTTGCGAAGATTGCCAGACACACTTCGAGAAAATTGTGCTGAATCAGCAGCAAGAGATTTCCTGCCCGAAGTGCGCGGGCAAGCGCAACGCGATACAGCTCTCGGTTTTCAGCGCTGGAAACGGCTCCGCGAACGGCGCGTCTGGGAAGTCATCCAACGGTTTTTCCGGCGGCGGTTGCTGCGGCGGCGGTTGTGCCTGCCACTAACCTCAAATAACGGCACCGGTGGCACAGGTTTTGGCCTATGCCTTTGGGCAAAAACTCCGAGGTTCTGCGGCACTGGGCTCTCACCAAACTTCACATCGGAGCATCTATTCGTCATTCGTAGATTCAGAGGCCGCTCATGCTCATCAGCCCTACTTCTCTTCTGTTGTTCGTTACCGGCGCCGCCGTTCTCCTTGTAATTCCTGGTCCAGCGGTGACTTACGTCGTGAGCCGGAGCATCGGACACGGACGCGCCGCCGGCCTCGTTTCCGTCCTGGGCATCGTAGTGGGAACCCTGTGCCATGTCGTTGCAGGCGCTCTGGGCATTTCTGCGGTGTTGGCCTCCTCCGCGCTGGCTTTCCAATTTGTGAAGTATGCGGGCGCGGGGTATCTGATCTATTTGGGAATGAAGACTCTGCTCACCAAAGATCAGCAATGGCTGGCTGAGACGGGAGGCGAAACGCGCCTGGCACGGATTTTTGGCCAGGGCTTTCTGGTGAATTTACTCAATCCAAAAACTGCGCTCTTTTTCCTGGCGTTCTTGCCGCAATTCGTGGACCCGGCGCGCGGTCACGTCACGCTTCAAATCTTGCAACTGGGGATCCTGTTTGCGCTGATGGGTTGGTGCAGCGATTCGACCTACGCTTTGATTGCTGGGACTGTGGCCGAGCGCATTCGCGCCAGCCTGCGTTTGCGCCGCATCCAGCGCCAGGTTTCCGGCGGCGGATTGATCGCGCTCGGTTTGGCATCTGCCTTCTCGGGCGCAAGATCGAAATAAGGGGGGCAGACCAGGCCATAAACTACTTTGCAGCGCAAACCTTAAAGTATGACTTTTAGGTGCGGCTGTAACCCATTGTAAAGAAGCAGGTTGGAAAGATTTACCCTGTATATTCTTCCCCCGATGGCCTGCCAACGGCGGTAGACTGTCGCTGTCTACTTTTCGCATGACGACGCCTCCCAATCCGCCTCCTTCCGCTTTTGACGCGCATCATCCGCCGGCCACGGCCATCCTTGACAAGTGCGTCCATTGCGGCTTTTGCCTGCCCGTGTGCCCCACCTACGTTCTCTGGGGGCAGGAAATGGATTCACCGCGCGGCCGCATCTACCTGGTGAAGCTCGCGGCCGAAGGCTCCGCGCAGATGACCCCCAAGTGGGTCAGCCACTTCGACACCTGCCTCGGCTGCATGGCTTGCATGACCGCGTGCCCTTCTGGGGTGGATTACGGCAAGCTCATCGAAGCCACGCGCGCGCAAATCGAGCGCAATTTCCCGCGCACTGCCTCCGAAAAACGCCATCGCCATTTTTTGTTCGAGACGTTCACGCGGCCGGATCGCTTGCACCGTTTGCGCGCGCCACTTCTCGCTTATCAAAAATCAGGATTGCAAGCCCTTGCTCGTAGTTTGGGGCTGCTCAAGCTGCTCCCCAAGGAATGGCAGACCATGGAAGCTCTGCTGCCCCGGCTCGCTCCGCAACAGGTCGTCCCGGAAGTCACTCCCGCCGTTGGCACAAAACGTCGCCGCGTCGGGCTGCTCCTTGGCTGCGTGCAGCGAGAATTCTTCTCGCAGGTGAACGCCGCTACGGCTCGCGTTCTCGCCGCCGAAGGCTGCGAGGTTGTCGCCCCGCAAGCGCAAACCTGCTGCGGCGCTTTGCTCGTCCACGCTGGAGAAGAAGCATCCGCCATTGATCTCGCCAGGAAAACCATCGATGTGTTCGACCAAACCAACGTGGAAACCATTGTCACCAATGCGGCTGGATGCGGTTCCAACGTGAAGGAATACGCTCACCTGCTCCGCGACGATCCCGAATACTCCGAACGCGCGCGAAATTTCTCAGCTAAGTGCAAGGACATCAGCGAAATCCTCGCCGAACTCGAATCTCGCAGCCCTCGCCATCCGTTAAGAGTGCGCGTGGCGTTTCACGATTCCTGCCATTTGCAACACGCGCAAGGCGTGCGTTCGCAACCGCGCGCTTTGCTCGCGAGCATTCCCGGTCTCGAGCTCGCCGAGATTCCGGAAGCCGCCATCTGCTGCGGCTCCGCAGGAATCTACAATCTCGTGCAACCCGACGCTGCCAAATCTCTCGGCGATCGCAAAGCGAACCTCATTGCTCAGCTGAAAGCCGACGTCGTCGCCACAGGAAATCCCGGCTGCGTCCTCCAGCTCCAATCCTCTCTCGCGCACCAACATCACAAGACACCGGTAGTCCACACGATTCAAATTCTGGATGCCTCTCTCCATGGTCGGCCGCCCGATACTCTACGAGGATAGTTTCAAGGCGGGCATTGTCCGCGAAAAGCGGCAACCCAAGACGGAACGCGTCGTGCTGAGCTTGCTTGCCGCAGGCCGGCGCGGCGAAGCATCTCAACGCCAACATCGTCTAGGCACCCCGACCGAGAGAGGCCCTTCCGGGTGAGCCGTCACTCAAACGGAATCCCTGTCTTCTTAGAAATGTCCCGCAAATCTTCAATCACCGGCAAGATCAGCGGCACTCCATTCTTGCGCCGAACTTGTTCGGCTTCGCGCTCCGGATCGCCCGGAATCAGCGGGCCGTTCGTGCCCGGAGCCGGTTTCGTGGCGCGAAACACGCGAACATATTCGTCGATCTGCCGCTTGAATTCGTCCGTGTCAATGAAGCCGTCAATGCGCATCGCCCCAAAGAAATGCCCGATGCCTTTCCCCACGCCGCGTTTGGGGATTTCTTGGCGCAACGCAAACGGCGGCGCAAACGGTCCCCAGTTCGCTCCGCTCAGCGGACCGCACAAAATGTCCACCATCATTGCCAGTGCGTACCCTTTGTGCCCGCCACGCTCACGCTCGGAACCGAGCGGCAGCATCGCGCCGCCATCAATCAGCTCATCCGGGCTTGTCGTGTTGCGCCCTTCGCGATTGATCGCCCAGCCTATTGGAATCGCCTCGCCTTTGCGCCGCGCAATTTCGATTTTTCCGTACGCTGCAGCGCTCGTCGCTAAATCAATCACGATGGGAGGTTCCTCTTTTCCGGGAAACGCAATGGCAATCGGATTCGTGCCGAGCATGCGTTCCGCGCCCCACAGCGGCGCAACCAATTTCGTGGAATTGGTCATGGCCCAGCCGATCAAATCGCGCTCGAGCGCTTGCAAAACGTAATAGCCGGCAATGCCAAAATGATTCGTATTGCACACGCTGACCCAGCCCGAGCCGGCTTTTTCCGCCATGTCCATGGCGATGCGGTTTGCCTGCGGGCCGACCACCAAGCCCAGGCCATTGTTGCCGTCCACCGTCGCGGTGCTCGCCGTCGAGCGCACAATTTTGATTTTCGCCTTGGGATTGATGTGTCCTTCGATGAGCATGCCGAAATAGCTGTACATGCGCGCGACCCCGTGCGAATCGATCCCGCGCAAGTCCGCGCACGCCAACACGTCGGCGGCTTGCTCCGCGTCATGTTTGGGCAGCTGAAAATGCAAGAACACGCGTGTGCAAAATTCGCGCAGCTTCTCGACAGGATAAATCCTGGATTCGATTTCAGCCATGTTTCTCCAAACGCGGCGCTTAGGCGGGCAGGCATTCTCCGCGGGTTTCGGCGCCAAAAGGAACGAGCAGCAAGCCAATCGCGAACGCAATCGAAGTCAGAGCCACTGGGATCCCTAGCGAACCATGGCGCTGAACGCCGGCGCCAACGAGAAAGGTGATTCCCGCGCCTGCAAAACGCGCGAACGAGGTGGAAAACGCAAACGCGCTCGCACGGCACTCTGTAGGATACTGCTCCGGCAGCCAAAGCGTATAGACCGCGAAATTTGCTCCGCCGAATCCCAAGAAGAAAAGGCAAGCGAAGAACCAGGGCAACGCCTCCGCGCCAAGATAGAAAACTTTTCCAAACGTGAGTGCGATGAACGCGAGCATGAGCGAGAAGTAAAACCCCAGCGCGCCGCGACGCCCGAATTTCTCGGCGAGCCACGGCATGGCCAAGCAGCCCAGAATTGTTGCAAACGAAACCAGCATTGCCGCCCGCGAAGCAAGCCGCGCCGCTTGTGGGCCAATTGTTCCGGCTGCTTCTGCCAGCGTTGTCACAGCCGCCGGAACGTAAACCGTCCCTGTCCACAATCCGCAAATGGATGCCAGCATGTACAACGAATTCAGAATCGTTCTCCGCCGCAGCGCCCTCGAAAAGAGCGCCGCAAACGGCTGCCAAATCTGCCAGGAACGCACCACATCCGCTTTCGTCTTCCAGCGCGCCGGCTCTGTCACTCCATGACGCACCCACGCCAGCAAAAGAGCGGGCAATCCACCCAGCGCAAACATCACGCGCCAAGCGTAGCTGCCGAAGTAGGTGCCGATTCCGTGGTTGAGAATCGCGGCCAGAAAAGTTCCGACATAATATCCCGTGTGCATGTACCCCGCACCGACGCGGCGCCGACCTTCCGGCCACTCTTCGGCCACAAACGTTCCACCCATGGCCCATTCGCCGCCGATGCCGATTCCCGCAAGCAGCCGCAAAACCGCCAGTTGCCAAACAGTGGTAACGATCGCGCTGAGAAAAGTGAAAAGGGAATACCACACAATCGTCAGCATCAGCGTCCGAACGCGACCGAACTTATCTCCCACCGGCCCCCACAAAAACGCCAGTCCCCACCCAAACAAAAACAGCGCAAACAGCAATCCGCCGTAAAAGCCGATGTTGCCTTTCGTGGGGGCAATTCCTGAGTGCGGCAAGAGGTCGCGCAGCGAAGGAACGAGCACCAGCGCATAGATGAACGAATCCATCCCATCGAGCGCCCAGCCTCCCCAGGAAGCCCAGAACCCGCGAATCTGGTTTCGCGTCAGCGGAATCGCCGCTGCTAGTTTTGCGCTCGAGAGACGCTCCGCAACATTCATGACAGCGGGACTATATCACGCGCGACTGCATTTCACCGGTAGCCACGCCAGAAGAAAACAATGGTCGTGGCGCAGCCGACGAGAATCACGAAGCCTTTCACCCACGATTGCGGCAGCTTCTGCGCGTAGTGCGCCGTGGAATAGCCGCCAAGCACCGAGCCAGCCGTCATGACGACCGCCTGTGGCCAGACAATCGCTTTCGTCAGAACGAATGTGACGGTCGCAACGCCGTTGATCACACCTCCCAGCCGCACCTTCAGCTTGTTCATCGCGTGAATGTCGGTCATGCCCAGCGCCGCAAGCATGGCCAGGTTCATGATGCCGATCCCACCGCCGAAATAGCCGCCGTACACCGCAACGAGCAGTTCAAAAGTCGATGCGCCCGCCACCGCGGTGTTACTGGCGTCGTGCGAGATTCCCGCCGAAATGCGGCCGGTCAAATGCTTACCAAACGCGAAGAGCAATGTCGCGCCCAACAGCAGCCAGGGAATCACGCGAAGAAACGTTTTCGCCGGCGTGTGAATCAAGAGAATTGCACCCGCAAGGCCGCCAACGAGGCTGGTAATTGCCAGGGGAATCAAGATGCGGATAGGAATGTTCAGTCTTTGGGGATAAGCGTTGCCGCTCGCGGTAGTTCCTACCCATAGCGCAAGCGTGTTCGTCGCATTCGCTGGAATCGCCGGAACACCGGTGAACAGTAGCGCTGGAAACGCCACAAAACTGCCGCCCCCGGCCACGGCGTTGATGCCGCCTCCGAGAGCGCCCGCAAAGAAAAGAAAAATGGCAGTCTGCAGGTTCAAGCAGCGTTTGTATCACGACTTCGAAGGGTTCTCCAGCCGAGGACAAAAGCATAGTCTGCGAATCTCTTCCTTGCGCCACTGCTTTCCCTCCGCCAGCCCCGGCTGAGCGGCTCCTTCGGTTTTCATTCGTAACCTCGAGAATGGGAACCGCGTATAAAATAGCAGTATGAGAATTTTGTTGTTCAGTGGCAAAGGCGGCGTGGGCAAGACTAGTCTTGCGGCGGCCACCGGTCTGAGGCTGGCCGAGCTTGGCTACCGTACGCTGGTAATGAGTATTGATCCCGCGCACAGCCTGGCGGATTCCTTCGACCTGGACACGGACTTATTCCACTCTCAGACGGCCGATCCCCTTGCAATTAACGACCGCCTTTCGATTCTGGAATTGAACATTCAGAAGGAAGTGAAGCGGCACTGGCAGGAAATCTCCTCCTACGTTATCTCCGTGCTGCGAACTACTGGGATCAGCGAAGTCGAAGCCGAGGAATTGGCGATTCTGCCGGGCATGGAAGAACTCAGCGCGATGATGTACATCAACCAATACCGGCGCGAAAACCGGTATGACGTTGTGGTGCTCGACGCCGCGCCTACAGCGGAATCGATGCGCTTCATCAGCATGCCTACTACGCTCGACTGGTACATGAAGCATATCTTCCCGTTTCAGCGGAACCTGCTCAAAGCGGTTCGCCCCATCGCCAATCGAGTGGCTCCTTTTGAGCTGCCCACCGACAATTATTTTGCCAACATTCGCGCCCTCTTCGAGAAACTGGAGGGCGTGAACGAAATCATGGAGGACCCGAAGACCACGTCCGTGCGCCTGGTCACCAATCCGGAAAAGATGGTCCTTCGAGAAACGCAGCGGGCTTTCGTGTATTTTTCGCTGCACGGATTGACGGTGGACACGGTGATCGTGAACCGCGTGCTTCCGCATGAGGTCAAGGACATATGGTTCAACGAATGGCACAGCTCGCAGGACAAGGTGCAGCGCGAGCTGGAAGAATATTTCGCACCGGTGCGCGTGCGGCGTGTGCCGCTTTTTGCCCACGAGGTTCTCGGCCAGCAGCGTCTCCAAGAAGTTGCTAAAGTGCTGTATGCTGAGGGGGAAGATCCGTCTGCAGTGACGCAGACAGAAAAGCCCTATACCTTTGAGAAACGGAACGGAAGATACGAGATCAGGCTCCGTGTGCCGTTCGCCACGAAGAGTGAGATAGGGCTGTTCAAGAAGGGCGACGAGCTTGTTGTGGAGATAGGGACCTTGCGGAGACACATTGGGCTGCCGCGCTCGATGGCAACCCTGGTGCCATCGCGGGCGCGCCTCGAGAGTCGAGTTCTCACCATCGAAATGAAGGAGGCACAATGAGCGAACAGGAAGGCACGCAGCAGAATGCCGGGCAGTCCGTAGCGTACGAGCGCTGTCTGTGCCGCGAGGTTGTGGACCAAATGCGCTATTTCCTGAGCGTCTCTCCTCAGGTGCGCGAACACTTCACAAATTCGCGAATTGAGTTTCTCAAGGGAATTCGCGCCATGATTGACAGCCGGATCGAGCAGTTGTCCAAGACCGGCCCGCACGGCACGAAGATCGCGGTCGAATAGCTGATCTTGCGTCGGACTCTAATGAAGCGGCAGGAGGGAACTGTCTGCGGACCTGAGCCGCGCATCGATGTCGTCCAATACAGAATCGAGATCGGCGAGCGTGTCAACAACGTAATGCGCCCCGGCCCGCTGGAGTTCCGCGCGGGCGTTGCCAATGCGCAAGTCACGTTCCTTCGGGGAGAGCGTCTGAAACTCCGCATACGAAAGCCCAATCGCGTTTCCCGTAGCGGCTATGCCAACCGACCACGTCCCCGCATGGATTCCTTCGTGGATATCCGCGGGCGTGTCGCCAACTTTCGCGATAGACGCCATCGGATAGACCTGCAACCTAACGGCGTTCTCGTAGACCATGAACGGGCCGGGCCGGGCCGAGCCCACGTCTTCCGGCGAGACGCTACAATCGGGCTGATACCCTGCTTTCGCGCTGGTTTCCACGAGCAAGTCGAGGATCTCGCGCGTATAGCCTGTCGTCGAGCCAATTTTCAAGCCGCGTTTGCGAAAGCGTTGCACGCTCTCCACGACGCCAGGAATGAGCGTCGAGTATTCCGCCAAGCACGAAAGCTGCAGCGGGACGAACATCTCGTACAAAACATCTGCTTCGTCGGGCGTGGGAAGTCTCCCGCGGACGGCTCGCCACGCCTCGCGTACTCTCGGCATGGAAAGGATGCGCGCGATGTGTTCTTTCTTCGCCAAGCCCATATCGCGCCGCACTTCGTCTTCGCCCAGGGAAATCCCAACGCTCTCAAACACTCGCTGAATTGTCCGTGCGGGGGCGAGGCTTCCGAAATCCACCGTAGTGCCCGCCCAATCCAACACCAGGGCCTTCAGCCTGTTCGCTGGGATCGTATGCGGCGGGAGGTTCGGATTCAGAAGATTCACGCGGCCGCACTTTTTCCCTGAAGAGCTTGCTCGGCGATGCCAAACGACATAGTCATGCCAAGGCCGCTGGTCACAACAACCAGGCGAACTCCCTCGACAGGCGCTAGGCTAACGTAGGCGTGCTCGGGATGCCTGGCATAAACGCCCTGCCAGCTTTCTCCAATCTCAAGCGTTGGTACCCTCAGATACTGCCGCGCATAGTCGAGAATCAGACGATTCACTGCCGGTTTATCAAAGATGTCCACCGCCAGCCCATGCTCATGGCTGTCGCCAATAGTTAGCTCTCCGCGGGCGGTCTGCGAAACCATGACGTGGATTCCCCACTTTTCGAACTCGGGAGTTTCGCGCGCGATGCGCTCCTTCAAAGCCTGCAGACTGGTGCACACCTGAAACGTGGCATAGTGCTTGAAGGTCAGGCCGAAGGCCAAAGAAGGACCGAGCGCCCATCGTTCCGGCTGCGGCAAGGTCCGCATCATTTGCAGCTTGCAGCGCGTTATGCCGCTTTGACGGAAATACTCGGGAAACAGCGTCTGAAAATCGTCGCCGCTCGCCACGATAATCGCATCCGCGTCCCACATTTGGCCTCCGGCTTGGAGGCGGGACGTCTCGACTTTTTGCACCGCCGTATTGAACAAGAACTGCACACCGTATCGCTCGCCAAGAAACTCAGGGAGGCTGCTGACGACCTGCCGCGGATCAACGGTCATTTCGGTGGGGCTCCAAAGAGCCCCGAGAAGAGCTTCGCGTCGTACGGCGCGACTCCGCTTCAGTGTTTCGTCCGCAGATAACCACGCGCAGTCATAGCCGAGCGATGGCGCCCGCTCACTGAACTCGCGACCAACGGCAGCTTCATCTTCTCGATACGCCACGTGGAGGGAGCCAGTCGCCAAGAAAGGCAGCTTGGCTTCCCGCAAAGCCTCCAGCCAAATCTCGCGACTCCGGAGAGCCAAATTGCGCAAAGGGCCCACGGGTTGACCAATGGGCCAAATCATGCCGAAGTTGCGAATGGAAGCTCCCATCGCCGCCGGGCTGCGCTCGAAGACCGCAACCTTGCGGCCGGACCGCGCCGCAACGTAGGCGTGAGCCAGTCCTATGATCCCCGCTCCAACAATTGCGACATCCACTTTCTCGTGGCTCACGACGGAACTCCTCGCCCGACCTTCGACTGTCCGAGCCGTGGGGCCTCGAAGATAACGCAACGCGCGCGAAAACACTATGAAAGGGGAGACTGACAAAAGAGGGCGCGAAATTGCGCATCGAGATCCAAGCGGAGGTTGGACGTTGATTTCTGGCTGGGTCTCCCTAACAGCCGAAGTCCAGCCAGCACTTCCCTGATCCTGTTTTCGCCAAGTCCTTTCTTGACAATACCGGCGGACACGTATATGAACTCGGCGTCTCCGAAGCCCTTCCGCTGCGAAAATGTGGGTCGCCCAGCTTACTGCCAGGTCACAGAGGGGATTCAACGGGCGGGGGCAAGATATAGCTCGATGAGGTGTGCCTAGGTGTCGCTCCTAAGAGCGAACAGCCCAGCGCATACCTGTGCGAGTGGAACTTCGAGGAGGATCCATGGCTAGCCGGGCAGACGCCATTGCTCTAGGCGGCACCCCAGACTACAGCATCTGGCGCGTCATTCTCGCGTCCTCCGTGGGCACCATGATCGAGTGGTACGACTTTTACATCTTTGGCAGCTTGGCAGCCGTTCTTTCTCCCAAGTTTTATCCCGCTGGGAACGACACGATTGCGCTGATTGCTTACCTGTCCACCTTTGCCGTAGGCTTCCTCGTACGTCCGTTCGGCGCGCTGTTCTTTGGCCGCATCGGCGATCTTGTCGGCCGCAAATACGCCTTTTTGGTCACTCTGACGATTATGGGAGGCGCAACCGCCATCATCGGGTTTCTGCCAACCTTTGCCACGGCCGGCTGGTTCGCCCCGTCCACGCTTCTGTTCATCCGCGTTTTGCAAGGGCTGGCCTTGGGGGGCGAGTACGGCGGCGCGGCAGTCTACGTTGCCGAGCATGTGCCCGACGGCAAACGCGGCTTCTACACCAGCTTCATCCAAATTACCGCGACGCTGGGACTTTTCGTTTCGCTCATTGTGATCCTGGCGACGCAATCTTCCATGACGAAAGAAGCTTTCTCGGCCTGGGGTTGGCGTATTCCGTTCCTTCTTTCAATCATCCTCGTGTCCATCTCGCTGTACATCCGGCTGAAGATGAAGGAGTCGCCGATATTCACTTCGATCAAGACCGCCGGCATGGCCTCTTTGCAGCCGCTGAAGGATGCCTTTGGCAAGTGGGACAACCTCAAGCGCGTCCTCATTTCCCTTCTGGGCGCGACCGCAGGCCAAGGCGTTGTGTGGTATACGGGGCAGTTTTACGCGCTGTTCTATCTGCAGACGATTCTGAAAGTCAATGCGACCACGGCCAACTACGTCATCGCTGGCGCCCTCTTGCTGGGAATGCCATTTTTTACGGTGTTTGGGGCGCTATCGGACCGTATCGGTCGGAAGAAAATCATGATGGCCGGCTGCCTGATAGCGGTTCTGACGTACCTTCCGATTTATAAAGCCATGCAAAACGCCGCCGGCAACAATGTGGAAACGGTCACCTCGGCAAAAAACAAAGTGACGGGAGCGATCGCCTTGACGCCTCAGACGCGCGATGCGTCCGGAAATCTTGTTCCAGCAAAAGAGGCGGTGAATCCCAACCTTCCCATGCTGGTGGTCTTGGTCTTCCTCCAGGTCATTTACGTCTGTATGGTGTATGGACCGATCGCAGCGTATCTTGTAGAGGCGTTTCCCGCAAAGATACGCTATACCTCGCTTTCGCTTCCTTACCACATAGGGAACGGAGTGTTCGGCGGCCTCGTGCCGCTTATCGGATTGTCTTCTTGCGCCGCCACCGGCAACATCTACGCCGGTCTCTATTATCCGATGGTTGTCGCCAGCATGACGTTCATCGTCGGCAGCCTGCTGCTCAAAGAAACGCATGGCCATCGCATCTGGGATGAAGTTGGCGGCATGAAGTAGCCAAGGGTCGCGCCTGACCGCCGCGCCGATTGACGAGTGCCCTTGCGCGGGAGCATCATTTTTTGGCGGACGAGTTCTTCTATTCTTGAAGAAAGCGCCCGAATCATACTGTCCCACGTCGTGCGTTTGAAATTCATCGATCTTCCAAGGGAGCCGCCACCGTGGCCACACCGCGTCAGAAACTCAGCACGAAAGACCCGAAGAACAGGCAGAAACTTAGCGAAGCGCAAATCGCCGTGCACTGGAAGGAGGAGGAATACTATCGCCCTCCCAAAAGGTTTATCGAGCAGGCAAATCTGAAAGATCCTGCCTTCGTCAAGAGGTTCAGCGAAAAGAACTTTCCGGCGTGCTTCGATCACTACGCTTCGCTTCTGGATTGGGACAAAAAGTGGAATAAAACGCTGGACACCAGCAATCCTCCCTTCTGGAAATGGTTCGTGGGCGGAAAGCTGAACGCATGCTACAACTGCGTGGATCGCCACCTCGCGAAGTACAAAAACAAAGCCGCCCTCATTTTCGTTCCCGAGCCCGAGGGCGAAGCCACCACGGTCATCACCTATCAGGAGTTGTACAGGCGCGTGAATGAAACTGCGGCGCTGTTGCGCGATTTCGCCGGATTGAAAACCGGCGACCGCGTCACCATTCACATGCCGATGATTCCCGAGCTGCCCATCACGATGCTGGCCTGCGCACGCCTGGGCGTCGTCCATTCCGTGGTTTTCGGCGGATTCAGCGGCGAGGCTTGCGGTCTGCGCGCCGCCGATTCCGGCAGCCGCGTGCTGATTTACGCCGACGGGTACTGGCGCAGCGGCAAGTGGGTGGATCACAAGGCGGCTGCGGAAATCGCGGTGAGAACCGCGGAAAAAGAAGGCCAGCACATTGACAGAGTTCTCGTATGGAAGCGCTACTGGACGCGGTACGGCTCGGAAACGCCCCTGATGAAGGGCCGTGACTATTTCGTCGAAGAGGTTCTCAAGGAGTATCAGGGTCAAACCGTCGAGCCCGTCTCCCAGGACACGGAAGCTCCGCTGTTCCTGATGTACACCAGCGGCACCACAGGCAAGCCTAAAGGGTGCCAGCATCGCACCGGCGGCTATCTCGCTTACGTGACGGGCACCGCGAAGTATTACCAGGACATTCATCCCGAAGACGTCTATTGGTGCATGGCCGACATCGGCTGGATCACCGGCCACTCTTACATTGTTTATGGCCCGCTTTCACTCGCAGCCACCAGCGTCCTCTACGAAGGAGTGCCGCAATTTCCAGATGTCGGCCGTCCCTGGCGTATCGCCGAGCGCCTCGACGTCAATATCTTTCACACTTCGCCAACGGCGATTCGCATGTTGCGGAAGGCCGGCACGGAGGAGCCGAAGAAATACAATTACCATTTCAAGCACATGACCACGGTCGGCGAACCCATCGAGCCGGGAGTCTGGCAGTGGTATTACGACGTTGTCGGCAAACGCGAGGCCGTGATTGTAGACACCTGGTGGCAAACCGAAACCGGCGGTTTCCTCTGCACCACCAAGCCCGCGCTCGATCCGATGAAGCCTGGCAGCGCTGGTCCTCCGGCGCTTGGAATTTTCCCGGTGATTTGGGATGAGAACGGAAAAGAAGTGAAGCCCGGGTCGCAAGTCGCCGGAAATATCTGTATACGCAATCCCTGGCCCGGCATCATGCAAACGATTTGGGGCGACCCTGACCGTTTTGTGCGTCAGTATTACTCGAAGTACTGCAAGGACCCGAAAAGTAAGGATTGGCGCGATTGGCCGTATTACGCAGCGGACGGCGCGGTGCTTCCCGCCGATGGCTACTATCGCATTCTCGGCCGCGTGGATGACGTCATCAACGTGGCCGGCCACCGCCTGGGCACCAAGGAAGTCGAGTCGGCTTGCCTCACGATTCCCGAAGTTGCCGAAGCCGCTGTGGTTCCCGCGGTGGACGAAGTGAAGGGCCGCGTCCCGGTCGTGTACGTTTCGCTGAAGCCTGGCATCTCGCCGACCAAAGCCGTCCAGGAAAGAGTGGTCATCACCATAGAAACCATGATCGGCAAAATCGCTCGGCCCAAGAATATCCACATGGTTCCGGACATGCCGAAAACGCGCTCCGGAAAAATCATGCGCCGCGTTCTTGCCGCCATCGAGAACCACATGGATACCGGCGATATCACCACGCTCGCGAATCCCGACATCGTCGAGCAGATCCGAGTGCAGGTGCAGGGGCGCGAGGCCGCGAAGCTCCAGGAGGGCCCCGAAGACATCAAGCGCTTCGGCCAAGAATCGTAGGCCCTAATTCTTCGTGGCGTGCCCTACTTGCTTGACCTTCGCAATGTTCCGAAGAAAAGGGGCGGTCAGCGAGCCGTCGTCATGAATGGTGAAAGACGACTTTGTCGTGCCTGCAGTCAAGCGTGAGCCTGCTTCCATGCACTTTGTGGTGCTCATGCCCGGCGCGGAAATTGACGGTGACCCTGAGATCACTTATTCGTTTGCGGGCATCTGTGGTGCTGCGGCCAGAGCGAGGTGGCAGTGCGATTCCTGCAAACCGCAGGCGAGGCAAACTACTGCTCGTATCGCGCGACGGATAAAGACCCGGTGCTGGCGAACATCCGAGGGATACCGAAATTCCGTGAAATTCGCGCAGCCGGAATCGCATGCCAGAAAAATTTCGACGCGCAACGCGGCGCAGTAACCCCCGGCCTTTTGCTCACCATTCCAGCCCTAGCTCGGCTGCAAGCGAAATTGACGGATTTGCTGCCGCTTGTCTCTTCCTAACTTCTTTTTTTTCCTTGGCTTACGTAAAGGGTAGGTTCTGGCTAGAATTAACCCAGCGGGGCCTGACTTTCGCGCAATGTCCTAGTACATCGGTACCTCTCAGATTTGAATCGATTTTGTACCCGGAGTCCTATTGTCGGCTAGTCCCTCCCCAGATACACTTTGGTTTCGCTCAGGAGGACTGTCTTGACGGGTTCTGAACGCCGCACCACGCAACGTTTCACCATGCGGCTGCCACTCACGGTTCGCTGGACGACCGGTGCCGCCGTCGGCGAAACCAGTACCGAGTCGCGGGACGTCAGTTCCCGCGGTGTCTATTTCTATCTTTCCAAGGACGTCAAAGAAGGCTCGGCGGTCGAGATCCTTTTGACGCTTCCCAATGAAATTACCATGGCTGGTCCTGTGCGCGTGCGTTGTCTGGGTCGCGTGCAGCGCACCGAGCCGCGCGATGAAGCCGTCGGCGTCGTTGCCGCCATCGAGCGGTACGAGTTTATTCGCGGCGACGAAGATCGCTAGGTTTTTCTCGGCTGCGCAGGCAGACCAAGTCCCGGGTTCACCGCGCACTTGTGAACTTCCCAAAGTCCGCAGGTTCAGTCGCGGAATTCTCGTCCAGCCTGCGGTGCAAATTTTCTCCGGGTTTCTTGCTCGCACACTGCGGAGGCGGGCAGGATCAGCCGGGGTGCCTTGGCCCCTCAGCGAAGCACCCCGGCTCAGTTTTTTGAAATCTGGCGGCTGGTTTACCCTGAGCCTCGAAGGGCGGCCGCATTTCCTTCTACTCACTCGCAGCGGATTTACGCAGATTTCCACGGATAGGGACACAAAAAATCTTCTTCAGTTTTTCCTGCTCTTAATCCGCGTTGATCCGCAGCCCCTCTTGTTTTCCCGCGCGATTGTATCATCGGGCCCCCCGTTACCTCTGGCGCAACCTGTACTTTCGGTCAGGCGATTTTCACACCTTCCTTGAGAGAGGATTGTGGAGCCCAGCGGCATTCCTTGTGACTCGAAAGTGGGGGGCTGGCGTTGCGCGGATTTCCGGGGTGGAGTCCGCGAGCCAGGCACACGTATGGGCGAAGAAAATTGGTCGGGGGAAAGTACTCGAATGGCTTTGGACATTCACGCTGTTAAAGAAATCGAACAACTGAAAACGGAAATCGCGATCGAACCTACGGTGAAGCAGAAACCTTCCGTCGTCGACAAACCTTCCGCCGCCGAAAGACTTTCCGCCATGGAAAAATCTTCCGCCAGTGGTGAGAGAGCAAGGCTAGCGGAAGAAACCTCCAGCGGTGACGGCTCCATCGGAATTTCTCTCATTGATCTCGCCGAAATTCTGGATCAGCACAAACAATGGGTGGAATCCGGCGGAGAAACCGGCGCAAGAGCCGACCTCACCGGCGTCAATTTGGCAAAAGCCGACCTCACCGGCGTGAATTTACAAGCCGCGGTCTTACATCGCGTGAATTTGGCGGGCGCGGACCTTTCGATGGCCAATTTAAGAGGAGCCAGCCTGGTTCGCGCCAATTTGCAGAGTGCTAACCTTTTGGGTACCGAACTAAGAGGCGCAAATTTGATGGGCGCCAACGTTTATGGCGCGGACGGCTTGTGGTTCGGGCGCCTTGGCGGAACGAACCTGTTCGACGCGGAGCTTCCCGAATCCATTTCCGCCCTGGACAGTTCGAAAGCGATTGGCGACGCCACAAAAGTTGCGCGGTGGTTTTATTTTCTGACCGTTGGTCTAAGCTTTCTTTGCTGCTTGCTGATCATTTACACCACCGACGTTCGGCTGCTCCTAAATTCGTCGGCGCTGCCTTTTCCTAAGCTCGGCAATTTGTTGCCGACCACCGGACTCTATCTTGGCGGGCCCATCGTTCTTTTGACCCTCTCGCTGCGCTTTCATTTTTTGCTTCTGCGGTTGTGGGGAAGCATGGCGGCGCTGCCGGCGGTTTTTCCCGACGGACAGACGCTCGAAAAAGACGGACCGTGGTATTTGATGGGTCTGGTGCGGAGGCATTTCCGCTGGCAGGGAGAGTCGCACGCGGCCATGACCGCGTTCGAATCCGTGCTGTCCACGGTGCTTGCCTACTGGATCGTTCCGGCCACTCTGTTTTTCTTCTGGTTGCGCTACCTGACGCGGCAGGATTTTCGCGGAACGCTGCTCCACGTCTTTCTTGTGACTCTCGCCGTGGCTATGGCGACGAGCGTCCCTTTCGTCGTTTCGCGCGTGCTGCGCCCCGGTGACATTCGCCTGCCGAAATCAAAAAATGTCCTGCGCATGATTGTGGGCACCATGCGCGCCGCGCTCGCCGTCGGATGCATTCTGCTTGTCATCTCCGTAGGCGTGAACCGGGGTCTGCCTTCTGACCGCACTGGGGTGGCCGTTTCCCCCGCCGATCCGCGCCGCTGGGCCGCCACCATTTTTCAGTCCGTAGGCTACCGGCCGTATGCGGATTTAACCGAAGCTTCGCTTTCCACGCCCCTTCCCAAAGGCACGCCGTGGACGGACGAAAACCTCGCAAAAATTTCCGGCGCGCACTTGAATGAAATGAACATACGTTACGCCCGCGCCTACAAGGCATTTTTGGTGAATGCCAAGTTCTGGCGCGCCAATTTGGAAGGAATTTATTTGTCGGAAGCGGACTTGAGAGGAGCAAATTTGAGAGAAGGGTTGCTCCGCTCAGGGATTTTTGATCGCGCTCTGCTTTCGCACGCGGTGCTGGTATCGGCCAACGCGACTGGCGCGAACTTTGCCGCCTCGGACTTGCGCTTTTCGGACCTTTCCTACGGCACATTTGAAAACGCAGTGCTTTCGAACGCCCGTGCTTCCAGCGCCTCGCTTTATGCAATTAATTTGCGCAATGGCCAGCTCCTTCGAACCGACCTTTCGAGGTCAGACATGAGGGATGCCCGGCTCGAACATGCCATTTTGTCCTTTGCCTCGCTCGAACAAACGGATTTATCCTCTGCCCGGCTCGCAGATGCCAACCTGACCGGAGCTTTGTGCAAAGGAACTATTTTCCTTGACGCGGATTTGAAAAACGCTGACTTGCGGGGAGCGAGCCTGAATGGCGCGGTTTTGAGGGGAGCGGCGCTCGACGGAGCAAACTTGACGGGCGCGGATTTGCGCGGAACTTTGGGAGTGACCTCGCTGCAAGTTTGTTCGGCGCTGAATGGGCGAACCGCGCTCATGGATGCCGATCTCGCTGGGGAAGTGCACACCCGGTGCGGATCGCGTTAGAGTGCAAGAAAATCCTTGGAGGGCTGGAAGAGTGCAAGGTTAGAAGGTTCAGACGTCCTTCAAAACCGGCATTCCTTGCAAAAAGAGCCCCCTTCGAAGCTCCTTTCGGGTTTCCGGGTAAACAGGACAAGCAAAGGGATGCGGCACGCCATCTCGCACCCCTCTCGCTCGACGAGCCACTCGGCGTTCAGGACGTTATCCGGCGTTCGCCGCGCTCTTCGGCGCGAAAGCTGCGAATTGGCGCTCGAGTGCCTTGCTTACGCCAGCGCGCCAGCTCTCCGCGATGGATTGGGACGCGGGATCGGGGAAGATCTCCTCGTCGCCTTTTTCCAGGCCGTCAAAGATTCCTGCAGCCGCGGACGCGGTCGAGGCCTTCGGTATGTTGAAGCCACGGTTCATCTCGGTGTCAACGGGGCCGAGGACGACGGCATGGACCGACACGCCTTGGCCGGCCAGCAGCGCTCTCAAGCACTGCGTCAAGTTGAACGCTGCGGCCTTCGAAGTGGAGTACGACGGTATGACCGGCAGGGGAGCAAGCCCAGCCAGGGACAGGTTGTTGACGATGGCTCCTTTGGAGCTCTTCAGAAGCGGCATGAACGCATTCGTCACTTTGAGCAAACCGAAGAAGTTGACCGCCAGGGTCTGTTCGAGCACATCGAGATTGCTCAGATCATCGTAGATGGCGATGCCGGCGTTGTTGATGAGGACGTCGAGGGTGTCGACCTCAGCGACTGCTTGCTGGATCTGGGAAGCGTTGGTCACGTCCAGCGTTAGGGGAGTCACGCGTGTGTCAGGATGCTGAAATGTGCCGCGCGTTCCCGCATATGCCTTTTTCGCGCCCCGCCAAAGCGCCTCCTCGAGAAGCGCGCGGCCGATGCCGCGGTTGGCGCCCGTGATTAAGACCGTCTTATTCGTAATGTTCACACCGTTCTCCTTCTTGTAGAGCGAGTTCGCGATTCTGAAAACAAATTCACTACAAACTCAAAACTGCGAAGCCAAAAGCTGACCTCCAAAGTTCGCGTGTCGCGTCTGCTTGGCCTTATTGGAAAAGCGCGCACAGCATGCTGCGCCCCTACGAACACCTGCATCGATACCTGACAGCTGCGCCGGCCAATCACTTGCGACCAGCACTGGGCGCGATGGCGTGGTCCTGGCGAACGGCGTCCGCAGGCCAGTAGGGAAGATTTGCGTCGGCAAGCTTGCCGGTGTCGTAGTGATCGTGATGACGGAGCCACGACATCGTGAAGGCGAGACCATCTTCGTCGCGGCCTTTGGGAACGTAGTCGAGATAGTTGTACGCGTTCATCGTGGTTTCGGTACCGCGAGCATAGGCGGAATAGGTGTGGAAGAGGTTCCCGTTGTCGTCCTTGTAGAAAACGCTGATTCCAGGAGCTTCCTCGCCTGGGAATTGCTCGAGAGTAAAGTTGTGGTTGACTTTGCCTTGGGCCAGATGCCCTGGAGTGAAGGAGACGTGATAGTCGTAGTTGAAATCACTTCCGAAAGAGGAAACCCAATGGAACTTCCAACCCATGCGCTTTTTGAACGCTTCGATTTTGGAAATTGGCGCGCGAGAGACGGCGGCAAAAGAGACGTCGCGCTGCGCGAGATGCACCAGCGCCGGGTCGGTATGATCCATGTTGAAGGAGCAGCTGGGGCAGGCTTCCTGCCACTCCGGACCAAACATGAGGTGATAAACGATGAGCTGGCTTTTGCCGTTGAAAAGATCGGCGAGCGTTTTCGTGCCGCTGGGGGTATCGAAAACGTAGTTTTTGTCGACTTTGACCCAGGGTAGCTGGCGCCGCTCGGCCGCGACGGCATCACGTTCGCGAGTGAGCTGTTTTTCACGGGCCAGGAGTCTTTTGCGAGCCACGAGCCATTCCTCTCGCGATACTACTTTCGGGTTATCGACTGTTCTGGTGGACATCTTCGTTGCTGCTTTCATTTTCGTTGCCCCTTTCGTTAGCTGTTGAATTTGGGTTGGGAATCTCTTTCGCGTTGTTTCTCTTGCGAGACCATTTCACGGCCAGTGCCGTCAGCCCTCCGGTGGAAGCCGCGCCGGCGACGATCAGCCCCATGCTTGCCAAGCAGAATGGGCACATCGCATCACCTCTCGGTTCGGGTGGCGAAGCATGAGCGCTACGCCGCCTCTGTAGGGATGACGGGGCGGGTGGGGCGATTTCTACATTCCCTTTTCAAGAAAACTCGCGGCTTCATGCGCCCGTAACCCGTCGGTCGCCTCCGCAGCGCAAACTAGACGCGCATCCATTCATTTGTCCAACGAATATTTGTCGTGAAATTAACCAATGATGTGCATTAATCTCGAAAGGATCGAGTCTGAAGGAGCGTGTGTGGATGTTTGATACGGGGCTGCTTCGGAGCTTCGTGGCCGTCGCGGAGAGCGGAGGATTTACGAATGCAGCTAAGCTGCTGAATTCCACGCAGTCTACAGTCAGCGCACAAATTCAGAGATTGGAGGAAGAAGCCGGGCAGTTGTTGTTCGTGCGAAGCACAAGATCGGTCCAACTCACTTCTGCCGGCGAAACTCTCCTCGGCTACGCTCGAACAATCCTTCGTCTAAATGAAGATGCCCGCATGCGTCTTTCCGGTCCGAGCCCCGCGGGGAGAATCCGAATCGGAGCGAATGAAGACCTTACCGACGACTGGCTGCCAAAGGTCTTAAGCCATTTCGGTAATAAATATCCCGAGGTCGAACTCGAACTCGAAATCGGCATCGGCCCGAGACTGTTCCAGATGGTCGAGACCCAGGAACTTGACCTGGCCGTCGGAAGTTTCTGTAGAGGACGAAACGAGGGTCGCAGCCTGTGGAGCGATCGGCTAGTGTGGGCGTTTTCGGCAAGCGCCGAAGTGCCAAGTGTGCTGCCGCTCGCATTTTTTCCCGAGCCGTGCCCCTATCGCGAGGCGGCGCTTCGTGCCTTGGCAGGCAGCCAAAAGCGGTGGCGTATCGTCTCCACAAGCCCCAGTTTGGCCGGGGTTCGCGCGGCCGCCATGGCCGGACTGGCCCTGACGCCATTACCGCGGCAAGCGATCAAGAGAGGACTCCGCATCCTTGGCACGAAAGACAAAATGCCCAGGCTTCCGGAGATTGAATATGTTCTCAAAGCGAGAGAGTCGGACACTCGGCCGGCAGTTTCGGCGCTTGCAAGTCTCATTCAGGGGACGGCAACTGGGGCGCAGTGTTCTACAAGACCACGCGAAAGGAATTAGCCGCGCTTGTGGAGGAGGAATTCTCGGACGGCTGGGTCTTCGGACAGGCCGATGGCGCGGTCGTAGGCCTTGGCGGCCTCACGCGCCCTCCCGAGACGCTGCAGGAGGTGAGCGCGAACCGCCCAGTAGGGTTGGTAATGCAATACGGCGTCCGGGTCGATCGAGTCCAGAACGGCGAGTCCTGCTTCCGGTCCCTTGGCTTCGGCAACCGCGGCGGCGTATCCGGCTCGCGTGCCGAGCGTCGGTGAGAACTTAAGCAGTTGTTCGTAGAACAGCACGATCGCCGCCCAGTCGATGCGCCCGCTGCGCGCGCGCTCGGCATGTACGGATTGGATGGCGGCTTCGAGTTGAAAGCGTCCGGCGCGGCCCTGTTGGAAAGCCTCGCGCAGATGGCGTTCCGCCTCTTCTATCAGCGGAAGGGACCATTGCTTCGGGTCCTGCTCGGAGAGAGGAACGTAGCGCCCCTTAACGTCCCGTCTCACACCGCGGCGCGCTTCGCAATGGAGCATGAGAGTTAACAGGCCTTGCACTTCCGCTTCGCCGGGCATGAGCTGCAAAAGGACGCGCGCGAGCCACAAGGCTTCTTCAGCAAGGTTGCGACCGCGCTGGTCAGCGCCGGTCATGTCGTCCCAGCCAATGCCGAAGGCGGCGTAAACAGCTTCCAGTACGGCGTCAAGGCGCTCCGGCAAATCACGTTCCTGCGGGATTTCGAACGGTATGCCACCACTGCGGATTTTTGTCTTCGCGCGGAACAGGCGCTGCCCCATGGTCTTCGGCGCAATGAGGAAGGCTTGAGCAATGCGCGCGGCGTCCAGGCCCAATACCGTCTGCAGCATCAGGGGCGTGTGCATTGCCGGATCGATCGCCGGGTGCGCACAGACGAAGAGCAATTTGAGGCGTTCATCGGGAAATGGTGTCGAGGTCGACAAGGTGGCCTCCGTGGAATTCTCCGTGAGAAACTTCAGCGTTGGCTCGCTCTCCAAAACAACGCGCTGATGACGAATCGCATCGATGAGCGAGTGGCGTGCCGATGTCAGCAGCCACGCCTCGGGGTTTTTCGGCACGCCTTCACGCGGCCAATGGCCGAGCGCGGACACTAACGCGTTGCTGAGAGCGTCCTCAGCGCTGGCCACGTCGTGCGTGTGCACGGAAAGATAGGCCACCAGGCGGCCATAGGATTCGCGCGCCACGCGCTCGATGGTCCGGTGGGTATCCTGCTCATGGATTTCATTCACCAGTGAATCCTCGCCGCATGGCTTCAGGCGCCAGCGGCCGCACTTCCACTGCGCCGATCGAGGCTCCCGGGCAGCGCGCGGCCCATTCGAGGGCGGCGTCGACGGAAGGAACTTCGAGGATGATGAATCCTGCGAGCTGCTCCTTGGTATCCGCGTAGGGGCCGTCCTGCACCCGGCGTTTTCCTTCCTTGACACGCACAGTCGTCCCAGTCTCGGGCACTTCCAGCGCATTGGCGCTGACGTAGACGCCAGCCGCGACGAGCGCCTTGTAGTAGGCTCGCCAGGCACCGAGATGAGGATCGTTATAGTCATTCTTCCGCATGGCAAACTCTTCCGGGGAATGGTAGATCATCAGAGCAAATTGCATCCGGTTTCTCCTTCGGCGCCTTGGTCGAGTTTACCGGCGCTTGTTCGTATGACGGGTGAGAAGGGGTCCATTTCGACAACGAGCGAAAGGGCATCACAAAAACTTCTCGACAATATTACAAATACTGGTTCTTTGCGGGGATTTTCAGAATTTTCAATCGCAGGCAACGGAACTTTGCGTTTGCTCTGCGGTGAACCGGAGTGCCAGCATGATTGCAGCAGCTTAAGAACGGCTCACCTCTTTTCAGGTGGTCTTGATGGCAGGTTCTGGAACTTCGCTGACAGCAAGTGCGGCCTTCGCAGGAGAGCGAATTGGCCAATTCCCCCAATTTGGCTAGCTCCCCCAGCACTATCGAGGGATACAAAGCGTCCATGGGCGGCGACGGGCTGCGCATCCTGGAACACTTGCCGGAAATGATCGGGCGCGGCACAGATTCTCTGACTCCTGCCGAAAAAGAATTGTTGAAGTGGGTGGGCGTTTTCTACCGTCGGCCAACGCCGGGCCAGTTCATGATGCGCATTCGAATGCCGAACGGCTTTGCACGGAGCGAGCAACTTCGCGCCATTGCCGAACTTTCGCGACGACTGGGCAATCAAGTGGTGGACATTACCACACGGCAGCAAATGGAGCTGCGAGGATTCGCCCTCGACAGCGTGCCGGAAATTTGGGAGAAGCTGCGGGGCGTGGACCTGCGCTCGCTCCAAACCGGCCAAGACAACGTTCGAAACATCAACGGATGCCCTTTAGCGGGATTGAATCCGCACGAATTGCTGGACGCTTCGCCTGTTGTGCAGGATTTGGACCGCAGCATTGTCGGCGAACGCGGCAATCCCGAGTTCACCAACCTCCCGCGCAAGTTCAACATCACCGTCACAGGGTGCCTGGACAACTGCACGCACGCGGAATCGCAGGATATCGCCTTGGTTCCAGCGAAAAAAGCGGGCCGCATGGGCTTCAACGTTCTGGTCGGCGGAAAGATGGGTTCGGGCGGGTTCACCGTTGCTTCGCCGCTGAATGTTTTTGTGGAAGCTTTTCAGGCCGCGCCCGTCGTGGTGGAGCTGATCAAAATCTATCGCGACTACGGTCCACGCGGAGCGCGCTCGAAGTGCCGCTTTGCGTTTCTCATCGAAGAATGGGGCCTGTCGCGTTTGCGCGCGAAACTTATCGAGCGCCTGGGGCATGAGCTCGCGTTTCAGGGAAGGGACATGCGCAGCTCCGCGCACGCCGACCACTTGGGGGTAACACGGCAAAAACAACCGGGGCTTCGCGCCGCGGGGCTTTGCATTCGCACGGGCCGCCTCAATCCCGCTCATTTGGACGAACTCGCGCGGCTTGCGGAAATTTACGGCCATGGCGAGATTCGCCTCACTACGGCCCAGAACGCGATTATTCCCAATATCCCCGCGGATTCTGTTGGCGGCCTGCTTGCGGAGCCGCTGCTCAAGGAATTTTCGCCGCGGCCTTCTCCGTTTATGCGCAACATGGTGGCTTGCGTCGGAACGGACTATTGCAATCTCGCGCTCATCGAAACCAAAAGCCGCGCGGTCGCCCTTTCCGAAGCTCTTCACGAAAAACTTGGCGCGAACGGAAATCCGCTGACGATTCATTGGTCGGGATGCCCTGCGGGGTGCGGAAATCACCAAGTCGCGGACATCGGCTTTCGCGGATTCAAGACCCGCCTTGACGGGAAGTTGATAGATGCGGTGGCCATTTACGCGGGCGGGCAGACGGGTCCGCAGGCAGTCGCCGGCGAAGAAATCTTGGAAACCGTGCCGTGCGACGAAAACCTGCCCCAGGTTGTGGCCAATGTCATCGAGTCCTATCGGTTTGAGAAAGAAGCGAGAGAGCACGCCGCGTTGAGCGATCCTTTGTTCGCCGCGGCCGCGACAGCGGGGCTGGCTTCGTGGCATTCGCCGCGAAGAATTGTGTCGTCGGAACGCACGAATTGAATCTGTGCCATCGGGAGAATCCACAATGATTGACCACGTCGGCCCTGCGGAATTGTTACAGGAGACTGTGCAGTTGGCGAAGAAAAAATCCGAGCTGTCCGTGCCGGACATGCTGATTCGCGGCGCGCTCTCGGGAGCTTTTCTTGGATACGCCACATCGCTGGCGTTTCTCGTCACATCCCAAGGGCTTCCTCCGATTGTGGGCGCGATTCTATTCCCAGTCGGCTTTGTGATTCTTGCGCTGCTCGGGCTCGAGCTGGTCACCGGCAATTTTGCTTTGCTTCCCGCAGGCGCGCTCGCGGGGACTGTGCGCTTCACCAAGCTGTTGCGCAACTGGACTTGGGTATATGTCGGCAACTTGCTTGGGAGCTTGCTGTATGCGGTACTTTTTTATCTGGCGATCACGAATTGGCGCACCGGCAACGGCGGTGCAGTCGCGGATCTCTTGAAGCAGGCCGCGCAAAAGAAAACGCTGGGCTTCGCGGCGCTGGGCGGGAGCGGCTGGGCCTTGGCGCTGGTGAAGGGAATCCTGTGCAACTGGATGGTGACGATTGGCGCGGTATTGGCGCTGGTTTCACGCTCCACGGTTGGAAAAATCTCGGCGATGTGGTTGCCGGTTATGACTTTTTTTGCGCTTGGCTTCGAGCATTCCGTCGTCAACATGTACGTCCTGCCATCCGGAATGATGCTCGGCGCCCCGATTTCCTTGAAGCAAATTCTTTTCTGGAACCTCCTTCCTGTCACACTTGGAAACATCGTGGCCGGCACGTTCTTTACCGGTGTGGCCCTGTACGCTACATTCGCCGTCAAATCCGCGCCAACCGTTAGCCAAGTAGAACAGCCTGTCGCAGCACCCGCCGAGCCAGCAGTGGTCCTCGCCGCCGCGGCTGGCTCGCCTCAAATCTAAACTCTTTCTCCTCTTGCTTACCGAGGGGAATAGGCGTAGATTATCCTCGGTAACCTAGTGGTAGCCACCCTCTTTCAAAGGATCGGGGAGCCGATGAGCAAGCCATCCGACTTGGTCCAGGGCACGCTGGACCTGCTGCTATTGAAAATTCTCGCGCTGGAACCGCTCAACGGCTTTGCCGTCAGCCAGCGCCTAAAGCAGATTTCCGGAGACGTCCTTCAAGTCAGCGACGGTTCTCTCTATCCCGCTTTGCACAAACTCGAACAGGAAGGCTGGATTACCGCCGAGTGGAGAGCCAGTGAGAACAACCGCCGCGCCAAATTCTATTCGCTGACCCGGCTCGGCCGGAGACAACTGGAAAAAGAAGCTGGCAATTGGAACCGGCTGTCTACAGCCATCTCGCACGTCGTCAAATTGAAGGAAGCGCAGTGAGTTCTAGGTTTCGCGGTTGAAACGCCAATGCGCGGAGGTCCATCATGCGCCTCGAACACTGGTTATATACGATTCCCTTGAGGCTGCGCTCGCTCTTCCGTCGCAAGAGCGTCGAGCAGGGGCTCAACGAAGAGCTTCAATACCACCTCGAGCGAAAGTTCGAAGAAAATCTCGCCGCGGGCATGACGCCAGAGCTAGCGCGCCGCGCCGCCCGGATCGATTTTGGCGGCGTCGAGAGAAGCAAGGAAGAGTGCCGCGACACACGCCCGGCGAATTGGCTGCAAGATACGATGCAAGATTTGCGTTATGCCGGAAGAGCGCTCCTGCGAAATCCAGGCTTCGCGCTCATCGCGGTTCTCACGCTGGCACTTGGAATCGGCGCGAACACCGCCATTTTCTCCGTCGTCCATTCAACCCTGCTTGAGCCCCTTCCGTTTCAGCGTCCCGAACAACTCGTTGAATTGCGGCAAACCGAGGCCGCGCCAGGAGACTATCCACTCACCGGAGAAGACTACCTCGATTGGCGCGCGCAGAACTCGACCTTCAGGGACATGAGTCTCTATGCCTGGCCTAGCGGCACGAACGCGCGCGGAACCGACGCGCCCGAAGCGGTTTCCGTGATTTCCACGCAGGCCAACTTCTTCCAACTTCTCGGTGTTGCGCCGCAGCTCGGCCGCTTATTCGTCAGTGGAGAAGACGCCAAGGGCGAGAACCGCATCGTTCTGCTCAGTTATGCCTTTTGGAAAGCGCATTTTGGTGGACGCGCCGACGCTCTAGGCCAGACGCTCGAGCTCAACGCCGCTACCTACACGATCATCGGCGTGCTCCCGGCCTGGTACCGCATTCCCGCCGCAGCGGATTTGTGGGTTCCGCTCGACATGTCGCTGGAAAATCTCGGCAGGCGCGGGAATCACAATTGGCGCGCCATCGGGAGAATGAAGCCGGGCGTAACCCTAGAGCAGGCTCGCGCGGACCTGCGCACCATCGCCGAGCGCCTCGAAAAGCAATTCCCCGACACCAATGATCATGTGGACGCTCTCGTCATCCCCATGCGCGAGCAGCTTGTCGGTGGCATCCGCGACCAGCTGTGGATCATGTTTGGAGCCGTCGGCTTTGTGCTCCTCATCGCTTGCGCAAACGTGGCGAACTTGCTTCTCGTGCGGTCCACCAGCCGCCGCCGCGAGATTGCCGTCCGCGTCGCGCTCGGCGCGGGCCGCGTGCGCCTGCTCCGCCAGTTGCTGACAGAAAGCTTGCTCTTGGCACTCATCGGCGGAGTCATCGGCGTGCTCATCGCGTACAGCTGCGTCAGCTTGTTGCGCGGAACATTGGCCCGTGTTCTGCCGCAGCCCAATCCTTTCAGCGTCGGACTCGTGCCATTGTTGTTCACGTTTCTGACCTGTGTTGCCGCCGGCGTTTTATTTGGACTCGCTCCCGCGCTTCAATCCTCTTCGGTTGACTCCGGCGACGCGCTCAAATCCAAAGGGTCGCTACAGTCCGGCACGTCGCGTCGCGGAAGCTGGATTCGCAACACCCTCGTCGTGGGAGAGATTGCTCTCTCGCTTGCTCTTTTGACCGGCGCTGGACTGCTTCTGCGCACCTTCCAAAATCTGCGCAACACCAACATCGGGATCCAGCCGGACCATGTCCTTACCGCTGTGGTCAAGCTACCCACCGCGCGGTACAACGAGCGCGACCAGGAGTGGGCTTTTTACAAGAAGTTGCTGCAAAAGCTGAATGACGCGCCCGGAGTTCGCACGGTGGCGCTCGTTTCCAAGCTGCCGCTGCAAGGCGGCACCAACGGTTTCATTCAGATCCCTGGCAAGACGCCGCTGCCCGTTCTTGTGGAGCATTCCTCGGTCACGCCGGGTTATTTTCGCGCCATGGGCATTCCGTTGCTCGCGGGCCGCGACCTCACGGACGCAGACCTCGAAGACACGGCTAACTTGCTGCGTGCGTCAGCTCGTTGGAAATCGGACGTGGAATACAAGGCCGGAATCGCAAACAGTGTGCTTTCCGCCGTAATCAACCAAACCATGGCCCGCACCTTCTGGCCCAATGAAGATGCCATGGGCAAAGTTTTTGCGCATGGCTTCAACTTCCGCGTGGTTGGCATCGTGGGTGACGTCAATCAAGGCAGCTTGCGCGGCGCCGCGGCGCCCGAGGAATACGCCGGATTGCCGATGCAGGTGAGCATATCCGGATGGCCGTTTAGCGTTGTGGTGCGGTCTTCCGGCCCTCCCGAGAATGAGATTGGGGCGGTTCGCGCCGCAGTCGAGTCGCTCGATCGCGGCTTGGCGCTCTTTCACGTTCGCACCATGCCGCAGATCATTGCCGAATCCATGACCACCACGCAGTACGAGACCGTTTTGCTCCTCAGCATGGCGGCTCTGGCTCTGATCCTTGCCGCTGTCGGCACGTATGGGGTGATGTCCTACGTCGTCGGACAGAGAACCAATGAGATCGGCATCCGTATGGCCCTGGGTGCGCGGCCCAGGGAAATTCTGGCTATGGTCATGAGGCAGGCGTTCTTGCTCGTGGCCGTTGGAAGTGTCGTTGGCTGGCTTGGCGCGGCGGGCGGTGCGAAGGCTCTGCAAAGCTTACTCTTTCATGTGCCTGCCTTTGACCCCATCACGTACGCCAGCGTTTCGGGGATTCTCGCCGTTGTGGCGCTGGCCGCGTGCTGGATTCCCGTGCTTCGCGCCATGCGCGTCGACCCGATGATCGCCCTGCGCGACGAGTAATCGTTCCTGACCCTTGCCAGTCGTTAGCAGGCGCGAAGAATTTCCTATCAAGAACCTCCAAGCTTCACCACAGCAAGTCGCAGCGCGCCCCCGATCACAAAATAGAAGTTTGTCTGCGTGAAGAGGCATAATAGGTGCGAAAGAGCAGGGCAGTGGTAGGAGAGGCAAGCCATGAACAACGGATACAGCGAGCGTTTGAGAACGCCGCTGATTCGCGAGGACGGCAAGCACCGGCCCGCGACGTGGGACGAGGCTCTCGACCGGGTGGTAGCGGGATTTCGCGCGCAGGTCGAAAAGCACGGGCCGCGGACGTTTGGTATGTTCAGTTGTTCCAAGACCACCAACGAGTTGAACTACGTCGCGCAAAAATTCGTTCGCTCGGTGATCGGCACGAACAACATTGATAGTTGCAACCGCACTTGACACGCCCCGAGCGTCGTCGGTCTGGCGGCGGTTTTCGGGGCGGGCGGCGGAACCAGTTCGTATCGCGAAATCGAAGAGACGGACGTCATTCTCCTTTGGGGTTCGAATGCCCGCGAGACGCATCCGATTTTCTTCCATCATGTGCTGAAAGGGATTCGCAACGGTGCGAAACTCCATGTGATCGATCCCCGCCGGACAAGCTCCGCGCAGTGGGCGGACACCTGGCTGGGCCTTGATGTGGGAAGCGATATTTCGCTGGCCAACGCCATGGCGCGAGAGATTATTCATGCGGACCTGGCCAACGAGAAGTTCATCCAGCATGCGACGAGCGGATTCGAGGCTTACCGCGCTTACGTCAAGAAATACCCACTGGACCGCGCCGAACGCGAGACTGGCGTGCCCGCCGAAGTGGTTCGCCAGACCGCCCACGCTTATGCGAAAGCCAAGCGTGCGCAGATTTGCTGGACGCTCGGCATCACCGAGCATCACAACGCTGTGGACAATGTGCTCGCGCTGATCAATCTTGCGCTGCTGACGGGGCACGTTGGGCGCTACGGTAGCGGCGTCAATCCACTGCGGGGACAAAACAACGTGCAGGGTGGCGGCGACATGGGCGCGATTCCTGACCGCTTGCCGGGATTTCAGCACGTGGAGAATGCGGAACTGCGCGCGAAGTTTGAGCACGCTTACGGGGCGAAGTTAGATCCGAAAAAGGGATGGCATCTCAGCGCAATGTTTGAAGCCATGGAGCACGGCGAGCTGACGACTCTGTACGTGCTCGGCGAAAATCCGATCGATTCCGAAGCGGACCGTCATCGCGCTGTCAAGCTCATGAGCGGGCTGGAATTTTTGGTGGTCCAGGATCTCTTTTACACCAAGACTGCTGAGCTTGCTCATGTGATCCTGCCGGGCTCGGCCGGATGGTGCGAAACCGAAGGTACCGTAACGAGCAGCGAGCGACGCGTGCAGCGTGTGCGCGCTGCCGTGCCGCTGCCCTTGGGCATTCGGGATGACATGGAAATTATTTATGAGCTCGCGAAGCGCTTCGGTCGCGACTGGGGCAAGCCGAACGCAGAAGCCATTTGGAACGAGTTACGCCAGTTGAGCCCGATGCATGCCGGCATGAGCTACAAGCGTCTGGAGCAACTCAACGGCATCCAATGGCCTTGCTACGACGAATCGCATCCGGGTGAAATGTACCTGCACAGCCGCTTGTGGCGCGAGCCGTTGATTGGCCCGCGGGCGCCGTTCAGCGTGGTCGAATTCGAGCCGCCGGTGGATCAGCTGAACGAGGAATATCCGATTAGGCTAACAACCGGGCGGCATCTCGATTCTTACAACACGGGAGAGCAGAGTCGCCGGTTTCCTTCTCCTTTGCGCCGTGCGGCAACGCTCGATCTTTCGCCCCAAGACGGCGCGCGTTATCGCGTGAGCGAAGGCGAGCAAGTGCGCGTCAGCTCACGCCGCGGGTCGGTGCTTGCGCCAGTGCGCTTTGATCCCGGCCTGCGGCCGGGGCTTGCGTTTCTTGCGGTACATTTTCACGAGCAAATCTCGACGAACGATCTCACCATTGACGCCGTGGATCCGAAGTCCGGAACGTCAGAATTCAAAGCGACGGCGATTCGCATCGAGAAGTGCGTGGAGAATTGAGTGGACCTTCATATGACTGCGGCCAAAGCAAGCGCTGAAGAGCAGGCTGCCGTCGACACGTTGTTAAACGAGATCGAATCTGAACCCTTTGGTGCGTCCCCACAGCTTGCGACGGACGGCCACGCCGCTGCCAACGGCCTGCCGCCCCGTTCGAAACGTCACCTGCTTCTGCCAGTTTTACATGCGATTCAGGAACGCATCGGCTGGATCAGTCCCGGCGCATTGAATTACGCATCATTGCGATTGGGCGCGCCGCCGGCGGAAGTGCACGGGGTTGCATCCTTCTATGAAATGTTTTCGCTGACGCCGCAACCACCTGTGGTTGCGCACGTGTGCGACGACATTGCCTGTCTGACGCGCGGAGCGGAGGCGCTGTGCGCGGGACTGGAGAAGAAGCTCGGATCGGCTGGAAAACCGTGCGCCGGCGGACAGGCAATGTGGCAGCGCAGCTCGTGCCTGGGACTGTGCGAGCGCGCCCCCGCAGCGCTAATTGTAGCTGCAGCCAAAACGCCCCACGAGCGCGTTTTTGCGCCGGGGACGGCCGAAGATATTTCCTTGGCGATGACCGAAGCTGCGAACGGAAAACGTTCCGGTCCCATCAACATACTGAATTCACAAGCGTCTGTCCCGCAAGTGGGGCAACCGCAGTTGAAGTTACTGCAGCGCGTGGGTCAAACCGATTCGCCAAGCCTTGAAGACTATCGGCGCCTGGGCGGTTACGAAGCGCTGCGCAAGGCGTTCGAGCTCGGCCCCGAACGCGTAATTCAAGAAGTCATGGATGCGAAACTCCTCGGCCGCGGCGGCGCGGCGTTTCCCACGGGCAAGAAATGGGAAGCGGTAGCTCAACAGCGGGATTCGAGCCGTCCTCATTATGTGATTTGCAACGCAGATGAATCCGAGCCAGGGACGTTCAAGGATCGCGTTCTGATGGAAGGCGATCCGTTCGCGATTCTTGAAGGCATGACGGTTGCCGCGTTCGCCGTCGGCGCGAAGAAGGGCTACATCTATATTCGCGGCGAGTATCCTTTCGCGCTGGAGCGCCTCCAGCACGCCACTCGCGCTGCAAAAGCGGAGCACTTTCTCGGTGAAAATATCCTGGGCCGACCGTTTTCTTTCGACATCGAAATCCGGCGTGGCGCGGGCGCGTACATTTGCGGGGAAGAAACCGCGCTGTTCAATTCCATCGAAGGCTATCGCGGCGAGCCGCGCAACAAGCCGCCATTTCCCACGCAGAGCGGATTGTTCCGGCAGCCCACCGTTGTCAACAATGTCGAGACGCTCATCAACGTTCCTGAAATTATTCTGACAGGTGGCGCGGCATATGCGCGTATTGGCACGTCAATTTCTTCCGGATACCGGCTGTTTTGCGTTTCGGGCCACGTGGTTCGTCCCGGAGTGTACGAAACTCCGTTTGGGCCAACAATTCGAGACATCATCGAAATGGCCGGAGGTGTCGGCGGAACGGGACGTTTGCAAGCGGTTCTGCTTGGGGGTGCGGCAGGAAGCTTTGTTTCCCCGAAGGAACTCGATACGCCGCTGACGTTTGAGGGAACTCGATCCATTGGCGCGACGCTCGGCTCCGGTGTGGTGATGCTGTTCGACGATTCGGTGGACTTGAAACAGATTCTTCTGCGCATCGCGGCCTTTTTTCGCAGCGAAACGTGCGGGCAGTGCGTTCCGTGCCGCGTCGGTACTATCCGGCAGGAAGAAGCGCTGCAGCGATTGGTCGGGCGCAAGCCGCTTGGTTCCAAGGAACAGGAGAGTGCGCTGCTGAAAGAAATGGCGCAAGCGATGCGCGAGGCTTCGATTTGCGGGCTGGGGCAAACCGCCTCCGGCGCGATTCTTTCTGCGATGGAACGATGGAGCCTTTTTTCATGAGCGAACAACTCCAGGCCCCTTCGTCGTTGATTCCGATTCCGCGCGCGCCCGCGCCGGAAATCCCGCCAGCAGCGGCTCGGCGTGAAATTGAAATCACAATTGACGGAAAGCGCGTGAAAGTTCCCGAAGGTTCAACCATCCTCGACGCCGTAAAGAAGCTGGGAATCGAGACACCGACGCTTTGTTTTCTGGAGACGCTCACCCCCGTCAACGTGTGTCGCGTGTGCGTCGTGGAACTGGAAGGCTCGCGGACGCTGGTGCCGGCATGTTCGCGCAAAGTGGAACCCGGCATGGTGATTCACACCGACTCGGAGCGCGTGCGACTGAGTCGGCGCGTGGTGCTGGAATTCCTCGCTTCGTCGGTGGACACTTCGACGGCTCCGCAAGTCCAGGTTTACATGAAACAATACGACGGGTGCGCGGAAAAATTCGGACCAAGAGCCGCGACCGTCGCGCAGCCGCCGAAAATCGACAACGAACTTTACGTGCGCGACTACGCCAAATGCATCCTTTGCTACAAGTGCGTGGAAGCGTGCGGCGTGGACGCGCAGAACACCTTCGCGATTGGCGTGGCGGGGCGCGGGTTCCACGCGCACATTGCCACAGAATTCGAGATTCCGCTGACGGAGTCCGCGTGCGTGTACTGCGGCAACTGCATCGGCGTCTGCCCCACAGGCGCGTTAATGGCCAAGACCGAATACGACATGCGCGCCGCCGGAACCTGGGACGAGGCGAAGCAGACGACCACGGAGACGATCTGCCCTTACTGCGGCGTGGGCTGCGAACTGACGGTGCACGCGCAAGAGGGCCAAATTGTAAAAGTGAGTTCGCCGCTCGACCATTCTGTCACCCAAGGGAACCTCTGTATCAAGGGCCGCTTCGGCTGGCAGTTTATGCAAGGAACCAAGTAATCCGAGGCTATTCCTTCTTTCGTGGTCGTCGAATACTGAGGAATGGTTGAGACCCCCCAACCACGCCGGCACTGTTGGTTTGTAGGTGTATGAGAACAAAGTGGCGAGTGACCCTTGGACTCCGCTCAGGGTAACGAGTGGTCCGTTTGTGTCCTCTTTCCATCCTTCTTCCCCTCCGATGGAACCTGCGGCACCTGCGGTACCCGCTATTGCACTCCGAGTGTTATCTGAAGAAAGTGAACGTCACCACCCGTATTGGCTTGAATTGTGGCAGGCATCGTACCTGTAATCACCTGCGCAAGGGCGGCTGAGGTAGACGATAAATTGTTGGGGTCCCCGCTGTACGTGGCTGTTATTTGATAAAGGCCCGGGTTATTAATGTATCCCGGTCCTCCTGTCTGCGCCTGACCATTGGAAAGGGGAATGCCCCCTACGATCGGAGTAGCGAAGTTGTAAAACGTGACCGTTCCCGTGAGCGGTTTCGAGGATGACGAGCTTACCGTTGCGGTTATCAGAAATTGCTGGTTCTGAGCGACCTTTGCATTGGAGGTTGTGAGGGTTATTGTCGTTGGAACCGGGGAGGATCCTCCACCCCCTCCCGTCCCTCCGCCACCCCCAATAACCCCGGAACTGCCACCCCCGCAGCCCAAAGCAAAACAGAAGAGGCAAGCCAAGCCGAATCGAAACGCTGAACGATACCTCCTCTTCCGACATGACAAACAGAAGAGACCTAGGCCAACGAGTCCGATTGCAAGGCTGATGACTCGCAAATTGGTTCCTGTACCAATCAGAAAAAGACGAGCATGCCCGGTGGGCATCTTGATGAAACCAGGAGAAACTGAGGCTGGATTCATCGATATCGTTGCCGTCGCAGGCAAGCCGTTCAAGCTAACTTGTTGGGGGCTCAACGAAATTGTGTATCCGGAAATTACCAAGGGGGACAGGGAAAGACTCACGGTGCTTGGCATTTGAGTTGAACTCACTGGAGTGATAGTGATTTGGCCAGAGCCTGCTTGACCAGCCACAGGCACAACGCTCAAGCTGGCTGGCGCGAGCGTAAAGTCTGGAATGTTCACAGTAACAAAATCCCCGGCAGTGGTGACACTTACATAGTTTGGGTCGTTAGAGTAGCCCACAGAAATTTCCTCGGAGCTCTGGGGAGTCGTAGAAGCCGTAGCCGTTAGGGTTGGGTTCCCGTTTGCATCTGTGCTGGGCGTGGTAGTTACGGGACCATTTATGGCGGTATATGACCCAAAGAATTGCACCTGCCCAGTCAACGCCGGGCCCTTGCTGTTGCCAGTGATTATCGCGGTTACTGTAATGCTCTGGCCGTAATTGATTGTAGTTGCACTCTCACTCTGGCTAAGCGAGGTCTGATAGAGGGGGTGAACTGTCAGGGGTGCCGACGAACTAGACGCATAGTTTCCGTCGCCGCTGTATTTCGCTGTGATTTGGTGGTCGCCGCCAGTCGAATAAGTAATCTGGACAGAGGCCGAAAAATCCGATGGAAACCCTGATGAAGGAGAATCCGGAGTAACGGAAACGGGACCGCCGACCAAAGTGGATCCATCGAAAATGGAGATGGTACCCGCGGGGGCAACGCCATTTCTGAGGTCGGGGCCACCCACGACGTTCATCGTTACCGGCACGCCTACCAGTGGGACGGGATTGTTGGTGAACACCGCTACAGTCGGCGCGGCTGTGACAGCAAACGTATCGGTTGCCGAGTTGCTGGCTTGGAAGCTGCTGTCGCCGCTGTAGGACGCGACCAGCGAGTGCACGCCACCCAAAAGGTTTGGTGTGAGGTCACGCGAGTACCCAGAGTCATTGAGGTTATAAAGCCCAGGGCCACCGCCTCCCGTGTCTACTGGCGCGCCGTTGTCGGTTAGGGTGACCGTTCCAGAAGGGCACGTAAGGATGTTTTCCTGGTAGCATGTCGGACTTGGAGGGCCGGATGTGCTTGCCACTCCATTTTTGTCGGTGACGTACATGCGAATGATGTAACGAGCACCATAGGTAACCGAAGTGGCGTTGCCGTTCAAGAGATTGCCCTGAGAATTGAAAGTGGGAATGACAATAAAAGTCTGGCTGCTTTCAGGGCCGACGGTCACTTGCACTGCGGAGGAGTCGCTGGGCGCGTTTGTCCCATCGCCGGCGTAGTGCGCTGATACGGTATAAGTTCCGCCGGACAGGCTTTGCGTGTTGGCGCCAGTGACTGCTCCGTTGGTGAGAGTGAAATGATCCAGCCCGTGCGTCGTCCCATCGGAAAACGTCGCGATGAGGGAAACATCCCCGGTTGGCACACCTGTTCCTGCGTTCGCTTTCACAGTGATGCCGACGGTCACGTTTTCGGCAGTGCCATGAGTGATTCCGGTGGTTGGCGAAAGGACTAGCGTGGTGGTGGTGCCGATCGTTGAGGCGTTGCCCCAGTTGGTCGCGAGATTATTTACGTTGACGGATCCCAAGCCTGAGGTCATGTCGTATCCTGCAGTAGCAGTCCACGCTTCCGTCGACATATGGCTAGGGTCAACTAAGACACCGTTGCTGCTGGAGGCGTTGACACTACAGTTCGGGGAGCCTCCTTGGCAGGGCACGCTGTTCGTTCCGACGCCGGGAAGACCGGTGGGAAGAAAGCTATTGCCCTTCGTCACGTCGTTGAAAATGCACGTCGATGGTTCGGTTGTGCTGGACGTGCAACTAGCGCCCGATTTTTTCGCCAAAGCGTAGAGTACGTAATTCGCATTACCCTGGCGAGGGGCAGGATTCGCTGAGGTCGCTTGCTTCTGATTTACCAAGGCCATAATTCCCGCAAAAGCGGGCGCCGAAGCCGACGTTCCGCCGACAACGCCGAAATCCAGAATTCCTGTGATCGTATTCAGATTGCAAGTTTGAGCGCCGGAGATGGTTTGGTCACTTTGACAGTAAACGTAGCCTGTGCCGTCGAACCCCGGACTGGCAAACAAAGAGACATCAGGCTGATCGCGGTGGTTATCGCTGGGCATGCCCGTCACGCCCATTTGCCACTTAGGCTTGGTGTAGATTGAGCTCTGCCCGCCGCTCCCGGCCACGATGTTTAAAGAGCCGTTGGGTGCGCCTGCACCACAGCCCGTCAAGCTGATCTGCGCACAGTTCTCGTTCCAGGGAATCTCCGGAATGTAGCTCAACGCCGAAGTCCCGGTCACCGGATCGTTGGAAGCGCTCCAAAAGGAGGTCCATCGATTCACCTCGTCAAAGTCAGTGCCTCCGAGAGACACGTTGAAGGGAGTAGAGGCCAATCCGCTCACTGCCAGGCCGTGTGTGGCCACTTGCTGGGTATTGAAGTCGTCGCAGCCCGCTGAGCCGCCGTCGCCCGAGGAAAGAATGACGGTGATGCCCTGGGCGGCTGCCTGTTCCCACAGCGTGTTGTAAAAGGCGTTTCCAGCGGCGCCCAATCCGGCTTCGCACTGACCGTAACTTTCGCTCATGACGGCCGCCCGGTTGTGCTCAATGATGTAAAGCGCTGAAAGATCGATACCAGCAGATGCAGGCGTTGAAGCCGATACAACAAACTGTACTGTGGCTCCAGGGGCCACCGCCCCCGACCACTCGACGTCAAGGTCGGCCTCACCTTCCTCGCCGATGGAGGTAATGCCGGGATCTTCGCCATTCAGGATCACGTCTGCGGCAGAAAAATTCGCCGAGAGACCGAACATCTGACGAAATGCCTGCACGTCGGCGACGTTGATATTCGTCTCGCCCACAATGGCAATAGTTTGCCCCGTGCCGTCATTTCCGGCTGAAATCAGTGGCTTGGAGTTGTAGATGGTTGCGAAGTCTCCCGGGCCCATGCCGTAGAAGCTACGGCCATTGAAGGGGTTCGGAAATGTAAAAAGCGGCTCAAGCCCAAGTTTGCCGATGGTTCGCCGGAATTGCCCCAGGAATTTCGCGTGTGATTGTTTGGGGAAATTGTGCAGCGAGACGATGCCAGCAACTACGGGAGTTAAAGCGGAAGGAATCTGTGGGTCAGCAGAGTTTGCCGAGTAGACTTTGCCTTCGACGAGATAGTTGTGGATTTCAGTGTGGAAAGCAGCGCGAACTTGTCCCACGTTGCCAGAGAACTCCATCACGGTTCTCCCTGGACCAACTGCGATGTTCGTAAATCCGTGGGAGGTCAACCACTGCGTGATGGTCTGAATGTCGGCGTCGGCGGGGCCGAATTGTTTGCCGAATTGATCGGGCGTCAGCCAGGCGTGGTAATTCGCTGAGGATTTGTTTTGCTGGTCTTCGAGGAGCTGTTGAAGGGCGGTTTCCTGGTCAGGGCCGCGCTGCAAGAGCAATAGCATGCGTTTCAAGGGCTGCGCGTCTGCGAACGGTCCCTGGTCGAATTCCGGTCGGGCAAGAGGATGAACGTTTCCTCTTAGCGTGACGAGCTTCTTTTCATCGATGGCTTGTGTGATGCGCGTGGCAATGGGCGCCGTTTGCGCTGACGCGAGCCCGGACGAAGCAGCGAGAACAAATACGAGAAGCGAAATACGAAGGGTGAATCTGGAGTTGAGGAGTCGCATAGTTGGCCCACACTGCGGAGGAATTGTCGAACTCTTGCCCCGTTATCGAACCATGCTAGAAACCAGGAGCTACAACCGAACACCGCTGACCTGGAGCCGCGACCGACCCGGAAACGACCGCCGGGCTAGAAAACACCTATCAGACTACTGAGCGAACTGGAAAGCACAACTTGGGCACGAAATGGCGCAAGGCTACTGGAAACAGCGTGGAGACCGAACCTGGGGATTCGCACCGGGGTAAAGACCGGAGCCTCGCGCTTTTCATAACCCATGTTTGCCCTTGGGGCGACACTAGACGTGAGCAAAGGCCACACCTGCGCGACAAGAGCTCATCGCGTCGCGTATTGCAACGACCATGGATATCGAATGGGTTCGGGGACAACCACCACTCTAACCCCTACCATAGCACAGGGCCGGGTAACTTCACAGATACTGACATGGGATATTGAGCCGCAGGCTTTGGCTTACACTTGGGGCTGGAAGAATTGCCAAGAGCGGGTAAACTGCTCTCAGCCATTCGGCGAAAGTCAACATTTCCAGCCAAAATACTTCCGACGAATCGAAACGGAACCGTGGCTTGTGTAAGGCGAGCTTGCTGCCTTTCGTTTTCGTAATGTACGCCTACGCTACGGGCGGGCCGTTTGGGTTGGAAGACATGGTCACGACCAGCGGCCCGGGGCTAACGCTGGTCTATCAGTTGTTCATTCCGCTCTTTTGGTGCATCCCGGTGTCGCTCGTGTCTGCGGAGCTGCCGACGGCGATTCCGGTGGAGGGAGGGTTCTACCGCTGGGTGCGCGCGGGATTCGCAGACTTCTGGGGATTTCTTGCGGGGTGGTGGAACTGGACGGCCTCGTTTTTGCTCGCGGCGGCCTACGCGGTGCTTTTTGCGGATTATCTGACCGACTACCTTTCGTTTTATTTCGGGTCGGTGGACGGATGGGGTGCATTACGCGATTGCGTTGGGGCTTGTTGCGGTGATTTGTTACGTGAATGTGCGGGGCATCCACGCGGTGGGCGTGGTCTCGACGATACTGGAAGTTTCTGTGCTTGCGGTTGTGGGCGCGCTGTGCGTGGTTGCGGCGCTGGAGTGGCAGCACAATCCGTTTTCGCCGCTGGTGCCGCCGCATGCGCCAAGGTTTCGAGTTTTCGGTGCAGGGCTGGCGTTGGGGTTGAGGCTTTACTCGGGTTACGAGCAACTTTCGAGCGTGGCGGAAGAAGTGAAGAATCCGCAAAGGACTTATCCGCGAGCGCTCGTGACCGTGGTGCCTCTTTCGGTGGCAACGTATTTTCTGCCGACACTTTTTTCACTGGCGGTGCTGGGGAATTGGGAGAAGTGGCACACCGGATATTTTTCAACCGCGGCGCAGCTCATTGGCGGGTCGTGGCTGGGGATTCCGATCACTATCGGGGCCATGATTGGGAATGTGGCCTTGTTGAACGCCACAGTGCTGACGAGTACGCGGATGCCTTCAACCATGGCGGAGGACGGATATTTACCCGCGGCGTTTTCGGCGAGGCATCCGCGGTAAGGAACGCCGTGGATTGCCATCATCGCGTCGTCGGCTGTGTATGCCTTGCTGGCGCAAAAGACAATGGGTGCAACTGCTGACGGTTTACTTGTGGCTGCGCATTGGCGTGACGGTTTTGACGGTGCTGGCTTCGTGGCGCTTGCGAAAGACAAGACCCGAGATGCCGCGGCCGTTTCGGATTCCGTGGGGCCGTGCGGGGCTATTTTATGTGGTGGCGGCGCCGCTGGTGATGAGTGTGGTAGCGTCGGTGGGAAGCGATCCCTTTGCGCGCAAGTGGGGGCCCGCACCGGTGCTGCTGGCGCTTCCAATGTATTTTGTGATTCGCAGATGGCAACGGGCGAAGAGTGGGGACGACGCGGATATTACGTGAAGAGATCGAGGATTCTGTACCATGCGCCAGCCAGCGGGAGCGCCCAGGTGCTGCCGCTGCGCAAACCGAAGGGCGCGGCGGGGAAGGGAATGGAGGAGAACGGGGTGGTGTCCGTTTCGCCGCAGACCATGCCGGCCAGCTTCGTGCCAAACCAAGTGGCAGCGGCGACGCCGTGACCCGCAAAACCCGCGGCAAAATGCATGTCGTCGATTTTTCCGGCGTGCGGCATGACGTCGAGAGTGAAGTCCAGCGTGCCGCCCCAGACGTATTCGACTTTGGTGTCGCGGAGTTGCGGATAGACGTGGGTCATGCCGCGGCGAAGAATCTCCGCGCTTTGCCGCACGGTGTTTTCGGTTTCGGGGAAAAAGGCGGCGCGTCCGCCGAAGAGCATGCGATTGTCGGGCGTCAGGCGGTAGTAGTAGAGGAAGTGCTTGGAGTCGTAGATCATGCGGTTGCGGGGACTGAGTTCTCGGGCGAGGTCGGGCGGCAGGACGTCTGTGGCAATGATGTAGGAGCCGATGGGAATGATTTTTTTCTGCAGGGCGGGAGTGGCGTTCGTGGTGTAGGCGCCGGTGGCGAGGATCACTTCGCGGGCGGTGCTGGCGCCTCGGCACGTGCGCACGAGGAATTTGCGAGCGCCGTTGTGTGAGCCAGCCTGGACTCTCTTGACACGAGTGTGATCGTAGAGGCAAGCGCCGGCGCGCTGCGCGGCGTGAGCGAGGCCGGCGACGTAGCGCGCGGGATTCAAACCGGCACTGGCCTCGTCCACCATGCCGCCGAAATAAATGTCCGAGCCGATTTCGGCGCGCAACTCACTTTTGGAAACGATGCGCTGATGATGATGGAATTGGCGCTGGATAAGGGCGGCTGATTCCGCGTAGGCGTCGAAATGGGACTGCTTGCAGGCAACCTCCAGATGGCCGCAGCGGGAAAAATTGCAGTCGATGCTTTCGTCGCGCACGATTTGCTCGACGCAATCGATGGTTTCGAGAGAAGCGGCGTACATTTTGCGCACCACTTCGCGGCCGTAGCGCTTGATGATCGTGGGAACCGGCAGTTTCATGCCGGTGAGGACCATGCCGCCGTTGCGGCAACTGGCGCCCCAGCCGAAGGTTTCGGCTTCGAAGACGGCGACGCTCACGCGGCGTTTGGCGAGAGCGAGGGCTGCGGAAAGTCCGCAGAAACCGCCGCCGACAATGGCGACGTCAATGTTTTCGGGCAGGTCGCGCGCGGATTGCATGGGCGGCGCGGTTACGGTTTCGAGCCAATAGTTCTTTTCGTGAATCGGCATGGGAGAGTTCGGCGTGAAGGGATTCTATCATTGGGCGGAACGCGAATGGTCAAACGCTTGAGAGTGCTGGGGAAGCCGGGTATGAAAGAAAGCACGACCCTTCGAGGCTCCCCCTCGAAGCTCGGGGCAAGCAGCGTAAAACAAGCCTGCATTCCCAAAAAGAGACGGCAGAGCGCGTCGGGCACTCTGCCGCCCTGGGGCAACCCCACCTTTTTGTTTGTACTGCTTTGGTCGAACGTCGCTGAGCGCAAACCCCGCGGAGTCTACTCTTCGTCGCCGTCAAGGCCGTCGACGGGAGTGATGGTGCCGAACAGGCCGTGCGATTCACCTTGAATGCCAGCGGTGAAAAATAACGTGGTGGCCGGGCCCGCCGTCGCGTCGTTGCCGAACGCGATCATCCAAAGGCCGTCAATGACCATGACGGAGTCGTCGGGATTCTTCACAAAGTCGATGAATTTGCCCGTGAAGCCGTTGAACGCGGCGATTTTTCCGCTGCCAAAGTTGCCCACGAGGATGGAGTTGCTATATTCGCCGAAGTCACGCGGAGTCCACACTACGCCCCAGGGCGAGTTCATCCACGGGCCATGCTGGAGGTTGCCAATGAGCTTGCCCGAGGGAGTGAAGAAGAGCACGAATCCGAACCCATCGCCGGCAACGTCATCGTGTCTTGCGGAGTCCTGCTTTGCGTAAGTGACAAAGAGAGTTCCGCCGATGTTTTGAATATTGAACGGCGCAAAGCCATCGGGAATGTCCTCACCCTGGTCAGCCTGAAAGGCATTGTCGCCTAAACGGACGCGCGTGAAATTCGTGTCGTAAACTTCGACGCGGCCGGCGCGGAAATTTGTGACATATAGAAAACGAGTGCCGTTGACGTCGGCTGTGGTAGCGCCTTTATACACGGCGCCGTTGGGCGAGCCGTTGCCGGAATTGTCGACCACGAGAACGGCGCTGAGGCCGCCGTTCCATCCGGAAATGGTGCCGTCCTCGGTAGCAAAGATGAAACGAGCGGGGTGGCCGTTGGGGAGAAGAAAATCAGGGCTGCCGTTGAAAACCGTTCCCGTCGGGGTGGCGGTGGTGCCTGGAGGCGCGTTTTTTGGCGGCGGAATGATGACCGTCCCGGTACCGTTGATGGGGACGCCTACGCCCGCTCCGGTATAAAGGGAAGTGAAACCGGAACCGTTGTCCGAGATCCACCATGGGCTCGTGCTGCTGCGGCTGAGGCCCCAGGGGTTGACCAAATTGGCGTCGGTGACGGCGGCCATACCCGCAACGTCAGAAACGAGGTTGGTTTGCTTGTAGTGTTGCGCCAGTGCTACAGCGGGAAGCAGAAAAAGAGAAAGAAGAGAAACTGCGAGAAACTTGCAGGACTTGCGAGACCACATGATCGAATTTCCCTCCAGAACGAGATTTCGCAGGCGAAACACGTCCCAAGTGTTCGCATTGACACCTTGCCTGGCTGGACTCGATGTGTTTCTAGCAAGACGCGTGCCGCCCTAAAGAGGTAATGGAACTCCTCTGATAACAGACGACTTGCAAGTGCAGTCACAGAGCATAGACAACGTGGTGACAAGGCCGTGACAAACGATTCCAAAAAATGGAGCCGCGCCGACACTGAGATACCAAAGCCTGGATATTTTTGCTCGGCTCTGGAAGCAATGTGTCGTCAAGAAGCTGCTGAGGCTTTTCGCGAGACTACGCGCGGCGAAGGACGATGAGGCTAATTTCTGGGGGAACGCCCAGGCGTACCGGAGCGCCGACGGTGCCGAGGCCGCGATTTACGTAGATGCTCGACATGGCGGAGGATTCGGGCGTGAATTTCTTCGATGTCGAAACGACGGAGCCCGCACGCTCACTGCGGGCCGGCGCAAACATGGGACGCTGATAGAGACCGGCAATGTAATCGCTGATAAAGCGCGCGGGACTGAGGCGGTGATCCAGGATTTCCACTTGAATCTGCCCGCCGTGCGTGTGGCCGGCAAGCGACAGCTCGACGCCGAGTTCGGCGGCGCGATTAAAAGAATTCGGGTTGTGGGAAAGAAGAATATTGGGCATGTCGCGACGCACCAGCGGCTCGATTCCGGAAAGCATCTGCTGGCGGTGCCCGCGGCTGTTGTATTCGCGTTGATAATCCACGCCGATCAGGTTGAAGTTCGCACCCTTGAAGGTGACTTGCGCGCTTGATTGACGGAGTAGTCTCATCCCCGCTTGCGCATAGAGATAGGCCGCTATGTCTTCCGCGTGGGCGTAGATTTCATGATTGCCGTTGCAGCCCCAGACGCCGAGGGGCGCGTATAAGTGGCGAATTTCATCCACGCAGTCGGCGATCGGATCCCCTGCGCCGGTAACCAGATCACCTGTGACCACGGCCAGATCCGCGCCAAGGTCGTTGGCCATATCGACGGCACGGCGAACTTGCGCGCGCGACATGTAACTGCTCAAGTGAATGTCGCTCAACTGCACGATCTTCATGCCGTCAAGGCCTGACGGCAAGCCGGGAATGGGAATTTCGATGCGGCGGACCTGATAATTCAAGCGCTCCGCGGCAAAACCATACATCGCCGTGAGGAAGGGAGCTGCGCCGGCAGCAGCGGTGGCAGTACGGAAGAAGTAGCGGCGGCCGGGATCGGGGACGCGTTCCCGCGATTCAGAAGAATCGTTAGCTTGCTGCTCATTTTGGGTAAGAGCCGGGACGCGTTTGAGGGCGGCGGCGTGAGACCAGCGCCAAACACACTCCAGTCCATGAACGGCTTTCACAGACAAGTAGGCAAACAGCGCGCTAAAGAACCAGAGTCCCGTAAGTACCGTGATCCACGAAGTCCGATGAGTGACCCCCGAGCGGCCCATAATAACCACTCGAATAAGTGTCACAAGCATCATAAGTAGAAGAACAACATAGATGAACCGCGGTCCGCGGCGAAGCCACACACGGCCACAGGGCGCCGTCACACGCCACAATGAGCGATACCAGAAGCGCTGCGAAAGGTACAGGAGCGTTGCTACGCCCAGTCCGATCCCCACCCGAAGAAATAAGGAATACCAGTTCACAAAAAAATCCCCCAGCCGTAAAGCTCAATTTTAGCATGGGGACGAAAGGGAATACGAATGACGAAACACTGGAATACTGCGTAAGATAAACCCGACCAAAGGACAGGGTCCCCGCTGGCCCTACGGGAAACACTTGCCAGGAACGTACGTCTGAAAGGGAGTGCCCAGACCAAGTGGGGACAAACGGAGGAGGAAGCCATGACGAAGTGGACGAGGTTGTGCGGTGTGGTGTTGGCGATGGGGATGGCGGCGCTCCCGGTGGTGGCTCAGGAAGCAAAGAAAGAGCCGCCGAAACCGGCGCCGAGCCCGTCGCAGGCGGTGCTGGAACAGTGGAATGAAATCGGGAGAAAGCTGGTTGCCATTGCCGAGGATCTGCCCGCAGACAAGTACGATTACAAACCAAATCCGGACTCGAGGACGTTTCGCGCCGTGCTGCTGCACGTGTCCGCGTCCATGTACTACTTCACGGACTTTGCGCTCGGGCAAAAGCCGCGTTATGCGGATGATCCCAAGCCTGCGGACTTGAAAATCAACAACAAGGCAGATTTGGTGGCGTTCGTCAAGAAATGCGTGCAGGACGGGGCCGACGCGATCAAGTCGAAAGGCGATAAAGGATTGAGCGAGGCCGTGAACGACGGCGGGCCGCATCTGGATCGGCTGTATGACCTGGCGTACGGATTGATTGAGCACTCGGGAGAACACTACGGCAATTTGGTGGTGTACTACCGGGCGAATGGGATGGTGCCGCCGGAATCGAGGCCGAAGAAATAATCGTGTTTTAGTGACTCGTGAGTGGTGAGAGGTACCCGTCGTACGACCCGGAATCATGACTCTAACGGGTGCGATGCGAGAGCAGCGTGCCCGTTTTGTTTTAGGAGTCGACTAGGAAGAGGCAGCGCCGACGGCGCCGTTTTCCAGATAAGCGGCGAGTTGCGTGGGGTCGCTGGTGGGGGGAAGGCAGGTTTGGCCGGAGCATACGATAGCTAGTGGTTTCTCGGCGGGGAGATGGGGAAGAGTTTCTTTGAGTGCGCCAGCGAGAGCCGTGAGTTGGGTGCCGGGAGTGACGCGCAAGACGGATTTGCCGAAGCGGAAGACGCCGTTGGCGGTTTGTTCGAGAACCTTAGCAACCGGGTCATCTGGATTGCCGGTGATGACGACCTGAATGGGATGATGGGCAAAGAGCGTGGCGGCGAGGCCGTAAGTGGCGGCGAAGAGGCCATACCGGGAAGCGACACCAGCAAAGGCTTCGAGCGTCTTTTGGGCGAAGGATCGGTAGCGGTCCTCGCCGGTGAACGCGTGCATTCGAATTAGCGCGATGGCCCCGACGGAATTGGCGCCGGGTGTTGGGGAATCCTGAAACGGCTTGCGGCGCACTTCCAGCCCTCCCATCGGAGCTGCGTCAGAAGGGCGATCGAAGAAGCCGCCATTTTCGGCATCCCCGTAGCGCGCAATGGCGAGGTCCATGGTTTTTTGTGCGGTGGTGAAGTAGTGGGAGTCGAGAGTAGCTTCGTAAGCGTCGAGTAACGCTAAAACGCTGAAGACTTGATCGTCGACCGAGCCTTCAAGCGCAGGTCCGCCGATACGGTGAGCGAAACCACGAGACTCACTCCAGGCCTCCTTCAACATGCGGTCCATCGTCTTTAGCGCAAAAGAGCGGCACTCCTCTTGAATCCAGGGTGTAATCAGGGAATGAGACGCCTCTAAGAACGCGGAAACAAACATTGAATTCCAGGCGGCATACATCGTCTTATCGACGAAGGGGGTAGGACGCTTCAGTCGCGCATCCATCATCTTTTTTTCCGCCTGCAGCTTGATGGTTACGACATCGTCTGGGTCGCGTTGTAGGATCTGCGCAATTTCGTTGAAGCCCCGGGCTATCCAGAGAACATTTTTGGCCGGATTGTGGTGCATCTCCCCATGCGGCTCGATATCGTAATAAAGCTCGATCACGCGCGACTGTTCAGGAGTCAAGACCCCGCGAACTTCGTCTGGAGTCCAGGTGAAGTAATCTCCATCATCGTCAAGCGAATAATCAGCGTCTTGGCTTGCGTAGAATCCCCCGTTTTCCCGATCTGAAAGAATCGAAATAACCCAAAGCGCGATGCCTTGGGCGGTTTCTCGGAATGAAGCTTCCCCGTCGTATTTCTCGCTTAGGAGCGAGGCATGTAAGTAGTTCTTGAGGAGCTCGGAGTTGTCGTAGGACATTTTCTCGAAGTGTGGGACGAGCCACCGTTCATCCACGGAATAGCGATGGAAGCCGCCGGCGAGCTGGTCGTAGACGCCGCCGCGGGCCATTTTTTCGAGAGTGGTTTCGACCATAGCGAGAAGATGCTTCTCTTTGGTTTGTTGGCAGCGCTCAAGGAGCAGATCGATGGCTGAGGGGTGAGGAAATTTCGGTGCGCCGCCGAAGCCGCCGTTCTTAATGTCGAAAAGCTTCGTGATGGATTGGATTTGTGCGTCAACGACACCGAGATCAAATTCCGCGCGAGCGCCAGGGAAAGCCTCAGCTTGGGCCACAGCTTCGGAAAGCGAATTCGCGGCCTTTTCCAATTCGGCGCGGCGGTTGCGATAAGAATCCGCAACGGCGAGAAGCACGCGGCGGAAACCAGGGCGGCCCATCTGATCTTCGGGAGGGAAGTACGTTCCACCGAAAAAGGGTTTGCCATCGGGAAGTAGAAAACCAGTGAGCGGCCAGCCGCCCTGCCCGGAAATGGCGCTGATGGCCGATTGGTAGCGCGAGTCCACGTCGGGGCGCTCGTCGCGGTCCACTTTGACCGGCACGAAGTGCTCGTTGATGATTTTGGCGATTTCGACGTTTTCGTAGCTCTCGCGGTCGATGACATGGCACCAGTGGCACCACACGGCCCCGATGTCGAGGAGGATGGGCTTGTCTTCGGATTTGGCTCGCGCGAACGCGGCATCGCCCCATTCTTGCCAGTCGATCGGTTGATGGGAGGCAGAGCGAAGATAGGGGCTGGCGGAGTCCTTCAGGCGGTTCGCGGGGTGGTCAGTCAAGATGGCTCACAGTTTTGGTCCGCTAACAATTGGCAGCCTGAGCTCCTTTGCTCAGGATGACACCGAAAAGAGCGGCCCGCTTCAGAATGCAGCTGCTACGACAACGGAGAGCCGGGCTGAAGCCTGCCGGCGCGGGCGGGCCCGGCCTCTACAAAACCAGGTCGACCATAGCCCACCATTCTACTGGACTTTGTCGCCAGGGCCGAGGTCACTCGGGTCGAGCGGCTTGCGCCCGGCGAAGCCTTCGTCCTGGCGATGATAAAAACGGATGCGGTCTTCCCCAAGCTTCCAGCAGAGATAGACGTCCTGATTGTCAATGACCGCGGGAAAATCGAGAAGACCCACGTCCAGATCTTTGACGATGCAGCCCGTTTCGAGAATGCGGCTGAGCGCAGACTTCAGGGTCTGCGCCAGTTGGGTGTGCTCGGCGCGGAGCTTGGAGAGTTTTTCATAGGGGACGATGACGCCGCCCATCATCATGATGCGCGCGGAAACCGCGGAGAGGTCGTTTTCCAGGGTGGAGAGCTTCTTGCGGCAATCAATGGCTTCGATCAGAAAAGGCTCCAGGTCTTTGCGCACACGTTCCGCTTCGGAAAGCGTGAAGAGCCGCTGGGGCGGCTCCGGAGTTTCGTCCTGCTCTGGATCTTCGTCAGCCATTCGTCTCTTTCGACTCCGCTTCCACCATCAAACACTGCACAAACGCAGTCTCTTCTAGAGTTCGATGCTTTGCAAGAAGAAACCGGCCGCAATTTCCGACAATGCGGTCTAGCGCAACGCCAGCATGCGGTCGAGGGCCAGCCGGGCGTAGCAACGCGTGCGTTCGTCCACGGAGATGCGGTTTACGACGTTGCCGGAACCCAGGTTCTCCAGGGCCCAGAGGAGATGCTGCGGAGTGATGCGGAACATGGTGGTGCAGACACAAACGTTGGGGTCGAGCGAAATGATTTTTCTGTCGCGGAAAGCTTTGCCGAGCCGGTTGACAAGGTGGATTTCCGTGCCCACGGCCCATTCGGAACCTGGGGGGGCCGACTCGATGGCCTTGATAATGCCTTCGGTTGAGCCAATTTGGTCCGCTGCTTGGGCGACTTCGAACCGGCATTCGGGATGGACGATCACGCGAATGCCAGAATGCTCTCGGCGTACGCGCGCCACCTGCTGCGTCGTAAAACGTTGGTGCACGGAGCAATAGCCCTTCCAAAGGATGATGCGCGCGTTGCGAACCGCCTCTTGCGAGTTTCCGCCTAGGTCCTCGTACGGGTCCCAGACAATCATTTGTTCGAGGGGAATGCCCATGCGATAGCCGGTGTTCCGGCCAAGATGCTCGTCGGGGAGGAAGAGAACCTTTTCGCCGTTCTCAAACGCCCATTTCATGACAGCGGCGGCGTTGGAACTGGTGCAAATTGAGCCGCGATGCTCGCCCGTGAACGCCTTGATGGCGGCAGTGGAGTTCATGTAGCTGACGGGAACAATCTTGCGGGCGTCCACGACGGAGGCGAGTTCGCTCCAGCAGGCTTCCACCTGGCCGATGTCGGCCATATCCGCCATGGAGCAGCCTGCGTTGAGGTCCGGGAGCACTACGATTTGGTGTTCGCGGCGGAGAATGTCCGCGCTTTCAGCCATGAAATGAACGCCGCAGAAGACGATGTAGCGGGCATAGGCTTCCGAGGCCTGGAACGAGAGTTTGAGGGAATCGCCGCGAAAATCGGCGAATTTGATGACCTCATCGCGCTGGTAATGGTGGCCGAGGATGACGACGTCTTCGCCCAAGCGGTTTTTGGCGGCGGCAATGCGCTCATCCAGGGTGTTGTCTGGTACGAGGAGGTAGGAGTCAAAGTTGCAACCGACCCCCGGCTCGATCTCCGGTGCCCGAACGGTCGCGGGCGGCTCGGTGCCGATGATGGTGCTGCTTCCCGAGATGGAAACTAGATGGCCCATTGGCTGGTGTAATTTCTGCCTTAAGAGGTTTTGCCTGCGGTCCCTGAACCGCTGGGAAACCCTATTTTCTCATATGCCGCCGGAATGTCCAGCTAACCCCCGATGAAGACCATCGTGCGGGAAGGAGGCACAAAACCGGGCTCGTTGATGCGATGGCCTTCTTCTTTTTCGTTCACTACAGAGCGGATGTAGGACCCCAGGTCGTCGTCATTTGCTCCATCACGCAGGAGCGAGCGAAGGTCGTGGTCCTCTTTGCTGAAAAGGCAGGTGCGCAGCTTGCCGTCTGCCGTGACGCGAATGCGCGAACAGAAGCCGCAGAAAGGCTGTGTGACCGAGGCGATGAGGCCGATTTCTCCCGGAGCGCCGTCCGCAAAGCGGTATTTGCGAGCGGTTTCGCTGCGTTCGTGGGGAATCTGGACCAGCGGCCAGCGGGCGTGGATGCGCTCGTAAACCTCCGCGGCAGGAACCACGAGTTCGCGGGACCAGTGCCGGTCGGCATCCAGAGGCATGAATTCGATGAAACGCATGATGACACCGCGATCGCGGGCGAATTGCGCAAAGGCCTCGATTTCATCGTCGTTGAGGCCGCGAACGAGCACGGCGTTAACTTTGGCGGGAGCGAGGCGGGAATTTTGCGCGGCGTCGATGCCATCCATGACTTTGGAGAAGGACTGTGTGCGGGTGATGCGCTCGAACTTGGCAGGATCAAGCGAGTCGAGGCTGATGTTGATGCGGTGCAGGCCCGCGACGAGCAGGCGGTTGCAGCGCTCGGCGAGAAGGTGACCGTTGGTGGTCATGGAGAGGTCGGGGAGACCCAGCGCGTGAAGGCGGGAAATGTAGTTTTCCACGCCATCGCGGACAAGAGGTTCGCCGCCGGTGACCCGGATTTTGCGGATGCCGAGGTGGAGGAAGATTTTGGCCAAGCGGTCAAGCTCTGGCCAGGAAAGAATTTCGTCGTGGTCGCGATAGTTTTCCGGGTCGGCGGAACGGCAATAGACGCAACGGAAATTGCAGCGGTCGGTGACCGAAATGCGGAGGTCGGTGATCTGGCGGCCGAAGCTGTCGTGAAGGGTCATCTTGTCTGTCGCCTGGACCGAATTGCATGCCTTTGCTTAGAAAACTGGCTCACCGTAAAACAAAACCGCCCGATCCGGCGGTGGAATCGGGCGTCGTCCAGAAATGTAGACATTTCCGAGGACCGCTCCTTTCCAAACGCGGGAGGCGCGAGCGTTTCCACCCGAGCCCTGAGTCCCGGAATTGCGCGGGACGTCGCCCCGCCGGCCTTAGGTTGGTTCTCCTGTAGGCAGGCGAGGTCGGAGTTACGGCTCTTAGTGTATTCCTGTACAAGAATAAGCGCAAATTCTGTAGAATCTTGCAGAGATTCGCAGAGGTTCGGAATGGGCATGGAGGCATGGAAGGCTGACGAACGGGTTGAGGCGGTAAGCTCTTCTTCAGACTCGCTCGGCGTGTCCCGAAAGGACGGACGAACTATCACCGTGCCACTGGCTTGGTATCCAAGGCGCCGTCATGCTTCGCCGGAGCAACTCCGGAATTGGAAGGTCGCGGGCGGAGGGTAGGGCATGCATGGGCCGGACCTGGATGAGGATTTAAACACCGAAGGCTTGCTGCGTGGCGCCCCCGCACCGCGCGACCCGTCTAGGCGTGATCCACAGACAATACCTGCGCATTCTCTGTGATAAAGTCTTGCGCAAGCCATGCGGATCTTCGTCTTAGGAGCCGGGGCGACCGGCTCGCTTCTCGCACAATTGCTGGAGCGCCAAGGACATACGGTTTGGTGTGGGGACCGCGATCCGGAGCGGGCGCGGCGCTTCCTCGGGAAGAGAAGCACGATCCCGGTCACGGAAGTGAATGCGCGAAACCTTCGGGGCATCGTGAAGGTGGCGAAGGGCTGCCAGCTTATCGTTAATGCTTCCGCTTCCGTTTTCAATGAGATTGTGTTGCGGGCAGCGCTGCGGCTGCGGGTGCATTACCTCGATCTAAGCTCCCACCTTACTCGTAACCCCTTCAAGGCCGAGCAGTTCCGCTACACCAAAAGGTTCGAAGAGAAGAACCGCGCGGCGCTGATCAACGCAGGGGTGGCTCCGGGGCTGACGAATCTGCTGGTAAAGCGGGCCGCCGATATGCTCGATGAGGTGGCGTCCGTACACATCCGGCTCTACGAAAGCAGCGAGAGTGAAGACCCCATTTCGCAATGGTCGCCGGAAGTGTCGTTCGACGAAGCCGTTTCGCACCCGCGCATTTACCGTTCCGGGAAATTCCAATTGGGCAAGCGGTTTTCGGAAATCGAGAAATTTCGGTTCCCTGACCCCATCGGCGCGGTGCGCGTGGTGTTAGCTGCGCAGGACGAAGTGGCCACCTTGCCGTACTTCATTAGCATGCGGGACCTGGATGTGAAAATCGGAGGAAATGAGATTGACCGCCTGCGCCGCTGGCACAAACAGGGGAAATTATCAAAGTCACGCGGGATGGCGCGGCACCGCTTTCCCCAGACATTTTCTCCCAAAAGAATCGCCAAGCTGATTCGGCAAGGGATTCTGCAGAATGCCAGGTTCGCGGCGGCGGTATTGGTCAAGGGCGGGAAGCATGGCAAGGCTGCGGATGAGCATTTGTTCATACGAAGCGACTGCATGTTCCCGACGCTGTACCAGATCCGGCAGCAGGGACGCCTCACCACGCTCGTGGCTTATGCCACGGCGCATGTTGCGGCGCTATTCGTTAAGTTTTTTCCGCGGGAGCTTGCGGGAGTCTTTGCTCCCGAGATGTTGCCAGACGAAACGAGGCGAGCGATCCTCTCCGGGATTCGCAACAACAGCATTCGAATCACGCACAAAACTACTGTCTTGAAAAACAGCGCTGAAGAGGACGAGGAATTCTAAGCAAGCATCTGCGATCTTGCGAAGAGCAACAGGCAGGCTCCGGCATATGGCTTGGTGTGTCGCGGTTTCAACAACAACGGTTGGGGCGGGAATAGCGGCGATTGAGCTGGTCGACGTAAAACTCGGCCTGGCTCAGGGTGCGGCCGGAACCACTATGGTAAGCCTTCGAACGTAAATAGCTTTCGTAAGCCGCGTCGCCACACCATTCGCGGAAGCCACGCCAGAAGCGGCGAAGAAAGCGTTTCGTCTGTTTGGCTGCTTTGCGCATCAATCGTCTCCGATGGCGTCGCCGACCATGGCGTCGTGCCCGGCCCCGGAAAAATCTTTGGCCCATCGCGTCGCAACGTAAGGCGATTCATGGAGCACGGCTTCGCGGCGTTTGCTGAGCATCGAATACCACTGGAAAATGGCCTCGACCACCAAAACGAGCACCATGACGGCGAAAATGGCGGTTACAGCAGCGTCGAGACGCAGATTAAAAATCAGGCGATGAGTGTCCGCCAACTTCTCAGCGGCGATTTTGCCTGCAGCGATTTGCGCGGCGATCGCGTTCGCGCCGGAGAGGAAGCCGATGCGTGGATCGGGGTCGAAGATTTTCTGGTAGCTTGCCGTCATAGTGACGATGACAAGCCACAAGGTTGGCACGAGCGTCACCCAAATCCAACGCAAGCGGCCCATCTTTAAGAGAATCGTTGTAGCAACAACGAGCGCCACCGCCGCCAGCAACTGGTTTCCAATGCCGAAAAGCGGCCAGAGAGAATTGATTCCGCCTAGCGGATCGATGACTCCCTGATACAGAAAATAACCCCACATTGCGACGATGACTGCGCTGGACAAGAGGATTCCCGGCATCCAGCCTCGGCGCCCGAACGGGGCCCAGATCCGTCCGCCAAGCTCCTGAACCATAAATCTCCCGACGCGCGTGCCGGCGTCGAGCACGGTGAGGATAAAAAGCGCTTCGAACATGATGGCGAAGTGATACCAGATGCTGAGAAGGCGTGGCCCGCCAATCGTGTTCGAAAAAATTTGCGCCATGCCGACTGCGAGCGACGGCGCACCGCCGGCGCGATTCCACAGCGTAATTTCTCCGACGGCGTGAGCCAGATTCGTCATCGTCTCCGGCTGCAAGGGATAGCCCCAATTGCTGATGGTGGCCGCGCCAGCGGCCGCAGTCGCGCCGACAATGCTTGGCGGGCTGTTGATGGCGAAATAGACGCCCGGCGTCATCGCGCAGGCGGCGATCATGGCCATGATGCCGACAAAGGATTCCAGCAGCATGGCGCCGTAACCGATAAAACGGGCATGGCCTTCGCGCAAAATCATTTTCGGCGTGGTGCCGGAAGAGATCAGCGCATGAAAGCCGCTGACCGCTCCGCAAGCAATGGTGATGAAGCAAAACGGGAAAATCTTACCGGCGAAAACAGGCCCAGTGCCGTCAATAAAGCGCGTCAGCGGCGGCATGAGCACTTGCGGCCGGACCAGAAGAATGCCCGCCGCAAGTGAAAAGATGGCGCCGGCCTTGATGAACGCGCTGAGATAATCGCGCGGCGCAAGCAACAGCCAAACCGGCAAAGCGGAAGCAGAGAATCCGTAGACGATAATGGCGGCCGTCAGCGAAAGTCCGCTCAGCGTGAAAACATTGGACCAATAAGGCGAATCGGCCACCCACTGTCCGGCAATCACTACGAAGATTACCAGGGCCACGCCCATGATGGACGCTTCGAGCACTCGTCCAGGGCGCACGAAGCGCAGATAGACGCCAAGCAATAATGCTATTGGAATCGTCATGGCCAATGTGAACGTCGCCCAAGGAGATGCTTTCAAAGCGTTCACCACGACGAGCGCGACGACCGCCAGGAGAATGATCATGATAGCCAACACGGCGAGCTGCGCAATGAAGCCGCCGCGTTCGCTCACCTCTTCGCGCGCCATCTGGCCAAGCGTTTTTCCGTCGCGGCGAATGGAACAGAACAAAATCACAAAGTCCTGCACGCATCCGGCAAAGGCCGCTCCTGCAATCAGCCACAGCGTGCCGGGCAAGTATCCGAATTGCGCAGCCAGTGTGGGACCAACGAGCGGGCCCGGGCCGGCGATGGCAGCAAAATGGTGGCCGAAGAGCACCCATTTGTTCGTGGGGACGAAGTCGCGGCCATCGTCGTGACGTTCCGCGGGCGTGGCGCGCGTATCGTCGAGCGCGAGAACTTTCGCCGCAACAAAGGCGGAATAGAGCCGGAACGCGACCAGGTAACAACAAAGCGCGGCGATAACAAACCACATGGCGTTTAGCGGCTCGCCACGATGAATGGCAATTGCGCCAAGTGCTCCCGCGCCAAGAAGCGCCACAGCTAGCCAGGCAAGAATGGAAAGGGCACGTTTCATTTTCCGACATGCCCGAACGTCAGGGCCATTGTGAAACTGCGACGTGCGGCATCGTAAGCGAGAGTCCGGACAACGTCAATTGGCGAAACGTCAGAATCTCGCCTGCGAGGCTAAATCCTTTGTCGCTGCACGCATTTCGCAGATAGAATGCCGCGGACAGAAAAACTTAGTGAAGGAGCGCTTCATGCGGCGGATTTTTTTGCCAGCCCTCATTTTTGGGTTTCTCGCCTCCGGCTTTGCAGCCCCTGCATCCTCTCCGGCAGAACAAAAGAAGGAAGGACTGCCGCATCCACGTACGCTCGAAGAATTGCAACATGCCATGAAGGACGAAGTCGAGAAGGAGCACGTCACCGGAGCCGGTGTGGCGTTGGTTTCGCATGGCCAATTGTTGTGGTGCGGCGGAATCGGCAAAGCGGACTTGTCACCGAACCGAGATGTTACTTGCGACACAGAATTTCGAGTCGGGTCTATCAGCAAAACGTTTGTGGCGCTGGCGCTTTTGAAACTGCAGGAAGACGGAAGAATCAATCTGTATTCGCGCTTGCAGGATGTCGCTCCGGAAATCCGCCTGAAAAATCGCTGGGAAAGCACAAGTCCGGTGCGCGTCGTGAATCTTTTGGAACACAGCGCGGGATTTGACGACATGCAGCCGAGTGAGGTCTACAATCGCCGGGACCGTGCGGATTATCCGCTGCTTGAGGTGTTCAATAGATTCCAGGAGCCGCAAGATGTGCGCTGGCCTCCGGGAACGCGGTTTTCCTATTCGAATCCCGGCTACGGCATCGCGGGCTATTTGATTGAAAAAATCGGCGGCCAGCCCTTCGACGCCTACATCCAACAAAACCTTCTTACGCCGATGGAGATTGCTGTCGGCGACTTTCGACTTACTGATGCGAATCGCGCGGCTCTCGCGCAGGGCTACGAGGGGAACCCGCCTCGTGCGGTTCCGTATAAAAATATTTACCTGCGCCCTGCGGGTGACATGAAGGCTTCGCCCGGCGAATTGGCCAAGCTCGTGCAATTTTTCCTGCAGCGCGGCCGGGCCGGCGACGTTCAATTGGTGAAACCTGAGACCATAGCGCGCATGGAATATCCCGAGGCGATTTCCTCCGCGCAGAACGGCCTGCGCTTGGGCTACGGGCTGGCAAATTACACGGAGAGCGACGGCGGCGTCATTACCCATGGCCATGACGGAGGAATTGACGGCTTCATTTCCACGTATAGGTACATGCCGGAGCAAGACTGGGGCTATGTGGTCCTGTTGAACAGCACGGTCTCCTACAAGGCTCTAGAAGACATGAATCATCTGGCCATCGAGTTTCTTTCGAGGGATTTTCCGAAGCCGCAGCAACCCGTGATTTCGCCTGTTGCGAGCGAACTTAAGAAATTCTCGGGCTATTACGCGCCGCGCGCTCCCAGGACCCAGTTGCTTGCGTTTCTTGGCGAGTTGACCGGAGGCACGTGGATTCGGGTGAAAGAAGGCAGGTTGGAGTGTTCGTCGCTTTCCGGGAAGGGGCGTGAACCGTTGTTGCCGGTGGGCAAGAATCTTTTTCGTGGAGAGAGGGAACCTGAGGCTACGGCGGTTTTCTTTCCAGATGCAAGCGGACGGATGATTTATGTCCGCTCCAGCGAAGGCGGGGAAGCTTATGGTGAAAGGGTGTTCCCCATCTGGGTTTTCACGCGGCTCCTGCTCTTGGCTGCATCGGCGGTGGCAATGGCTTCCGCAGTGCCGTACGCGTTGTTCTGGGGAGGGTGGCTGCTGCTTGCGAAATTCTTTAAGAAAATAAAGAGAATACAACACCTGCGCGTGAGAGCGATGCCGCTGTTTGCCGTGCTGAGTCTTCTCTCAGTAGTCTTTGCGTTCACAAAGGTCATGGCCGATATCGGGACGTTCAACTTTTGGTCGTTCCTGATTTGGGTGATGACCATCGTGTTCATGTTGCTGTCGCTGATTGGCCTTGCACTGGCGGTCCGCGTGCCCAAAGCGGAAATGCACAAAGTGGAGCGAGTTTACTTGGTGGTGGTTTCGAGCGCTTGCTGCGTAGTCACACTGTTTCTTTCCTCGTGGCATCTCATTGGCGTGCGCCTCTGGGCGCCGTGAGGAGACGCAATACTTTCGATCAGGCAGAGCGCGGGACTAAATAATCGCGCGTGATTTTCTCGACCGAGGTTGTTCCCGCTTGGCGCATGATGATGCGCAATTCGCGCTGCAGGATTTCGAGAACGGCTTCGACGCCGGCTTGGCCAAACGCTCCAAGCCCCCAGGAATGCGGCCTGCCAATTCCTACGGCGGTGGCCCCCAGCGCCAGAGCTTTGAAAATATCCGTGCCGCGGCGCACGCCCCCGTCTACGATCACCGGCACTTTGCCGCCAACCCCGTCCAGAACTTCTGGCAAGCTTTCAATCGTTGGACGCAGAGTCTCCTCTGCTCGCCCGCCGTGATTTGAAACAATGAGTCCGTCCACGCCGTGCTCGACTGCAAGTTGTGCGTCTTCGCGCGTGACAATCCCTTTGATCAGGAGTTTCCCTGTCACGGTGTCACGCAATCTTTTCACAAAGGCCCAATTCATCTTCGGGGGGTGAATCGCAGTAACTTTCGACA
>Ga0126369_10000019_pt1 | contig 85001 bp, 68 predicted proteins | sample PanSoiMetaPlot_1_FD_109646 | JGI IMG/M metagenome (GOLD analysis project Ga0126369, IMG submission 109646) | Tropical forest soil microbial communities from Panama - MetaG Plot_1 | ecosystem: Environmental > Terrestrial > Soil > Tropical forest > Bulk soil | place: Panama | collected 2016-02-17
CACGATGGAAAACCTGCGTGTTGCAACCGAAAACCTGGACCAGTTGACCGACTCTGTGAAACAGCGGCCTTGGAGCTTGATTCGGATCAAGCAGCCCGAGGACCGAAAAGTACCGAAATAAGCAGTTAGCCGGCGCTCTCACCGCATTTCGGCGGACAGCGCTGGGAGGTTCATATGAAAAGGAATCTGATCGCATCCGTTTTCGCCCTGGTGGCCTTGATAGGCCTGTTAGGCTGCGGCGGCAAAGTACGATACCCCAACTACTACACGCTTAACGTGCCGGCCCCGCCGGATCCTCCGCCGCAGGAAGGCGTCCATACATCCTTGGCAGTGCGACAATTCCGCGCTCCGACCTATCTGCGGCAAGGCGCCATTGTCTATAAAACCTCGCCGGAACAGATGGGCTTCTATGCTTATCATCGGTGGGCGATTGATCCGCGCGAGTTCGTGACCAACGCGGTCGTAGACAATCTGCGAGCCGGCGGAAACTTTGCCCACGTCAAGGTGTACGACGGGCGTCCTGGCACTGACTACATCCTCAGCGGACGCTTGGAAAAGCTCGAGGAAATTGACTATCAAGGTGCCATTAAGGTCGAGGTCGCCATCTCAGCCCAAATGACCAGCCTTAGCACCGGCGAAACTGTGTGGACCAATTCTGTTTCGGAGGTAGGAACGGTCGCCAAGCGCGATGTGCCCGCGGTTGTGTCGGAAATGAACCGCACGATGGGACGGGCGATTGAGAAGTTGCTGACTCCGGCGCCCGCCGCTGCGGGAACCGGTACCACGGCGACTAAGGGAAACTAGTCAACTGCCAATGCCTTGTCATGTGCCATGGCTCACGGAGCTCGGTAACGACTCTAGTGCTCCACTTTCATGTGTTTGTAAATGGTCCCAGCGGTGCTCTTTAAAAAGCGCTTTGGCCATTTCCACTATCTAGGCCCGAACACTGCGAGTCGAGTTCACCAGCGACTCCCCTCGACTGTCAACAAAGGAGCTATGAATGACACCTGTCATGGAAGTTGAAGCGCCGTCCACTACGTCAACCTCGCTCAGCGCTTACGGAGTCGCTCGGTCCACCATCCATGGATCGCCGCTCAGCGCGGATGAGCTGAAAAAAACCGATGCCTACTGGCGAGCGTGCAAGTACTTGGCGCTGGGCATGATTTACCTGCAAGCGAACCCGCTGCTGAAAGAACCGCTGAAACCTGAGCACATCAAAAACCGCTTGCTTGGACATTGGGGATCAAGCCCCGGCCTGGCGTTCATCTATATCCATTTGAACCGGCTGATCAAGAAATTCGATCAGGATATGATTTTCATGGCAGGGCCCGGGCACGGGGCGCCAGGAGTGCTGGGACCGGCATACCTCGAGGGAACATATTCCGAGATCTACCCGGAAAAAAGCGAAGACGAACGTGGCATGCGCGAGTTCTTTAAACAGTTTTCGTTTCCGGGCGGCATCGGCAGCCACTGCACTCCCGAGACTCCAGGATCGATACACGAAGGGGGCGAACTGGGATACGTGCTTTCCCACGCCTGCGGAGCGGCCTTCGACAATCCGGACTTGATCGTTTCCGCTGTGGTCGGAGATGGCGAATCGGAAACCGGGCCACTGGCGACCGCCTGGCATATCAATAAGTTTCTTAATCCCATCCGCGATGGGGCGGTGTTGCCCATCCTTCACTTGAACGGCTACAAGATCAATAATCCAACGCTTCTTTCGCGCATCAGCCACGAAGAACTGGGAAGCTTGATGCGCGGCTACGGCTGGACGCCACACTTTGTCGAGGGATCAGACCCCGAGAGCATGCATCAGGCGATGGCAGCGACAATCGAACACTGCATTGCCGAGATCCGAAAGTTTCAGCAGGAGTGCCGCACGACCGGTGCCGCGAAGAGACCTCGCTGGCCGATGATCGTGCTTCGTTCTCCGAAAGGGTGGGGAGCACCACGCGAGATCGGGGGTCACTACCTGGAGGGCTTCTGGCGTGCTCACCAAGTACCTCTAACCGACGTCAAGAAGAATCCTGAGCAGTTGAGAGTTCTTGAGAACTGGATGCGCGAGCAGCAGCCGGAAGAGATATTCGATAAAAACGGCAAGCTCATCCCTGAACTCAAAGTGCTTGCGCCCACAGGCGATCACCGCATGAGCGCGAATCCACACGCCAATGGCGGACGGATCAGACAGGCCTTGTGCGTTCCTGACTTCGCCGACTACGCGGTGAAGTTCGACCAGCCCGGAACAGTTGAAACGGAAAATGTCCCAACGCTGGGCAATTTCCTGCGCGATATCATGAAATTCAACATGACCAATTTCCGCGTCTTCGGACCGGATGAGACCACATCGAACAAGTTGCAAGCCGTCTATCAGGTCTCCAAGAAGTTCTGGATCGAGGAATACTTTTCGGAAGACGAAGACGGTGGCGAACTAGCAACCGATGGACGTGTGATCGAAATGCTCAGCGAGCACACGATGGAAGGCATGCTCGAAGGTTATTTGCTCACGGGCCGAAATGGATTCTTCTCTTCGTATGAAGCCTTTGTGCACGTGATTGATTCCATGTTCAACCAGCATGCAAAATGGCTCTCGATCTGTAATAATCTTTCGTGGCGCCAGAAAATCGCGTCTCTCAACCTTCTAATTACGTCCACTGTCTGGCGGCAGGACCACAACGGTTTCACGCATCAGGATCCCGGCTTCCTCGACGTTGTGTTGAACAAGAGTGCCGCTGTCACAAGAATTTACCTGCCGCCCGATGCCAACTGCTTGCTCTCTGTCGCGAATCACTGCCTTAAGAGCGAGAACTACATCAACGTGATCGTGTCCGATAAGCAATTGCACCTTCAATACCTCAACATGGACCAGGCAATCGAACACTGTACTAAGGGCATTGGCATCTGGGATTGGGCCAGCAATGATCAGGGAGTGGAACCCGACGTGGTGTTTGCGTCGGCTGGCGATATCCCGACCCAGGAGGCGCTCGCCGCGACCGTTCTGTTGCGCGAGGAGTTTCCAGACATCAAGATCCGATTCGTCAACGTCGTGGATCTCTTCAAACTAGAGCCCAGCAAGAACCATCCGCACGGGATGACCGATGCTGATTACGACTCTTTATTCACTACCGACAAGCCGATCATCTTTAACTTCCACGGCTATCCCTATCTCATTCACCGGCTGGTCTATGCTCGTAAGAACCAGCATCTGCACGTGCGTGGATACAAGGAAAAGGGCAATATCAACACCCCAATGGAACTAGCGATGAACAATGAAATCGATCGCTTCACGCTGGCCATTGATGCCATTGACCGCATTCCTTGGCTGCAGAAGATCGGAAGCCACGCGAAAGAGAAGTTCCACAACAAGCAAATTGCCTGCCGTGCCTACGCCTATAAGAATGGTATCGACATGCCTGAGATTACCGGCTGGAGGTGGCCGAATAAGTAAAAAAGGGCGCTCCCCGACTCATGCAACACACAAGGAGCCAATGAAATGAAAATCGGTATTGGAGCGGACCACGGCGGCTTCGAAATGAAGCTGAAGCTCAGTGATTTGCTAGCAGCCGAAGGACACGAGATAGTGGATTTCGGTGACCGGGTCTATGACGAAAACGATGATTACCCCGACTTCGCCATTCCCCTGGCCCGAGCAGTGGCGAATGGCGACGTGCAACGGGGAATCCTGATTTGTGGGAGCGGCGTGGGCGGCTCTGTTGCCGCCAACAAGGTGAGGGGAATCCGAGCTGCCGTTTGCCATGATGAATTTACTTCCCGTCAGGGTGTGGAGGATGACAATATGAACATCCTGTGCCTAGGCGGCAGGACTACAGGTATTGCGGTGGCCCGGGATCTGGTGGCAAGCTTTCTCGAAGCAAACTTCAGCGGAGCCGAACGCCACCGCCGTCGGTTGGCCAAAGTTGCTCTGCTGGAAAACGAGACCGTCAAAAATGATAGCCAGCCGCAGCTCGCTGCCGCGATAGGAGATTGGAGATTACGATGACCCTTCTTGAATCGTTGAAACAATACACAACCGTTGTAGCCGATACCGGCGACATCGATGCCATTCGCCAACACCGGCCGCAAGATGCCACCACAAACCCTTCTCTCCTTTATCACGCAGCCCAAATGCCGGCGTATCGGCACTTGGTAGAAGAAGCAGTCGAACACGCTTCGGACACTGGGGGCAGTCGCGAAGATATGGCGGCAGAGTTCATTGACCAGCTGTTCGTTCTCTTCGGATCGGAGATCCTCAAAGTAGTTCCTGGTCGCGTGTCGACCGAAGTCGCAGCCAGCCTGAGCTTCGACACTCCAGGTACAGTCGCCAAGGCGCGCAAGCTGATTTCCCTTTATGAGAAAAAAGGAGTGCGGCGCGAGCGCATCCTCATCAAAATCGCCAGCACCTGGGAGGGAATTCAGGCCGCAAACGAATTGGAGGAAGAAGGCATCCACTGCAATCTGACACTGCTCTTCAGCTTCGCCCAAGCGATCGCATGTGCCGAGGCCGGAGTCACACTTATCTCTCCTTTCGTCGGACGTATTTACGACTGGTACAAAAAGGAAGGTGGGGGCAAGGAAATTCCTCCCGATCAAGATCCAGGCGTTGCCTCGGTCACGCGTATTTACAACTACTACAAGAAATACGGATACAAGACGCAAGTAATGGGGGCAAGCTTCCGCAACGTGAATCAGATCATCCGGCTGGCGGGCAGCGATTTACTGACGATCAGTCCCGATCTGCTCGACCAGTTGGAGAAGACCGACGGCGTGATGGAGCGGAAACTTGATCCGGCCAAAGCCGGAACCAGCAAGGACCAACAGCTCCTTCTTACCGAAAAGGCTTTTCGCTGGATGCACAACGAGGACGCCATGGCGACTGAAAAGCTGGCCGAAGGCATCCGCAAGTTCAACAGCGACGCGCATCATCTGGAAGAGTATGCGCTCTCCCAGGTTGCCGAAAAAGTCGGGTGAGTTGTGACCCCAGCGAAGCGTGCGGCTCTTCCAGATTGAGCCGCACAGCATCGTGCAGGGAGACGTGTCTTTTCGCAACCGGCTTACTGGGTCATCAATTTTCAGAAACAAAGGAAGCGAGTGGAGAGTAATCGATGAGCGCGCGTCGAGCGGTGCTTTGGGACATGGATGGAACCCTCATCGACTCTGAAGAATTCCATTGGATTTCGTGGCGGGATACGCTCGCGGCGGAAGGTGTCGCCATCACTCGCGAGCAGTTTCTCGCCACTTTCGGCCAGCGCAACGATTCCATCATTCCAAAGTTGTTGGGCGATGCGGCGACCCCAGAGAAGATCGTTCAAATTGGAAACGCGAAAGAGGAGCTATACCGTCGTCTGATTCGCCGAGATGGAATCTCACCGCTGCCTGGAGTAGCCCAGTGGCTCCGACAACTTCATAAACAAGGATGGCTTCAGGCCGTCGCCTCGGCAGCGCCCCGCGCAAACATTGACGCAGTGCTGCAAGCCTTGTCCGCAACACAAGTCTTTCAGGGTATTGTCTCGGCTGAAGATGTGCGTCGAGGTAAGCCTGATCCGGAAGTATATCTGGCCGCGGCCTCCCGCCTCGGAGTGCCACCGGGGAGTTGTATTGTCGTGGAAGATGCAGTTGCTGGCGTTGAAGGGGCGCGTCGCGCTGCAATGAAGAGCATTGGAGTAAGCCGCAACGGCAAACACTTGCCCGCGGACCTTGTAGTTCAGTCTCTTGAAGTCCTGGATCCGGAGGGATTCGACAAGCTCCTGGATGATTGTCGCGTCGCGAACGCTTAGCTACGTTTGCTGTCTCAGTTCGCTTAGTCGAATATCCCCAATTAGATTGAGACTTCTTTTAGACGAAACAAAAGTCTCCCAATTTGACGCTAGGCTGGAATCGCCCCACCAGGGTGCGCCGATGCGACTGCGGGCTTCCTCGTCGAGTCGATGTTGCACTGTTCACAGGCAGCAACCTCCTCGTTGAAGTTGAAGTCGGTCGGTGCCACGCCCGTAATAAGCCGCGCCCCGCGGCTGAAGGTTATGTCCTGAATCGCCCACTTGATGAAGACCACAAGGCGGCTCTGGAACTCCACGATGTACATGAGGTGGATAAACACCCAGACCAGCCAGGCCGGCAGGCCTGAAAGATGCACGCCGAAAACATCTGCCACCGCTGCCGCGCGTCCAATGACCGCCAGATTCCCCTTGTCGAAATACTTGAAGGGCTTTTGTCTCGGTTTGCCTTCGGTTTTCCGTACGATTTCCCTTGCCGCATAGGCCCCTTGTTGCATCGCCACCTGCGCCACGCCGCCCAGCGGTTTTCCATCGGTGTCAATAGAAAGAGCCATATCTCCGATGACATAGAGATCCGGAAACTTCGCCACTGTCAGATCCGAGCCAACCTTAATCCTTCCACTATGATCCGCTTCGGCGCCGGTGCGCTTGGCCAGCGTTTTGCCCAGCGGAGCCACGGTCACACCTCCGGCCCAGATCACTGTTTTCGTGGAGAGTCGCTCGCTCACCCCGTTGATTTGAAGGTTCACACCGTCTGGGTCGACTTTGTGGACCATGGCGCCCATCTTAATTTGCACGCCGAGCTTTGCGAGAGAGAGCACAGCCTTCTGGGCCAGGTCCTCAGGGAATGCCGTAAGCACGCGAGGAGCACCGTCGAGCAAGATGATCTTGGCATCTTGCGGATGGATAGAACGGAAATCGTTCTTCAGAGTTTCGGATGCGATCTCGCCGATCGCCCCTGCCAGTTCAACCCCTGTAGCTCCTGCTCCTACAATCACGAACGTCAGCCAGGCGCGCCGCATATCGGGATCTGTGATCCGCTCGGCTACTTCAAAGGCATAGAGAATCTTGTGCCGGATATTGGTCGCTTCTTCGATGCTCTTCAATCCCGGGGCCCATTGCCTCCAGTCGTCGTGGCCGTAGTACGAACTTTCGGAGCCGGAGGCCACAATCAGCGAGTCATAGTCGAAACTGCCGCCGTCGGCGAGTGTCACTCGCTTCGCGACCGGATCGATATCCTCCACGTCTCCTAGCAAGACGCGGGCATTCTTCTGGCGGCTCAAGACTCCGCGCAGTGGTGCCGCGATCTCGCCGGGCGAAAGCGAGCCCGTTGCAACTTGATAGAGAAGGGGCTGAAACAAATGATAATTACGCCGGTCGATCAGCGTAACGTCAACCGGCGCTGACTTTAATGCTTGCGCGGCGGAAAGGCCCCCAAAACCCCCGCCGATGATGATTACCTTGTATTCACTACCCATGGCTTTACTCCTTGCTTAGCTAGCTGCGCTGTCGAAGCAGAACGACTACTGATCGCGGCGCTACTTTGTAGCTCATCGCTTCTAGCGGGACGCCGTTCTCCGCGAAATCGCTCGGGCTTGCCAGCGACGTGTCCACAATTCTCACCCACTCCGTTGCGGCGCCTTCCTGAATATGGAACTCCAACTCCCCCCAGTATGCGTTGACCATGACGTAAATGTCGTCATCATTCTGCGAAGCACCGTGCAGGCAAAATGCGAGACTGCGCGACTCATACGACAAATCGGTCCTTGCGCCGGTTCCGTACCACGCCACGTCTTCCCGCCAGAAGCGGCTGCGCATTATGGAAGGATGATTTTTTCGGAACGCGATCATGTTCTTGAAGAACCGAAAAATGTCGCGGTTTGAACGCAGCTGGCTCCAATCGAGCCATCCCGTGATGTTGTCCTGGTTATAAGGATTGTTGTTGCCGTACTGCGTGTTCAGAAATTCGTCTCCCGCTCTGAACATGGGTGTTCCGTTCGACAACATGAGCAGGCAGCAGAAATTCTTCACCTGCTTTTTACGCAGGGCAATCACGTCCGCAGGTGCGTCTTGATCGCCCTCGTGTCCACAGTTCCAGCTGTAGTTGTCGTTTGTGCCGTCCGTGTTGTTGTTGCCGTTCGCCCAGTTGTGTTTTTCGTTGTACGCAACCAAATCGTAGAGCGTGAAGCCATCGTGCGAAGTGACATAGTTCACGCTCTGATATGCGTGATAAGCATCGGAGCGGTTGTCAGGAAACAAGTCATCGCTTCCATAGAGTCGCCGCATCAGGTCCGGCACCATCCCGGCATCACCTTTAACGAATCGTCGAACGTCATCACGGAAACGTCCGTTCCACTGCAGCCAATTCATGCCAGGAAAGCCGCGACCGAGTTGATAGGCACCCGTGTCCCATGGCTCTGCGATTGGCCGCAGCGTGCCTAATTCAGGATCTCCTGCGATTTCCGTGAATATAGGAGCGCGGCCCCAGTTGAGCGACCCATCGGCGTTGCGACTGAACACCGAGGCCAGATCAAAACGGAAGCCATCAACATGCATCTCACGTTTCCAATAGCGCAGGCTGTCCATCACCATCTTGCGCACATGCGGCTCGGCAAAGTTCAATGTGTTGCCGGTGCCGGAGTAGTTGGCATACGGATTTGCAGGGTCGGCCGTCAACATGTAGTACCCGGCGGTATCAATTCCCTTGTAGCTATAGATGGGTCCGCGGTGATCGCCTTCGCAAGTGTGGTTGTAGACCACGTCCAGTACTACTCCCATGCCTGCCTCGTGAAACTCCTTCACCATATCCTTGAACTCGATGTGCTGATCGTCATCATCGCGAGTACTTGCATATTGGGCGTGGGGTGCGAAGAAATTCATCGGCATATAGCCCCAGTAGTCGCTTTCCTCGGGATCGCGTTGAAAGACTGGCATCAGCTCAACGATCGTGACGCCGAGTTCTTTTAGGTATGGGATCTTTTCGACCAGGCCGGCATACGTACCCGCGCAAGATGGATCCACGCCAGAATTGGAGTTCTTTGTGAAACCCTTTACGTGGAGCTCATAGATGACCGCATTCGACTCATGACTCAGTCGATGGTCACCTCCCCAGTCGAACTTTGAGCGATGAGCGGTCAGCATACCCAGTGGAGCGTGGCCGGCATTGGAACCTTCCCGCATTGCCAACGAGCGGTCAAAGGCTGGCGGGAAGAAAACGCCCTTGGCGTAGGGGTCGAGCAGCACTTTCTGCGCGTCAAAACTGTGCACACCCGGAAGATTCTGACCCGAAACAGAGTATCCGTAGTACTCGCAAGAGCCGAGTTCACTCGCAGGGATCCGACAATGCCAAACCTGCCCCGACTTGTTGCGTAGATAGTCGAAGCGATATTCGAGCACAGGGTTTGCGAGATCGGTTGACGAGTAAAACAAAAGCGTAACGCTTTCTGCGTGCTCAGCATGAATAGCGAAGTTGAAAGCTTGCTCCGTCTCGATCCAGGTAACGCCCAGGGGCAGGGAAGTGCCCTCAGTCTGCTCCCAAGTTGGGCGGATTGGGGTCTCCGAAACTGCGGGTCGAGCGGTGAGCCGCCGCGGGTCAGGTACGTCAGTAAGCTGTTTCACGTCTGAAGCTCTCCTCGATAAGCAATTCAGTTTCGTGGGGTTACAACCAGACGACTATCGACTTCCTGTGGAATCTCAATCAGTTTGGATGACGCATCCTGGCCGACAGTTGCGATAAGAGAGTGGCCCCAAAGCGGCATCAACCGCTCCGGCAGGCAGTACTTTGTCCTGCCCCCGCACATTGCCATGCTTCTGCAATTTTGAGCTCCTCAATCCTGACGCCAAAGAGCTTGACGACGGAATGTTCGCAAGCGACAAGAGGTTAGGGCCAAGTTGCTTCGCTGATCGACGCAGCCGTGTGAATCTTTTGTTCTCACCCAAATGTGGTATGTGCCCTCTAACCTTCCGTGGTAAATCAAAAACCCCGCATTTCGGGATGCGCCTGCGGCTCCCGTCTGCGAAATTAGGGGGGCAAGCTCGACGCTGCTACAGGAGCGCATTCCAGATGGCTACATCGCCCATACCAACACCGGCCCCGGCGCCCAAAGTTGTGGAGTCTGCGCCGCCACCTCACAAACCGGCATGGCAAAGGTTTGGCGTCCCTCTGATCGTAGTTCTCCTTGCGATCGCTATTGTCTTCACGATTACCCGTAACTGGAATGCATGGGAAGGCGGCCATGTCGAGCAGACTACAAACGATGCCTATGTTCGCGGTGACCTCACACCGTTGAGTACCAAGGTCTCCGGCCTCGTCCGCGACGTGAAAGTCAACGATTATCAATCTGTCCACAAAGGCGATCTGCTGGTTCAGTTAGACGACGATGATTACAAGGCCCAGGTGGCGCAGGCGGTTGCTGCGGTCGAAGCGGCGAAGGCTGCTCTGGAAAACAATCGGCGCCAGCGCGACCTCCAGGACGCAAAGATCGATCGTGCTCTCGCGGGCGTCGATCAGGCCAAGGCCCAGATCGTTGCCGCGCAGGCCGGCAAAGAAGCCGTGCAAGCGGATGTGGTCCGTACTCGCTCGGAGCGTACCCGGCAAGAGGCCTTAATCAAGACCAACTCCACGACACAGCAGAAGGTTGAAGCTGCGGTTGCGGATGAAGAAAGGTATACCGCCCTCGCTGCGAGTCGTGACGCTGACCTGGCCCAGGCAAAGACCGGGCTGCGTAGCAACGAATCGTCGGCGGAAGCAGAACGGCGTGGCAAGGCTGTCCTCCAGTCGCAGGAAACGCAGCTCGTCGCCGACCTGCACGCTAAAGAAGCCGCACTCACAGTCGCCCAAGTGAATCTGGGATACACGCGCATCGTCGCGCCTGCTGACGGAACGGTTGGAGAGCGGCAAGTTCGACCTGGACAACTCGTGGCTCCGGGGACGCAGGTCATGACATTTGTGGAAAACACTCGATGGATTGCGGCAAATTTCCGCGAGACGCAGTTAACCAACATCAAGGTGGGCGATCCCGCTGAAATCCGCGTCGACGTCTATCCAGGTCAGGTGATCAAGGGAAGAGTGCTCGAGATCGCTCCCGCCAGCGGTTCGCAATTTGCCTTGCTTCCACCAGACAATGCAACTGGAAATTTCACCAAGGTCGTACAGCGCGTGCCAGTAAAGATCGCGTTGGATGACTCGCCTCTTACCTCACGGCTGCGCCCGGGCCTATCTGTCGTTGCCACCATCCGTACAAAACACTGATTGGAATGAAGGATGGCTTCTTCGAGCATTAACGTTTCCCAGCCCGCGCCAATCAAGATTGCTAAGTCTGCCGCGGCCGCCATACCGAGCGAGGTCTCGACAAGACCGCTGATCGGTATTCTGGGCGTTGTCATCGGGGCGGGAGTGGTCACACTTACCGGCCGCATGATTTCGTTGGGACTTGCCGATCTCAAGGGCAACTTGGGCTTTGGTTTCGATGAGGGCTCGTGGCTCAGCAGTGCCTACAACATCGCTTTGATGTTTATTGGACCGTTTACTGTCTATCTTGGTGGGTTGCTGGGGCCGCGAAAAATTCTGTTTTCTGCCGCCACCTTGTTCACGCTGGCCTGTCTGTTCGCTCCACTCATCCACAGTTACAGCTTGCTCATCGTCGTTCTTGTCATCGCGGGACTTACGTCAGGCACCTTCTACCCACTTACACTCACCTTCGCCCTTCGCAATATTCCGCTTCGATTTCTTCCGTTTACGATCGCACTGTATGCGACGTCCGTCGACGGAGCCGTCAACATAGCGCCCTCGCTCTACGGCTGGTACCGGGAGAACCTTTCCTGGCATTGGATGTTCTGGAATTCGGCGCTGATTACACCGGTCATGATGCTCTGCATCTACTTCGGAATTCCGAAACCCACTCCGGCTAAAAAGTCTGGCTCGCCGCCAAGCTTCGCCGGCTTTCTGTATTGGAGCGCGGGTTTGGCAATGCTGTACGCCGCCATAGACCAAGGGCAACGCCTTGATTGGTGGCGCTCAGGCCTCTTCAATGCTTTGTTGTTCGGCGGCGCGTTCCTGGTGATTTGTGCGCTGGTAGCCCGCTTTCGAAAGGCTAATCCACTGGTGGCGGTCCCTTATCTTCGCCAGTGGAACACCAGTTTGCTCGGTATCCAGCTTTTCACGTTTCGCTTCTGCTTGGTTGCAACCATCATCTTGATTCCGCAGTCGCTGTCGATCCAGGGGTTCGTCGCTCATCAATTCGGCCCCGCCGTCCTGTGGAGTGCCCTGCCCTTGTTCTTAATTGCATTTGTTGCGGGACTCCTACTAGCAAACAGGATGGATTCCCGTCTGCTCATGGCATGCGGCTTTGTGTGCATGGCGGTCGCGTGCTACCTGAACGCCGATCTCACCAGTGCATGGTCGGCGTCAAACTATTACCGCACTGAACTCCTCATGGGCGTTGGACAGGCATTCGCTTTTATCGGCCTGGTGGGGACGATCGTTTTGCAGGCAATCTTCTCTGGAGGGTTATCGAGGCCGGAGTGGATTCTTACCTTTTCTGCTTTCTTTCATACCGTGCGTCTGTTTGGCGGGAACATGGGCGCTGTCTACATGGTGCACTTCATCGCGCAACGGGAAAAGTTGCATTCGAACCTCCTCGGATTGCACGTGCAGAGTGGGAACTGGATTACAGATAACACCATCCACCAGTTGGCCGCCGGACTCTCCGCGAAATCTTCCGGTGTTGCGGCGGCCGCGGGACGGGCCGTCGGCGTCATCAGCGGACGGGTTCGTCTTCAAGCCTATACGCTCAGCATCAACGATGGATTCTACCTGGTGGCATGGGCATGCGTGGCGGCTTTGCTAGTGACCGCTTTGCTACGCAGGTCGCCGCTGAATTATGGCGACCTCCGCGAAATTCAGGAACAACTGCACTCGCCTCTGGAGGCGAAATCATGAACGCTTATAACAATCCGCGAAATCGCGTGTTCCGCCGTTGGTCGCTATCGGTGGCCTGCGTTTCGATCCTCATAACCGCCGCCTTCGGCCAGAGCTCGGAGTCCACCGCCACGCGTCGTGTGAATCTTCAGGAAGCTGTTGAGATGGCACTCAAGCACAACCATGTGGTCCGGATTTCAACTCTGAAGGTCGAGGAAGACCAGCATGCGAAAGAAGTGGCTCGAAGCGCATATTTACCAGTACTCAGAAATGACAGCGTATTTGCGCATTTAACGGACACCCAATTCATTGAAATTCCTGTCGGGGGGCTGGGCAGCGTGGGAAACAATCAAATTCCTCCCAAACCATTGCTGCTCAACCAGGGAGGGCTAAACTTCGAATCTGTTGGAACCGGATTGGTCCAGCCGCTTACTCAGCTCTTCAAAATCAGGGCTAGCAACGATGTTGCGCGCGCGGAAGTAGAGGCGAGCCGCGGAAAGGCTCGCTCCGTTCAGGACCAGGTCGCTCTGAATGTCCGGCAGCTCTATTACAAAATCCTGGTTGTACAGTCGCAGCATCAAGCTATCGAGGCCAAGATTCGCGCAACTGAAGACGTTCAGACCGAACGCGTGCAGCAAGTCAAGTACGGCAGCACTCTCGAAGCGGACCTTATTGAAAGCCGCGCGCAATCTCTTGAAGCGAAGCAGCAGCTGTTGACTTCAGACTTGCAACTCTCAGATCTCCGCATGCAGTTCAACGATGTCGTCGGACTTCCGATCAGGGCCGACGTAACGCTTGATCCAGACGTTCCAGCGCCGTCCGGTAGTTGCGAGCGGCAGGAATGCGTAAAATTCGCTTTCGATTCCAATCCGGAAATTGCTGAGGCGCGTGCTGTCGTGGAGAAGGCGGAGGCCGGTGTCCGTGCGGCTAAGCGCGAGTACATCCCTGACGTCGAGGCCTTTGCTCGCTACAGCTACTCTAATGATGTTCCATTTCTTGCTCACAACTTCGGCACCTTCGGCGTTCACTTCAGCTACAACCTTTTCGATGGAGGAAAAAAGCGTGCAACGCTGCGCGAGCGTGACTCTCAACTAGCTCAGGCCAAGGAGAATCTCGCGCGGATCAGCGATGAGATCGAAGTCAAGGTGCAAACCGCCTACAACAAACTGGAGCGAACGCAACAGATGGTGGCCGTTTCTCAGGAATTGTTGGCTGCCCGCAAAGAGGCGCAACGCGTCTCAAGCCAGGGATTAGCACAAGGGACTTATCTCCCGTCGCAGGCCGCAGCCGCCGCGGCGCAGGAATCTGAGGCCCAAACGTTGTTGCTGCAGTCACAACTTGAATACGCGCAAGCGCAGGACGAGTTGACGGAAGCGATTGGCCGAACGTCGCGCTGATTGCAGTTGGTGTCCACACCACGCGGAGCCAATCTGTGTGGAAGCCTACGGACAGCGCGGCGCCGTCACCTTGGCTCGCAAAGTCGACTTGGAAATTCGTTGATTCCTCCAACGTGACGTTTCACGAGAGTGAACTCCCTTGGCATGCGCCAAGCGTTTGGCAGCTAAACGTCGAGCGCGCACAAAATCTTCGGGAAGGTCATTTTGAAAAGTCCCGTAAGTGATTGGCCCGAAAGGCGAGTCGTCGCACCAAGGTGATGGGCGGCCGATGGAATCACAGATGCCAATCGAACATTGAAGCTGTTGTGTGACGTTCCCGTAACCGAAGGGTGCTTGCAGAAGCCATAACCTGGGACCCAGACCAATGATGGACACGCGGTGCCGTCGAAAAACCTACCTGAGCTGGTTCTTATGTTGTTGTGCAACTGTCACACTGTGCGCCCTTCCCTCAAATGCCCAAAACACGGAACAGTTACAGCAGCAGGTCCAGGAGTTGAAACAGCAATACGAGCAGACTAAGAAAGACCTCGAGCAGCGAATCGCCGTCCTGGAGCAGCAGATCGACAATCAGCAAGCCACTGCCGCCAAGGAAAAAGAAACGACAGTTTCATCAGCAGAGCTTGCTGCCGAAGAGGCTGCGAAGAAAGTCTTGTTTGGGGGAACGAAGGTTGGCGCCAGCTACCAGGGACAACTTTCGTCGCGGCCAACATACGATTTGTTGCAGGAAGCGGAGAAGGACATCGAAGGGTTACAACAGCAAGTGGGGGCATTCGAATTCCATGGGTATTTTCGCTCTGGCTATGGACTCAACAGCGAGGGCGGACAGCAGGTCGCATTTCAGGCTCCTGGAGCTGGTGCAAAGTTCCGACTCGGCAATGAGACCGAGACCTACGGCGAATTGATTTTCGTCAACAACTGGCTGAACCCGGATCGAAACTCGGACAAAGCTTGGCTCAAAACAGAGGTGATGGTTGAAGCCAACACCACCAACTCTGCTAGCTATGCGAACTTCAACAACGGGTTAGGGAACGACCAGTTCCGTTTGCGAGAAGCTTTCGTCCGGGCAGGGAATCTTCTCGAGAGCCAGCCTGACGCGAAGTTTTGGGCTGGAGAAAGATATTACCGGCGCCAGCACATCGAGATCGATGATTTTTATCCGCTCGATATGAGTGGCTATGGAGCCGGCGTTGAAGATCTGAACGTGGGTTTCGGAAAGGTTGCTGTAGGCTTCCTGGCCGGCGCTCGGCCGGACGTCACGACGCAGAACGGCAACTACGTCAAAAGCAACATAGACACCCGACTCTACGACGTGAAGGGTCCAGGCGGATTATGGAGCGGGTGGTTTGACTTTGCCACAAGCAAAGGAGGAACTACTCCGGCCGGTTTGATAATTCCAACCAGCAACGGATTTGCTGTCGGGATACGACAACAGCGCCTCGAATGGCACGGCGGCTATCACACCTTTGGAATTCAGTATGGGACCGGAGCAGCGAGCAACTTCAGCACCTCGATCGATGACCCAACACGATTTATCGACAGTTCGAGACGTCTCCTCATCACCGAGCAGGTTCTATTTCAGCCGAACGACAAGTTCGCCGTCATGCCGATCTTTATTTACCAGCGAAGTCGAGATGGCAATCCTCAACACGGATGGGATCAGTGGGTCTCCTTTGGTGCGCGGCCGGAATATTTCTTCACCAAGCATCTCTCTGTAGCAGTAGAAGCGGGATTCGATCACACGCACAGCGGCACGGGCCTGTATGACGGATGGCTGCGCAAGTTCACCATTGCACCCCAGATCGGATCCGGACGTAAGTTCTTCAGCCGTCCTGTGGTGCGGACATTCTTAACATACGCGAACTGGTCCGATGGTCTACGGGGATTCGTGGGTGGAATACCTTTTGAGAAGCGCACCGACGGGCTCACATACGGTGTGCAAGCAGAAACGTGGTGGTAAGGAGTCAGGGAAGATGGCAACTCGAGAAATAGCGGCAGCTTCGATAGAGAAGCAAACAGCGACTGCGGCTGGCGAAAACTACGTCCGGCCCCTCGCCATCGTGACTACATTGTTTTTCATGTGGGGTTTTCTCACATGTCTGAACGACATTCTGATCCCGCACTTAAAGTCGATCTTTGACTTGAGTTATGCGCGGGTCATGCTGATTCAGTTCGCATTTTTTTCAGCATACTTTTTGTTCTCGATCCCGTGGTCGAGATTCGTCAACCGGATCGGATATCAACGGACAATGGTAATTGGACTGATCACGATGGCGTGCGGTGCGTTTCTCTTTCTTCCGGCTGCATCGGCCGCGTCATTTCCCCTGTTCCTTACCGCACTTCTGGTACTCGCCTGCGGAATCACAGGTCTCCAGGTAAGCGCCAACCCTTACGTGGATTTGCTCGGCAAGCCCGAAACGGCGTCGAGCCGGCTGGACCTGACCCAGGCCTTCAATTCCTTGGGAACGACGGTTGCGCCGAAAATCGGGGGACTGCTGATTCTGAGCGCAGCGCCGCTGGCGGTCGAACAACTCAGACAACTTGCGCCTCAAGCTCTGCAGGCGTATCGCGTGCACGAAGCAGCTTCGGTCAAGATGCCCTATACGGTGATCGGCATCACGCTGATCTTGCTGGCAGCTTTGATCGGAACCGCCAAATTGCCGCAAGTCGAAGCTGGGGAAGCACGCACGGCTGAAACAGATGGCGATTCCATTTGGAAGCGTCGCAATCTGCTGTTCGGTGCGATTGGAATCTTTGCTTACGTTGGCGCTGAGGTCTCAATTGGGAGCTTTCTGGTCAACTACTTCGCCTTGCCCGAGATCGCCGGCTTCACCGCAAAGACTGCTGCCGGCTTCGTTTCGTTCTACTGGGCAGGAGCCATGATCGGTCGATTTCTCGGGGCTCCTCTGCTGCGTCGCATCAGGCCCGGACATTTGCTCGCCCTGTGCGCGATTGTGGCCGCGTCTCTCGTTACAACTTCCATGGCGCTTGCCGGGCACACGGCCATGTGGAGCATACTGGCAGTAGGCCTATTTAACTCCATCATGTTTCCCACGATCTTCAGCCTGGGCGTAGCCGAGCTCGGTCCACTGACCGGAAGCGGTTCCGGCATTCTGAATATGGCGATTGTGGGAGGAGCGATCCTGCCCGTGCTCCAGGGAATCATTGCTGACCACGTTGGAATTCACCACGGATTCATCTTGCCGGTGATCTGTTATCTGTACATTTTGTTCTACGGGCTCAGCGGTTCGAAACCAAACAGCGAACGTTACGCGGCCGCTTAGAAGTCTTCTGGAGACCCTCATGCTCATTGCGGGCGACGTCGGTGGTACAAAAACTGATCTGGCGATATATTCACCCGAAGCGGGTCCGCATGCGCCGCTGCTTGAAACCGAGGTTCATAGCGCCGACTACCCCAGCTTGCAGGCCATGGTCGGTGAATTTCTCGGTCACGTAAAGATGTCTGTAGATGTGGCTTCGTTTGATGTGGCGGGACCGGTAATCAATGGCCATGCCAAGATCACCAACTTGCCCTGGACTATGGATGAGAGATCGCTGGCAAACGATCTCCAACTCTCGGCAGTTCATTTGCTGAACGACCTCGAAGCGGTGGCGCGGAGTGTTCCGGTCCTACGGTCAGAAGACTTGATCACCATCAATGAAGGGGACCCTATCCAAAACGGGCCGATCGCGATAATTGCCCCTGGGACCGGTTTAGGGGAGTCATTTCTCACCTGGGATGGGTCAAAATATGTGGCACATAGTTCTGAGGGTGGCCACTCCGATTTCGCGCCAACCAACGAAACGCAATTGCGTCTGCTTCACTACCTGCTGCCACGTTGGGGACACGTTGGTGTGGAACGCGTTTGCTCGGGCATCGGCGTGCCAAATATTTACGAATTCCTCCGTGACGAGGAGAGGATTCCTGAGCGAGCTGAGGTTGCGCAGATGATCGCGACAGCGAAAGATCGAACGAAAGCGATCGTGCAAGCAGGAATGGATCCGCACAATCCCAGCGAACTGTGCCGTGCCACGGTCGAGATGCTGGTTTCAATTCTCGCCGCCGAGGCCGGGAACTTGGGGCTCAAAGTCTTGGCCACAGGCGGGGTGTACATCGCTGGAGGTGTCGCCTTGCACGCTATGGAGGCGTTGAAAGAAGCGCACTTCATGCAGGCCTTTAGCAACAAGGGCCGGTTCAAGGATCTGATGGTCCGCATGCCAATTCGCGTAATTACGACACGCGCCGCGCTGGTCGGAGCCGCCACTTATGGCTTGAACACCCTCAATAGGATTAGGAGTCAGGCATGACGAAGCCCCCGTCGTCAACCAGATCGGCGTGGCGTAGCAACTCATTAGGCAAAGAGAAAAGAGAGGAGCACTAGTATGGCAGCACAACCGCAACCGCTTGCAAAGAAGCGAATGGCCAAGCCGTCGACGTGGAAGTCGCTCGCGTCGCACTACAAGACAGTTTCGGGTATGCATCTCAGGGATCTGTTTGCCGACGACCCTACGCGTGGTCAGCGAATGGCTATTGAAGCAGTAAGCCTCTATCTCGATTACTCCAAGAATCGCATTACCGACGAAACTCTCAAGCTGCTTCTGCAACTGGCGGAGGAGTCCGGTCTTCGGGCACGGATTGATGCGATGTTCAGTGGAGAGAAGATCAACATCACAGAAAAACGTGCGGTTCTGCACACGGCCTTGCGGGCTCCCAAGGGCTCCTCGATCCTGGTAGATGGAAAGAATGTAGTGCCGGAAGTCCATGAAGTGTTGGACCGGATGTCAGACTTTTCCAATCGTGTCCGCAGCGGCGAATGGAAAGGCCATACCGGCAAACGCATTCGCAACGTGATCAATATAGGAATTGGTGGTTCGGATCTCGGCCCGGTCATGGCTTACGAGGCCCTTCGCTCCTACAGCGAACGCTCCATGGACTTCCGCTTCGTCTCCAATGTGGACGGAACCGATTTTGCGGAGGCCGTGCACCGTCTCGATCCAGCGGAAACTCTCTTCATCGTCTCTTCAAAAACATTCACAACACTTGAAACCATGACCAACGCGCAGACCGCGCGTGCCTGGTCGCTCGCCGGACTTGGCGGAGATGAGAAGGCAGTCGCCAAGCATTTTGTCGCGGTTTCCACGAACGCTGCCGAAGTTTCGAAATTCGGCATTGATACCGCCAACATGTTCGGCTTCTGGGATTGGGTTGGAGGCCGCTACTCGATGGACTCAGCGATCGGGCTTTCGACGATGATTGCTGTCGGCCCAGATAATTTCCACTCGATGCTGAGTGGCTTTCATGAGATGGATGAGCATTTCCGCACGGTTCCTTTTGAGAGAAACATCCCAGTGCTTATGGGACTTCTTTCCCTCTGGTACAACGACTATTTTGGCGCCCAGACTGTTGCAGTCCTGCCTTACGAGCAATATCTGAAACGCTTTCCCGCTTATCTCCAGCAGTTGACGATGGAGAGCAACGGAAAACATGTCACGCTCGATGGCAAGGAAGTCGCGCGCGACACCGGCCCCGTCTACTGGGGTGAGCCAGGCACGAATGGGCAGCACTCGTTCTACCAGCTGATCCATCAAGGCACTCGGCTCATTCCATGCGATTTCATCGCCTTCGTTAAGCCTCTGAACAAAGTTGGCCGGCACCACGACATGCTCCTGGCCAACGTCCTGGCCCAGACCGAAGCGCTTGCTTTTGGCAAAACGCCTGACCAAGTCAAGGCTGAAGGCACGCCGGACTGGCTCGTGCCGCACCGTGTCTTCGAAGGCAACCGGCCGTCAAATACGATCCTCGCAGACAAACTTACGCCCGAAGTGCTCGGCAAGCTCGTGGCTCTGTACGAGCACGCCGTCTTCACCCAGGGGGTGATATGGAACATCGATTCGTTCGATCAGTGGGGCGTGGAGTTGGGCAAGGTCCTGGCGCAACGCATCATTCCGGAACTAGAGAACCCCGCAGAACCAGTACTCAACCACGACAGTTCCACCAACACTCTAATCCGGCGTTACCGCAAAAATAAGGAGTAGCAATGGCCACAACTGACACTCTCACGAACACGAGCGTTGATACGCTACGCGATGTTTTGAAGCGGATGCAAAGTGAGGGCGCGGCCCTCGGCCACTTCAATGTCGCTGACCAGGTCTTGCTGAAGGCGGTGTTCGCAGCCGCAGCTGAAACCAAACTTCCGGTACTCGTAGGTGCCTCCGAGGGAGAGCGCGAGTTCTTTGGCGTGCGTCAGCTCGCAGCTCTGGTGAAGAGCCTGCGCGACGAAACGGGGCTGCCAGTCTTTCTCAATGGAGACCATACACATTCCCTGGCGAAAGCATTGGAGGCCGCGAACGCGGGATTTGACGCTGTGGGAATTGATTTTTCTGCTTTGCCCTTCGATCAGAATGTGGCGCGAACCAAGGAAGCGGTTCAAGCGGTCAAGGCGGTTAACCCTGCAATCCTTGCGGAAGGGGAAATAGGCGATATAGGGACTGGCTCCGAAATTAAAGAAACCGCTCAGGGCAACTTCAGCAAGCTCACGACACCAGAGGAAGCGCGACAGTTCGTCGAGGCAACAGGAATTGACATCCTCGCTCCGGCCGTTGGCAACATGCACGGCATGCTCAAAAGCATGGTGCAGGGCAAAGCAAAGAAGCACCTGGATATCGAGAGAATTGCCCAAATCAAGCAAGCGGCCGGGGTCTTTCTCACTCTACACGGTGGGTCAGGTACCGAGGATGAACATTTTCGCAAGGCAATCGCCGCCGGAATCAACATCATCCACATCAACACCGAACTTCGCGTCGCATGGAGAGAATCACTGGCAGAAAGCCTCGCTCGTGACTCCAACGAGGTTGTGCCCTACAAGATTTTGCGGCCGGTCGTAGATTCTGTGAAACACGTTGTGAGCTCGCGCTTGAGACTGTTTCATGGTCAACCGGTAAGTTCTGACGCGGTTGGAAGCGTCGCGTGAGCAAACATGCAAAATGATGTCATCAAACTCGCGCCCTCGATCCTGGCAGCCGACTTTGCACATCTAGGAGAGCAGGTGGCGGAGGCCGAGCGTGCCGGAGCCGATCGCATTCACGTCGACGTGATGGACGGGCACTTTGTTCCCAACCTTTCGATGGGAGCGCCGATCGTTCAGTCACTTCGTCCCGTAACCCGGCTGCCACTCGAAACGCACTTGATGATTACGGATCCGGATCTTTTCCTGGACGAATTTGCCCAGGCCGGCTCCGATTCATTTCTTGTGCACTGGGAGGGCAATAACAATCTGCATCGCACCGTGCAGCGCATCAAAGCCCTCGGCAAACGGGCGGGAGTCGTCATCAACCCAGCCACTCCAGCTCTTGTAGTCGAGCAGATCTTGCCGGAACTCGACCAAGTCTTGGTGATGACTGTCAACCCGGGCTTCGGGCATCAGCACTTTCTCGAGTCAACGCTGCCGAAAATCCGGCGGGTTTCGCGGATGATCGATCACCTCAATCCAGGCTGTGAGTTGAACGTCGACGGAGGTATCGATGAGACCAGTGCTCCCCTGGCAGCCGCGGCTGGCGCTAATGTATTCGTGGCTGGGACGTCGGTCTTCGGTACACGGAAGACGGTGACTGCCTCGATGAACGAGCTGCGCGAGGCAATCATGGGCGTCGTACACAGCGTTTAGCAGCTGCCACTTGGGAGTAAGAAATCAACAAGCAGTGCAAGGCTCAGAGCGTAGAGCAACAGCTACAAACTGGCGACACTTTACAGATAAGGAGATCTTATGCAACTCGGAATGGTAGGACTCGGAAGAATGGGCGCCAACATGGTGCGCCGGTTAATCAAGAAAGGACACAATTGCGCGGTGTACGACAGATCGCCACAAGCGGTAAACGAGTTGGTAAAAGACAACGCCACTGGCGCGTCGTCGCTGCAAGATCTTGTGAAGAAACTCGCCAAGCCGCGCGCGGTGTGGCTCATGGTTCCAGCCGGAGTCGTTGATCAGACCATCGCCGATCTGTTGCCCCATCTCGATGCGGGCGACATCCTGATCGATGGCGGCAATTCCTATTACATCGACGACATCAAACGCGCCGAGGAACTCGCAAGCAAGAAAATCCACTACGTGGATGTTGGTACGAGCGGCGGTGTCTGGGGACTGGAGCGCGGCTACTGCATGATGATCGGCGGAGAAAAGGACATCGTCCAGCACTTGGATCCCATCTTTTCGGCACTCGCGCCCGGTGTCGGCGATATCGCGCGCACTCCCGGCCGTGAAAAACTTGACGGCACGGCTGAACAAGGCTACCTGCACTGCGGTCCCAACGGTGGTGGCCACTTCGTGAAGATGGTCCACAACGGAATTGAGTATGGAATTATGGCCGCCTACGCGGAAGGCCTCTCGGTGCTTCGTTCCGCAGATGTGGGAAAGCGGCAAGACAACATCGACGCTGAGACCACACCTCTGCGTGACCCGAAGCACTACCAATACGACTTCAACTTGCGAGACGTGGCAGAAGTATGGCGGCGAGGCAGCGTAATCGCATCCTGGCTCCTGGACCTAACGGCAATCTCTCTGGTTCAGGACCCCGCTCTCGCAAAGTTCGCTGGCCGCGTCTCCGATTCCGGAGAAGGCCGGTGGACGATCAAGGCCGCGATTGACGAGGCCGTGCCGGTGCCGGTTCTCACCGCTTCTCTATACGAACGATTCAGTTCGCGCGGCGAAGCCGACTTTGCCAACAAGATCTTGTCCGCCATGCGCTATCAATTCGGCGGGCACCTCGAGAAACCAGCCGAAAAGTCCGAGGCTGCCTAAGGAGAGATGTTCATGACTGCCGTACACTCAGATGCCCTGGTTTTCTTCGGAGCCACGGGCGACCTGGCATACAAGAAGATTTTTCCCGCGCTGCAAGCCATGGCGAAGCGCGGACACCTCAACGTCCCCGTCGTCGGCGTGGCCAAAGCCGGATGGAATCTGGACCAACTTCGTGCCCGCGCGAAAGACAGTCTGGAAAAGCATGGAGGAGTTGATCGGGTCGCGTTCGAAAAACTGCTCGAACTCTTGCGCTACGTCGATGGCGACTATCAGGACGCCGCAACTTTCGCTGCTTTGCGCAAGGAACTCGGGGAGGCACAGCGTCCCGCGCACTACCTGGCGATTCCGCCGGCTTTGTTCGAAACCGTCGTCGGACACCTTGCGAAGTCCAATTGCGGCCGTGGCGCACGGGTCATCGTCGAGAAACCCTTTGGTCACGATCAGGAATCAGCACGGGAGTTGAACAGGTTTCTTCTCAGCGTATTTGAGGAAGACGACATTTTTCGCATCGATCACTACCTCGGCAAACGCGCTGTGAACAACCTGACAGCTTTCCGCTTTTCCAATAGTTTCATGGAGTCTTTCTGGAATCGCAATCTGATCAAGTCTGTTCAGATCACCATGGCGGAAGACTTCGGCGTGCAGGGCCGCGGAGCTTTCTACGATCAGACTGGCACGATTCGCGATGTAGTGCAGAACCACTTGTTTCAGGTGTTGTCGAACCTCGCGATGGAGCCGCCAGTCGATTTCGACAGCGATTCCGTTCGCGACGAAAAAGTGAAAGTCCTCAAGGCCATTGCACCGATCGATGAACGAAATCTGGTGCGCGGCCAGTTCCAGGGTTATCGCGAGGAAAGCGGCGTGGCCAAGGATTCACAAACCGAAACATTCGCCGCGCTCAAGCTGGAAGTCAATTCGTGGCGATGGAAGGGTGTGCCGTTCTACATTCGTGCTGGCAAGAATCTGCCTGTCACCTGTACGGAAATTGTTGCTACGTTGCACAAGCCCCCGACGCGGATCCCCGAGTGTGCGCTGAAAGAAAACCATCTCCGGCTGCGCCTTAGTCCCGAAGTGACGATTGCCATGGGCGTCATGACGCTGCGTCCGGACGCCGAAGGCCTCGCTCTTCAAAATGGAGAAATGGTTGCCAGCCACTTCCCAACCGCCGATGAGATGGATGCATACGAGCGTGTTCTCGGAGCCGCTATGGCGGGCGATAGCACGCTCTTTGCCCGCGAAGACTACGTCGAGGAAGCATGGCGCATTGTGGAGCCGGTGTTGAAAAAGGCTACTCCGGTTTATCCATATGCGCCTCGCACCTGGGGTCCCGAGGAGATCGACCGTGTGACACCCGCCGGAGGCTGGTACGACAGGACCGGGGAAACGGCGTTCGCAACAGGTGAGGCTGCCTAAAGGCCTCGGAACTATCAACAGCATCGGAACGTTCGTGACCGGCGCAATGTCGGTTACAGCGCTCCAATCGCAACAAGTGGGGCCTCGCCCCCGAAGGACAGCTTCTGATGAAAATCGAAGTGTATTCCGACGCCGATTCGGTCGCCCGCGAAGCGGCCAGGTTGATCGCCAGTGAAGCCCGGGCTGCCGTCGCAGCTCGCGGATCATTTGTTATGGCCGTCAGCGGCGGCAAGACACCCTGGATCATGCTACGTGACCTCGCGCAGGAAGAAATGCCGTGGAACGCCGTGCATGTCGTCCAAGTCGATGAACGTGTCGCCCCTGCAGGAGACCCAGACAGAAATCTCACTCACTTGCGCGAAAGTCTGCTTTCACACGCGCCGTTGCCGCCACAGCAAATCCACGCCATGCCGGTGGAATCTGCCGACCTAGCCGCCGGAGCCGCGCAATACGCCAAGGTCCTGCAATCTATTGCCGGTTCGCCCCCTGTGCTCGATCTGGTCCACTTAGGCATGGGCCCTGACGGCCATACCGCTTCGCTGGTCCCAGGCGATCCGGTCCTCAATATTAATGACGCGGACGTCGCAATCACCGCCATTTACCAGGGGCGCCGCCGCATGACGCTGACCTATCCGATCATCAATCGCGCCCGTCGCGTGCTGTGGCTTGTGACCGGCAAAGAAAAAGCGGGAATGCTGGCTCGCTTACAAAGTGGAGACGTATCCATTCCAGCTGGCCGCATTCGCGGGGATGATGCCGTGGTATTGGCAGACCAGGACGCCGCAGATCCCAAAAATAGAGGCTCGAAAACCGAAGCAGCTTGAACCGCCACCAACATTGAGGAGTTTGTTATGAGCACGATCGCATCGCCCGTTGAGACTTTGACTGCTACACAACTTGATCAGTTATGCGTCAACACCATTCGCACCCTCTCGATTGATGCGGTGCAGGAGGCCAAATCAGGACACCCCGGCACGCCTATGGCGCTCGCGCCGCTCGTCTACACGATCTGGAATCGCGTGCTGCGCTTCGATCCGAAAAATCCCATTTGGCCCAATCGGGATCGTTTCATTTTGTCGAACGGCCACGCTTCCATGCTGCTGTGGTCGGCGCTTCATCTCACCGGCGTTCAAGCGGTCAACGCGGAATATGAAACCGTCGGCAAGCCTTCCGTTTCTCTCGACGATATCCGCCATTTTCGTCAGCTCGACAGCAAAGCGCCCGGACACCCCGAGTATCACTGGGTTTCAGGTGTAGAGACCACAACCGGCCCCCTCGGCCAAGGAGTTGCCACCAGTGTTGGCATGGCGATCGCGGAGAAATGGCTGGCCAACCGATTCAACCGTCCAGGTTTCGACATCTTCGACTACAACATCTACGCTGTTTGCGGCGATGGCTGTCTGATGGAAGGTGTTGCTTCAGAAGCCGCGTCTCTGGCCGGACACCTTGGCCTCGACAACCTTTGCTGGATCTACGACAACAATCACATCACGATTGAAGGCAACACCCGTATCGCCTTTACGGAAGATGTCCAGACGCGTTTCATCGCCTATGGTTGGAATGTCCTCCGCATCGGTGATGCGAACGATCTGGACCGCATTGAACAAACGTTGCAAGTGTTCCGCAAGTCGAAGGGCCGTCCTACGTTCATCGTGCTCGACAGCCATATTGGCTACGGTTCGCCGCACAAGCAGGACACCGCCGCCGCGCATGGCGAACCGCTGGGCGAAGAAGAAGTTCGGCTCTGCAAGCGCGCGTATGGCTGGCCTGAAGAAGCAAAGTTCCATGTCCCTGACGGCGTCTACGAACATTTCAACGACGGAATTGGGAAGTGTGGCGCGGACGCCCGGCAAAAGTGGGTACAACTTTTCGAATCGTATCGAACACAATTTCCGGATCTCGCTGCCGAGGTTGAATTGATGCAGCGGCGCGAGCTTCCCACGGGATGGGACCGTAACCTCCCAGTGTTTCCTGCCGACCCAAAGGGCGTTGCCGGCCGAGACGCTTCAAGCAAAACGCTGAACGTACTGGCGCAGAATATCCCTTGGTTCCTCGGCGGTTCCGCCGATCTCGGCCCATCTAACAAAACGCTCCTCACCTATCCGGGCGCAGGAGATTTTCAGGCTGACACTCCCGGAGGAAAGAACCTGCACTTCGGCATTCGTGAGCATGCGATGGCGGCGACTGTGAATGGCTTGTCTCTTTCCAAGTTGCGACCGTACGGTGCTTCGTTCTTCATCTTCAGCGACTATGCTCGGCCTGCAATCCGTCTGGCAACGCTGATGGAGTTGCCTTCGCTCTTTATCTTTACGCACGATGCCATGGGGGACGGCGAGGACGGACCCACTCATCAACCTGTTGAGCACCTTGCATCTCTTCGTGCCATTCCAGGGCTCATCATGCTGCGTCCGGGCGATGCCAATGAGGTCGTGGAAGCTTATCGATACATTTTGCAATTGCGCCACCAGCCCGCCGTGTTGGCGTTGTCGCGTCAGCCTCTCCCCACCCTCGACCGCAACAAGTATGCGTCGGCTTCCGGAGTCGCGCAGGGTGCATATATCCTGGCGGATGCTCCTGGTGGGAACCCTGAAGTGATCATCATCGCTTCCGGAAGCGAGGTCAGCCTGGCAGTCGATGCTCACGAGAAGCTCCTCTCCGAAGGCATCCGTTCACGCGTCGTCTCTATGCCGTCATGGGAGATTTTCGAGCAACAGCCCAAAACTTATAAGGAGAAAGTCCTGCCGCCTCAGGTGCGAGCACGAGTCGCCGTAGAACAAGCTTCCACCTTCGGCTGGGAAAGATACGTCGGAGACGCCGACAACGTGATCGGCATGCATACCTTCGGTGCTTCCGCTCCGCTTAAGGAATTGCAGAGAAAGTTCGGGTTCGAGCCAGACCATGTGGTCCAGGCGGCCAAGCGGCAGCTGGGGAGGAACTGACTATCGGTTTGCCCGCGAAGCTTCTACGTTAGTCTTGCCAACATAGCTGAGGCTTGTTGATGGCTCGAGCTTTTCCGGGCGGAGTTTCGCGTATTCCTGCCGGGCTGTTTTCACAATCGGTATCTCGGTGTCGGCACCCGACAAGGCTGCGAGAAAATCCTCATAGGCTTTGCGGGCTCCATTCGTGTCACCGCTGAGCACCAAAGCGCGTGCCAGACCTAGATGCGCGAGAGCATGTCGTTGGCCAGTTGGATCGATGCCGGGATGATCCAGAATCTTCTGAAATTGCCCGGCCGCTTCCGTGCCGCGTCTAGCCTGAAGAAACGCGAGCCCGCGAATGTACACAGGCGAGAGGCCTGAAAATTCGCTTAGATCATAAGGCTCGGCTTCCTGCAGCAACTCAAGTGCTTTCGCTGGATTCTGACGTTTCAATTGGATAGCAGCCAGTGTGGTCGGGATCGATGCGTGGTTGAGTGCAGGATGTTTCGGAAAACGACCGTGTAAATCGTTGAGAACAGCCTGCGCCCGAACGAGATCGCCTGCGAGAGCGAGCGCTTCGGCCGTTGTTTCTTCGGCGTCCATGCCATGACCGAGATTTATTGCGGCATGCGCACGGGATCGAGCCTGTGCATAGTTGCCGAAGTCCGCTTCCGCAAGCGCTTCTCCAGCCATTGAAAACGCTGCATCTTCCTTAAGGTCGCCATTCCGTGAAGAGGTCCAGGAGCGTTCAAACAAGATTCGGGCCGCCGACAATTTCCCGGAAGCGGCCAAAGCGAACGCTTCTGTTGTGAGCATGTCGTTTTCGCGTTTCGACCCGCGCGCCCACTCAACTTCCTTTTGCATTGCCTGCTCATCATGTTTCAGGTAGGCGAGTTCAAAAAGCACGCGATGCGTGTAGACGCTATCCTTACCGGCGTCCGCCGCGTGCCGGCACACGATTTTCGCCTCGTCGAAACGGTTCAGGGCTACGTTGGTAGTGGCGAGATTGGCATACGTGACGTAACGGTTTGGGTCGAGGTCAAGGGCTTTGCGGCTGGCGTTCGCAGCCATTTCGTATTGTCCGATGACCTGGTAGAACGCGCTCAAGATGTTTAAAGGCTGTGGATCTCGGGGGTACATTCCACTCCAAATCTCGTACGTCTTGATCGCGTTGTCGAGGTCGCCCAGCGCTTCGTAGTAGCGGCCTGTTACGTAAAGTTTTTCCCGTTCGCTGAGATTCGATCGCAGCTCATAGCTCTTCTTGAAAGATTCATTGGCGCGCTCGTTTTCGCCCAGGTTTCGGTAAACGGCTCCCAATTGCGCATAGGCCAACGCGAAACTAGGATCCAGTGCGAGAGCGTGTTCAAAGAACGGAATCGAATCCTGTTCCGCCCCTCGAGTGCGCCGTTCCATTCCCAGCGAGTACGCTTTCAGCGCATCCAGCGAGGGTGTGGTTGCGCGCTCCAAGGGAACGTCGAACTTTTGCTGCGAGGCTAACGATTCACCCAACTTGCTGCGCATCCTGGAACTGATTTTTCCGAGCGCGGGTAGAACTTCTTCCCTCCGATTGGCTTGTATCTGCTCGCTGATGAACACGCTACCGTCAGCGCAGTTCAAAGCTTCTGCCGCGACTACATAACTGTCTCCCAGGTGCTTAATAGACCCCGAAATCATCGCCTTGCTTCCGAGTCTTTGACACAACTCCAGAGCTACTGACAGCTGCACGCGATCATCCGGGGAGCGGCCCATGTAACCCAGCGTCTCGCGAACGCGAGCGGTAGAGTCCAACTCCAAAAATGGTGATTGCCCCACCTGGGCCGCTAAGCCTTCCTTCAATGCGCCATCAAAGACGGGTTCTCCAGTGGAATTGTCAAAGTCGGCGAGCAGGATCGAGCCTTTCTCCGCGAGAGGGCGACCGAGACTAAATCGACTGCGTCCAAAACCAACCGTAAGAACCAGCAGCGCCAGAGCAGCTGCGATCGTTAATAGCCGGGTTTTGCTATTACCGTGCGACATCCACGCCGAAACCTGCGCGAGGATTCCACCCTTCGTCGATTCTGTGACGATGATCTCCGATCGCGAATGGCTCGCAATGACCACCATTTCTTCCGCGGTGTTGTGCTCCTGACTCCCGTCTTCAGGTACCTCGCGGACCTGCGCAACAAACCGGTAACCGGTTCCCGGGACGGTAGCGATATAGCGACGATCCTGGGGAGCCTCCCCAAGCGCCTTCCGCAACATGGAAATGTGTTGTGTGAGATTCGCTTCCTCGACAAAGGTGTCGGGCCACACTGCTTTAAGGAGGGCGTCTTTCGAAACTGTTTCATGACGCCGCTGGATCAGAAACAACAGGATTGCAAGTGTCTTCGTGGTGACAGAAACCGGCACGCCTTCTTGAAGGAGAACGCCCCGGCTCGGGTCTAATCGAAACTTATCGAATTCGTATAAGCAATTCACTGCCAGCGGCATAGTGGCTTTGCAGTCGAATTTTAGAAAGTTTTATACCGGCATTTAGGACATTTGAACCGCTTGCGCTGCAAGATGCACCTGTAAAGGAGCCCGGCAGTCATTTGCAGCTGCCAGCTTCCGAGCCACGTGATACCGAACCGAGGGTGTACTCCCCCATGACCAAAAACTCTAGGCTCTTGATCGAGACGAACCGAATCACGATTGTCCACAAACAATATGTCTCGAACTTTCGGTGCGGGAACTGCGGCCGACAAACGTTCTCGGCAAACGGTTCTATAAGCGACGTCATTGCCATTGACGGAATACAGCAAAACGTCGAACTCGAAGCCCTGCAACACGCACAAGGCATTCGAACCTGGCATCAGGCGCTTTTAAACCGGCTCTTGAAGTCTATGGGGAAATAGCCGCCAAGCTGAACAAACTAAAGAGATGCCCGCAATTCAGCATCGATTCAAGAAAGTTCCTGCTGCTTGCGAGGGCCGTAGTTGGTAATAGCGAAACGAATATGCTTTGCATCCGGCGCAACGGAAAAGCGTCAATTACGAAACGAGGGATGAGAATAGCAATGCGCCTACAACATCTGCCTATCGGAATTCTGCTAATTCCTTTCGTCGGTTTGTCCGCCAGTTCCCAAGAGGTTCGGCCCGCGGTTGGCCACTCTCCTTCGCCAGCACGCATTCTCGAAAAGCAGGAGGGCGAACGAAGAGTTCACCGCTCCGCAGGAACCACGACCTGCAATGCTCCGTTCATCCTCAAGGTGGACCCGAAGAATGGCGGTTCCAAACATCTGGTGATGTTCACCGAGGATTTGCCACCAGGCGCGGCCATTCCCAGACACAAGCATCCGGGTTCCGAGGAGATTCTCATTCTGCAGACGGGCAGGACACGCGTGTACCTGGGTGACACAGTTAGAGAAGTGGGCTCGGGCGCCACGGTCTTCATTCCGCAGGACACTTGGATCTCTGCCGAGGTCATTGGAAACGAGCCCGTAAGCTTGGTCGCAATCTTTTCGGAGCCCGGATTTGAGGAATACATGCGCGCCATCTCGGTCCGCGAGGGAGAACCCAGCGCCCCGATGTCGAAACTGGAGTTGGATGCGGTCCGTGCACAGCACCCTCACGCTGTCGCCTACAAATAGAGGATTGCTGGACTCAGAAGAAGCGTGCGGGACAGTGCAGTTCTACAAAGTTCGAAGGAACGTACATGAAAAGGAGACAGTAAAACAGAAATGAGAAGTGATTCAAAATGCATTCAAACCGTTGTCATTGGGGGTGGCCAGGCGGGTCTGGCTGTTGGCTATCATTTGGCGAAACGCGGGCTTCCTTTTCTAATCCTCGATGCTCATCAGCGTGTAGGCGACGCGTGGCGCCAGCGCTGGGACTCGCTCCGTCTTTTCACTCCAGCACGATATGACGCTCTACCGGGTATGTGTTTCCCCGCGCCAGGAGACTCATTCCCAACAAAAGATGAAATGGCGGACTATCTCGAAGCGTATGCTAAGCATTTCCAGATGCCAATGATGAGCGGTGTCCGAGTTGAGCGGCTCTCTCGCCGAGGCGATCGCTTTCTCGTGACAGCAAAACAGTGGCAGGTCGAATCTGAAAACGTGATTGTGGCCATGGCGAACTATCAGAAGCCTCGCTTTCCCATGTTTGCAAGAGATCTCGACCCAGCTATTCGGCAATTGCATTCCCACGCGTACCGGAATCCTTCGCAGCTGCAAAGCGGCCCGGTGCTCGTCGTCGGGGTTGGTAATTCCGGAGCCGACATTGGCATCGACGTGTCCCGCACCCACGCAACCTGGCTATCTGGAAAAGAGAATGGCCACATTCCCTACCGCATCGAGAGCTTCTTTGGGCGCCACATCGGATTCCGATTCATCCGCTTCATCGGACACCGTGTTCTTGCGCTGAACACCCCAATCGGACGCAGGCAGCGCCCGAATTTTCTCCACCGCACTCCACCCCTGATTCGCGTCAAGCCCCAGGATCTCACCGCGGCTGGCATTCAACGTGTTGGTAGAGTTGTAGGTGTAAGACGCGGAATGCCTTTGCTCTCGGATGGTCGCACGCTCAACGTAGCGAATGTAATCTGGTGCACGGGATTCGAACCTGGCTTCTCTTGGATCGATCTCCCTGTATTTGACGAGATCGGCGATCCGCTGCACGAGCGAGGTGTCGTCCCCAGTGCCCCGGGCCTGTATTTCCTCGGCTTGCAGTTCTTATACTCGATGACTTCGGCGACTGTGCACGGTGTGGGTAGAGACGCAGAACATATTGTGAAGGTGATTGTGTCAAACCCGCGGCCAGCAAGCAACCTGGATCTTGAACTCGTAACCGCGGCAAACACCGCCTGATTCGCAGAGTTTGAAATCCCTCGGGCCGGAAAGGGGAGCCCTGCCTTGGAAGACCATGGGGTACCGCAGCGTGGAATTGAAGAAAGTGAAACTGACAGCCACACTCATTGTGCTGGTGCATTTGGTCGTCGTATTGGCGCATGGCAAGGCGCACGGACAGCTCGAAATTGTCCCTGACGCTTGGCAGCGTGCATTTATTGCTGGAGTCATCGTTTTGTGTCCGCTGATCGCAATGGCGCTTCTGTGGACCAGGCTCTGGAAAACTGGATTTACTTTGCTTGCGCTATCTATGGCCGGCTCCCTGGTTTTTGGGCTGATTTATCATTTCTTACTCGCCGGCCCTGACAATGCTTTGGGATTGCACCACGGACACTGGCAGTCTGTCTTTGGCACCACGGCACTCCTTCTTGCGCTGATCGAGAGTGCAGGTGTGGTCTGGCCTTTCTGGGCGCTGGGTCTGGAAACTGCACAGGCATGACTCGCAGAAACGCGGCTTCAGCGGGACCGATTGCTGTATCGCCGAAGGGATGAGTGATGCTCATAGAAATCGGACAACTGGAAGCACTCTTCCGGTATCCGGTGAAGTCCATGGCCGGCGAAGCGCTCGAGAGCGTCAATCTCGGTTGGCATGGTTTCGATGGAGACCGGCGCATGGCGTTCCGGCGCATTGATGATCGCAGTGGGATGCCTTGGCTGACCGCAAGCAAGCTCCCCGATCTCATACGGTTCACTCCCCATCGCGGAGACGGCACTACAGACGGAGATGTTCCTACGCATATTCGCACGCCGGATGGCCAGCTGATGCCCGCGTTTGGCGAGGACTTGGCAAAGGAGGTCAATCGCCGATATGGCGCTCCAGTGCAGATGATGCATTTGCGGCACGGCATCTTCGACGAAGCGACGATCTCAGTCATTGCTTCTGAAACGGTGCGCGAGATCGGCAAACTCTCAGCGCGCAATGTTGACGTCCGGCAGTTTCGCCCGAACGTGGTGATTCGCTTGCTGAAACCTATTCCTTTCCAGGAAGACGGGTGGCTGGGCAGCGTGCTCGTATTCGGCGAGGGAGACGAGGCGCCCGCCGTCGCCGTCACCATGCGAGACGAACGCTGCTCAATGGTGAACCTCGATCCCGACTCCGCGAAGCCATCACCAGAGGTCATGAAAGCGATCGTTCGCGTGAACCAGAACAACGCCGGAGTTTATGGTGCAGTCACTCGCGCGGGTCGACTCGCGATTGGGCAGACGATATTCCTTCGCGCAGCGACTAGCCGAGTGTAGCGCTTCCAGCCTGGAGACTGAACGAGAATGCGTCTCGTACCGATTCAAAACGATATGTCCCAAGTAGCCGCGGCTTCTTCCAAGGTGACCAACGCATGGCCGTGATCCATCAAAGCCTGCGAGTACGCCAGATACACATCCGCCGATTTCCGCTGAGCGTCGATCACCTCGAGTAGTGTCGCGCTACCGCGTTGGTAGGCGTACAGGCGAGCTTCTAACACGCGATCCGCGTCACGCAAGAGCCCGCTTCGAAAGACGTTTAGGCGTCGTGCGCTCGATTCATATTTCTCGTAAGCGTCCCTTACTTCTACTTCCACCTTCAATTGTGCCGAATGCAATTGCAGCTCAGCTTGTTGCCGTGTGGCGAGCGCAGATGCCAGTTCGCCACGGTGCAGATTTCGGAAGATCGGCAGGTTAAATGAGACGCCGCCGGCGATTGTGTTGTCCGGCTGCTGCTCGAAGTCGCCGCTCCCCGAACCGGTGTGCGAGAAGGCGGCATTCGCTGCTATGTCGGGTACAAGATTCGCTTTGGCGAGCTTGACACGTTCGTCGGCTGCGTTGATCGCCCGCATTCGAGAAAGTACGTCTGAGCGGGTTTGCAGCGCATGGGCAATCAGTTGATCGAGACTGAACGTCCTGGTTCCGATTTCAAGGCTTCCACTGGGCACCGGCATCTGAGTTCCCAGCTTGTCAGGATTCCCAAGCTGTTGCGCAGCCGCCAGGTCGGCGCCGTAAACGTCCGATTCTGCACCAATCACATCAGCCTTGAACTGGTCGCGTTCGACTCGCGATTGAGCTAATTCAATTTCCCCGATGTCGCCAACCCGCAGTCGCTCCTCGTTGACGCTTACAATCCGATCCAACTGAGCCAAACTCTTGTTCTTGGACTGGAGTATTTGGCGGGCTCCAAGAGCATCCACGAACGTGTTTGCGGCCGTCGCCCGCAGTTGCCGAACCGCATCGTCATAGTCGGCCGTGGTACTGGAAACATCTGCTGTTGCCGCACGCATTCGGGCGCCGCGCTTGCCTCCCAGTTCAACCGGAACTGTCAAACCAAAACTCCACGTCGTTGGGAATCCTCGATTAGACAAGTCCGCGCCGGGCACTCCGATATCGAAGGACCAGTCCGGTCGCACGGAAGCGGTTGTCACTGCAGCTTGGGAAATCGCGATATTGCTACGCTGCGCGGCGAGATCCAGGTTCGACCGTAGTACCTCGTTCACATAGTCGGTGAAAGTGATAGGTGGCCGCTGGTCGGGCTGCGATGGCTCCTGTGCGATTACCGATTCACTCACGAGCAGCAAGTGCAAGCCGACCGCGAAAACGGCCGCTTTCCACTTCATAAAGAATCCTCCCCTTCTGTAGTGGGGATTACTTGCAATGCTCGGCGTTCCACGAGTAGATAAATCGCCGGCAGTACCAGCAGCGTCAGGAGAGTGGCAGTCGCAAGACCACCAACAATGACCGTGGCTAGCGGTCGTTGAACATCGCTTCCCACGCCGCGCGCCAGCGCTGCAGGCAAGAGTCCAAGAGCTGCGACTGTGGCAGTCATCAACACTGGTCGAAATCGTTGCCTCGCTCCAACCACGACAGCATCGTCGAGTTCCAGCCCGGCATCCCGCTGATGGTTCAGGTTGGCCACCATGATGACGCCGTTTTGCACCGCGACGCCAAACAGTGCGATGAACCCCACAGCGCTCGACACATTGATTGTCATCCCGCGTGCGTATAGCCCGATCAGTCCGCCCAGCAGTGCCACGGGCACGATCGTAAGGATCATGGCAGAGTGCCGGATCGTTCCGAACGCTGAATAGAGAAGAACGAAAATCAGCGCCAGTGCTCCCGGAATAATGAGTGCGAGACGACGTTGTGCGCGCTGCTGATTTTCAAACTGGCCGCCCCACTCGAGTTGGTACTTCGTAGGGTCAAACTTCACATTCTGTGCAATCTTTTCCTGGGCTTCTTTCAGGAAGCTTGAGAGATCGCGCCCGCGCAGGTTCAGTCGAACAGTGATGTGGCGCCGGCCCATCTCGCGCGTAATCGTGCTCTCTCCGGTGCCTGTCGTCACCTGCGCGACCTGCGATAGAGGAATGCGCGCGCCTGAAGGCAGGGTCACAGTAAGGCTGCTGATAGCGTCGGGGCTCCCGCGCACGGATTCAGGAAAACGCACGGCAATGTCGTACTTCCGCTCACCCAGAAAGAGCGTAGAGACTGCCTTTCCCCCTATGCCAGACTCAATGAGTTCTGCGACATCTGCGATATTGATTCCGAATCGTGCTGCTGCTTCGCGGTCGACCTTCACCTGGATCTGGGGCAGCGGCGGCTCCTGGTTGATCGTCACATCCGCAGCTCCAGGTATCCTTCCCAATACGTCGACGATGCTTGCGCAAATTCGACGCATCTCGCCAAAATCAGCTCCGTAAACTTTAATTACGAGATCGCTGTGCGCTCCAGAAATCTTGTCGTTCACTCCATCAATCATCGGCTGCGAGAAGCCAACGCTCACCCCTGGTATTCGCGTATACCGGTCTGCCAGTTTCTTAATCAGGTCCTGCTTGGTCTCTCCGTGAGGCCACGTCGAGTAGGGTTTCAGGCCCACGAAGGACTCGATGTGTGAAGGCGTCCAGGGGTCGGTGCCCTCGTCGTTCCTGCCTAACTGCGTAACGATCGTTGATATTTCAGGAAATTCGAGAGTAGCGGCGCGAAGTTCGTTGGCCATCGAGATTGCTTTCGGCAACGAGAGGCCCGGCGGCAGCTCAACCTGGAGCCAGATCGTGCCCTCGTCCAAGTAAGGAAGGAACTCTTTTCCAATCGTGATGGATAGAACCACGGCGACCACTGCCGCAATAATCCCCGGCACAATCGCGTGCCACGGGTGGTTGGTCACATCACGAATGGTTCGTTCGTAAACATCCGAAAGGTATGTGAGCGCCGGATTGTGGAATATCTTCCGAGGACGTTGGTAGGTTACCAGTGCGAGCCCAGGAATTATGGCCAGCGCCATCAGCAGTGCGCCCAACAACGAGTATCCGACAACGTACGCCATTGGTGAGAACAGCTTCTTCTCCACTCGCTGAAACGCGAACAATGGCAAGTAAGCGGTAATGATGATGAGAGTCGCGAAGAATATCGGGCGCGCGACTTGGACGGCCGACGTCCTTGCCTCTCGCTCCGTGAGTTTTGTGTCAGGATGCTCTTCGCGAGTGCGAAGAATATTTTCCATTACGACAATGGACGCATCCACGATAATCCCGAAGTCGATTGCACCCAGTGAGAGCAGATTGGCTGGGATGTTCGTGAAATGCATCAGGATGAATGCAAACAGCAGCGAAAACGGGATCGTAATAGCGACGATCAATGCCCCACGCCAACTCCCGAGAAAAAGAATCAGCACCAGGAGCACCAGGCTCATGCCCTCCACAAGAGTTCGAGACACCCGGTGAACGGTGGTGTGGACTAGCTCTGTGCGATCGAGATAGGGCACCAGGCGCACGTCAGGAGGCAAGATTCCGTGATTGAGCGCATCTACCTGTTTGTGGAGTCCCTCCAGAACTATCGATGGATTCATACCGCGCAACAGCAGCACGATGCCTGAGACGCTGTCCGGATTGTTGTCTTTGCCCAGAATTCCGTGACGCTCTAGCGCTCCAAGTTGCAGCGTCCCGAGGTTCTTGAGAAAAACCGGAGTACCGTTCTTCTGCAGAATGACGATATTTCCAAGGTCCTCGAGCGATCGAATCAAACCAATTCCACGAACCACGTAGCCCTGTTCTCCACGTACAACAATGCTGCCGCCGGCATTGGCATTGTTCGCTTGAATGGCATCGGTCACTTGCTTGAGGGCGACGTTGTACTGCGCGAGCTTTGCCGGATCAACGATGAGTTGAAATTGCGTGGTCTCTCCGCCGAAGTTGGTTACGTCCGCAACACCGGTCACCTGCTTGAGCACAGGAGTGACCGTCCAGTCTTGAATCTCCTTCAACTCCCGCTCGTCACGAAAGCTGGATTCCAGTGTGTAACGGTAGATTTCACCAATCGGTGAGGTCAGTGGATCGAGTCCGGGGCTTGCGCCCGGCGGCAGGTCTACGCGCGAAATACGTTCTTGAATGCGTTGCCGCGCCCAATAATCGTCCACTCCATCCTGAAACACGAGCGTGATCAACGACAGGCCGAACGTGCTGTTGGAACGCATCACCTGCAGTCCCGGAATACCTGTCAGTTCGCCTTCCAATGGGATTGTGACCTGCTCTTCGATTTCCTCCGCTGCATGTCCGGGATATTGAGTGATGACCTGTGAGGTAACGTCGGCGATGTCCGGGTACGCTTCAATATCAAGCTGCTTCCACGACACATAGCCATACACGCCGATCAGGATCGCAATCAGCCAGACGAGCTTTCGGCGCCACAGGCAGAGAGCAACGAAGCGCGCGATCATTGCAGCAGGGCCCCCTCGCGAGCCAGCACGTGTTCGCCCACCTGAATCCCCGACCTGATAATTGTTCTCTCACCTTCCTGCTCACCTGTTTGGACTGGTCTTTGCTCGAACGTGTTTTTTCCCACCTCAACGAAGACAGTGGTGTGATCGCCCGCCATGACCAGCGCTGAGGTGGGCACGGTCAATTCCTTTGTATCCCATGTCTTGAGCACCACCGTGGCGAACATCGCGGGGCGAAGGCGGCCGTCCTCATTGTTGATGGCGATTCGCACTTTCGCGGTTCGCGTATCCGGATCAAGAACATCCGCCACAAAAAGAACTTTCCCGCGGAACGTCTCACTCGGGTAAGCGGCAAAAGTTGCTGTCGCCGGATCGCCATCATGGACGTAGTGAATGTCCTTTTCCTGGACATTTGCGGTCACCCACACCATCGACAGATCGGCGACCGTCATCAATGGTGCATTCGGGTCGTTACGGAATTCTCCTGGCGCAGTGGATACGTCCAGGACCTTTCCTGAGAGCGGAGAACGTACGATCAAGGGCGATCCAAGTTCGGTTTTTTCTGGGTCCATTCCAAGTAGGCGCAAGCGATCTTCAGCACGATTGAAGTCGCTCTGGGCGGAGTCACGGTCGGTCTTCGCCTGGTCAATGTCTTTCTGCCCCACAATGCCATGGGCCGCCAAATCCTGCTGACGAATCAGAGCACGCTCCGCCTGTGCCAGTACACTGCGCGCACGGGCATAGTCAGCTTGCGCACTCACGAAATCAGGAGCATCAATGGCTAGAAGTTCCTGACCCCGCTTCACGCCTTCACCCGCCCGTACAAACAATTGAAGGATGTGACCTGACAACGGCGGCAGGATTCTGGCATACCGCGCCGGATCAGCCTCGACTGACGCAGGCGCCGCCACTTGTCGCTTTATCGTGGTAAGCGCCACTGGTTCCACTTGTAGGCGGGAAGCCAGTGGATTCTTGTCCGGAACGATCACCCGGCTTCCTTGGTGCACGATCTCAGTGCCATCGCCGGCACTAGCCGACTTTTGCAGACCGTTACAACCTCCCAATAGACAGAGACAGGGAGTCAGCACGACGACGAGAACTACCGTCCACAAGACTTCTTTTCGTATGTTGTACATTTCCGGGGTCACTAATGGTGCATCGCGTTATCCGCCTCAATTGTTAATTTTTCGTGAATGCCTAGTCGGCTAGCATTGAGAGGCCTCTTTCTGCTTCACGCCAGGTGAGTCCCGCAAAGCAGTTCGTCAGTCGCGTGAGACTCGGAAGCGGTCTCCGTTCATGCTTACAGAGTCGATCGAGGACGGTGCACCGCGATATGGGTTGACGGTCATCTGCCAGGGGGGTAGGCTGAACCGGCCCTGCCGAACAGGGTCCGATTGAGGGTTATCCGACCGGGCGAAGTCCAATACTGAGAGGAGAGTACGACAATGCGCAATTGCTTGGTTGTAGTGTTCTTGTTGACTGCGTGCATCGCTCTCTCGCAGGCACAAGAGAAGATTTCGTCACAATGGAAATGCGATGCAAAACCAACCGAACAGCACAGTCTCGCTGTCCCGGACAGCGAGGGACACAGCTACAGCATTGCTCAGGGTAAGTGCACGCCCGAGAAGGGAAGCGTGGGCGATACAAAGGAGCAAGAGGGTGCGTTCACCGAATTCGGCGACATGACGAACACCGGGGTCCAGAATCACGGTGTGTTTATCGACACGCTCGTTAGTGGAGACAAGGTTTACTACCACTACCACGGCACCCAAACCTTAAAAGATGGGAAGATACAAAGCGCCAGCAACAAGTGGACTCTTGCCGGCGGCACTGGCAAGTTCAAGGGTGTCAAGGGTGAGGGCAGCTGCAAAGGCAAGGGCAATTCGGACGGCTCGTCCACGTGGGATTGCGAAGGCACGTATTCCACGGCGAAGTAAAGGTTCCAACGGCTACCCGGCATTTGAGCCGCTCTTCTACAGGAGCGGCTTTTTCCTGTGACTCGGCAAATCTAGGTTTGCGTCATTCTCGATGTGCGGGCCTCAATCAAACAGCTCTGCGGAACAAGCAAATCGATGATTCAGTTCACCAAAGAAACCTGCCTAAACCTGGATGACGCGCTGCCGCGTGAGTGGCTGGAGACGAATGGCATCGGCGGATATGCGTCCTCCACCATCGTCGGGCTGAACACTCGCCGGTATCATGGCTTGCTGGTCGCCGCTTTAAAGCCTCCCGTCGAACGTTTCGTTCTTCTCTCGAAGCTGGAAGAGACTCTCATGATCGACGGCGAGCCTTTTGAGCTTTCAGCCAATCGCTACCCAGGCGTGATTCATCCTCAAGGGTTCCGCTACCTGACACAGTTTCGTCTCGATCCCTTCCCGATCTTTACTTACTACGTTGAAGGCATTCAAATCGAAAAATCGGTGTTCATGGTCTATGGCGAGAACACAACCGCGATTCAGTACATTGTGGTGAAGGATAACCTTGCTGAACGGCCGAGGATTGTTTCTCTCGAAGTGCGCCCGCTGATTGCCTTTCGCGACTACCACAGCACAACGCATGAGAACCAGGCAATCAACGGAAGCATCGCTCAACAAGCCGGCCAGATAGTTGTCAGTCCTTATCAAGCATTGCCAGGCCTGTTCCTATCGCACAATGCGAGTGAAGTTCGAAAGACGGGCGACTGGTATCGCAATTTCGAATATGACGTGGAGCGGGAACGCGGCCTGGACTTCCTCGAAGATCTCTTCAATCCGCTAACGTTGAGTTTCGATCTTAAGCTTGGTGATCACGCAACGATCATTGCGTCAACCAACCTGCACGATGTCGCGCGCCTGGATGATTACCGGCAGGCGGAGGTCGCGCGCCGGCGCAGCGTGCTCGCCTCCACCCATTTCGAAGATGCGTTTGCGAAGGACCTGGCTGCCGCTGCCGACCACTACATCGTTTTCCGCGGCAACCAGAAAACCGTCATTGCTGGCTACCACTGGTTCAGTGACTGGGGTCGCGACACGATGATTTCGCTTCCCGGCCTCACTCTGTCGACAGGGAAGTACGACGTCGCAAAAAGTATTCTTCGCGCATTCGCGAAGCATGTGGACCGCGGCATGCTTCCAAATCGTTTTCCGGACGCGAGCGAATCGCCCGAGTACAACACGGTAGACGCAACTCTATGGTTCTTTGAAGCGGCTCGTGCGTATGTGGAGTATTCGGGCGATTTCGATTTCGTTCGCGACGAACTCTACGGAGTCTTCAGCGAGATCATCGTTTGGCACATGCGCGGGACGCGGTATGGAATCAAAGTCGACCCCAGCGGACTACTTTTCTCGGGCCAAGAGGGAGTGCAACTCACCTGGATGGACGCCAAGGTGGGCGACTGGGTCGTTACGCCCCGCCGGGGAAAGCCGGTGGAAATTCAGGCTCTCTGGTACAACGCGCTCTGCATCATGGAAGCCTTTGCCCAACGTCTGGGCGACGAACCTGCTCAGACGCTATATAGCAACATGGTGTCAGCCGCCAGTTCGAGTTTCAACTGTCTTTTCTGGAATGAGAAAACCAGCTGTCTTTACGACGTCGTGAATGGCGCTTCGCCCGACGGTTCGATACGCCCGAATCAAGTCTTCGCAGTTAGCTTGCCGTATTCTATGCTCCCGACCGATCGTGCGTGGCTCGTTGTCGAAAAGGTTCGCCAGCACTTGTTGACGCCTTATGGCTTGCGGACCCTCGCGCCAAGTGATCCGCAATATCGTAGGCACTACACTGGTGGTCCCAAGGAACGCGATGCAGCATATCACCAGGGAACAGTCTGGCCCTGGCTCATGGGACCATTCTTGACAGCGTACATAAAGGTGAACGGCGGTTCGGAAGAAGCTCGGCGGCAGGCGGTGGAATGGATCGCCCCTCTCAAGAAACATCTCAGTGACGCCGGACTCGGCCACATATCCGAGATTTTTGATGGCGATCCGCCACACCATCCACGAGCATGTATCGCTCAGGCCTGGAGCGTCGGCGAGGTTCTTCGCTCCTACATTGAAAATGTACAGGGCAAACGGAAACCCGACTCGAGGTGAGAGGATCATTCGTTGCGCACACCTACGGCGCCCTGGATGGAGTCCATTCACAGATTCAGGGATTTCGTTTGGACTAGAAGGTCGGAACTACACAAGGAAGGTAGATAGGGAGGGCACTGCTCATCTATCTGTCGATTTCGAGATTATCCTCGCTGGAAAACGCCGCAACCTGATGGTATGCGAGCGATTCAGCCAAACCTAGTTCAAGCAAACTGAGCGACAGCCCATTGAAATCTGAGATTGTGAAATCTGCTCCCGCGGCCGTGAGCTTGTCGGAAGTTTCGTGGCTCAAAACGCCGACACAGCGCAATCCCGCGCTCTTGGCGGCCACAACCCCAGACACCGCGTCTTCAAACGCCACCGTCTCCAGCGGGTCGACTTTGAGCAGTTTGCATGCGGCCAGGTAAATATCAGGCTTAGGCTTGCCGGCGGTTACATCTCGCCCGGTCACCACAGTGGCGAAATATCGTTTCAATTGCAGGTGCTCCAGTGTGCACGATGTACGATCTTCGCTCGCGCTGGTGGCCACGGCCATGCGAATCCCTTCCGCCGCCACATGTTTCACAAACTGCACCGCCCCCGGGATCGGTTCAATGGCACTTGACGATTCTCGAAAAAATAGATCTTTGCATTTGCCGTATTCAATGATTTGCTCGGTTGAAAGTGGACCAAGAAAGTGACTGAGGATGTCCGCTCTTTTTCTTCCGTCGAGAATATAGTCAAGGTCACTGTCTGCAACCTGTCGCCCCAGCGATTGCAGGAACTCCCGCCATGCCTTGCGATGGGCAGGATGGCTGTCGATGATGACACCATCCATGTCGAAAACAATAGCGCGCAGCCGGGGAGACCTATCGTTGCTCGTAACAGGCTTCATGGTCTCGGCGCATTCTGTGTAATCCTGGCCAAGTTTGCTGCGCGTGCGTGTAGTTGTTAGGCGTTCCAATATCGATCAGATATTCGGAAATGCGATATCCAGCCATCCGTCCCGACAGCCTCGGCAACAGATCAAAGCCGATGTCGCATGGATCGCGCGGCGGAATAGCCCCCAACAACTCCGGTGTCGCCACCATCAGTCCCGCAAATGCCAGATCGCTGGCCGGGCGCGTCGGCTTTTCAACGAACTGTGTGACGATGTCGTTCTCGTCAAGCGTCACAACTCCACACCGTTTCGGATCTAGGACCTGATACAAGCCGAGTGTCGCCGCTTGTGCCTTGACGAGGTGTGTGTCCAGCATCTGGCTGAGGTCTGCATTGGTCAGGACATCACCATAGAAAATCCAGAAATACGGCTCTCTTGATACCCAATCCGCGTTGGCCCGCAATGTGCCAGCGCTTCCGAGCAGGTTTTTCTCCTCCACAACATGTACGCGAGTTGTGCCCCGATGGCCTGCCACAAATTCGCGAACCAGGTTTGCATGGGAATGGATATTGATGAGGACTTCATCAATTCCAAGAAGGGCACACTGCTCCAGCCAGATCTCGAGCATCGGCATGCCTTGAATCGGCAGCAGACACTTGGGCAACCTGTCGGTTAGTGGGCGCAGGCGCGTGCCATGTCCAGCCGCTAGCAGAAATGCTTTCATCAGCAGCTTGCCATGGGAACAAACGTCCAGCGCGACCCTGCAGCGTCGTCACTGTCGATAAAAGGATCGTTGGCGAGGATCTGAGCGCCGTGTCCATCTACCGCAAATGCCATCTCGCGAACGCCTTCGGCTGCAAGCGCCCTGCGAACCTCGGATTGGCATTGGGGATCGCAACAGAGAAGAAGAAATCCGCCGCCTCCCGCTCCCGTGATCTTCCCGCCAAACGCTCCATTCTGGCGGGCTACCCCATACAGTCGGTCAATACGCGAATTGGAAATCTTCGACGAAATCCTTTTTTTCGCGTTCCATGCCTTGTCGAGCAGCGAGCCAAACCGGTGGATATCTGATTTATCGAGCGCCTCTCGCATGTCTTGTGTCAATCGCTGGACCTCATGCAGCGCTTTGGTGGCGGCGCTGTTCTGATCTCGTGTGGATTTCTCCTGGTCTTCCAAAATTGTCCAAGAATGATGTGCGGAACCTGTAAAAAACAGCATCAGGCTTTGCTGAAGCTCCGACACTGTCTCCTGCGGTAGTTCCAGCGGCACGACGTCGGTCGAGCCGTCTCGATGAAACGTAATTAGATTCAATCCGCCGAAGGCCGCTGCGTACTCGTCCTGCTTCCCCACATGCCGTCCCAAAACGTTGCGCGCTATATGAAATGCCCTTTCCGCCAATTCATGCTTCGAAAGATGCATCTGCAGATATGAGCTCACGGTCTTCACCATATTTACGCAGACACTGGCGGACGATCCCAGCCCCGTCCCAGGCGGAATCTCCGATGCAAGAAACAGATCCACAGAAATATCGGATCCCAGTTCCTTTAACACAGCGAGTGGAATTTCGAGTCCGCTGCCGGCGACGTTCATGGTGGCAATGTCCCGCCAGGTCTCAAAAATTCGCAGATCCGACGAGATCACCTGGATGCGCCCGTCCGTGCGCTTCTTCAGGATCGTGTAGAAATACTTGTTGATCGCCATACTAAGTACGGCGCCACCAAATTGTTCGTAGTAAGTTGGGAGGTCAGTCCCGCCGCCAGCGAAGCTGATCCGGACCGGACTGCGGACGATGAGCAACGGAATACTCCTTGTCGGTTTGGATTGTCCTTAGTTGGGCGTTCAATGTAGTTGGGATGGACGATGGTTTCGCCCAGAACTGGCCGAGTTTGCTCGCGCGTCTTGCCAGAGTCCACATCGTTTGCAGCAGCAATGAGAGATCGGCGAGCACCGATGGATAGAGCAGGTACTGCAGATCGAATCGAGTCTTATCTTCCGAGGAATTGTGGTCGCGCAAGCCTTGCACCTGTGCCAGTCCTGTCATTCCTGGCTTCACGCTCAGCCGCCGCTGATGCCACTCCGTGTAACGCTTCGCTCGTGTCGGAGACTCTGGCCTCGGCCCCACCAGGCTCATTTGTCCCCGCAGCACGTTCCAGAGTTGAGGTAGTTCCGTGATGCTTAGTTCCTCCAGTACTTGTTCGAATCGCGATCCTTTGGTGGCGTGGCGCTCGACATTCAGTCGCAGCATCTGGAATCGCTGCCCGTGATGCCCGCAACGAACGTCCCAGCAGAAGCCTTTTCCTTTCCGCATCCTCAACGCGGCCGCCGCCGGCAGGACAATCGGAATCGCCAACAGGGTCAGTATCGAACTGACCGTCACATCCAAAAACCGCTTGCAGTGGGCAAAGTGGCGAGGCAGGGAAGGGTCGGTGAGTTGCAGGAGCGGCAATCCATCCAAGTCCAGCAGAACCGGCTTGCACAGATAGAGTTCATATGGCTGTGGAACTAAGGTTACGCGGATCCCTGCGCCACGGCAGCGTCCAGTCAGCGTCATGATCTCCGCCGACGCTGGCTGCGAAATCGCTACGATCAGTTCATCTACCTCTTTGGTCCGCAGCAGGTCGACAATGCCGAGGGTGGTAATCCTCTGACTTTCCGGTGCTTCCTGCTTGCCCTGGCTGTTAACTCCTCCATCATCCGGAAATAGGAATCCCACAACTTCGCACAGCATTTCCGGATGCCGCTCGATGTTGCAGGCGACCTCGCGGGCGATGCTCCCTGAACCCACGATCACGATGCGCGACAGCTTTCCACGTTTCCGTCGCGCGCGCAGCTTGCGGGCCACTCCATAACGCAGCATCAGGAAGCCAGCAAACAAGAGCATGCCAAAGTAGACAAGAACAAGTCTCGATACATACCGTCGCGCGAGATAGGCTGTCGCCAGCAGTCCGCACATCAGGCAGAGGATCGCTAGAAACACCCGCGCTGCAACCGCCGGAAAGCGCCATCCTCCCTGAAAACCGTCGAGTTGAAAACGATAGAACAGGAGAATCCAAAGAGCGACACTCGCCGCCAAGAAAGGAAGGAGCGCAAGAAACGATAGTCGATCGACTCGGCTCCATGTCGCTCCGTAGCGCAGAAAACCAGCTGCGAAGAAAGACACCACGATCCACAAGAGATCAACTGTCAACATCCAGCTTGTGAGTCGTCTGGCGGTCATGAGCGATGTTTCTTGCCGGAAGAGCGAACTAGTGCGGGGCAAGCGATGGAGCTATGCACACAATGGTTGATACTCGTGGAGCTTTCGTCGAATGCTGGTGAATAGCGAGTGTGCAACGGAGAGATGCAGGTCTTCGACAATTTGCATGTTGTCGCTGGGAACAATGATGCACACGTGGCACAACGCCCTCAGCAACCCCCCTTTGAAACCGGTTAGGCCGATGTTGACCGCGCCTGCTTTGCGCGCCACCTGCAGCGCGTTCAACACATTCGGAGAGTTCCCGCTTCCGCTGATAGCGAACACCACATCGCGTGGACGCACAAAATTCTTCAGCTGTTCCGCAAAGATGTCCTCATAGCGCGAATCGTTGGCCCATGCAGTCATCAGTGGAACGTTGTCCGTAAAGGCGATCACGCGGAACCGCCGCGGCGATCCATTTACTGTTCCTTTACCCAGATCACAAGCAAGATGCGATGCCAGTGCGGCGCTGCCTCCATTGCCAAATAGGTATACTCCGCGTCCGTTTTCGTGCGCTTGAACCAAAATGTCAGCGACATGGTCGATTGTTTCAAACGGAAGCCTGGCCGCGGTCTCAGCCAGAACGGAGAAATAGGATTGCGCGTCTGTAATTGAGTTCATAAAGGAGTTGTCAGGAGTTGTGAAGATGTTTTTGAAAACCGATCATTCCGAGGCCGCAAGAACCACGCCCGCTGACCGCATTTCTGAATACGCATCAGGGATTGATCTAGGAATTCCGCCAATGCTTTCGATCCAGGCGAGAAAGTCATCGAGAATCGACGAAAAGCTCCGGCGCGGTCTCCATCCAAGGCGGGTCAGCTTGTTGACACTCGATACGCTATGGCGGTTATCGCCGCGCCGATACTCCCCCCGGATATCCAGTCCTGAACTCGAACCGAGCTTCTCCAGAACTGCGCTCGCATAATCGAGAACGCTCTTTTTCTGTCCGCTGCCCACGTTGAAGGCCTGGAAATCTGCATTCGAAGTTTCGAGAGCCAGCATGTTGGCGTCGACAACATCTTCAATGTGCACGAAGTCTCGCGTCTGATCTCCGTCCTCGTAAATGAGCAGCGATTGCCCCAGCATCGCGCGGCTGAAGAAGATCCTGCAAATACCCGAATAGTGGTTGTATAGCGATTGGCGCGGCCCTTGCGTGATTGAGTACCGCAATGCAACGGTTGGAATGTCGTACATCCATCCCAGTCCGAGCGCAGTCTTCTCCTCCGCCAGCTTCGATACCGCGTATTGGTTGTAAGGGTTGGTGACTTCCTCGGTGAGCAGACACGCCTTCGCATCCTTGCTACAGATCGGACACAGCACTTCCCACTGGCCCTTGGCCAGTTGTGCGGCGCTCCTTGGTTGGACGCTCAGAAAACCGTGTACAGCGCACACGTACTGCCCTTCGCCATATACGGCCTGCGACGACGCCACAACGATTTTCTTTACTGGCAGGCGGTCTCTGACGATCGTTTCGTACAACAATGCGGTGCCTTCAGCGTTTACATGAATGAAACGCGAAAAATCCGGCATGTAATCCTGATACGCCGCCTGGTGGAAGACGACATCGATGTCGCGTAAGACGTGCCGCATCGTCTCGCGATCAGCGATATCGCCGTGCACGAAATCGACCGTGCTTGGCAAATAGGCAGGTTGGCCATTGGGGTGAACTCGTGGATCCAGACTATCAAGCACACGAACCCGAAAGCCGTCTGCCAGCAATCGATCCACGATGTGACTCCCGATGAAGCCAGCGCCACCCGTCACCAGAGCACGCATGAACAAGACTCCTTACAAAACGATTTACTTGCCAGAACCATTAACCACCACGCGCAATGTGCGCCAAAGAATTTCAAAATCCAACCCGAGCGACCATCGGCGTATGTAATCCAGGTCGAGCGCTACCCACTCATCAAAACTACAGATGTTGTTCCGACCAGAGGTCTGCCACAGGCAGGTGATCCCCGGTGTGACCATCAACTTTTGTTTCTGATACTCGGAAAATTGCACATACTCCGTCACCAGCGGAGGCCGAGGCCCGACCAGGCTCATATCCCCTTTCCATACGCTGTAGAGTTGAGGAAGTTCGTCTAGGCTGTACCTCCTCATCCAGCGCCCCACCGGCGTTACCCTTGGATCGTCGGTCATCTTGAACATGGGCCCGGACATCTCGTTCCGGCATTGCAGTGTTGCTTTCATCTGATCCGCATTGGCGACCATCGTTCGGAATTTGTACCCGGTAAACGGACGCCCGTTTTTCCCAACGACCTTCCACGCATAGAACACCGATCCCTGCGATGTCGCCCAAACCGCTAGGCCGAGAGCAAAAAACAAAGGCGAGAGGACCAGGAGCAGCAATCCCGAAAAACAAATGTCGATGCCACGCTTGCACATCACAAGCACAGGATCGCGCCAGCATTCCGATGGCGCCACCCGTTCGTATGTTTCTGGAGTTGCCGTTGTGGACATCTCTAATCGGCTGTTGATGCAAGCCTCGAGGTTACTGTTTTCCCTCGCAGCGTCTCCTCATACAGCAGAGCATGCGCGCGGATCACATCTTCCCAACGATAATTTTCCTGTGCCCGCCTCAACGCGCGTTCGCGATATTCATTGACGAGACACGGTTGGTCGAGCAGATTCTGCAGTTGCGTCCGCAGGTCGCGCTCCTCCTCTGCTCCTCGATACGGAAAGCCGTCATCGCCGATTACCTCGAGATTCGATGCCGTATCATTCACCAGCACGCAATTTCCAAATCCCATCGCCTCGACTAGCGCCGGGTGCGTTCCTCCAACCTCGTCAGGCAGGACAAAAATGTAGGCATTCTGTTGCAATTGTGCATAGCCATCGCCATACACGCCGCCAGTGAAGATCACGCGCCGGTCGGTAGTCGACTTCAATGAGCGAACGTAACCTTTTTCCCATGGATCGTCGCCCACGATCACCAGCTTCTTGTCGGTCGTGCTTTGCTCAAAAGCTCGAATCAGGTAGTGGACGTTGTTCTCTGGTACCAGCCTGCCCACGAATAAGACATATCCGCGCGGCTGCAGTCTGAATCGTTGAAGTACATTGTCATCTTTCGATCGGCGCTCGCGCATTCCGTAGACGATGCAGCTCGATTCGGCGCCATATTCCTGCCGATAGTATTTCTGGACGTCCGCGGAATCCGATATCAGCTGGTCGCAAATCGATACCGCAAACCGTTCTGAAAAACGCAAATATGCACGCGCGAAGCGTCCCCATTTGGCTCGCTGCCAATCGGTGCCATCGACCGAGCACACAACCTTTTTCCCCGCCAGTTTAGCCAGCGGAGCGAACAGGGTTGCCCCAGTCGTGAAGTAGTGCACCGCATCCACGGGTGTACGCATCGCATGCAGCGTCGACAGAAATGAATGTGCGATCGTGCTCAGATTCTTGGTGCGGATCGTCGGGAGCGTGATTAGCTTCACTCCATCGTAATCGTCGCCTTTATGTGTGCTCATTCCCTTGCGGTTATAGACAGTCACAGAGTGACCAAGTTCCACGAGGCCGCGCGACAATTCATCTACCGCCGTTTCAAATCCGCCGAAACGCGCGGGAATCGCCTTGATTCCGATCATCGCTATTCGCATTGAGAATTCACCTCTTGTGCGCCAGGAACCGGCTTGCTCATTCAAGACGCCTGCCGTTCGATGAGTGATCTCCAGTTGATCGAGGGTGAAAGCGCATTTGCGTCCATGTGGGTTGCAATTCCAGGGACAGGGACCCAAAGGCGTCGTGGTCTTTCGAGAAGGATCTGCTTCCAACCATACAGCCAAGCCTTGAGGACTATCTTCGCCAGTCGGGGTTCCTCAATTGCAAAGCGGACAACCGATGCCGGACTCCAGATCCCAAAATGCGTCAAGCTGAGCCATAAACTCGCGTCCGAATTCCGGGCGGCGTACGTGCGAAAGATGTGCTCAGTCTCTTTCAATACTTGCTTGGTGGTTAGAAAAGTCAGACAGGTCGAACCGGCAGTGCGCCAATGATGGTCAGCCGAGACCCTGAGCCATTGTGGATGGTGGTGCAACTGCAGCGTGTAGCAATCCGCATGGTCGTAGGGCGTGAGAAAGTGGGCATCGTCGTGAGTCCGAAGAAAGTCCATCATAGTTACGAATTGGTTGGGCAAATAGAAGTAATCGTCTTCGGCAAAGTAGACGAGATCAGCGTCTGCCTGGCTTAACAGGATGTCGATCTGTCTATCAAATGTCCGCAGGTTCCCAATGCTGTCGAGCGGAACAATCACCACATCCTCGGGGGCGAAGTACCTTAAAAACATCTCGCCATATTCTGGAGGGCAGCCGTCGAGCAGAACCCAAACCTTGACACGAACATTTCCGAGTGACTCTCGAAATGACCGCAAACAAGCCTCAGCCAGCTTGTACTTGTTATCGCTCAGCGGCAGTCCGGCGGCTGTATGTGCGACTTTTGGATAGATCCGGTATGCGACTGCTAGATCGTACGACGGCGGCATAAGAGGCTAAGTTCGAATCGGCACGATAGGCGCGAACTTCGCGCTCTGCAATGCGGGTTGCCGGAGCAATACATCCAGAAACCACCAGAACAATGGAATCCAAAGGGTAGTTATATAGGGAATCAGCGCTCCAAAAAGCGAAAACAGAACCGTCTGCATCAGCCAGCAGAAAATCAGTATTCGGAAGACCGTAGGCCGCCTGATCATCCAGCCATGCGTGAGCGCGACAGTGGATCCGACCAGGAACATCCCAACGACAATCCCATATAGTCCGAAATCTCCGTACAACGGCCCCAGCAGAGTGGCCGGTTGACCTCCGCCTACGAAATCGCTTCCCAGTATCTGTTTGAAGAACATGTCCGACATCTCATGATGGCCGGGCAGCAGTGTGCGCAGGGCGTCGAACGTCAACTGCCCACCCTGGTAAGGAATTGTACGTGGTATCACGCGGATGACTTCCTGGAATGTCTCGACGGGTTGCCGGACATAAAGATACGCATAGACGGCCGGAAAGATCGCCAACTGCGTAGCGTTGCCCTCTTTCAATGAGAAAGTTGGCTTTGAGACTGTGGAATCGCGTGTGTAGCCATAGAAACTCAAGCCAACAAACATAATCACGCTGATGGCAGCCAACTTGAGTACATGAAAAGGCTTGCGCAAGTGGTGGCGTGCGATCACAGCCGTCAATAGCGGAATAAAGAGGTAGCCCCGGCTTCCCAGCGAAAGCAGGATCACGGCGATTGTCACCAGCGAACCCCAGGCAACAACGCTTACGATTTTCGATTGGCGGTGTGTCCACAGTTGCGCTACGACGAACACGAAAATTGTCCAGGTTGCCGTAAACAGCACCGCCTGGACTGGTCCGTAGTTCCCTAGATCCATCCGCTTCTCCGCGGCCTCTGAATCCAGCGCGATGATACCCACTCTCGACACGATGTACCCGTACGCCGTCAGCGCAGCCACTCCAAGAACGCCGATCACCAGCCAGAAGCGGGGATTGTTCCACTCGTTTTGAACGATCAGCGTCGGTCGGCGTAGAGCCTTCCGCATGCCTACTAACAACACCCCAGCCAAATAGCACACAAGGCCGATGCCGCTATACTGCAACACCATCGGATTTCTCTCGTCGAACAGGGTTAGCGAGCCGAGCGCAAACCAGATCGCGTAGGCAATGGGAAACGCGATGAAAGGAGAAAAGAGTTCTTGCCTTCCAAACCATCGCATCACCCACTTGAATAGCAGGACTAATAGAACGCATCCCAGAACTCCAGCAACTCCCCACGCCACCGCGCGGACTGCCTCCGGACCCTCCCACGAGGCTGCCAGAACAACCGCAAATGCTGCGGCGGCGAGTGTCGCCAGAAAAATACTGATCGCTGTTGCTCTGCCCGATATTCTCGGATACTCAGTTGAGGGAAGCATTTTCTGGCGATTGTCCGAAAGGGAACTGAATTCGAGGTAGGCGTACGTGCTGCAGGATCGTTCGTCCCGCAACCGCGAAGAGCGCCGCGTCAAATGCCGCGTACAGAAGGAAACCAGCTAGCGAACTCTGCAGAGTTGCACAGAGCAGGAATGCCACGGCGGTTATCATCGTCAGAGTGAGTGCTCCAAGGATCCTGCGTACGTTGTGCAGGAGCACATCGCGCAGCAGGAATTCGTTGACTGTCCACCACGCGGCCGAAGAGAATGCCATTGCCCAGGCATAATTTTCCAAATGGCCCGAGCGCATCGCCATTACCAGAAACACTGCGGCGATCGATAGCCCGGCCACGGTACCGTAAAGAAAACGGGTCTGCTTTCGCGCCACCCGAAAATAGGTGCTGTGCAATACATGGATGCTCGCCGTGAAACCAGTCGCCAGCATCAGGATGCGAATGAGCGGCAGGCTCTGAATGTATTGCGGCAGCCACCGAGTGATTAGCCACGCAATCGGAAAGTAGGTCGCCAGCCCCGCCGACCACAGCAGCAGCAGGATCCGTGTTCCGGTGAAGTACGCGCGAATACGCATTTCCATCGGAATGCCTTCTGATAGATAAGGGAAGAGAACGCGCGCGACCGATAGAATCATGTTGTAAGTGAGCGCGAGCGCGTTCGCCGCAAAGCTGTAAATCGCAAATTCGTGTATCGGCGCCTGTTTACTCAGGACGAGTCTGTCGAGTGACAATGCTGCCGTGGCCAGCAGGTTCGCGCAAACCACGCTCCATCCCAAGCCAACATGGGACAGGCCTGCACGCCACACCCTCCGCCGTCCTCGTGTACCCGCGGGCACTCTGCGCCACACATAGATCCACAACCAGGCCGCCGTTGCCAGATTCGCGAGCAAGCAAATCAGAATCAGACTTCGCAGTTCGAGATGATTAGCCGAGTGGAGCGCGATGGCGACAACCAGAAGAATCAGAGGTGCCAGAATCGTGAAAAACGAAAGATGCGTAAACAGTTTTAGCGCCTGGAGCACATACTGTCCTAACGCCGTCCAGTTCCACAGAACCGCATAGCCCGCAATCGCCAAGACGAGCAGCAGATGTTCTCGGGGCAGCAACACCACTGCCACAGCTACAAGCGGGGCAACCACGATCATCTGTTCCAGGCAAAGAAACCTGAGCGCGCCGGAGAGTTCATTTCGCAATCGCGTCACAGGACGAGCCGCCCATCGCAACAGGAGGCCATCAAGGAATCCCAGGTGCAATACACCAGCAAAACTTCCATATAAAAGAAATATTCTGTAATAGCCGTAGTCGCTCACGCTCAGGAAGCGCGGCAAGACAAACGCCAGAACGCCGCTGGATGCAAGTGCTCCGAGGTTCATAGCCGTGTGGATGACGGCGTGCCGAGCAAATTCGTGCCGAACGCTGGTTTTGTCAGTTCGTGACCGAGTGAGACGGCGTTCGGGCGCCGCTGAGGCAGTCGCGTTTGCGGTGGTCATTTTCTCGACTCACCCTGTTCGCATTGCACTGGAGCCGCGCCCTTCCTCGCCAACATGATGATGTCCATCGCCAACGATGGAAGCAGGTCTCCGGTCACTGAGAGGATCGGCGCATCGAGGTCCGATAGAAAATGCTGGGGAATAAATGGCACCCAGTTTCCGGTATGAAGAGACGCTTCCAGCCCGTGCTCTCGCAGTTGTTTCTTCAAAATTCGCGGCGTGTAGTCGCGGACGTGTCCGCTACCTGACAGGTTGTAGTTCATCCACTTCGGATACATTCCAAGCAGGATCCTTACTCGGTTTTCGAACGAGGCCAGGTTGGGAGTTGTGATAAGGAGCGCTCCTCCTGGCCGGAGGCAACGCTCCACTTCGTCGAGGAAATAGTCGGTATCAATAAGGTGCTCGATAACTTCACCGGCGAAAATCAGATCGAAATAGCAGCGTTCGAATGGCAAAGGATCATGGTTCAAATCGCAGAGACGTGCGTCGATCTGTCGTCGGCGCGCAATCTCGAGGTGTTTCCGGTCAATGTCGATTCCGGACGCCTCCCATCCTCGGTGCTGCCAGTACACTCCCCACTCGCCGGTCGAGCATCCAATGTCGAGCATGCGCCCCGCTGGCAAGGTCTGAATGATGCGTTGGCATTTCTTCAACCTGCTCTCCCGCAGTTCGTACTCGAACGTCAGGCCTGAGTTGAAACTGCTGATGGTGCTCATGCTGTCCTCAATTTCACGGACATCCGGTCTTGCACGGCCTGACGCCAATAGTTCAATAGATCTCTGAGTGTAACCTCGAGTGGTATTCGCGCCGTCCAGCCTGTCTCTCCTTGTACTTTTGCGGGATCACCGCAGATTTCAAGAACGTCATCCCGTCGCACCCGCGCCGAATCGATCTCCACGATCGCTTGGATTCCTGTAATTGCTCGTAACATCTCGACCGCTTCTTCGATGGAAACCGTCTTTCCCGAACACACGTTATATACTTCCCCGCAGCGCCCACGTTCCATAAGCGCCGTGTATGCCTTCACCACGTCCCTCACGTCCGTGAAATCACGCCTCACGCGGACATTTCCAAGCGTCAAGACTGGTGGCCGCTCGCCCGCTTCTATTTCGCCAAACTGCATCGCGATCGAAGAGAGCACGAACTCCGGAGATTGTCCCGGCCCCGAATGATTGAACGGTCGCACGGTTACGATTCCACGAGATGCATGATCTCTATATTGCGAGGCGACCGATTCGGCAATCGCCTTTGTGGACGCGTAATGTCCTTCCTGTTGTGTCCGGCTCTTTTCATTCAGCCTGCCGGCGCTCGGAGCGTAAACGTACGAGGTGCTCACGTTTAACACTTTCGCAGGCCGCCACTGGTTCATCGCCGCTTCAAACACGTTGTACGAGCCCAGCACATTTACTTCATAGGTGTGCTTCGGATTGCTATCGGCGGTTGCAGCTGCAGAAACACCAGCCAGGTGATATACACACTCGGGCGCTATCATGCGCATGAGCTTGTGAACGTTTTCCGCCTCCCGCACGTCCACCGAATAGTATTGAACGTCGTCGTCTGAATCACGCTTGCTCCGCGATATCACGCTGACGCTTGCTCTCGTGGATGTGAGCTCGTGAACCAGGTGCCGTCCGACAAAGCCCGTTCCACCGGTTACCAACACTCCCTTCATAGCTACGCTGCGTGCCTCACTCCTGCGAGCATGTCCGACTTAGGACCGTGCGCAACAAGTTCCAAATCGCTGTCGACCATGCTGCGGATCAATTCTGAAAATCCGACCCTCGGAATCCAGCCAAGTTCCTTGCGCGCCCGGCTGTAGTCGCCGCGCAAATGGTAGACTTCTGCCGGCCGCAGCAGGTCAGGATCGATGTCGACGTGGTCGCGATATTCCAGCCCCGCGTGTGAAAACGCTATTTCAAGCAGCTCTCGAACCGTGTGGGTCACTCCGGTGGCGATGACATAGTCGCCTGGAGACGGCCGCTGCAGCATTTGCCACATCGCGAGCACGTAATCGCCCGCGAAACCCCAGTCGCGCCCGGCGTCTAGATTCCCGATCTTGAGCCGCTTTTGTAGCCCCAGCTTGATCCGCGCCACGTTATAGCTCACCTTTCGTGTGACAAACTCGATTCCACGTCGCGGCGATTCGTGGTTGAAAAGGATCCCCGAACACGCATACAAGCCGTAGCTTTCTCGTGCGTTGACCGTAATCCAGTGACCGTAGAGTTTCGCCACGCCGTAGGGACTCCGCGGATAGAACCTGGTTCGTTCATTCTGTGGCGATTCTTCCACCATCCCGAACATCTCGCTCGACGATGCCTGATAAAAGCGGATTGCCGGATTCACCACCCGTATCGCTTCCAGCATTCGCGTCACTCCTAAAGCCGTAAACTCTCCCGTCAGCACCGGCTGGCTCCACGACGTGGGTACAAACGATTGGGCCGCGAGGTTGTAGATTTCGTCAGGCTCGCTCTTTTGGATTGCTGCAATCAGCGAACTCTGGTCGAGCAGATCGCCGGGGATCAGCTCAACGCGATCTTGCAGGTGTGTGACGCGTTCAAAATTGATCGTGCTGCTGCGTCGCACCAATCCAAAAACGGTGTATTGCTTTTCGAGTAACAGGTCGGCGAGGTACGAGCCGTCCTGGCCGGTGATTCCGGTAATCAGTGCTCTGCGTGGCATAGAGTAGTCTCAGTAGGAATTGTGAAAAGAGCTGGCAGGTGGTGCGATTCTTGAGATCCGCGGACGATCGGTCCCCATCACCGCCTCATACACCGACATAGTCGTGCGCGCCGTACGCTCAGCGGAGTAGTCTGTGCTTCTTTGCAAGCCGGCACTCCGCAGACGAGTTCTCAAGTCAGCATCCGACAGTGCAATCTGCATCGCCTTTGTCAAGGCATCCGGGTCGAGTGGACCCACCAGCAACGCCGCGTCTCCTGCCACTTCCTCAAGTGACGAGCTGCGGGAAGTCACGACCGGTACTCCGCACGCCATCGCCTCAATCACCGGCAATCCAAATCCTTCATACAATGAAGGAAAGACGAATAGGTCTGCCGCGCTGTAGAAGGAAGGTATGTGCTCGGGGTGCACATATCCAGGGATGAGGACGTGGTTCTCCAACTTCAGTTCACGGATCCGAGCCTGCACCGGTTCGAATAGAAAGTCCTGCTTGCCTGCCAACACAAGTTTGTGTGGAAATCCTGCCTGCTGTACGCGTGCATATGCTTCCACCAGGCGCACTAGATTCTTGCGCGCCTGTAGCCGTCCGAGATAGAGAACAAAGTCCTCTTTGATTCCATACCCCCGTTCGAGCAGTTCCTTCGCGGCATTTCGATCGCGCGGATAAAATTCCTTCCCGGCACCCAGCGTCGTGACCGTGATCTTCGCTTCATCAATTCTGTAAGTACGCGCGATATCTTGTTTCGAGAACTCCGAGAGCGTGACGATGTGATCCGCTCGCCGCGCCGACGATCGAATCAGCGTTTTCGACCACATCCTTTGATACACAGGAAACGCTTCAGGGAAATGTTCGTAGGTGATATCGAAAATCGCAGCCACAGTTTTGCACTTGAGTCCCGGCGGCACGATGAATTGCGCATGGAACACGTCGACCCGGTCCCGCGCCATAGCGAACGGCAATCCGAAGGGGATTCTTACGTGCGGGTTCGTGCTCGCGATCGTGTGCAGATGAAAATTCGACGGCAGACCCATTAGTTGATTTATGCTACGCTGCGGCCCGTAGAGCCGATATTCGTTTTCTCGGTCAATCGCGGCCAGCCCCGAAAGCAAATAGCGATAGTACGTTTCATTCCCGCCCTTCCCGCTTCCGATGCTGTGAACGTCCATGCCGATCTTCATGACTGTGTGGACGCTCCCAATCCAAGCCATCGGGTGTTGGGAGCCGCGGGAGCCGGGTGCATCGAGTCCGCAATCGCCCGTCCGATAGCGCGCAACGCGCGATAGTCTCTTCTCACCAGCCGGAGCGCGCTGTAATACGCCACGTGAAATAGCAGGAATCCCGCGAGAAACGTGGGCAATTGCCACCAGCGAACATGCTCGCGACACAGCAATAAGAGATTGCGAGTTGTGAGGTATTGCCTCCGAAACTGGCTTCCGCCGGCAACCGCCGTACCTCCGTCGTAGTGCCAGACTCGCGCGCAGGGTTCGTAGCGCAATTCATAGCCTTCGCGCCGGAACCGTATCGACCAATCGAGATCCTCCACGTAAGCCCACAGTCGTTCATCGAGCATTCCGATCTCGGCTACGGCAGAGGTCCGCACCAACATGGCGCATCCTGTTGCTTGCGTGATCGACCTCCGTTCATTGCACTGCCCCTCATCTTTCTGTCGCCAGCCTGCAAAGCGCGACCGCGATGTCCACAGGCTGAAGTCCGCGCCTGCGTACCAGAGCGTGTCAGGAGCTTCCGCGAAGAATATCTTTGGGCACACAACCGCGATTTGCGAATCGTTCCGAGCAGTCACAATCATCCGTTCGAGGCAATCCGGTGCGACGATTGTGTCGTTGTTCAGGAGCAACGCGAATTCCGAGCCTCGCTGCATCGCTCGCTCGATCCCAAGGTTGTTGGGGCGGCAGAATCCGAGGTTTTCACTCATCTGCAAGACGCGCACTTCGGGGTATTCGCGGTTCACGAACTCGACAGATCCGTCTTGCGAAGCGTTATCCACCAGCAGGACGTCGAAATTGCGGAATGTCTGGTGTCGTAGCGAACTGAGACAACTGTGCAGGAACTTCTTTCCGTTCCAGTTCAAAACAATGACGGTACAGTACGGAGAAGTCATATCACTCCGAATCTCCGTCGTGGTTGTTGATTGTCGATGCGCGGAAAGGCCAGTGGCGATCGACACGTTCACGAATCGGCACAAGCCGTGCCCTCGCCTTCTCGACGACCTCCTCCCCCAGTTGCTTGCGAGGGTCTCGCGGGTCCATTTGATTCCACTGAGTTCGGCTTATCATCCATGCCGCACCAAGCGAGAATGAAAACAGCGCGCCCACGATCATGATCACCAGCCGCGGCGGACTCGATTTCTTCTCTGGCACGGCAGCGACGTCCAACACTTTTACCGTCGGAATTTCCTTGGCTTCTTGAATCTTTGCCATCTCATACTGCTGGGTCAGCATCTCGTAGAGCGTTTCTTGGATCTTCGTTTGTCGGTACAGATCGGCCCAACGTACGCCCAGCAGTGGCAGTTGCCGAATTGGCGGATACAACTCATCGCCCTTCGGGCCGTCGGGCGAGGGAGGGCTGCTGTCGCCTCCCATCTTCTGCATTTGTCGCTTCAGTTCCCCGATCCGCGCCTGCAGGCTGCGCACGCGAACGTTATTCGGCGTATAGATTTGTTCCAATCCTTCCAGCTCTGACTGCGCGGCAATGAGTTGCCCTTGCAATGTCGCCGCCGCCTCTACCATCGCCTTGGTTTGCGCCGGCATATCGATGGCTGTGTTCTTGCTCGCATATTCGCTGAACTGCTGGGCGGAGTTATCCAGGTCTTGCTTCACGCGCGTCAACCTGTCTTCGATGAAAATTCTCTCCCGCCGCGCCGATGATGTGCTTAACTGCGCCACCAGCCGATCCAGTTCCTCGACGTAAGCCCGCCCTAGAGCGGCAGACCGGTTCGGATCTCGATCCGTTACCGCAATCGTGATGATTCCTGTTTTGTGATCCTGCGAAATGTCACTGAAGCGCTTCAAGTCTTTCCGCGCGTCCGTCATATACCGGTCCCAATACACCTTGCGCAGGTCGAAGCGGTCGATGAGCCGGTCGAGCAGGGTGTCGCTTTCCAGAATTCCTACAAACGCGCTTCCCGGATCCTTGATCGAAAGAACATCGTTTGCCAGCATGCCTAGTGCAGAGCCTTTGCCGGCCATTGCCGCCATCATCGCCATCGGCATGGATGATTGGTTGTCCGAAGGCATCAGGCGCGTCGTCGCTTCATATCGTTTCGGAATTAGAAATGCGATCAGCGTCGCCGCGATCAGCCCGCGGATCGTCCAGCGCATCAGAAACCGGCGGTGCCCCCACAGCAGCCACGCCCATTCCATGTCGCGCCTCGCCTCAGAGAGACGTCCGTTGTTCCGCGAGAAACCTGGTTCCGCGAATTCTGGCGTCGCAGGAGATTCGACTTCGACCGGGCGTCCGTTCGATGGCGCAGGGAATTGTGTTGTCTGCTTCAAAGATTGCCTCGAATAGCGTGATTATTTTCGAAACTGAAGATGCGGATAGAAGGTCAGTTGTACCGACGCAGTCACGTTTGTCTGGGCAGTTGGCGCCAAGAGCGGGAAATTCCACCTCTCGTACTGGACCAGTCCGCTTACCGCGAGCGACTGTCCCAGCATGAATTCGGTGCGTGCGGAAAAGTCATTTAGATTTCCGCCTTCCAGGAACTTGTGATCCACTTGCTGGTGACGATATCCAACCTGAAGTTTCGTGCGCGGCGCGAACCAATAGGTGCTCCATGCCTGCACACCCGTTCCATAACGTCCGATCCAGTTTCCAAGCAGGTATCCATCATTTGTGTAGCCCGAACGATATCGCCGGTCGAAGAAGTTGAATCCGGGCGGGAACTCCGACGTGAACGGATCTCTAGCACCTTCAATTCGCAAATCGAGCTTCGGAATTTTAGGTATTCGTGGAAAGTAGACGCCGGGGTTCAGTATCGGACGGCTCGAACCGATCGGCGTGATCTCATCGCCAACGAGCGAATCCAGGTAGACCGTAATCCAGTTTCGCAAGCCCGGTACTCGATAGTTGAAATCGAAGGCAGAGAATCTTTTCGCTGGATTCAGCGCGATGTTTGCCCGGTGGGAGTAGTAAGACTTGAAAAAGTTTGAAAACGTGAATGGCAGCCCCGGTCCGCCGAACATTGCTGTGATGCCCATGCCGAATTCAAGGTTCGGCGTTGGCCGGAAACTCAGCTTGTCGCCATGAATGTACGGCTGCGGGCTGAACCCCGGCCCCTGCAACGCGGTCCCATTGAAAACCCAATCCTGTCCTGAGAGTTGTCCCAGGAAGAATTCCGTCTGTGCGGGACCTAGCAGGTTCGAGAGTAAGGGGATACGAAACGGAGTGGCGCTCTGCACTTGAAACATTACGATCGGCCTCGCGTTATCGCTGTACAGCAGCGGTCCCGAGTCGCCCGGCCCTAGCCACTCGGCTTGCCTCCCGAACGAGATCCGAAAATTCTTGAACGTCGCTCCAACACTTCCATTCAGTAACAGGAAGCGGTTAATCGTTTCATGGCCGTTGGGCACGCCCGGAGCCTGATCAAATTGCCCAAAAGCATCCAGAACATTTGCGGGAAATGAAGGCAGTGATGGCGTGTGCTGGTGCTCTCCTTGCGCATACGCAAAGAAAGGGCCAGCTACCGCATAGGCAGTTGCTCCAAAAATCGTGTTGAGTCCTTCTGCATACGGACGTCCGTAGTCGTCGGTGATCGTTTGTCCAAAGTGGAAGCCGTCCGTCAGCGGTGTCCCTGAAATATTCGTTGCCCGAGTGTAGACCGATTCCAGCTTGATGCCCAGATTTGGAGCCCCGTTCCAACGTGCAATTTCATCTGCAAATTCCTGCGCCAGGCTCGCATAGATCTTGGCGCCTTCGGAATTGTCGAGTCCCGTATACCGCATCGTCGTCTTCGCTTCTTCCAACAGGCGAGCGCACTCCATGCGCGTCCATGGACGCTGTCCCTGATAGTTCGATTGCACGTAACCCAACGCGGCAAGTCGGTCAAATAGTGGATAGACCCAGCTGTCCGGCGGTACGAAAGGCGATCCCATGTCCTGTGGTTTGCGGGGTGGAGGGTTTTCCTCCTTCTCGACCAACTCTCCCCATGCAGCGCCGCCAAGTTGCGGATCGTGATGCGCCCGGTACACCTGTCTGCCCAGGTACCACCCAAGTGCGCTACCGACTACGACGTCGGAAGGGAAGTGCTGCTTACCAGTCACACGAGTTACCGTGATTGTCGAAGCCAGACCATATGCCAGCAACTTGCTCAGCGGTCCCGGATATTCATGCGCCATGACGCTAGCTATCGACCAGGCGACCGCCGCATGTTCCGACGGAAACGAGCTGCCACCCTGGAAAAAGTTGCCGTTTCCCGCGCCTTGGTACGGACGCTGCCGCATCGTGACGCTTTTGAGCAGATACGAGATCGCGGTGCTATTGATCGCCGCCTCGGCGCTCAACATCCCGGTTTCCTGCAAATGATCGTTGTTCGTGACATGACCCCACAGATAAGCGCTTCCAGCAGCGGCAATCATGGAATAGGTCGAATACGCCGACAGGTCCTGGCTGAACTTTAGCTGGCTTGGAGAATCCGGCACCTGCTTCGAAAGCCAGCTATCTTGCGTGATCAGCAACCCGGTAAACGCTGCGAAAGGAAGAAATGTCTTTCCTCCTCCGCGTGTGATATCGATGGTGCTCTTCCAGAAATTCGCTTGATCTTCTACTAAGTGCCTGATGAACGGCGTGAAAAGACGATTCTGCGGATCTTCTCCGGGTTCAAGCGATCCCGGCAGCAAGTAGTCGTTCCGTACGGCCGGTTCGAAGTGAAGCTTGTGTATATCGAATGGCGACGGCACAGTTTCGCCCCGCGACTCTGGTGTCGGAGCCGTCGGAACTTGCTGTGCCTCTCCCCGCGGCATGACGGCGAGCAACAGCACAAATACAACCGACAGCCCTGCAAAACTGCGCATGGCGTCCTGCGTCAGAATCCTCGAGCCACTTGTACTGCAATACCGACCGCCGACACGAGCTGCGCAACCTGCAGTGTGTTCCTCCACGTCGAAGTCCCGCCATACGCCTTTTCTGGGACCACAACCATGTCACCGGGTTGTAGAGCGACATCAAGCGCGCCGGCGCTGAACATTCCCCCTTTGCCTCCCATTACTGAACCATCCGCGCGAATCACGAAGATTGCTTTCTTGTTTGCCGCGTTTGTCGGACCGCCGGCCTGGTAAAGGTAGTATTCGCCGCTCTTGCCGGGCTTGAAGCTTATCCCCGTCGGATTGAACACCGCACCGTTGACCATCACGAAGTTTGGCCGCTTTGGGATGTACAGCACATCTCCCGCTCGTACCTGGATATCCGCTGGAGTATTAACCCAGTTCTTGAGGTTCGACGAGATGTGAACCACCAACCTGCCATCCGGCGGTGCATTTTGCAGCTGATCGAGGGTGGCCTTCCATTGCAGCAGCGATGCTTCCTTCGCCATCTTCGCGTCTGCATCGGGCTCCGGCATCAGTTTCAGTCCGGCTCCCTCGTCCTGCAGTCGCCGGACCAAGTCAGACCGGTTCTTTTCCTCAAGCTCGCGAATCTGCGTGCGCATCAGGATGGCTCCGTACGGATAAGCATCCGGCCGGAATCCTCCTGCGCGCTCCAGGATCTGGCTCAGTCGCTCACCATTCTCAATTCCAAACGATCCCGGATGAACCACCTCGCCTTTTACTTCAATAGTTGCTCCGATGTCATTCCATCCCGTGAGCTGCCGTATGGTCAGCACATCACCGTTGCGGAGCCGGTAATCCGTATCCGGATCCCCTTCCAGCGCCTTCGCGATCTGCACCGTGACGTGTTCACTCACCACCTTGCTTCGGTCTTCTACGTCATAGCGCGTCAGGTCGGCGGCCTCCGTGTAAGCGCTTCGCTTGAGTCCGCCCGCCAACATCACCAGTGATGCAGCCGTCATGTTCTCGCCCAGCGGATACTTTCCGGGTCGCCCGACTTCTCCCTGGATCGTGACCGATGGCGGATCACTGCGCGATAGATCTTTGTGAATGAAGACGCGGTCTTCAGGCTGCAACAAGATGTTGCTCTTCTCGTCGCCGTCGAGCGTCTTTTTCAGGTTTACGCTGATCACTTCCAGCTTGCCATCTGCCGTCTTGCGGAAGACCTGTGCGTCCGATAACTGCGCATCCGGAGTTGTTCCACCAGCCAGGTAGACCGCGTCTCGCAAGTGGGTCACGCCATTGCTCAGGTGATCCCCCGGATCGCGCACCTCACCTGTCACCGTTATCGTTGGCGGATTCTCGAAGTCGTAACGGCTGAAGATTCGAATCGTGTCGAAAGGCTTCAGAGCGATGTCCTGCTCCTTGCCTTCCAGTGCGTCAGCCAGATTGAACGCAATCACTTCAGGCTGGTAGTCGGGCGGATTCAGTCGAACGATCTCAGCGTGCTGCCGCGAAGGTTCGGGCAGCAGGTCTTTGTACGAGTGGATCACGTCCTTCAGTTTCATCCCGTCGCGGAATGCATATTTTCCGGGCTTGAACACGTGCCCATCGACGTACACAGTTTTTTCCGAGTAGGGAAGAATTGGAGAGATTTTGATCTTGTCTCCGTCTTGAACTTGGAAGTTATCGAGTACTCGTGTGACTGCTTCCTGGTTGTTGCCTTCAGGAAGATCGAGGCGCAGCATCGAGCGATCTTGGTGTGCCTGCAGGCGATCGACATCGATTTGACGCAGCGTGCCCGTGGGTAAGACTCCTCCACTGAGCTCGAGAACCTCCGAAAGACTCTTCTCCCCGTTCAATTCGTAGATCGCCGGCCGCCTGACCATCCCCTCGACCGTAACCTCTGGCCCGAGCGGCGGGACCAGGATGGTGTCGCCCGGTTCCAGGTGCTGCATATTGGCCCGGACTCCGTGAAGCAGCAGATCGTAAACATCAACTTGCTGTACGAGTTGATCGCGCCGCATGTGCCGGATCGTCCGCAGCGACCCGCGCGAAGTAGGCCCACCCGCTGTGTAAACCGCATTGAGGGGCGTCGATAGGGAACTCACGTCATAGGCGCCGGGCCGTTGCACATCGCCGACGACATAAACCCGCACGGTACGCAATCGCGACAGCGACACATCCGCTTGGATATCGCGGAATTGCGTGCGCAGTGCGTTTTGCATCATGCGTTGCACATCGCCCAGCGTGCGTCCCGAAACTTGCACCGTGCCGACTTCGGGCAACGCGATGCGGCCTTCTCTGTCGACGACACGTTGCAACCGCTGCGAAACGCTGCCCCATAAGTCGATGCTCAATCCGTCGCCTGTGCCGACCACATACTCTGGCCCAACCGGCAGATCCATCGGCAACTGATCCGAATTTCCAGTACCGCTCCGAAAAATCGCCTCTCCGAACCTTTCTACAGTTGGCGTCCGCGCTCCATATTGCGAGTACAAGTCGAAAAGCGAAGGAACGTCCGCATAGGGATTCGCGCGTCTTTGGATTGTGGGATGGTCATCTCGCTCCGGCATCTGCCTCGGCTGTGGACGTGGAGGCGAACTCAAGTCCGCCTGCTGCGTTGAATTCCCGTTGTTCTGCGGAATATCGAACACCGGCCCGATCGTCGAGTTCATCGATGGGGACAAGCTCCCACCACCCGCGGCCGCCGCGGCCAACTCCGGAGACAAACTTCCGTTGTTGCTGGCATTCATCAGCGCTGCCAACTGTTCAGGCGCTAGAGGAGGCATGCGGCCGCCGTTCGCAGCCAGCAAGTCAACGTAGTCCACGTTTCCGCTCTGTGTAGCCTGGGCCATGTCGAGCTGCCGTCGGGAATCCGGCGGACCCTGAGGAGTCTGCGGTGTGACATTCGGCATGCCTTGTACCGGCGGCATCGGTGTCGGCATGGGAGAAGTTAAACGCGGCTGCGTCTGTTGCCTCGACCAGTAAGCATCTTCTTGGCTTTGTCCCTTCGCTGCATTCTGCGGCAAGCTTCCCATCTGGGACTGGCCAAGTGCCATATCCATGTTGCCGCGACGTTCCATCTCCTCGCGCTCTTTGGTGTCCGGCTTCGCGCGCACGTAGTATCGGTCGACGATCTCGTGAGTCACCAGCGCCCGCACATGCTGATCCTCGCGCACCAGCCGGTAGACTGCGTCATCATCCAGATCTTTCGGTTCGATTAATCTGCCTTGTGCGAACGCGTCCCGGACTAGTATTTTCTTGACCTCCAGGAGTAATCCTGGTTCCTGAAGTAGCACTGAAATGATCTTGTCCGCTGAAAGCGAGACCAACCGGTCGGCCTCCTGGTCCGCTCGTGAATCACGCTTTTCCACCGCGCGTGCGGTCTCAGTAGGACGCCGGTCCTGTCCTCCTGCGCATGGAACGCCGATCAATTCAATCGCGAAGCCGATGCACATACAGGTTCGCGCAAACCAGGTTCGCGTAATCATCGATGTCATGGGATCCCTTTGAGTCGTTGGAAGAGAGGTAACTGTTCCGAATCAGGGCAGTGGTTCGATGTCGGCCGCGTCTACGTCCAGAGCAACCGAGTGCATGATGAGATCGATCGCCACCACTACGCGAAGTGACTCTTTCTTGCGTATGAGTATTCCCTCAAGGCCCGCCATCACTCCGTGGCGTACTCTTACGCGCCGCCCGACTTTCAAGTAAGGATGCGGTTGTAACGCTGCAATGCGCGCTCCTTTACGCAATGCTTCGATCTCAGGATCGCGCAGCGGCGCCGGTCTTCCCTGGAACGCGACAAACTGCACTACTCCGGGCAGGCGTAACACGTCGAGACGATCCTTCAGGGCCATCCGCACGAACACGTATCCAGGGAACAGTGGCAAGTCAAGTTGCTTTCGGCGATCTTTCCAACGCCGCACCGACTTGTACGTCGGAAGAAAGCATTCGATCCGACGCTCCTGCATCTGTTCCGCAACCCACTTTTCATGCCGCGGACTCGTGTAAGCCGCATACCATCGCGACTCGATATATTCCGCCGGCAGTTCAGCCATCACGCGTGCCAGATCTTCCTTTGCTTCAATCTTTGTCGGCGATTGCGAATCGACAGGCACAGCTTCGCCACCTCACTTACAGGGCTTATCGTGAGCTAACCCTCTTGTGCTCAGTTAGTTAGTTCACGCAATTACGTTTTTCTTCTGCCGGCGCGGAAGACTTCGATAGCAAGCTGGAATTCCGCAAAATGCCCAGCAGACTCTCTTCTGAACTCTGAAAACGCTTGGATCGCATTTCCAAGAACGCCCAATAGCATGTGGTCACGTTTTTCTCGGGTGCGATCGCCAGAATCTTCAACTCCGGATATCTCCCCAGCAGAAATCCGCAGAGTCCCGGACGCGCTTCCGGTTCTTCCTGCGCGATGATCAAAAAATCAGGTCTGATTCTCTCCACAGTTTCCGTGATCTCATTCTCGTTCTGAATCTCACCGACGACTTCTATATCGGCTTGATCTGCAAGTGTTGCCAGCACCACTTCACGCATCAGGCGTGGCCGGTTTGCAACTACGACTCTAACTTTGTGCACGACCCACTCCACACTCTGCGCAGTATTGACAGATTTCGAGATAAAAAACAGGTTCAATTACGAACTAGGAAAATGCCCACAATGCACAAATGGTTGTTTTGTAGATGGATTAAATACGGCACAGTCAATGGCCTACGAGGAGAACCATCCGCGGCAGAGTAAGACGGTCTATCGAATTACCCTTTCAGGGACTAATGAAATACCTATTGCCGCGAGCATAGAAAGCATGCCTCTGCGAAAAGGCAGAGTGCTACCTCTGCCGATACATTCCATTCTTGAGTTGCGCGCGATTACGCTACGAGTTGCGCGTTCTTGCGGCAGAGTTCGACGATCGCCAGCCGGCGGTTCACGCCCGCTTTTTGCAGCATGCGATGAACCTGGTTCTTGATCGTATGCTCGGAAAGATTCAGTTGTGATGCGATCTCTTTATTGGTTAGGCCGCGGCCGATCATGGCAACCAGTTGCTGCTCGCGTCGGGTCAGGCCAAACCGGCGACCAGCTTGGAAACTCACGCCGCTGCACACATACTGAAAAAGCGTGAGACATAACTCAGGAGGGCAAACCGCGCGTCCACGGGCCACTGCTAGCACGGTCTCTATAACTTCCATCGAGGAAGCATCTTTCAATAGGTAGCCAACCACGCCTTCGTGAACCGCGTTGAGGAAGATCTCCTTATCCGGTTCCATGCCGATTAGCACGATCTTTGCATTCGGTGCAGAGCGGCGAATCTCGGGAACAATCTCAAAGCCCGTACTTACATCGATCGTGGCATCAATTAGGACGACTTCGGGTTCGTCATTCGAGATTCGTTCCGTGGTATCGACGGAAAATGGGGCGGCTCCAAGCACGCGCAGATCTTTCTTTTCGGACATGATCTTCGTCAATGCTTCGCCAAGTAAACGGTTGCCGGTGACGAGAAAAATAGAGACGTTCGATACAGACATGACGTTCTACGCCTTTACTGAAGATAGAAGTCGACGCTCTAATGTATTTGGAAAGACCGGCCAGTGGCTTTTCCCCCAGATTAATGGTGTAAGCAACCCGATTTTATTTTTTTAGTTGCGGTGTTAGATGCTCAACCGATTTGTAAGGGTTGCGAAACTGTTCCTTCTAACAGACCTGTCGCTCGCTCGACACTAGTGCGGGCTTTCCCTCTTCCGCTAGTGCAAAACGGCAACTCTGAGATGCACGTTTCGGTCTGCTCGCAGGCTCGAGATGTTCTAATTGTCTTTGTGGCTAATCTCATACAAGGAAAGCCTTAGATCGCAAGGTATACACTCGTATCTTGGGGATTAAACATGTCGATTCGTCCCATAAAGCGGCTGATCAAATCCAAGCCAACTCGCGAAGGCGCCGGAGTGCATCTTCGCCGCGCTTTCGGGTTCGGAAGCACTTCCGAGTTTGACCCATTCTTGTTGCTCGACGACTTCCGCAACGATGTTCCTGAGGACTATCTCGCCGGATTTCCATGGCATCCTCATCGCGGAATCGAGACCGTCACCTACGTTCTCGCCGGCACGGTCGAGCACGGTGACAGTATGGGGAATAATGGATCGATTGCCGCCGGTGATGTGCAGTGGATGACCGCAGGTAGCGGCATCATTCACCAGGAGATGCCCAAAGGCGATACCGCCGGCCGGATGCACGGGTTCCAATTGTGGGCTAATCTTCCTGCATCTCTGAAGATGACCGCTCCCCGATATCAGGAAGTGAAGTCCAACGAGATCCCTGAAATCACAGATGATGACGGAACTCATGTGCGCGTCGTGTGCGGAAGTTTTTGGGGAAAGAAAGGTCCAGTCGACGGAATTGCCGCCGACCCGATCTATCTCGACGTCTCGGTGTCGCCTGGGCGAAAAAAGACTCTAGCGGTCGAAACCACGCGGCATGCTTTCGCTTACGTGTTCGCCGGCTCTGGGAAGTTCTGCAACGCCTCGGGCCCGCTTGCGGTGCCAACCGAAGGGGTTGGTTGGGCTGACACAAATCCGCCGCGCGAAGCCGACAACCGTTCCCTGGTTCTTTTTGACAGTGGAGACGAAGTCTCCGTACAGGCGGGCGATGACGGCATCCGTTTCTTGCTGGTCTCTGGGAAGCCTCTACAAGAGCCAGTTGCCTGGTACGGTCCCATTGTCATGAACACTCAAGAGCAGCTTCGCCAGGCTTTCGTCGAATTGGAACAGGGAAACTTCCTGAAACAAACTTAGACACTTCAGAGATGAACTTTTGGAGTTCTCGCCTTCTACTGAGAACCGGCAACTGAGAACCGATCACTGATCACTGGGAACTGGCAACTGGGATCTGGCAACTGTCTTAGTACGCCCACCACGGCGCGGCCGGTAGACCTGTCGGCTGCGCTTGCCCGTCGATCGAACTGAAGACCATCCTTCCGTAGAAAAACGGCAATCCCCAATCAAAGCTGCAGGCGCCAGTATTCTGCGCGGAGCATGTGCCGCTTCCATTCGGACCACCCAGCGCCGGAAAAGCTGCATCGCTCGGATTCGACTGGAACAAATTGATGGCATTATCCACTGAAAAATTCACCATGCTGCTTTTGCCATTCGCACCCACATTTTGCGCCGACAGATTTTGAACTGATGCGGGACAGAAAAATCCAGGCGCAATGCTGGTTCCGGCACACTGCGGAATGGAGCCGTCAGGAAAGAAGAAGCCATTTGATCCACTGTCAATGAAGCTCGCGTTCAGCGACTGCTGGTTGAAGTTCGTCGTGAAGTTGTCGAAATCGTCCATCGTGAACACGGTCGCTGTACTCGGAACTGTATTGTTCGATTGGGTTCCGATACCGAAGATCAGCGAACCCGAAGCTGTCGCCGCGTTGGCCCCGAGCGATTGCATCTGGACAATCACGCCATTGTTATCCGTCGGAAAAAGCACGACTGGATTAACCACCTGCTGCGCGAGTGCAACCTGTGCCACCTGGCAATTTCCAGTGGTTGAGCAGGCGAAATAGACGTTCGGCGGCGTAATTCCCGAAGCCGGATCGCAAGCGAAGCCGCAATCTACCGGCTCCGGACCAACTCCAAGAATTCCATTTGCGCCAAGCGCCACCTGGTTATCGATATTTGCGTTGCCATTCGAGCAGGTTGTCGGAATCGAAAATCCCGTCGGATCCTGAATTACTTGCACGCTTCCGCCGCTGGCCACCTCGCCGGCGATCTTCACATCCGCCTGAGCCACAGGCCCCCAGAGAAATGAACCGTCGACGAATGAAACGCAGTTGAACAATTCTGTTCCCGAGCCCGTCAACTGCGGCAGATTGAGTCCAGGTATCGCCGAAGCCAAAACACGCAATCCAATCGAGCCGGTATCCACCAAAACCCCGCCCACAGTCTGGCATGTGGAAGTTCCCGGCGCGCAGATCGTCACGCTCGTGAACGCGCCATTGGTATAAATTTGGCCGGCCACCGGGCCGCCGCTCACCGAGATTGCCTGGACATTACTTGTAGGATTGCTATTGTTGTTGCCCGATCCACCGCTGCTCCCGCCGCACGCCGCCAGCAGCAATGCTCCCGTTACCACGCTCACGATCCCGCCGCTCAGAAGAAGATGCCTCACCACAACTCCTCCACTTTCACTCCCTGTGGAACTTGCGCCGGAAGGTAGACGCGCCCGAAGTACGCTCGCATATGCCCGTTCATCTGCACGACAAATTCGGGCGACTGTATATTCAGGGGCCGCCGTCCTACATAGCTGCTCTTCTGTGCCTGCACTGCCGCCTGATAGCGCGCGAAGTATGTTCCCAGGAGCTGTTGCATGTCGGGCACAAATGGCCCGCGCCATCCAACTCCGAACACCACTCCCGCGGGAGACACAAATTCTCGAACGACCACCTTATTCGGAGCCTGAATTTCGTGAACCGAATATGCGGTCGCAGGTCGAACCTGTACCGTGCCCTTCATCCGCGCACGGTCAGCTTCGACGGTCTCCACACGGCCGCCTAAAGCTGCGCGGGCGTGAGAAGGAATCAGCGCCAGCGCAAGCAGCGCCGCGAAGGAAAATACAGTTTTCATACGGTGTTCAGATGCAAAAGTCCTGTATGGGTGTGGTCCCACTGTTTAACCCTTAAGGGCAAATTTTGTTTTGCCGGCATTTGTAAAGTTCATGTAAACGCGATTCAGAGCCAGATAGCTTTCGCAAATCGCAGACCGCTGCCATCCCTGGCGATCCGATGGACACGCGACGGAGAGTCGAGGGCCCGTTCCTAGATCAAGGCAAACCGCGGAGCCATCCCGTTTTCCTTACCTTCCCCCTTTCCATTACATTTGAAATCTGTGCCCGAACTGCCCGACATCGTCGTTTACATCGAAGCCCTCGAGCGCCGTATCCTCGGCCAGGCTCTTGACCGCATCACAATCGCCACACCGTTTCTGCTCCGCACCGTCACTCCTCCCATCGCCGGCGCAGAAGGGAAAAAGGTCCGCCGTCTCCGCCGTCTCGGCAAGCGCATTTGCATCGGTCTGGAAGAAGACCTTTGGCTCGTTCTGCATCTCATGATCGCCGGTCGTCTGCACTGGAGCGAAAAGAGAAAGAAAGCCTCGCCTCCGCGAGGCCTTGCCACGTTCGATTTCACCAACGGAACTCTTCTATGGACCGAGGCGGGCTCTCAGAAGCGCGCTTCGCTGCACGTCGTCGCTGGCGAAGAAGGGCTTCGCGCGCTCGATCCGGGCGGTCTTGAAGTTCTCGATGCCAGCCTCGTCGAATTCGCTGAGATGCTCCAATCTGCGAACCACACTTTGAAGCGCGCACTCACCGACCCGCGCCTGTTCAGCGGAATTGGCAATGCCTACTCTGACGAGATCCTCTGGGAAGCAAAACTCTCTCCGCTGGCGCTCACTCAGAAGCTAAGCGCCGCGGAGATCGAGCGCCTCTACTCCTCCACTCGCGACAGTTTGCTCCGCTGGTGTGAGAAATTGCGCGAGGAGACTGGGGACCGTTTCCCTGAGAAAGTGACCGCGTTCCGGCCCGGCATGGCCGTTCATGGACGATACAAAGAGGCTTGTCCGCGCTGCGGTGCCAGGATTCAACGCATTCGTTACGCTTCGAACGAGACCGATTACTGCCCTACATGCCAAACTGGCGGAAAGCTCCTGGCCGACCGCGCCTGGTCGCGCCTACTTCGCGAAGACTGGCCGAAAACGCCCGAAGAACTCGAACTCCTGACCCGATCCAAATCAAGCCAGCTTCGGAATCCACCCCAAAAGTAAGTGCCACGCCTGGTCCGACTTACACCGGTCGTCACCAAAGGAACTTGTCGCAATTCCCGAAGTGTGCGAAATACAACCATGCGCAACCGTTCAATCCGGATACTGGCTTCAGGTATCCTCGCGGTCTTTATATCTCCGCTGGCTGCCCAAAGTAACTCCGACGCTGTTACGATCCGCAAGCTCGAAGAAAAATGGACTGAGTCCTACAAGCTCCGGCACATCGATATTCTTTCCTCGCTGCTGGCGGAAGAGTTTGTGATCACCGTCGAAGACGGCAGCGTGTATAGCAAGGCTGGATACATTTCGCACAGCGCCGATCCCTCGGTGCGCGTCGATGTCGCGGAATTGTCAGACCTCAAAGTTCGCATGCATGGAAACTTCGCGGTCGTAACTGGCGCATATCACGAAAAGGGTTCCTCGAACGGCAAAGCCTACGAGTATCGCGATCGCCTGACGGACGTCTGGATGAAAGCTAGTAACGGCTGGCAAGTGGTCGCCTCGCACTACAGCACTCCGCTGAAACAATAGCGACCCTTCCGAAGCTGACAACTGGCGACTGAGAACTGAGAACTGGCACTTGGGAACTGGCAACTGGCAACTGGCAGCTGCTTTTACACTTCTGCCAGTTCTTCTTCGAGCAACTGTTTGTTGTAGAGATCGGTGTAGTATCCGTTGCGCGCGATCAGTTCCTCGTGTGTCCCCAACTCGACGATCCGTCCATCGTGTAGGACCGCAATGCGGTCGGCGTTGCGTACAGTGGAAACGCGATGAGAAATAAAGATAGTTGTTCGGCCCCGCATGACGTTGTGCAGATGATTGAGGATCCGATCTTCGGTTTGCGTGTCCACGCTCGAGAGCGCGTCGTCCAGAATTAGAATTCGCGGATTGCGAAGGATCGCGCGCGCAATCGCCGTACGCTGCTTCTGCCCACCCGAGAGCGTGATCCCGCGCTCGCCCACCGTCGTTTCGTACTTATCGGGGAAGCTCTCGATTTCCTGCGCGATGTTCGCGGCCTCCGCTGCCGCCTTCACCTCCGACATGTCGGCCGACTCCCGCCCAAACGCGATGTTCTCGCGAATCGTGTCGCTGAATAGGAAAGTCTCCTGCGGAACGAATCCGATGTTCGTCCGCAGAGTCTCAACCGGATACTCACGAATCGGACGCCCGTCGATTAGCACCGCTCCGGGTTCGGCATCATAGATTCGTGGAATCAAGCTGACGAGCGTTGTCTTGCCTGATCCCGTCGGTCCCACAATCGCCAGGCTGCTCCCAGCCGGAATCCGCAGGTTCACGTCTTTCAGGACTGCAACTCCGTTGTAGGCGAAATTCAGATTGCACAACTCGATCTCGCCTTGCAGTTCGCTAGCCGCATCTCCATTACTGCTATCAACGCCCTTTGCCAGGTACCCGCCCGTTGGCGCGCTCGCCGCGGCCGGGACGTGCACCACCGCCGGATCGTCCGCAATCTCCGGTTTGGCCGTCAGAATCTCGTTAATGCGGGCCAGCGACGCCGTGCCGCGCTGGAAGATATTGATCACCCAACCTAGCGCAATCACGGGCCATGTCAGTTGCACCATGTAAGTGTTGAACGCGACGAAGTCACCGACATTGATTCGTCCGTTCAAGACCTCACGACCGCCCAGCCACAGCACAATCACCACCGCCACGCCCAGCATCAGTTCGAGCGTCGGCCACAGCATGCCCATCAGGCGCACCAGCTTCAGGCTGCGCCGGATGTATTCCTGGTTCGCTGCTTCGAACGACGCGATTTCCGCTTCCTCTTGCACGTAAGCGCGAATCACGCGCGCACCCGAGAAGTTCTCCTGCGCCCTTGCCGAAATGTCGGAGAACATCGCCTGGATGCGTTCGAACCGCTCATGAATGCGCCGCCCGAAATACTGGATCACAATGCTCGCGACCGGTAGCGGAAGGAAGGCATACATGGTGAGCTTAGGGCTGATTCGCATCATGTAATACAGCGCCAGCGCCGTGAACACGATGGTATTCGCGGAATACATGATCGCCGGGCCGAGCAGCATGCGCACAGCGTTCAAATCATTCGTTGCCTTGGCCATGATGTCGCCAGTACGGTTGCGCTGATAGTAGGAATACGAAAGCCGTTCCAGGTGACCGAAAAGATCGTTGCGGAGATCGAACTCGATATCCCGGGAAATTCCGATCACCACCCAGCGCGTCAGGAACTGGAAAACGCCCTTTATCAGGAAAACGCCGACCACCGCGGCCGCGTACCAGAACAATTTCCGCGTCGTGACACTCGTGTTTAAATCATTGATAGCGCGCTGGATAACCCGAGGAAATTGAACCGCGACGCCGTTGGTTGCGAGAACGCAAAGAGCGCCCCAGAACAGACCTGCGCGGTAACGCTTGAGGTAGGGATAAAGAGGGCGCAGTCGCTTGGGCACCATGAAATGTTGTAGATGCGATTGTAACAGCGGGAGGTGCGGATTTTCCCGCGGGCCGCAGCACGATGGCCGCGACCACCAGCAAGGCCACCGGCCACAATAGAAGCAGCCCGCCTGCCAGCATCATCAATCCGGAATACAGAAGGTCTGCTCCGCGCACGACTGTCCACCCAAAAAAAGACCGGGCGACGCCGGATAGCTCCGGACCGGCGCCCGGGTAGGAGAGAGAACGTTGAAACGCGCTAGTTGGAAGTCGAACTCTGCGACTGCGACTGGTGCATCCGCTGCATGCGCTGCTGCATGCGTTGTTCGCGCTTCGCTTCGAACTGCGAGAGCTTCGCGCGCTGGTCCGCGGTCAGAACCTGCAGCATCTCCGACTTGACACGCGCCTTCTCGACGATCATGTCAGTCATCGCCTGCGACTGCTGCGCAGCGAGCGCTCGAACTTTTCCCTCATCGAAAGTGTTGGCCTCTTCCAACGCCTTCATCTGGGTGCGAAACTGACCCATCTGCTGCATCGCTGTATGGAAGGCCGGCTTTTCCTTCTCCATAATGGCCTTCATCTGCTGCTGCTGCGCATCCGTCAGATCGAGATAATCCGTGTAGAAGCCCAGCATGTGGCCGAATCCGCCACGCCCATGACCGTGTCCTTGGGCCAGCAAAGCTGTAGCTCCCAGCATGACAGCCGCGACTACAGCGAGAATCTTGTAATGAACTGATTTCATGTTTCCTCCTGGTGTTAGCGCGGGCATCGCCCGGTCCCACCTTCAACCGTTACGATGATGGAAACACGTCTCCACAAAGACAGCGGTAAAAACTCGGTCAAAAGCGGTAAAGTTTTGTAAAGAGGAACCATCTTCCTTAATCACAATTCTTTACCGAAACGCCCGGCGACGCGGTGTTAAATGAAGAGTAGAAGATCCATGGATTGCATTCTGGTAGTCGACGATGACATCGAGCTCTGCAGCCTGGTGCAGGAATACCTGGCTGCAGAAGGCTTTACAGCTAAAGCGGTGCACGACGGAGAACAAGGCCTCCTGCAGGCCATTTCCGGCGACTACACCATGGTCGTTCTGGACGTCATGCTCCCAGGCATTAACGGCTTCGAAGTGCTCCGCCGAATCCGCAGCGTCTCCAAGATTCCCGTTCTCCTTCTTACAGCTCGCGGCGAAGATGTGGATCGCATCGTCGGCCTTGAGATCGGCGCCGATGATTACCTGCCAAAGCCCTTCAATCCCAGGGAACTGGTAGCGCGCATTCGGGCTGTCCTGCGTCGTGCCAAGCCCAGCCGTGGAGCAGAGGCCGTTCCCGAAGTGATTGTTGTGGGCGATGTGGAACTTGATCCCGCTACCCGCACCGCTACGCGTGCCGGGAAACCAATTGACCTGACATCCGTCGAATTCAATCTGCTGGAAGTCCTCCTTCGCGAGGCTGGCCGCGTGGTTACGCGCGAGCGATTGGTGAACGCGGTTCTCAGCCGCAAATTCATGCCGTTCGACCGCAGCATCGACATGCACGTCAGCAAAGTAAGGCGCAAGCTCGGAGACTCTGAAGAAAGCGGCGATCATATCAAGACAATTCGCGGTGTCGGCTACATGTTTGCCCGGCCCACCATGAAGGCGCGTCGATGAGAAGTCTATTTCTCAAGATCTTCCTGTCATTCTGGGTGGCGCAGGCGCTGTTCCTCGCCCTCGCCATCGTTGCTACAAACGCGATGCGTCCCGCTCGCGATCAGGCCGCGGAGGCAATGCGCACTCGCGCTCTCACCGAGGTAGTGAACGCTTATCTAGTGGACGGACAAGACTCCGCCGGCCGGTACTTGGAGAATTTTCAGCAGTCGCAGCACGTCCGTGCCTATCTTTTCGACCAGTCCGGCAAGGAGATCTCGGGTCACTTTGCGCCACCTTGGGTTGAAGAAATGGCGCGTAAGGGCGTGGCCACTCATCGCAGCTGGATCGACAGCCTGCTACCGGACCACATGTTCCGCCAGACTCAAGTCGTTGACGGGCAACGCTACACCCTCGTCGTCGATCATCCCCCGACCCGTGTTTTCTTCGGACCCCACGGCATCCCGGGCCTTGGAATTGCAATCTTTGTTCTATCCTCCGGCCTTGTTTGTTATCTCCTCGCTTGGTCGATGACAAGTCCAATCACGCGTCTGCGGCAAGCGACACGCCGCTTGGCGGAAGGTGATCTCAGCGCCCGCAGCGGAGCTCCGGTGAATGGGCGCAGCGACGAAATTGGTCAGCTTATGCGCGACTTCGATCAAATGGCTGAGCGCATCGAAAGCCTTGTCGAAGCCCAATCGCGCCTCCTGAAAGACGTCTCTCACGAGCTGCGTTCACCTCTCGCGCGTCTCAGCGTTGCCCTCGGACTGGCCCGTCATCGCGCTACCCCCGATATCGAAAATACCCTTGATCGCATCGAACTGGAGACGGATCGTCTCAATCAACTGATTCAGCGTCTGCTCACCATTTCTCGGTTGGAAGCCGGTACAGATGGTTTGCGACGCTCACGGCTCTCTCTCCGCGGATTGGTAGAGCAGGTAGCGCACGACGCCGAATACGAAACTCCCGGCCGTATTCGTGTCTTCAGCATCGATCACGATGAATACGACGTCGACGCCGACATCGACCTGCTTCGCAGCGCTATCGAGAATGTGATCCGCAATGCCGCGCGATATACCGCCGATGGCACTACGGTCGACATCCGCCTGGAACGTGAAGACCGTAATGGCGGCGATGTCATCGTCCGCGTGCTTGACTCCGGCCCCGGCGTTCCACCTGCCGATCTCGAAAAAATCTTTCTTCCGTTTTTCCGCCTTGACGATGCCCGCAACCGCCAGACGGGCGGTGCAGGTTTAGGTTTGTCGATTGCCGAGCGCGCAATCCGGTTGCACGGTGGCCTGGTGCGCGCATCCAACCGAGCGGAAGGCGGGTTAGAGGTGGAAATCCGGATCCCGGCAGCTTCCGGCACTCCACTCCCCGTTCATTCTTCCTGATACACTAATACATTTCAGCCAGGAGCTTCGATTTCCGCGATCACAGGCTGGGGATATGCCTGCGCACCGGGAAGGGGCTGGGAGAATCGATGTCGAAGAAAACCCGTGGGTTGATTGCGTTTGCTTCCCTGATCGTACTGAGCATTTTCCTCCTTAACTGCGGCAGTTCTTCCTCGCGGCCTTCCGGAGTCCTATTCTCTACCAGCCAGGGCACCGCCGAGGTGGATTCCTTTGCCATCGATCTGGACAACGGCAAACTCAGCGAGATCAATACCGCCGCCCCGACCGACACCTTTCCTTCCGACATCGTTCTCGATCCAAGCGCTGGTGTCCTTTTTGTTCTGAATCAGGGAGCGGGCGGTCTTACGCCTACGATTACGGCTTACACTGTCAATTCCAATGGATCGGTGACGAAGTCCGGTTCCAGCACGCCCATCTCGGTGCCAAACGCCGTCAGCATGAGGCGAGATAAGTCAGGTAATTTTCTGATCGTCGCCAGCCAGGGCACGATCCCGCCGCCCGACAGCTGCAATCCACCGGTTGCCGGATGTCCCGCTATTTCTGTCTTCGCGATTCAGTCGGGATCGACTTCCGTCACTGAGGTCCCGGGCAGTCCCTTTCTGCTCCAGCGCGTAGTCAGTTCCGCCGCCCCAGTCGACACGCCGAATGGGACTCTGCTCTACGTCACGAACATTCAGGATCTCTCAGGCACTCACAACGACAATACCGTGAGCGTCTTCAACGTTGACGCCACTGGAACGATCACCGAAGTGCTCGGATCGCCTTACACCACCACATCCGCGCCAACCAACGCGTTGCCGGTCAGCGTCAGTCCAACTGGCGGATCCGCTGCGCTCTTCGTCTACGTCACCAACCAGACGACCAACAACATCGACATTTTTAACGTGTGTATCGTGCAGAACAGCTCTTGCACCCAAACAGATGTGGACAACGCGACGATGACTCTGGTGGGAACTCCGCAGTCGGTTGGCCAGAAGCCCACCGCTATGACTGTCGATCCAACAAACAACTTCCTCTACGTACTCAACCACGACTCCAGCACCGTGTCCGGATTCCGCATCAATCCGACAACTGGGGCTTTGACCCAACTGAACCCCGCGACCGTCTCGGTAGGAGCCAATCCCTTTGGAATCGCCATGCATCCCAACGGAGAGTTCCTCTATGTTTCCAATCTCGGGACCAATAACATCACCGGGTTCATCGCCAGTACCACTACCGGCGCGCTAGGTACTCCGGTTACAGTGACCACTCCAGCGCAGCCCGCCGGAATCGTTGCGAAGTGACCGTCAACTGAGAACTGAGAACTGGCAACTGAGAACTGGCAACTAGTTTTCTCACGTCGGCATGCGGAGAATCAAATATCCGCCGACGAATCCAAATACCAGGTCTGGAGACCACGCTGCCACGGCCGCCGGCAATTGCCCGAGATTTCCCATCGCCTCGAATAATCCGGAGATCGTCCAGTACACGACTCCGATGCCGATTGCTGTCGCCACTCCCGCCAGTGCCCCGCGCTTGCCGGCCGAAAGTGCGAACGGTATCGCCAGAATGGCCATCACGATCGTGATCAGCGGATACGCGATCTTCTTCTGCAATTGCACGCGCAATCGCACAACATCGAATCCGCTCTGCTCCAGGTCGTGAATGTAACGTCGCAACTCTTCGTAGCTCATCTCCTGCGACTGCTTGATCTCTTTCTTGAAATATGCCGGCGGTTCGGGCAATTCCGGAAAAGTCGCGACGTCGAAGCGGTGGTAGTTCGCGATCGCCGGACCATTCAAGCTTCGCTCCCATCCTTCTTCATACAACCATCGCCCCGTGGGCTCCGACCAATGCGCCCGCTCGGCCGTAATGCGTCGTGTGATCTGGAATGTATGCGGATCGAACTCGAATACTGAGATCCCACCGAACATATCGCGATCGGGATCGAAGAACTGGTAGTAATAAATCGTTGAGTGCTGCCCAAAGATCCACTTACGATCCGGACGCAAATAGGTCTGCGGCGGTTTTCCTTTGATACGGTTTCGTAGCGCATCTTGCCGTTTGTTGGTGTATGGCAGGTAAAGCTGGTCGGAAAGAAAGAGTGCGCCCGCCACCACCGCCGATGCCACCAGGACCGGAATTACGAACCGGTAGAGACTGATTCCCGTCGCTTTGATAGCCGTGATTTCGTTCGAGCGCTGTAGCAATCCGAACGTGACCAGCACCGCCAGTAGCATGCTGAGCGGAGCAATGGGGTAGTACAGGAAATACGGGGTGACGTTCAGCAGGTACTCGCCCACTGTGAACGCCGACACTCCGTTTCGCAGAATGTCTCCCAGCAGTTCGAAAAGCGTGAATACCAGCAGCAGCATCACGAACGTTCCCGCAATCATCGCCAGGTACAACGCAAAATCCCGCAGAACATAATCGTCGAGGATTGTGGGGAACTGGATATTGAAAAAGCGCCAGCGTCCCGAGAATCGCTCGGTAAATGCCACGCGCCGCGGAGCAGGAGTTCCATTCGCCCGGACTTTGAGTTTCGGAATCTTGAACCACGACCGGAACAACGAAAGATCAATAGGACGCCGCTCTGATCTCCACAGTAGCAGCATGCCGCCCGCAAGGAACATCACATCGGCCATCCACACGCCGACCCCTGGCGAGACGCGTCCCTGCCGCGCCAACGAAACTCCAATCAAAGAGATCGAGTAGTACAGAAAGACGAGCAGGATGGTCAAAACGAATCCAGCCGATTTGCCGCCGCGCTTGGCCGATAGGCCCAGCGGGATCCCCACGAGCCCAAGCACCAGGCAGGCCGTTGGCAGCGCCAGCCGACGGTGATATTCGATTTGCGACCAGCGTTTCATCGCCGGCTTGGCAGTGTCGATCTGATGCTGCAGATCCGACATGGTCATCTCGCCCACTGTCGCCGGTTCATGTTCCTGGTTGTTCTGCGCAGTTGGAACCTGAATGGGGATGTCGGTTTTGTCGAACGTTGAAACTTGATACTGGTCCGGATTTTTCGGATCGCTCTCGTGCGTCGCGCCGTCCACCAGGTGCAGATCCAGCGTGTCGGTAGACTGGCTGACCAGCAGACCCTCCCGCGCCAGCGTGATCCGCGGCGACTCCGGATCACTCAGGTCTGCCAGGAATACTCCTTTCCACAGCGCAGCACCGGTTGCGGGTTTCACATCCTGCACATACAACACAAACTTCGGAAATCCCTCGTAGAACACGCGCGGCTGGATCTCGAACGACGCCTGCGATCCCTTCAACTTGTCCTGCAGGTCGCTCAGTGCCGCGAGCGAGCGAGGCGCGACGTACACGCTGTTCAGCATCGCGAGAACCCATGCGACAACCACGAACGACGAGATCACGCGCAGAAACGTCCACACGCCCAACCCGCTGGCTCGCATCGCGGTAATTTCACTATCGGCCGCCAGCCGGCTCAGTCCGATCAGGATGCCTACCAGCACTCCCATTGGAATTGTGTAGGTCAGTGCGACCGGAATCGTCAGGAAGAAGATTTGGGCAATGCTCGGCAGCGGGGCACTGTTTCGCACCACCAGCTCTAGGATCCGGCCCAGGTCGCGCGTAAACAAAATGAAGGTGAATACCGCTGCGCCGATCAGCGCGTGCGAGATAACTTCGCCCAGGATGTAGCGGGTGAGGATGCGCATCCGCAAGCTGCCAGTATTTGCAGTCTAGCACGCCCATCCCGCCGATAATGGGATTGCGCTATCCCAGTCGCTCATCAGACAATGCACAGTTTGCTTCCCGTCGATCATGCGTTCGGGGATACTCGAGCGACCGCGTCGGGGCACTCGCGAAATGCTGGCTTTTATCCAGGAAAGGGACACTTCCGAAAGGAAAAAATGATTCTTCGTCGCTCCCTCACGCTGTTCTGCTGCAGCTTTCTTGCTCTAGTCTCCTGGGCCCAATCTTCCGCTGACCTCAAACCGGTCACTGACCGTCTGGCAGCTTCGGTTTTTACCGGACCTTCGATGTCCACCTTGCGCGAACTCACCGATGGGTACGGCGGCCGCGTCACCGGCTCACCCGCCTACAACCGCGCTACCGAATGGGCAACCGCGAAGTTCCGAAGCTACGGAATCACTGACGTCAAGCTGGAGGCCTTCACCATCCCGGCCGGATGGCAGCGCGGCTCCGCTTCCGGCGCGATTCTTTCCCCACTTCCGCGTCCGCTCAACATCGCTTCGCTCGGATGGTCGCCTTCGACTTCTTCCAGCGGCGTTCAGGGTTCCGTCGTCGTGGTTTCGGATGTCTCGGCCGATGGCTTGAAAGAAGCCGACAAATGGCGCGGCAAGATTGTCTACCTCGATACAAGCAAAATCTTTGCCCAGGGATTCGCCAAGGCGCTTGTTCAACTCGACGCTGCTTGGTCCGCATTGCAGAAGGCGGGCGTGCCCGGCGTGATCATTTCGGATCGCGATCGGAACAATGTCCTGAATGCCCACGACATGCTATGGGGAGCGAAGATGCTTCCGCTGCCCGTTGCCGGCATCGGCATGGAAGATGGCAAGCTCATTCAGCGTTTGCTCGAGCAGGGGCCGGTCACGATTCAATTCACGCTCGAAAATAAGGTCGCGGGCCCAACCGAAGTTCACAACGTGGTCGCGCAGATTCGCGGCAGCGAGCGTCCCGACGAATGGATCCTCATCGGCGCCCATCTCGACTCATGGGATTTTGGTACCGGAGCGCAGGACAACGGCACCGGCAGTGTCAGTGTGCTCGAAGTTGCGCGTGCCATGAGTTCCCTGGGCAAGCCGCCGCGGCGCAGCGTTCGCTTTGCGCTCTGGGGAGGGGAAGAGGAAGGACTACTCGGCTCCTACGCCTACACCCAATCACACAAAGACGAACTCAATCGTTGCGTTGCGATTTTGAACACCGACAACGGCGCTGGACATCCCAAGGGCTGGAAGGTCGAAGGCCGCAAAGACTTGAAAACTGCCATGGAGCCCTGGAGTAACAACCTGCTCAAAGAAATCGGCGGAGGCGATCTTTCGCTCGAGACAACTTTCGATACCGATCATGGCCCATTCGTACTCCACGGCATTGCGTCGCTCGACTTATGGGTCGACGAGGCCAAGTATTTTGAAGTCCATCACAAATCGAGCGACACGTTCGACAAAGTCGATGTGATCGACTTCAAGGCCGGAACTGCGATCGTGGCTGTCACCGCTTATGCTGCCGCACAGAGTGATACACCAATCGCGCCTCACATCGACCACGCCGCCGTCGGAGAAATTCTCAAAGATGCGAAACTCGACGAACTCCTCGAACACGTAGGTGTGTGGAAACCATAGGGCTGCATTCTTGCGCCGCCCAAGGGGAAGAAGCAAAGCGAGCCACCTGACGGTCAATGCGTGAAATTGATTCCATGACAATGTCGGCTCCCAGGCCCGAGTAAAGTTGGTGGTGCTAAAGCCAACCAAAACCCACAACAGCACAAAGTGCATTCATTTTCCACATGCGTCGACGCACTACGTTGACTATCGCCCATGCAATTGCAGCAAATACAATCCAAAAATAGCCAGCCCTCATTGCGTGGAACCAACGTGTAAGCCACCACGCGCGATCAAGCCGTATGAGATTGTCTCCAGCCGATACAGAAGAGTCCGTATAGATTGAATGCCCGAGAAGAGTGTGAAACAGATCTGGCCACCACATAGGAAGCTGCGCAAACCCGACGCAGAAAAAAATGAAAAAACAGACAAGAAAAAACGGGCCACGAGTGACCAGCGATTCGCGTGGATTCTTACGGAACAAAAGGTACGCAGCTACTATCGAGATGGCCATCATCGTGAAGCAGAGCAACACCCATCAAGGACCATTGGCCGAGTCCCCCTTCCGGCAGGAGGTCGGATTATACGGCGTCTCCTTCAGTCTGTGTCGAGTCTCAGTCTTTGCCTATTCCTGACAGCATCGAAGTGTTAACGCCTTGGCGGGTCATTAAGGACTCTTCTGAGATTCCGAATCGTGCCAATCGCTTGTCGGCGGCTTCAATACGAGGTTCCAGAAAAACACGTTCTCCATGGTGCCAAGGTGAGGGCCGTAGCTACCCGAATCGACCAAGATGACGTGTTGTTCACGATTCAAGGTCGTAAAAACGTTCTTCTCGCGCCCCACCATCCGTCTGTAGGAACTTTCCACTACAATTGTTCAATTCATTTCCGCTTGGAGCACGACATGAGCAGAGTTCTAGTCATCGGCAAAGACGCTCAGGTGAGCCAGCAGATCGGCGCACTACTTTCTTCCGGCGATTTCCCCATGGAATACTCGGAAGGATATGCCGACGCTCTACAGCGGTTGCGCATGCGCTCGTTCGGGGTCGTAATCACCAATCCCGACAGCACTGTCGACGAGGACTTGGCGCTGCTGGAGGAGATGCGCGCCATCAGGCCTGGGGTAAAGAGTATCGTCTTGGCTCGTCACAGCACGCCGGACGAGGTCATTGCTGCCCTTCGTGCTCGCGTGTTCGCCTGCTTCACACCTCCGTTTGATCCGGACGAGATTGCAAACCTGGCCCGTAGCGCAGCTTCCGACAGCCAATGGCGAGATGACCTACAGGTACTGTCGGCCAGGCCCGGCTGGGTGTCTCTCCGCGTAAATTGCCGCCTCATCACGGCTGAGCGCCTCATGACTTTTGCCAAAGAGTTGAGTGGGCAATTGCCCGAAGGCAACCGGGAAGAAATGATGCAGGCGTTGCGAGAAATCTTGATGAACGCAATGGAGCACGGGGCGGCGTTTAACCCCGACCAGGTAATTGAGCTCACGGCAGTGCGCACCGCAAGAGCAATGGTGTTTTACGTACGTGATCCTGGAGCTGGTTTTCGCCGCGAATCACTTACTCACGCGGCCATCGCAAATCCAACCGACGACCCCACCGCCCACATCCAGCAACGCGAAGAAGCAGGAATGCGACCAGGCGGATACGGTGTTCTCCTGGCCAGCGGTACCGTGGATGAATTGATCTACAACGAGATCGGCAACGAAGTTCTGCTCGTCAAGTACGTGAACGCAGCACCACCCCGTCCATAGAACATCGCTGAGCTTTACGGAGATTCAACCCGCATCTCTTGCCGTACCAGCTTCGTGGCTGATCGTAGCTGGATGTCACCCGGCGGCAGCTTTGGGAGGACGGAACGACTTAATCGCCTCATCGGAAGAGTCGTAGATTTCAAATAACCGCTGCACCCTGGCAATCGTCAGCACCTGTCGAGCTTTGGACCCTACAGCAGCAAGTTTAATTTCAGCTCGATGATGACGCGCGGAGATCATCGATGCCACCAGTACACCCAGACCGCTGCTGTCAATGTATTCAATCCAGGCGAGATCCAACACGATTCGCTGTGTGTTGACAAGCAAAGCGAGAACTGTGCGCCTCAGTTCGTCTGCTTCTTCCCCAAAGACAATCCGGCCCCGGCAACGAACGATCGCGATACCTTCGTTTGTGGAGACATCTAGCTTTAGAGCCACCCCAGCCGCTCCTTGCCGTCGTTTCGCGTGTTATCCCGCGGCGACAGCACTGCCATCCAGTATAGATCGAAACTCGTGAGGTCATTGCTGTCGAAAATCGTGATCACACCAAGTTCCAGCCCGACCCCGCCCGTTGTGAGTGTTATCGCCAGTGGCTGTTGAAAAACTCTTTTTCGCTAAATTGGCGAAAATGAAATTGCGTGAGGATGCGTTGTAAGCGATCCTCTCGGATTTCAAGGCATTTTGGATCCCCAGAATTTTGGCTCTTTTCGAG
>Ga0126369_10000021_pt1 | contig 82691 bp, 68 predicted proteins | sample PanSoiMetaPlot_1_FD_109646 | JGI IMG/M metagenome (GOLD analysis project Ga0126369, IMG submission 109646) | Tropical forest soil microbial communities from Panama - MetaG Plot_1 | ecosystem: Environmental > Terrestrial > Soil > Tropical forest > Bulk soil | place: Panama | collected 2016-02-17
AGCTCGAGTACACGCTGCAGATGATCATCGCCACCATCATCGGGGGCACTGGGACAGTTTTGGGTCCGGTGCTCGGGGCCGGCGTTTACCAGCTGCTCTCCACTTACGTGTGGACGCGCTTTCTCGAGCTACACCCGACGGTGTTGGGGTTCATCATCATCGTTTTCATCATCTTTCTCCCCCGCGGCCTGATGCCGGTCCTGACCGGATCCATCGACGTGCTGCGCGGTCGCCGGCACTTCCGCTGGCAGGCCCTGCTCGCCAACGTTCGCGCACACCGCGTGACTTGATGGACGCCGTCGCGCCAAATCCCGCGGTTGAGGTGCTGCTTCAAGCCCGGGCAGTCACCAAGCGCTTTGGAGGCGTGGCCGCGCTCCAGGGAGTGGACCTGGAGATTCGAAAAGGCGAAATCCTTGGAGTCATCGGTCCCAATGGCGCGGGCAAAACGACCTTCGTCAATTGCATCAGCGGGCTCGACCGGCCCACCTCGGGAACGATTCTGTTCAAGGGCGTAGACATCACCAAGATGCCCAGCTACCTGATCGGCCGACTTGGCTTGGCCCGCACCTTCCAAGTGGTCAAACCCCTAAGACAGCTGAACGTGATCGACAACGTCGCGATTGGCGCGATGTTCGGAGCCAGAGGAAAAGACAGAAGCACTGCTCAGGCCCGAGAGCGCGCCGAACAAGTTCTCGAACAAGTCGGCCTCAAGCAGCGCCGAGAACATTTGGCGGCGGACCTCACCTTGCCGGACCTCAAGCGCTTGGAGCTGGCGAAAGCTCTCGCCATGGATCCCCAGTTGCTGTTCCTGGACGAAGTGATGGCCGGATTGAATCCCACCGAGGTCGAGCGGGCGATGCAAATGATCCAGGCGATCAATCGCTCCGGAATCACGCTGTTCGTGATCGAGCACGTGATGAAGGCGATCATGGGAATCTCCGATCGGGTCATGGTGCTGCACTTTGGCAAGAAGATCGCCGAGGGAGACCCTGGACAGGTGATCGAGAATCCGCAGGTGATTGAGGCCTATCTCGGAGAGCGCTTCGCCAAACGCGCAAAGAGCGAGCTGCACAAGAAATGACTACCGAAGTCGCAGCACCGCCCTCGTCCGGCAAGACGCTGCTTGAGGTGCGCAACCTGTCCTCCGGCTACGGCGAACAGCAAGTCCTCTGGGATGTATCTGTCGAGGTCCGTCAAGGCGAGATCGTTTCTCTGATCGGCGCGAACGGAGCCGGCAAGACCACTCTGCTGTGCACCATCTCCAAGCTGATTGAGCCCTGGGCGGGTTCGATCCATTTCGATGGGCAGGATCTCACCCAGGCGTCGTCGGATCATATGGTCCGCGCCGGAGTCGTCCATGTTCCTCAGGGACGCCGGCTTTTCCCCGGGCTATCGGTGAAGGACAACCTTCTGCAAGGGGCCTACCTTCGACAGGACAGGCGACAGATCCAATCCACGCTCGAGTGGGTACTGCAGATACTGCCCCGCCTTCGAGAGCGACTCAATCAGCCGGCCGGCTTCCTCTCCGGCGGTGAGCAGCAGATGTGCGCTATGGGCCGGGCCTTGATGAGCAAACCTCGCCTCCTGGCGATCGACGAGCTTTCGCTCGGATTGGCGCCGCTGGTGGTGGATAATCTCCTGAGGCTGATCATCGACATCAACAAGCAAGGCGTCACGGTGCTGTTGGTGGAGCAGGACGTCGAGGTGGCGCTGGAATACGCCAACCGCGGCTACGTGCTTGAAACCGGCCGCGTGGTTCAGGCAAGCAAGGCAACTGAATTGCTCGAGGACCCGCGCATCCGCCAAGCCTACCTCGGCCTGTGAGACCAGCCGCCTCGAAGCGCAAGCGGGTGTGCCAGCTGTCCAGCGGAGTTTCACGGAAACGCAACCACTGCGTTAAGCGTGCGGTGCCAAAGAATTGACCAAATCTTTGCGACCGCCGATCGCGCAAGTCGCTAGAGCTGCCCGCTAAGACTGTTCTTTTCAAAGGGGGGACGAAATGGCGAAGCGCAGCGTCACGCTATTCGTGTGTCTATCCAGCATCTGGTTCGCATGCGGAAGTCCATCCAATCCAGGCCCGACGCAAAGCAACTTGAACGTCTCGGAGGTGCAGGCTCCCATCTTGTTGCCGACCGGCGCGCTGATAACGCCGCTGGCAGCTGACGGCTCGACGGCTCAAGTGTTGAATCCCCAACTGCCGACCCGGCCCGACTTCGTCGCCGGCGAGGCGGTCACCACCGCGGTAAGCCCGGACGGCAGGACAATGCTCGTTCTGACCAGCGGCTACAACCGCAACTACGGCGACAATGGGCAGTTCATTCCCTCCGAGTCCAATGAGTACGTCTTCGTGTTCGACATCTCCTCGGAGCCGGTTCAGCAACAGGTGATCCAAGTCCCGAACACCTTCGATGGAATCGCCTGGAGTCCCTCGGGCGACCAATTCGTCGTCAGCGGCGGTAAGGACGACAACATCCACGTCTACGACCAGAGCAATGGTCAATGGGCGGAATCCTTCACGGTTTCACTGCGGCACGGCAGCGGGCTCGGCCTGGGCGTCGGTCCGCAGTCGGCAGGAGTAGCGTTCACCCAGAACGGGAATTGGGTTGTGGTAGCGAACTTCGAGAACGATACGGTTTCGATTGTCGATCTCGGGCTTCGCGCGGTGTCGGAGGTGGAGTTGCGGCCCGGCAAGATCGATCCGAGCCAGTCGGGGGTGCGTGGGGGCGAATTCCCGTTCTGGGTGGCAGTCCTGCGCAATGACAAAGCCTACGTGAGCAGCATGCGCGATCGCGAGATCGTGGTGATCGACCTCCGCGCCCAACCGCCTCAGGTGGTCCGCCGCATTGGCGTTAGCGGACAGCCCAATCGGATGATCTTCAATGGCGCTGGGACCCGACTGTTCGTCGCCAATGGGAGCAGCGACTCGGTGTCGATCATCGACACCGCGACCGAACAGGTCATCGAAGAGATTCGCACCACCGCTCCCGCCCGCTTCTACGCCACCATTGGCGGATTCAAGGGGGCCAATCCCAACAGCCTCGCGCTTTCCCCCGACGAGCGGACGCTGTACGTCACCAACGGCGGAACGAACTCAGTGGCGGTCGTAAGCCTGGGAGCGGAGCCGGCCCCCAGCGAAGTCGTCGGACTGATCCCGACTGCCTGGTACCCGCATTCGGTCAGCGTCAGCACCGACGGGCGTCGCCTCTTCGTGGTGAATGGCAAGGGCCTCACCGGAGACGTCAGCGGCGCTTGCCGCGACACCAACTCCACTGATCCCGCGGCCCTCTACCCTTGCCTTGCACGCAACCTCTACGTGCTGCAAGTCGAAAAGTCATTGCTGGTGAGCCTGCCGGTTCCGACGGGAGCAGCTCTTCGTCGGCTCACTCGACAAGTGGCAACCAACAACCATTTCACCGACCGGCAAGACGACTACGAGCGTTACGTGATGGACTTTCTACGCAGCCGAATTCACCACGTCATCTACATTATCAAGGAGAATCGGACCTACGATCAGATTCTCGGTGACCTCGAGCTGGGCAACGGAGACCCGAGCCAGAACATTTTCCCCGAAGTGATCGCACCCAATCACCATGCGCTGGCGAGAAACTTCGTCACCCTCGACGCTTTCCAGGATAGCGGCGAGGTGAGCGGGGTGGGCTGGAACTGGACCACCGCCGCTCGAACCACCGACATCGTGGAGAAGACACAGTTTCCCAACTATGCGGGCCGCGGCGTGAGCTACGACTGGGAGGGAACCGATCGAAACATCAACACCGGGCTGGCCACCGTCGCGCAGCGCCAGGCATTCAATCCGGCGACTCCCGCGGATCCCGACCTGATGCCAGAAGCGATCGATTACGTGGCGCCTGAGGCACCGGGCGACACCTCCGACGCGATGTACCTCTGGGATGCCGCACTGAACCGGGGACTGTCGGTCCGGAACTACGGGTGCTTTGGCGACTTGGCGCGCTACGGGCTCGCGGACAGCGATCCGCTGTTCGTGCCCATTGTCACCAACCCGGCGGAACAGGGGATCCAGCAGTTCTTCCCGACCAAGCCGTCGCTGCAGAACATCACCGACCTGTATTTCCGAGGCTACGATCAGAAGCAGGCCGACTTTTACAATTATCGAGAGTGGGAGCGGGAATTCGACCAGTACGCAATGACTGGAGACCTGCCCGCCCTGGAGTTCGTCCGATTCCCTCACGACCACTTTGGAGAGTTCGGCCGAGCGCGCTACCGCGTGAACACGCCCGACAAGCAGATGGCGGACAACGATTACGCGATCGGGCTGCTGGTCGAGAAAATTGCAAACAGCCCGTTTGCTCAGGACACGCTGGTTTTCGTGATCGAGGATGATGCGCAAAACGGTCCGGATCACGTGGACGCTCACCGAAGTGTTGGCTACGTGGTGGGCCCGTACGTGAGACAGGGAACGGTAATTTCCCGGCCGTACAACACGGTGAGCATGGTGCGGACGATCGAGGAGGTCCTCGGGCTCGAGCCGATGGGATTGACCGACGGTTTCGCGACCCCCATGACCGACGTCTTCGAGCCGCTGGAGCACCCGAGGCCCTGGACCTACGTTGCGCTCGTGCCCGACATTTTGCATGACACCGACTTGCCTGTGCCTTCATCGACTCCTTGGAACACCGTCGAGGTTGCGCGCCTCAACCCGTATCCGATGCACGACGCGGCCTACTGGGAGCGCGCGATGACAGGCCAGAACTTCTCCCGCGAGGACGCCGTGGATGAAGTGCTGTTCAACCGAGCCCTCTGGCAGGGGATGAAGGGCTCCGATGTGCCCTACCCGACTCTTCGCGACGGTCGCGATCTGTCGCAAAATCGCGCGCTGCTGCTAACGAACTAAGCCGTCAGTTGCAGCTGTAACTCGCTGCCGCGGTGATCGAGCCGGAGTTGTAGGTCGCCTTCTGGGGGTATGGGCACACCGGTAGGCTGACGCTGCTGTTCGCCGAATTCAGGACGATCGAGGCTGGGGGAGTGTTGCTTTCGACCCAGCTCACCAGAGCGGTGAAGAACTGGTTCGCCGGCAGCGGGACGTTGTTGGGGTTGGCGCCCTCGGTACCGTTTCCGCCACAGTGTCCCATGCCCGGGATCAGGAACAGGCGATTGAAGTTGTTGGTTTGGGCATCGCCCCCCACAGACGTCGAAACCCGACTGAAGTAGTTGATCGAACCCTGAGGCATGATCAGGACGTCGGCAAGGCCGTGATAGCTGATGACCTTGGCCCCACTGTTGCGTGCCATGCTGAGATCGGGATTGTCGGTGTTGATATTCCCAAACGAGGACTGCAGCGCGACGCCCTGATTGAATGCGCTAGCGAGGTCGGCATAGGCGAGCTGCCTCCACCCGTTCATCCCGTTGCCAGTGGCGTTCATGAAGGTGGGCGTTGCAAGTGTCGGACTCTGCTGCTCCAGCGCCACCTGGTCGGTAGCGATCGAGAAGGGGTTCGCACCGGCCAGAAGTGCGACGACACTGCCGCGCGTGAGCCCCCACCACAATTGGTTCGCGGAGAGTGTAGGACCACTCGAATTGTCAGTTGCCGGCTCGGGCACGCTACCGTCCGTCGTCTGGCCGTACCAGATTTTGTTCATCGCAACCGCTTCAGTCAGATTGACGCAATTCGGGCTCGTGCTCGTCCCGACAACGCCGCCGTGGCCGGCCACGCCGTTGCACAGCACCGCCGCATCCCTCGTTGGGTCATAACGGCACTGCCGCGGATCGAGGATGAAGCCGAGGTGCTGACCATTGACCAGGTCGCAAGCGCTCACCGCCGCGGACCCCATGAAGCTGAGCTTGGCGGCGGACATCGGCCCGCCGAGATCTCGCTGCATCACGATCTGCGGATACAGCTCGTTCGTGATGAACTTCGTCCAATTGAAAGCCGGCGCACCGACGAGGTAGCCGTTGTAGTCGTCTGGGTGGGTCTGCGCGATCTTGTAGCCTTGACGACCGCCGGTAGAACAGCCGTTCCAGTATGCGTACTTCGCCGACGACCCGTAGTAGCCCTGCACCAGCGCCTTGGTCTTGAGCGCCAGCTCATGCAAGCTGCGCTCGGCGAAATCGGTCCACAATGTCGTATTGCTGCTGCCGTCTTGCTTCATCGCGAATGAGCCGGTGCCGGTGATGCTGTGTCCCGTGTCGGTGCTCCCGACTGCATAGTGGTCCGTCGCCGCGATCGCGGCGGCCCCTGTGTTGCCGATCAGAATGGTGGACGCCTGATTGCCACCGGCCCACCCGCCGCCACCTTGATTTTGGATGCGGTTGTTCCACGCGCTCGTCGTCGGCAGCCATACTTCGATCCCAATGCCCGGGGAGGTCGAAGGCGCCGCCGGTGACGTATCCTGGAATCCAGGTCCTACAACCATCTTCACGAGACACAAGTCCGCAGCCGCGTTTGGCGGCGGCGGGGTCGCAGGGGTACCGGGTAAGGCGAGCGCGTCACCTTGCTTGTAGGCTTTGACGAGCACCACGGTGGTGTTGGCGTCCGGCTTGAACGCTGTCTTCATCGTGTCGTCGCACATCAGTGGCGGCGGGTTCGAGCTGCAGCCGGCGACGATCACCAGAGTGCCGACGACACTCCAGAGAGCAACGACCCCGCTGACTTGGCCGTTTGCTTTGAAACCCCGTGCACCCGTCATCATCGTCTTTCCTCCCTAGGTGCTCGAGTGCAACCGTTGGCCGCCCTCGAGTCACCCGCCCCGATTTTGGAATTCCGAACGTGATATTCGTTATAGTGAAGTCGGCACGGTACGGTGCGTGCGCCGGCATGGTCAAAGGCCCTATACGGGCGGTGTCCTCCGGCCTACACTTCGTCCCATGAATGCCCTAGGTGCCCGGGTTAGGACGCTGCGACAGGAACGTGGCTTGCTCCAGAAGCACGTCGCGGAGAAGTCCGGGCTGACCGCGAGCATGGTCTCGCAGATCGAATCGGGTCGCCTGAACCCGACCCTGACGACCTTGAGGAAAGTGGCGCATGCGTTCGGGGTTTCGATTCCGCTACTGCTCGAGCCACCGGCTGGCCCACCGAGTGTTCAGATCAGCCGCAAGCGGGAGCACCCGCTTGTTTCGTTCGAGAACTGCGCCGAGCGTTGGATGGTCCTCGGCGCCGGACTCTTCGAAGGCAAGATTCGAGCGGTGGTCTCCACGCTCGACCGCAAAGCGCGAGGCGTGTCCACCGATAAGGTCCGCATCAAGCCCGGCCAGGTGAAGCTCTTTTATGTGCTGCAGGGAAAAGTGGCGCTGCGGCATGCAGACGCCATCTACCAAATGAGCGAGGGAGACAGCGCGCTCATGGATGGGGCGGCACCGCATGGCTGGGACAATGTCGGCCGAGGCCGCGCGCGGGTGCTTTGGGTAATCCTCGGCTAGCAGATGAGCAAAGCTTGCCAGTTGCGATAGGCAAGCTGTCGCTTTGACGCCGGCTGTCAAAGGACAGCCTTTTCGCTCATTGGTAGAGCAAAGCATGGAGCTCGACCTTGGCCGTTGAGGTTGCCACCATGCCGGAGGCGGTCCGGCCTGAACCGATATCCCGCTCGATGGTGGCGGTGCTGAACTTCGCCGGGATCGCGGTCTTCGCCGACCTCTACACCACCCAGCCGATTCTGCCGATGCTCTCGCACGAGTTTGGAGTCTCACCGGCCACAGCGGGGCTAACGATCTCCGTGCTGGTGTTGATGATCGCTGTCGTCTCAGCACCTTACGGGTTTCTCAGCGACATCCTCGGCCGAAAGCCGGTGATGGTGACGAGCTGCCTTCTACTCGTAGTCCCGACGATGCTCTGCGCGTTGGCGCCCTCCTTCAAAGCGCTGATGTTCTTGCGTGCGCTCCAAGGCTTGTTGATGCCAGGCGTGAGCGCGGTTGCCGTCGCCTACCTCGGCGACTACTACGCGGGCGCGGACCTTGGGCCGAAGGTCGGAGGCTGGATCGCCTCATCGGTGGCCGGCGGGCTCAGCGGGCGCGTCCTGAGCGGACTCATCGCCGATTGGATTCACTGGCGAGCGTCTTTCGTGTTCTTCGGCCTATGGACGCTGGCGGCCGCGATTGCGATGGCTCGCGTACTTCCTCGGTCGCAAGCGGGACAGACGGTGGCGCTCCGGCTCGCCTACCGTGGAATGTTCGGCCACCTCAAAAATCCCACTTTGGTGGGCTCGTTCATCATCGGCGCCGGAGTCTTCTTCTCGGTAATTGGCACTTTTACCTATCTGCCGTTCTACCTGACCTCTCCACCCTTTCGACTCTCGGTCGCCACAATCTCGAGCATCTATCTCGTCTACCTAGCGGGGGTGGGAACCTCGCTGCTTTCGGGAAGACTGGCTTGGCGCTTTGGCGGCCGCGAGGTGATGGGGGTTGGAATCGGCATCGCTGCGCTCGGCGTGCTCGCGACGACAATTCCAACGATTACCGCCGTGCTGCTTGGATTAATCGTGCTTTGTATCGGGATGTTCTTCGTTCAGGCAACCGCGCCCGCCTACGTCAACGCTCATGCAGAAGTAGCCAAAGGCGCCGCGGGTTCGCTGTACGTTTCGATTTACTACCTTGGAGCCAGCTTCGGCTCGTCAATTCCCGGCTACGCCTGGCAGATCTGGGGCTGGTGGGGAGTGGTGTGGAGCTGCCTGGGCGCTCTTCTCGTCAGCCTGCTGGCCGACATCTTCCTCTGCGGACGCAAAAGGGGCGCGCATTTACCCTCGCGCGCCCCCATGGGACCTTTGTCTTAGGAGTTAGTCTAGAAGAACAATTGCCACTGTAGAGTGACGCTATGGATCGAGGTGTTCGTAGAGACCAAGGTTCCCGTCCTGGTGGCCTCGAACTCGAGTTTGATGGAGTTGATGCGCCGGAACCACCAGTTCACCCCAACCCACCAGATGCGAGCATCGGCGCTCTTGTTCGTCTCGCTTCCCCAGAAAGCTTCATAAGAAACGAAGGGCTGAAACTGCTCAAAGCGATATCCGACCTCGGCGAAGCCCCCATTACCATTGTTCGGATTCCCGGTGCCAAAATCGTAATTGTAGTAGGCCACCTGCGCGATCAGCTCGTGATCCGGAAAGAGGGGCAGTGCCATGTAGATGTCGGCGGCAAATGCGCGCCAATCTTGAGGACCCAGCGTCGGGTTGATCCCTCGAATCGCTTTCTCCTGGAAACCACCACCCACGCCGACTGAGAGGATCGGCTTATTGTTGAAGTACACGCCTTGGTACAGCCATCCGCGCTCTTCGCTGTCTAAGAAGTTGTAGTGCAGATACCCGCCAATCTGAGGATCTCCAGCCGGGTTGACGCCCTGGATGCTGGTAGCAGTGTTTGGATCGTAGGCCCCCGAGGTTCCGCGCACGCCGTTGAATACACCCAAGCGGAATCCCAACTTCTTTTCTAAAATCCAGCCGCGGACCTGGATGCCGGGTTCTCGCAAGCCAGTCGTCGCATTGTTTACGGGTGCAGTGCCGGATACCCCTGCCGTGGCGCCGGGGAACCGTATCGTATTCGCGTGCAAGTCGAGGGTGACAAAGCTCGTCGTGCTCTGGACTTGGTTGTGCGACAGCGGGAGCAACAGCAAACCCATTTCGATGAAGATGCCGGGGACCGGCTCATAAATCAGCTGGGCGTCCTGCAAGAGAATTCGGCCGTTAGTAACGCCCGTGCCGCCCGTCAACCCAGTCGGATCAGTAGCGGTAGGTCTTCCGAAGTTGGGACTATCGAGCTGAACGAAGAAGTGAAGTTGTTTGGTGATGTCTCCGCTGGTGATCAAGCGGATTCGCCGCATGAATGCCTGGGTGTTCCATCCCTTTTGCGGGGACCCATTTTCTACCGTTTGAAGCCAGGCCTGCAGCTGAACGTTGATATTGAGGCTCGCATCTTCGAGACCGGGGATCTTGGGGAGTTCCACTTTGCCGGCCCGCGCGCCAGCGCCGACCATCAGTGGGAGAACCAAGGCCCACCACTTCGCACGCGTCATGAACCCCTCCTGACAAAGGTTGCCGCCGATATCCCCTATTCCCAGAGGAATGCAAGAATAAGTTGTGCAACATCGACCAGCGTCGAAAGATTAGTGTTGCCAATCAACCAGCGAACGGTGGTAAAAAAAGTCGTTTACCCCCGAGGATTGGCTCCGCTCTCGGCACCGGGCCAGACTAGGGCCACTCGGTCCGCGCAACCAATTTGGGTTAATTCATCTGTTACCTGACCCAATCTCGAGTTCAACGGAGAAACCGATGAGTGCAGTGAACTACACGACCCAAGGCGCGGTGGCGGTTATCACGTTGGACAATCCGCCCGTAAACGGTTTCAGCCACGAGGTGCGAAGCGCGCTGATGGCAAGCCTGGACCAAGCCGTGGTGGACAAGTCCGTGAGGGCGATCGTCATCACTGGCACGGGCAAGGTCTTCTCGGCAGGCGCTGACATCCGGGAGTTCAATACCCCGCGTGCCCTGTCGGAACCCAACTTGCGGACCCTCGGTCGGGCCATCGAGGCCAGCCCCAAGCCTGTGATCGCCGCGCTCAACGGTACTGCATCCGGAGGCGGATTGGAGGTGGCGCTCGCGTGCCACTACCGGCTCGCCACGCCCACAGCGCAGATCTCCCTTCCAGAGGTCAAGCTCGGCCTCATTCCAGGCGCAGATGGCACCCAGTTGCTCCCCCGGGCGGTCGGATTGGAAACCGCCCTCAACATGATCGTTTCCGGCGCACTGGTGCCCGCTGAGCAATTCAAAGGCACGGTGCTCTTCGACGCGCTGGTGGATGGAAATTTGTTGCAGGCCGCGATCGCATTCGCCTCAGACCTGAGCCCGGCGACGCCCACCAAGCGGCTTTGCGATCTGCGCGTCGAACATCCGAATCCGGAGGGCTTTCTCGAGTTTGCTCGGAATGTCGTGGGAGCTGTGTCGAAGGGCTATCCGGCCCCGCTGAAGTGCATCGAAGCGGTCGCCGCGGCTGTCTCAAAGTCCTACGAGGAGGGCCTGCGGGTCGAACGAGAGCTCTTCGGCCAGCTGATGCAAACGACGGAATCGAAGGCGCTGAGGCACGCCTTCTTCGCCGAGAGAGCCGCATCGAAAATCCCTGGGCTGCCGGAGAATCTGCCCCTTCGCCCGATCCGCACTGCAGCGGTGATCGGAGCCGGAACCATGGGCGGCGGGATTGCGATGTCCTTCGCCAACGCCGGTATCCCGGTGACGGTGCTGGAAGTGAAGCAAGAGGCACTCGAGAAGGGCACGGCAACGATTCGAAAGAACTACGAGGTTAGCGCCAAGAAAGGGAAGTTGACGGCGGCGCAACTCGCCGAGCGGATGGGATCAATACGCCCTACCATGAACTACGCCGACCTCGCGCAGGCCGACATCTTCGTCGAGGCAGTGTTCGAGGACATAGCGGTGAAAACAGAAGTGTTCAAGAAGCTCGACGAAATCGCGAAGCCTGGCGCAATTCTGGCAACCAACACCTCCACGCTGGACTTGAATCGGATCGCGCGCGCGACTCGCCGGCCTGGCGACGTCATCGGTACGCACTTCTTCAGCCCAGCAAACGTGATGAAGCTCTTGGAGGTTGTCCGCGGCTCAGCGACTCAAGATGACGTGCTCGCAACCGTGATGGACCTGGCGAAGAGGCTCAACAAGATCGGCGTAGTCTCGGGCGTGTGCGATGGGTTCATCGGCAATCGAATGCTGGAAAAGTATTGGCGCGAGACGATGTTCATGCTCGAAGAAGGCGCATTGCCGCAGCAGGTCGACTCCGCGCTTGAGCGGTGGGGTATGGCGATGGGTCCTTTCCGGGTCTCGGATCTCGCTGGCAACGACGTCGGCTGGTACATCCGAAAACGCCATTACGTCGAGAAGCCGGACAGGAAGTACTCTCGCATCGCGGATCGGATCTGTGAGCTTGGACGGTTCGGGCAGAAGACCGGCGCCGGCTGGTACCGCTACGAAGCTGGAAAGCGAGAGGCAATCCCGGACCCCGCGGTTGAGCAGCTGATTTCGGCTTACCGCAAGGAGATCGGGGTGACTCCTCGCCGGATCTCCGACGATGAGATCGTCGAACGTTCGGTTTTCGCCTTGGTCAACGAGGGCGCAAGGATTCTGGAAGAAGGAATCGCTCTTCGGGCCTCCGACATCGACGTGGTGTACCTCACGGGATATGGCTTCCCTCGATTCCGAGGGGGTCCGATGTTCTACGCGGACACAGTCGGCCTCTATAACGTGGTGCGCACCATGAAGCGTTTCGCCCAAAACCCCCATGGCGACCCTGGCTTCTGGCAGCCAGCCCCGCTGGTTGCGAGGTTGGCCGCCGAAGGAAAGACTTTCCATTGATCTGGAGAAATCCATGAGCGACGCAGTCATTGTTTCCACGGCCCGAACTGGCCTCGCCAAATCCTGGCGCGGCGCCCTCAACATGACCTACGGCGCGACCTTGGGCGGTCACGTGGTCAAAGCCGCGGTGGAACGCGCGAAAGTCGATCCCGCCGAGGTGGAAGACGTCCTGATGGGCTGCGCGCTACCGGAGGGGACCACCGGAGGCAACATCGCACGCCAGATCGCGATCCGCGCTGGGCTGCCGGTAACGACGGCCGGCACCACCGTGAATCGCTTCTGCTCGTCGGGTCTGCAGACCATCGCTATGGCAGCGCATCGGGTGCTCGTGGACCGGGTGCCGGTGCTCGTGGCAGGCGGCCTCGAGTCCATTTCCTGCGTGCAGAATGAATTGAACACGCACATGGCGAGAGACCCGTGGCTCCTTGAAAACAAACCCGCCATTTTCGACACCATGCTTCAGACCGCGGAAACGGTAGCGAAGCGCTACGGAATCGACCGCGCGAAGCAGGACGAATATGGGGTCCGCAGCCAGCAGCGCGCCGCAGCTGCCCAGGAAGCGGGACGATTCAAAGACGAGATAGTGCCATTCACCACGCTGATGGGGGCGGCCGACAAGGAGTCCGGCCGCCTCTCGACGCGCGAGGTCACCCTTTCAGCCGATGAGGGAATCCGGCCCGATACGACGTACGAGGGGGTTTCCAAAATCAAGCCCGCGCTGCCCGGCGGCGTCGTCGCCGCTGGCAATGCCAGCCAATTCTCCGATGGCGCCGCTGCGTGCGTGGTGATGGATGCGAGGCTTGCCTCGCAGCGTGGGTTGCAGCCGTTGGGGATTTTTCGCGGATTTACCGTCGCCGGCTGCGAACCGGACGAAATGGGGATCGGCCCGGTGTTCGCGGTGCCTCGGCTGCTGGAACGGACTGGCGTCAAGATGAACGAGATCGGGCTGTGGGAGCTGAATGAGGCGTTCGCGGTGCAAGTCATCTATTGCCGCGACCGTCTCGGCATCCCGGATGACCTACTGAATGTGGACGGCGGCGCCATTGCCATCGGTCACCCGTATGGCATGTCGGGCACGCGGCTGGTTGGTCATGCCCTGATTGAGGGAAAGCGCCGGGGCGCGAAATACGTGGTCGTCACGATGTGCATCGGTGGTGGAATGGGTGCCGCGGGCCTGTTTGAGGTGGCCTAAAGCAGGCAAGCAAGTTGTGACGCGTTTGGGGTTGTTGGACGGTCTACGCCGGCCAGGATTTCAGCTTGAGGGCGTAGACAGTCGTGACATCTGACACAATTACCCGAAAAGCGGAATTGGGCCGTCGCCAAACACTCCTGTGACACGTTGGCTGACACTAGCAGTGAAGTCCAGCACTAATACCCGGGCCTTCGAGTCGCTGAATCGTTTCGTTGTGACGCGCGCAGGGACTTCTAGGACTCAAAATCAGGGCCAACTCGTCTGGCGGTCGTGACATTTGGCGAAGGTCCGCGAGGCGGCAACGAGTGTCACGAGGTGGCAAAGCAGGCAGCCGAGTTGTGACACGTGTGCGGTACGCCTTGCGGTCAGTGCCTGCCGATTCGATCTCGGAAACGTAACCTCAGACGATGGACGCGCCGCCATCCACGACGATGTATTGGCCGGTGATGTGCCGCGATGCGTCGGACGCCAGCAGAGCCACGGTTCCCTTCAAATCTTCCGGGCCGCCCAAGCGGTGAAGAGGCGTTCTCGCGACGACCCCCTTCTCAATTTTCTCCAGGACGCCGCGCGACATCTTCGACGGGAAAAACCCCGGGCAAATGGCGTTCACGTTGATGTTGTGCTGGCCCCACTCCGCTGCCAGCGCCCTGGTAAAGCCGAGCACTCCGGCCTTGCTGGTGTTGTAGGCGATGGTGGTCATCTCCTCGGAACCACCGTGCAACGCCGCCACCGATGCGATGTTGATGACTTTCCCTGAGCGGCGGGGAAGCATGGAGCGCCGCCCAACGTCCTGGGTGAGGAAAAACATAGCGTTGAGGTTCAGGTCGATGACCTTTTTCCAACCTTCCGGCGGGTAGCTTTCGGCCGGTGCCCCCCAAGTAGCACCGGCGTTGTTGATCAGAATGTCGATCCCACCGAATTTCGCGAGGATCTGATCCACCAGCCGCGGGATCTTGTCGAAGTGTGAGAGGTCGCCAGCGACGGTCAGTACCTCGAGCCCCAGCTTCGTCAAGTGCGCTGAAGCCTCGTCCAGCTCGCCTTGCTTGCGAGCGACGATGGCGAGCCTTGCGCCCAGCTCGCCGATGGCCTCGGCCATCTGCAAGCCGAGCCCGCGAGAGCCTCCGGTGATCAACGCTACCTTGCCTGAGAGGTCAAACAGTTGCTTTACACCCATGACAACCTCCTTGATTTGCGCGTTAACTCAAGACCCTCGCTGGTTCAAGTGCAGCGGGATCGATCGGGGAGAGATGAACATGGAAAAGATTTGGACCAAGCAATGGCCATCGACCATGGATGAGGCGGCGATCCACTTTCCGGATCAGCCACTGAGCGCGCTACTCGCGGGGCAAGCCCAGCGGGTTCCGGACCGGGCGGCACTGATCTTCTATGGGCGGGAACTGAGCTTTCGCGAGCTCGACGACGCGGTGAGCCGATTCGCGGGCTGGCTGCTTAAGCGAGGAATTCAACCGGGAGACAGGGTTGCACTCTTCCTCGAGAACTCGCCTCAGTTCGCAATCGCCTACTACGGCACGCTGCGCGCCGGAGGAATCGCCGTGTGTTTGAATCCGATGCACAAGGCCACCGAGCTGCTCCACGAGTTCAGCGACTCCGGCGCTCGGGTCCTGGCGACCTCGCATCGCGGCTACGCAACGGTGGCGCCGATCCGGAGCCAGACTCGGCTCGATGCCGTAGCCGTCAGCGCCTACCGCGATTTCCTTCCCGAGCAGCCAACGCTGACGCCCCCGCCGGACTTCCTCGAACCCGCAACGCCAACCGCCGACACCGAGCCATTCCTCGAGATCCTCCGAAATACGCCGCCATTCGCGGGGCAAGTACCGAGAGCGCAGGGCGATACCGCCTTGCTGCAATACACCTCGGGCACGACCGGAACCCCTAAGGCGGCGGAAATCACCCATCGCAACTTGGTGGCAAACTGCGAGCTGCAGCGGGTCTACATCGGGGCCGATGAGGCGGACACCACGCTCGGCGTGCTGCCCTGGTTCCACATCACCGGCATGGAATGCCAGATGAACATGATGGCGTACATGGGCGGAACGCTCGTGGCCATCGGACGCTTCGATCTGCTCACCGTGCTGCGGGCCATCCAGCAGTATCGCTGCAAACGCACGACGCTGATCACCACCGCGAATGTCGCGATCCTGAATTGTTCGCAGGCGCGCGAGTTCGACCTCTCCTCTCTGCGCAACTGCTTCTCCGGAGGCGCGCCGGTGCCGGCGGAAATCGCCCGGCGATGGGAGGCGTTGACCGGCTACCCTCTCATCGAGGGCTACGGCCTCAGCGAGACCACCGCGCCGACCCATATCAACCCGATACATCGACCGAAGTACGGCACCATCGGAGTGCCGCTACCGCTCACCGACGCCCGGATCGTGAGTCCGGAGGACGGCACTAGCGAGCTCGGCATCGGAGAGGTGGGCGAGATCGCGGTTCGGGGACCGCAAGTGATGAAAGGCTACTGGGCGAATCCGAGCGCGACGAAGGAAGCCTTTCGCGACGGATGGTTTCTCACCGGAGACATCGGACGCGTCGACGAAGAGGGCTACTTCACTGTCGTCGAGCGAAAGAAGGACATGCTCAAGGCCTCCGGATACTCCGTCTTTCCCGCGGAGGTGGAGTCCCTGATGTACCGACACCCCGCCATCGCTGAAGCCGCTGTCATCGGAGTACCACATCCGTATCGCGGCGAAGATCCCGTCGCATTTGTGGTGCTCAAACCGGAAGGACGAGGAACCGTAAGCGAGGATCAGCTCGTCCAGTGGTGCCGCCAGGAGATGGCGGTCTACAAGGCGCCGCGAGTGATTCGCTTTGTTGATACTTTGCCTAAGACGGCCACCGGAAAAATTCTGAGGCGAGTGCTGCGCGAGACGGCCAGTGCTACTGGCGCACCCAAGCCTTGAGATCCCACAGCTGGTAGAGGGTCCAAATGTAATCGGTGGTCGCCGTTTCGCGCAGGCAATGCAGGTCTTGCCTCTGCGCTTCGTCGAGAAACTTCTGGAAGATTTCCTCGCTAGGGAACTCGACCACGATCAAGTAGCGCCGCGAACGATCGCCGTGCATCTGCCGGAGCGGATCTCGGCCGGCCACCACCACGCGTCCACCCAGACCATATATGATGCGACCGGCTCGCAAGTTGTAGTCGCGGTACTCGGCCTCGTGATCCGCAAGCAAATTGAAGACGTTGAGCGCGTAGACCATCGACTCTAGCGATTACCAAAGGTCCACCATCCGGTGCCAGCTCAGTGATTGGTACCGAAACCGAATGCTTTCTTCAAGACAGCGTAACTAATGCGCTTCTTTGCACAGGTTTTGCGGTAGCGAGCCAGGCGGAGGAGCAATTCTTAACTTAATCCATCGGTTCACTTGCATCGCTCGAGTCGTAGCTGCACACAATAAAACTTACGGCCGGGCATCGAGTTAAGGAAGGCAGTGTCTTATGAGGCGATCGGTTCTCCCGTTGTCCATCATCGTCGCCATGTTCGCAGCCATCGGGTGTGGAAGCAGCGGTCCAGGAACCATCGGGCTTCAGCCGGGTATCAACGGCTGCACCAACTTCCCCGATATGTCCGGACCGGGCTCCATGAGGACAATCAACTTCGGCGGCAACCTAAACAACATCTACGCTCCGCCGTGCATGGGGATTAGCATAGGACAATCGGTGACCTTCAGCGGCTCATTCGATGCCCACCCGCTCAGACCGGGACTCGCGCCCAGTCAACAGGGCGGCCCTGATGCGGGCAGTCCAAACAACCCGATCCAGGCCACCAGCAGTGGCAGCAACTCGGTGCCCTTCATGTTCCCAAGCGCCGGCGTCTATCCGTTCTACTGCTCGCTCCACCAAGGGCAGGGAATGTTCGGCGCCATTCAGGTGCGTTGAGCCGCCGGCGCGGGTTGAGTCCCCAGTCCAGGCCCCGGTCTGAATCGGGCCGGACTTTCCCACCCCCTAAGTTGCGCAACCGTTACAAACCTTCGCAGGCGCTAAATGCGACCTGGAGGTTTCGTGTTGACGCGGAAAAACCACTGGAGTAGCAGAGCCGCTGCGTAAGGGGAGTAGTTCACGGCACGCAACAAGCCGTCGGGGCGATCGACATACCGGCTTCGGGCCTGGTCCCCCACCTCGAATGAGGCGAACGAGACCTTCGGTGAAGGACAGGAGCTCCTGGCCGAGGTCCGTTATGCCGAGCACAAACGATACCTCGGGCAGATTTTTGGAGGAGGCAAAATCCTGGTGAGGCGACCCGGACCGTATCTTCGGTTGGCCACGCGCCTTTGGGCTCTGGCGACGCACGCTCTCTTCCTGACATCTCTGTTATCGGGATGCGACACGCCCCACACGTACGTGGTGCTCGACAACAACTATTCGCTATCGACATCGTTCGTCGTTTATCAGGCCTTCTGGCAGTCGGTATCGTTCCCGGCCCCCGTCCCTCCCAGCTCATCTTCAGGTCTGCAGACGGCCTTGCCTGCCTCAGCCAACACCGCATACGTGGTGCTCGCACCGGACTGGGACCCCACGAGTTCAACCGCGCCCACGGCGTTCATCGTTATGCAGTCGCGGAGCGGGTTCGAACTGCATCTCGACCACACGCTCCACATTCCCGTCGATGATGAGAATTTCGTCGGGAATTGCTCGGCAGGAAGCTTTCTGCCCCAAGATCAGGCCGACCTGATCACCCAGCGCGTCTTTGCAGACACCTTCTCGAACGTCCGCTACGACGCGGCCACCTGTAGCACGATTCCGATTGACGACGGCGGGGCGCCCTGAGATGGGCCCGCCCGTACATCCATCTTCTACTTGCCCGAGCGTCTTCGTCAGAACCCTTGCGCGAGCGCTTGGCCTTGGTTTCGCCGTTCAGATTCTGCTGGCTTCTGTTCCGGCAAGTGGACAGGCCGCTCCTCCGGCGGGCCATGAGGAGGAGGCCTTCGACTTCATGAACCTGCTCTCGCATCAAGGCTTGCACAATCTCGATGACGAGAGTTGGAACCTGTACGGGCAATTCACGTACATCTCCAGCTGGAAATTGGCGTTTCAAGCGCCGTACACCAATGCGAACGGCAGCATCAACTCGCTGGTGCCGGACCGCGAGCGAAGCTTCACCGGGACCTTCACCCTTTTCTTCGGGTTGAAACTTTGGCATGGCGGCGAGGCCTATTTCGTCCCCGAAGTCATTTCGGAGCGCGGGCTCTCAGGAATCCGCGGCATCGGTGGCTCTATTCAGAACTTTGAGCTGCAGAAGAGCGGAACGGAAACCCCCCAGCTCTACCGATCGCGCTTGTTCCTTCGACAGACGTTCGGGCTCGGCGGCGCTCCCGTCGTCAAGACCTCCAATCCGATGCAGCTCGGAACCGTGGTCGATAGCCGCCGGCTCGTTGTGACGCTCGGCAACTTCACCTTTCTCGACGTCTTCGATCGGAACAACGTCACCTGGGATCCCCGCCAGACCTTCTTCAACATGTCTTTCATGACACACTCAGCATGGGATTTCGCGGCGGACGCGCGCGGTTACTCGTGGGGGGGCGCGGTTGAACTGTATTGGGACGACTGGGCTTTGCGGTTCGGCAGGATGGCTCCTCCTCAGCACCCCAACGTTCTGCCCCTCGATCTGCGGATCTGGAAGTACTATGCCGATGCGCTCGAGATTGAGCACGACCACGTGCTCTTCGGACTTCCGGGCGCTGTCCGCGTCCTCGGCTACCGCAACTACGAAGTCACCGGGCGATTCGACGATGCCATCGCGGCTTACCGCGCCGATCCGAGCAAGAACGCCTTAGGCTGCACCAGCTACAACTACGGGTCCGGGAACTTCACCGCTCCTGACCTCTGCTGGGTACGAAAGCCAAACCAGAAACTCGGCATCGGGATCAATGTCGAACAATTCGTCGCCCAGAACATCGGCGTGTTCTTTCGAGCGATGTATTCGGACGGAAACACGGAGGTCGATGCCTTCGATCCGGCCGATCGGTCACTGAGCTTTGGGGCGGTCGCCAAGGGTTCCTTGTGGCAACGACCTTTTGATGTCGCGGGAGTGGGTGTCAGCATGAGTTGGATCTCGAAGATCCATGCCGACTACTTGGCGATGGGGGGCATTGACGGTTTCGTCGGAGACGGCCACCTGCGGCAAGGTGCCGAAGGGGTTTTTGATGTTTTTTACAGCTTCAACCTCCTCAAGGCCATCTGGCTCGCGGGTGACTACCAATTCCTCTGGAACCCTGGGTTCAATCGCGACCGGGGGCCTGTGAACATCTTCGGAGCCAAGGTTCATGTTGAGTTCTAGGCGCCACCGGGCACTCGCCTTCACCGCCCTCCTGTGTACGGTGGGCTCGCGCGGCCAGGCGCAGCAAACCGCGCAAGGGTTCGCCGTCGAACGCCTGTACTTGTCCGCACCCGGAGCTGGGTGGTTCGTGATGGACGCCTTGAATATGCATGGCGGGCTGGGAGGGAGCCTCTCGATGACTCTCGGCTACGCTAGCAACCCGCTGCATTTCTCGGATGGCACACAACGACTTGCCGTCGTCGCGCACGAGGCGATCATGGATATCGGAGCCGCGGTCACTTACGAGCGCTGGCGGCTTTACCTCAACTTCGGTGCTCCTCTCACCATCCGGGGTGCGACCGGCACTTTCGGCGACTATTCGTTCACCGGCCCGAACGTATCTTTGGCGTCACACCCGGACATCCTGTCTGACGCTCGCGTCGGAGTCGATGTGCGCATCCTCGGAGGACACAAGAGTCGGTTCCGTCTCGGCGCCGGCGCACAGCTCTTCATCCCAAACGGAAACCGTGCCGACTACGACACTGACGACACCTACCGCGGAATGGTCCGAGTTCTGCTCGCCGGAGACGAGGGAATCTTCAGCTACGCGAGCCAGCTTGGCGTCCATATTCGATCGCTCGATGATTCGCCGACGCCGGGGAGCCCCCGCGGAAGCGAGTTCCTGTTCGGCGCTGCGGGTGGCGCGAAGCTGCCGGTCGGTGGAAACCTGGCGGTCATCCTGGGTCCCGAAGTATTCGGTGCGACAGCCTTTCACTCTTTCTTCAGCTCGAGCGCCACTTCGCTGGAGGGGCTCCTCAGCAGTCGGTTGGAGGGAACCGGCGACAGTGGCGCTCAGCTACGAATCAAACTCGGAGTAGGCACAGGCTTCAACCGCCAGTTCGGAGCCCCAGACTGGCGCGTGGTCCTCGCCTTCGAGGTCTTCACTTGCAACCAGAAGACGTGACACGGTGCAGTCGAAGTCCGCGGGCGCCCAAATAGTTTGTTCATCCCCCATGTGTATGGTAACGCGCCTGGCGAGTCCTCCCTGTTTCCAGTGTTCGCAGAAGGAGAAAAGCCATGACTCACACCCGCAGAAAGTTTCTCAAAGGGGCTGGCGCGGCGGGCATCGCCGTCGTGGCCGGCAGCGCCATTGGACCCGCCGCCGCGAAGACCATGGCCAAACCCACAGACCCAGGGCGCAAGACATCCAACGGCGAACTTCCCAGGCAAATGACGTTCTGTACCCTTCGCAAGGGCAGCGACTACACCCTCGGCATCAAAACGAGTCTCGGGATTCTGGACGTCAAGAAGGCCGCCGCCGCCTACCATCGAGCCGTTCCCACCACCGTCGACCAAGTTCTTCAAGGCGACTCCCAGGGGTTGAAAGCGCTTGTCGACGAGGCGACGGCCAAGGACAAATCCAAGGCCAATTTTGTTCGCGAAGATCAGGCGCAGTTCGGTCCCTGCGTCACCAATCCCGAAAAGATCATCATGCTTGGGCTCAACTACCTCAAGCACGTGCAGGAGGTGAAGGCGCAGATGCCGACCTCGCCGATGTTCTTCAACAAGTACAACAACGCGTTGAACTCGCACAACGGAACCATCGCGCTACCTCCGGTGGGCAAGAAGTTCGACTATGAGGTGGAGCTGGTGGTGATCATGGGCCGCCGGGCAAAGAACGTGAGCGAAGCCGACTCCCTTTCGTACGTCTTCGGTTACTGCGTCGGCAACGACTTCACCGCCCGAGACCTCCAGTACAAGACCAGCCAATATCTGCTCGGGAAAACTCCCGATGGATTTGCGCCGGTCGGGCCGTATCTGGTGACCGCGGACCAGATTTCCGATCCGAACAACCTCGCGCTCGAGTGTCGCGTCAACGGCGAAGTCCGCCAATCGGCCAATACCAACGACATGATCTTCAACGTGCCCAAAATCATTAGCTATGCCTCTCAGCATTTCACGTTGAAGCCGGGAGACATCTTCTTCACCGGGACTCCGAGCGGCGTCATTTATGGTTACCCGCCGGAAAAGCAGGTGTGGCTCAAGGCAGGCGACGAAGTGGTTGCCAGGATCGAGAAGCTGGGCGAACTGCGATTCACCCTGACTCAAGGCCAGGCCTAGCCGCCGAACAAATCGAATCTCGCCAGCAGTCCTCCGCCGAAAAACGTCGTAAGCTCCTGGCCTGGAATGCTCGAAAACGAACCCTCGAGCGTCCCTTGTCGGACCAGGAATAGGCTGAGGCTTGCACCGATGAACGCCGAAACCGCGATCTGACGAGTCATCGGAAGGTCCAAGCCAAGCTGCAGGCGAGCTAGGTCCAGACCCTGGCGAATCTCGGTGCCCTGACTCTGCGCTATCCAGTAGACGCGGTACCCTGCGCCCATTCCCACCCACGGGTCGAGGCCCGTTCCCGGCAAGAAGTGCCAATTGGCCTGCAAACCCGCGGTCACAGACCAAATATCAGCGCCGTTGAAGGCGTCGCGAGGGTTGTACTTCGCCGCCGTGCTGTAGGCGCCGAGCAACAGATGGGGCGTCACCCTCCAGCCGAGGTCGAGTTCCAACAACTCGCCGGCCCCTGCGGTGCTGGTCAAGTTTGGGAGACCCTCCCCGACGTTTCCAACCCCCTGGTTGTAGGCCACCGCCACCGCAATCTCCAACGCGCCGCGAACAGCGTCCGCTTCGTCGGGCCCGCTTTGGGAAGTTGCGGCGATGGCACCGCCAGCAATGAGAATCCCGGCCACCACCACACGCCGCGCGATCATGGATTCCACCGCACGCCCGCGCCCCACTCGTAGACGACTTTCTCCCGGCTGATGCCATTGTCATTCCCGACGAAACCGAGCGCGAAAATCTGCACGGCGCCGATCAAGCTTCGATTCCAGACGCCCACGTGCAGGACGATGCGCGATTCCCGCGTCACCCGCCCCGCCGGGACGATCCAGGAAAGTGACGTCGCGGCAAAGGCGCGCCACTTCTTGCTCGGCGAAAGAATGCGCTGCAACACCAGATCTAAGGACCCTCCGTACGATGTGTCCCAATGCTGCAGGCAATCCACCCGCGGCTGAGTGCAGGAAGCCAGAAACAACATCGAGCCTAGCTCACCAGAGGCGATGAACCGGCGGTCCGAGGCGGTGCTCACCGTCGCACGCAGGGCGACGTCGTTGAGCTGGCGGAAACTGAACGCGGGAAAGGGGATCTCCCGCTGAACCGAAGCATGATCGCTCTCGTGGTCGATGCCCAGTCCCAGGCGCACCCAGGGACCCGTGTCTGGATCTGCGCCTCGAACCCAAGCGCGCCATACTTCGAGCGAGGCCCTACCCCGCCATTCCTCGTTCGAGACCAGCGAAAATGATCCTGGACGATTGTGAAGCTCAACGAACGGCGTCACCTTCACGCCCCAGAGCGCGGTCGGCGCGCCTCCGATCAGTGGGATCGCCAGACCCAGCACCACCCGGGAACCTTTACGCCAGATGTATCCAAAGGCTGGTGCGTTGGGGTCTGCTGACACAGTATCGACCAGGCGAAAGGCGTGTGGTTCCGCTCGGACCGGTGCTGCGTTGAGTAGTCCAAAGACAAACAATCCCCAAAGCGTCGGGTGGCCAAGTCGGGACATCAAGTATGCAGCGCGGTGGAAAGAGGCTCGAGAGAAACAGCAGATCCGCGGCTTGTAAAGAAATGTCCTCGTCGGAGGCGATGGAAAAACGGAACCACGCGACTTCGGTCACCTGGGAGGATTAAGGTTGAGTTCTTCCGTTCTCCCACGGCCTGCATGCGGCATCGCTCTCCATGAAACCGTTGTTGATCGTCAAGGACCTCGAGGTGGTGCTCGACGGCAAGAAGATTATCACCGGCCTATCCTTCGAGTTGGAACGAGGCGACAATTTGGCGATCATCGGGCCCAATGGCTCGGGCAAAACGGTTTTGATCCGCGCTCTTTTGGGAATCGTCCCATTCTCGGGCCAGCTGACGTGGGCGCCCGACGTGAAGTTCGGCTACGTGCCCCAGAAAGTCGATGCCGATCGCCATCTACCGTTGAGTCTACGCGATCTGCTGCGCGCCAAGGAGCGCGTGTTGCGCCTTCCGCCGACTGCCCTGGAGGGACTGTGCGACACGATCGCCCTGTCGTCAGAGATTCTGGATGCGCCGATCGGACGGCTCTCTGGAGGACAGTTTCAGAAGGCGCTGATCGCGTTCGCGCTGCTGGGCAGCCCAAACTTATTGATCTTCGATGAGCCAACTGCGAGCTTGGACCAGCTCACCGAGGAGCGCATCTACGATGTGATGCAGCGGCTTCAGCAAAGGTTTGGGCTCACTTTCATTGTGGTCTCGCATGACTTGACGATGGTTTACCGCTACGCCAACAAGGTGCTGTGCCTCAATCAACAGGGCTTGTGCTTCGGGCCGCCGCGCGAGGTGCTCACCCCCGAAGCCCTGCGAGCCTTGTACGGAGAGCACCATCAGTTCTACCAGCACCACCACCCGGATCCGTCTTAGCCGATGAGCCTTTATCACGCGTATCCGAGCGTCCTCGCGCTCTCCGCAGCCTTGGCGGCAGGCGTCGTCGGGGGCTTTGCTTTGATGAGGCGAATAAGCCTCGCCGGGGACGCGGTCTCGCACATCGCCCTGCCCGGCCTCGGCGTCGCCATGCTCGTTGGCATTCATCCGCTGATCGGTGCGACGGTCACTTTGCTGATTGGCGCGGTTTTGATCTGGCGCTTGGAGACCCACACCGGCTTGGACACCCAGACCGTGGTGGGGGTGGTGTTCAGCGCGTCGTTGGCCTTGGGGGGACTGATTACTCCAAGCGAAGACCTGCTTGGGGCGCTCTTTGGCGGCTTTCGAGGCTTGTCGACGCTCGAATTCTTCCTTGACCTGTCCCTGACCGGCGCCATCCTGCTCTCGCTCTGGCACTGGAAGGACCAGTTCGTCATCAATCTCTTCTCCTCGGAAATGGCCTCCGCCACCGGTCTCAACCGCAGTCGATTGGACCTGATCTTCTCGCTGATCTTCGCGATGACGGTTCTGGTCGGCTTGAGGTTTCTGGGCGCTCTCCTCGCCGGCGCACTGGTGGTGATTCCCGCCGCGGTCGCGAGGCAGTGGACCTCTCGGCTGTCCCGGTTTCTGGCAATCTCGGCAGTGGTTAGCATCGCCTCGGTGGCCCTCGGGATGGCTCTTGCGTTCAACCTTCATCTCAACCAGGGTCCCGCGGTCGTTGCCGTTGCAGCTGGAGCCTTCGCCCTGAGCTTGGCGCTTCGACAACATTTTGTGGCTCTCCGATGAGCAGGGCGGCCCTGACAGGAATCTTGGCTCTGCTGGGTTGCGCGTTGCTGGCAGGATGCCCGGCAGAGTCACACAGGGCGGAGCGAAGCGCCCAGCCGACTGGCCCGCGCGACGTCGACAACGCACTCAGTGCTCCGGCACACGTCGGTGACGCACCGAGCGAATGCACCTGCCCGAAGGGCCAGGTATGCGTCATTGAACTGAGCGAGCCCGGGCGCTCGTCCCAGGAATCCGCGCGCCGCCAACCGAGCTGTGAGCCGCTGCCCAAGGACTGTGACACCAACCGTCCCTGCGACTGCCTGCGAGGTCGGATGCGCCATTGCCGCCCGAGTCAGCAGATTCCAGGTGCCTGCGAATGCGACAGTGGAATGCGCTAGAGGTTACCGCCTGCAGCGCGCGAGGACGAAATCCGCTTGGCAGCCGCAGGGACTGTCGACATTGGTTTCGCGGTTGAGCAGCCGGATCAGGGCGCCGGCAGGTTCACCCACTCGGCGCTGCGCCTCTCACGAGGTTTTGACGTGAATCGCGACAGATCGCTGTCCCGTGTCGCCTACCTCCTCAGAGTTCCCTCATCTCAACTGCCGCTCAAAGCGTTCGTATCTTTGAGCTCCTGCGACAGGGCATCAGCCCTGTTCGACTGTCCAGGGACTTCTCCCTCCGCCCAGCCACCTCCCTATTCGGGAGGCCATTGCCTCCTCGCCGTTGAGGCGAAAAGCCGTTGCCGTCTCGTGGGCGGCTTGGGCCTTACGTCTCCCGGCCTCGAGGCCTTGCTCCGAGCGGAGATGCGTTCCTCGGGAAATGTGTCTTAGGCATTCCCCTCGGTCGCTCCCCTCTTCAGTTTCACCTCTTTCCAACGCCGAGTAGCCAGCCTGCGGACCACCAAGCATCCGGGCATGAGTGCAGTCAACGTGCCAACTTTCCTCCTCTGAGTGCGATGAGAAGGCACGCAATTTTTGCGATCACCGGGCTGAAAATGGCGCAACCAGCGAAACCGCTGCGCCTGTAATCTCTGGGTGAAATCTGGCCGCGGACGACGCGCGCTTGCACAATCTGAGGGCGAACTATGAGTAAGACAAATCACTCCAGATACGAGCTGGCTTACTCGGACCGGCGTTTTCTCGACAGCGAGGACGCTCGTCCGCTTCGGATTCTGGCCGAGTATTTGAAACCGTTACAGGTGTTCCGGCGAGAGCGAATACGAGAGACGATTGTGTTCTTTGGCTCCGCCAGGCTGCGGGAGGATGGTCCGCTGGGCCATTACTACGACCAGGCCCGCGAGCTGGCTCGAATCGTCACCGAGTGGTCAAAGAGCCTGCCCGCCAAATCGCACCGCTTCATCGTCTGTTCGGGCGGCGGACCGGGGATCATGGAGGCGGCGAACCGCGGCGCTTCCGACGCGCGCGGCCTCACCATCGGTTTGAACATCGGTCTTCCCCATGAGCAGCGGCCGAACCCCTACATCACCCGGGAGCTGTGCCTCGAGTTCCGTTACTTCTTCATGCGCAAACTTTGGTTCACTTATCCAGCCCGAGCGTTCGTGGCCTTCCCCGGAGGTTTTGGCACCCTCGACGAGCTGATGGAGGTTTTGACGCTTTCACAGACGCGCAAGCTCGCCAGGCGGATCCCGGTTCTCCTGTATGGCTCCACGTACTGGAAGGAAATCATCAACTTTGAAGCGCTCATTCGGTACGGGATGATTTCGCCGGAGGATCTCGAGCTCTTCCACCACGTCGATGATCCGCAGAGTGCTTTGCTTCTGCTGCAACGCGAGCTCAGCTTGGTGCCAACCGGCCCGGCTCCAACCCCGGCGCTGGCCACATCGGTGACTGCGGCTGAATCGACACCCGCGCAAGACAGCTAGGGCAGGCCAAAGGATGCGCGAAGTTTCACAAGAGTCCCCTGGTCGCAAGTTATGGGAGCTCGCCCTGGTCTACCTTAGGCTCGGTTTCACCGCTTTTGGCGGACCAGCCGCTCACATCGCGATGATGGAACAGGAATTCGTCCGAAAACGGCGGTGGCTAAGCCGCGAGAAATTCCTCGACCTGTTGGGCGCGGCCAATCTGATTCCCGGACCGACCTCGACGGAAATAGGAATCTACATCGGCCATGCACGCGCCGGGTGGCCGGGGCTGGTCCTCGCCGGAGCCTGCTTCATCGGACCCGCTGCCGCTCTGACGTTGCTCCTGGCGATGGCATACAGCCGCTTCGGCGCGCTGCCGTCCGGAAGCGCGGTTTTGTACGGAATCAAGCCGGTAATCATCGCTGTCGTCGCGGTGGCGCTGTGGTCTTTGGCTCGCGCGGCAGTGCGCACGTGGACGCTCGCCGCGATTGCGCTCACCGCTCTGATCGCTGCTGCCCTGGGCGCCAATCTCTTACTCGTCCTTTTCGGCGCAGGTCTGATCTCGGCGGCGCTGCGCCGACCGCCTCGGGCCACCTCCGAGTCAGCTACCGCCCTGGTGGGCCTCGGGCTTCCCGCTGCACTGGCGGCCACCGCGCCCTTTAGCCTCTCGGCCCTGTTTTTTGCGTTCCTCAAGATCGGGTTGGTGCTGTTTGGCAGCGGATACCTTCTGTTGGCATTTCTCCGAGCCGATTTCGTGGCAGCGCGCGGCTGGTTGACGGAGGCACAGCTTTTGGACGCGGTGGCGGCCGGCCAAATAACCCCTGGCCCGGTGTTCAGCACCGCGACTTTCATCGGATATCTGCTGGGTGGTGTGCCCGGTGCCGCGGTCGCCACGCTCGCCGTCTTTCTGCCGTCTTTTGTTTTTGTGGCCGCAAGTGGGCCGTTCATTCCGCGGCTTCGGCGCTCAGCGACGGTTGGCGCCTTCCTCGACGGCCTGAATGTCGGGGCGGTGGCACTGATGGCCGTGGTCTCTTGGCAGTTGGGCCGCACCGCAATCGTGGACGTGCCGACCGCGCTCCTGGGGCTGATCAGCGCCATGGTGTTGGTTCGTTTCCAGCTCAACTCGATCGGGTTGATTGTTGGCGGAGCGCTGGTCGGACTCGCGCTGAGGTGGATCCGCTAACGGTACACCGGGGCGGCCGCCGGCAACTCGGTCATTCCGCCATCAATCACGATCTCCGAACCCAGCATGAACTTCGAGTCATCCGAGGCCAGGAACAGAACCACCCCCGCCACCTCCTCCGGCGTGCCCAGCCTGTCCGCCGGAACGGTGCGCTTCAGACGCTGTTCCAGCGCGGCATCGAGTTGCGCGCCCGCTCGATCTCGAGTCCAAATCGGGGTCGCGATCATGCCCGGACTCACCGCGTTGACCCGGATCCCCAGCGGAGCGAGGTCGGCTGAGAAATTTCGAGCGAAAGTGCGAACCGCGGCCTTGCTGGCGGCATAAGCTGCGGCTCCGGGTCGTCCCGCCCGCGGGCCGATCGACGCGTGGAGAATCACCGACGCGCCCGGCCGGAGCAGCGGGATCGCCTTCTGAACCGTGAAGAATACGCCCTTGACGTTGATGTCGAAGATCCGATCGAACAGCTCTTCCGTGGTGTCTACCAGCGATTTGAACATTCCGATGCCGGCATTCGCGAAAAGCACGTCGAGCGCGCCGAACTCTTGCTTGATCTTTGCGAACACCTGGTCGAGCTGCATCAGGTCCGCAACGTCACTGCGCAACGCGAGCGCCTGGCCCCCGAGTTCTTTCTGCGCGGCCTCCAGCGTTTTGATGTCGCGCCCGGTAATCGCCACCCGGGCTCCCTCGGCCGCGAACAGCTTGGCGGTTGCCAAGCCGATGCCGCTGTTGCCGCCGGTGATCAGTGCCAACTTTCCTTCAAGCTTGGGCATCGGTGCCTCCTACCGTCTATAAGGGCAAAATATGACCATGCTCAAGGGGAAGACCCTCTTCATCACCGGTGCCAGCCGAGGCATCGGCAAAGCGATCGCGCTGCGCGCCGCGAAAGATGGCGCCAACATCGCCATCGCCGCCAAAACCACCCAGCCCCACCCGAAGCTCCCCGGGACGATCTACACCGCTGCCGAGGAAATCGAGAAAGCGGGTGGAAAGGCGTTGGCCTGCGTTGCCGACATCCGAGACGAAGCGCAGATCGCCGCCGCGGTGGCCAAGACTGTGGAAGTCTTTGGGGGAATTGACATCCTGGTGAACAACGCCAGCGCCATCAGCCTCACCGGCACCGTCGACACGCCGATGAAGCGTTATGACTTGATGCACTCGGTCAACACCCGGGGAACCTTCGCCTGCTCGCAGGCGTGCATCCCCCATCTCAAGAAGTCGAGCAACCCTCACATTCTGAACAACTCGCCGCCGCTGAACATGGAAGCGCGGTGGTTCGCGCCTCACGTAGCGTACACCATGGCCAAATACGGAATGAGCTTGTGCGTGCTTGGGATGGCGGAGGAGCTGCGAGAGGACGGAATTGCGGTCAATGCGCTGTGGCCTCGAACGGTGATCGCCACCGCTGCGGTCCAGAACCTGCTTGGCGGAGACGAAAGCATTCGAGGGAGCCGCAAGCCAGAGATCATGGCGGATGCGGCTTACGTCATCCTCACCAAACCCAGCAGATCGTTCACCGGAAACTTCTGCATCGACGAGGCGCTCTTGCGCAGCGAGGGTGTCACCGACTTTTCGAAATACCAGGTCGTGCCTGGCGCCGAGCTCTTCCCGGATCTGTTTCTCGAGTGGCCCTCTTGGCGCTGATCAGCAGTCGCCGCCACGCGGCTTTTTCTCGCTCCGGCCGGAAGTAGCGAGCCCGTTGTTGGCATTGACGGGTCAGGTGCCGAAGAAATGCCGAATCCCGCTCCGCGCGCAGCAACAGCCGCGCCAAACCGCCGGTATCGCCGACTTCGAAATACCCGGAGTACTCCCGTCCAAGCAGGCCGACAGAACCTTCGATTCTCGACGCGAGCACCGGCACGCCACAGACCACGGCTTCGCCAATCACATTCGCGCCTCCCTCCATCTTTGAGCTGAGCACCAGCAAGCGAGACCGCTGCAGCGTCCTCTGCGCCTGGAAATGGCCAACCTCCCCCAACCACCTATAACGGCCGTTCAGACGAGACTCGCGCCGCGCCCGCCTGGCTAGAGACTCGTCCAGTGCTCCGCCAACGTGGAGTACCCGAATTCGCGAATCGTTCGGCAGCAGCCTCGCGGCCAGCGCCGCGCGAAGCGGATCCTTCACCGCTCGAAGATTGCTAATCACGCACACGTCAAACGCACCGTCGCGCGCGTGGGCGAAGGTTTTCGGAGCAACCGCAGATTGAAAGATTGCGACGGTTTTGGATTGGAGGTTTTTCGGCAATCGCTCTATCGCGCGCGGCTGCAAGACAACCAGTCGGGTCGCCAACTGCAGCGACCCTTGCGCGGTTCGATTCCAGGACAGGTCTCCGTAAATGTCGGTTCCAGTCAGAGCCAGAATCAGCGGGAGGTCTGGATACTTACGCCGGAAGCGTCGAATCGACGTCTGGCTTCTGCGAGCGTGAAGGGCGATCATCACGTCGTAGGTCGAGCCGCCATACTGCTGTTCGATTCGCACTCGGTGACCCAAGGCCCGAAGGACCTTCGCCCATCTCACCGCCGTGATTCGATTTCCCGTTTTCGCTTGCGCGGAGGTGGTGCTGACGATGCAAATCTTCAAAGCGCGCACGTGCGGAAACCCGCGAGAATGTCGCGCCGGTCCGGCGTGTAGAAGTTCCGCCAGGTGTTGCGAATCAGCCGAGAGCGCGTCGCCCAGCAGCCTCCCCGTAGAACCTTATGCGTTCCGAACCAGGGCTGCGAGTATTCCTTGTACGGGTCCGCTGAAAAGCCTGGATAAGGCAGGAAGGCGCTGTCCGTCCACTCCCATACGTTGCCGATCATCTGCCGGCAACCAAAGGCACTGTCCCCTTCCGGGAGAGCGCCGACGTCCAGGCACCCCAACCGCTCCGCATCGAGGTTCGCCTGAGATGGCGTTGGCGGCTGGTCGCCCCACGGGTAGCGGCGTTTTTCCGGAGAAAGGTTGCCGAGTCGATCGGGTACGCCTGCGGCGGCAACCTCCCATTCCAGCTCGGTGGGAAGCCGGCGGCCCGCAAAGCGACAGTAGGCGCTTGCCTCGAACCAGTTCACGTTGACCAACGGACAGTCGGGCTCCAGCCGCACCCAGGTATCGAAATGGCGGCGCTCCCACACATTCCCCAGCTTCCGCCAGTAGGCCGGTTGCTCGGCAGCGGCGCCCTCCCGCCAGCGCCATCCATCCTCACTCCAGAAGCGGCGTTGCTGGTATCCTCCTTCGTCGACGAATCGGGCGAACTCCGCTTGAGTGACTGCCACTTTGGCGATCCGAAACGGAGCAACCTCGACCCGATGCGCCCACTTTTCGTTATCGTGGATGAACGGCTCGTCATCCGTTCCGGCGCCCAGCCAAAATGTGCCGCCCGGCACCTCGGCATCCCCCGCGTGTTCCAAGACGCCTTCCTGCGACTGCTCCAGTCCCGCGAGCTTTGGTGCGGGGTAACCGAGGATTTGTCGGGTGAGGATAAACGCCTCGTCGTGCATGTCCTCGTGGGCAATTACCAGGCGCACGTAGTACTCCGCCGCTTTGGAGTAGCCACCGGCTCGGATCCGTTCCCGGACCTGATCACGGATTTCGAGCAAGTAGCGAACGGTCTGTTCGCGCGAGGGCAGCGGTAAATCCCAACGCACGTCATGCGGAATCGCCGAAGAGTCGTAGAGTGCGTCGCCGTTTTGCATCAGAGGCGCACGGCCAAGCGCCTCTCGGAGCGCCCACCGCTCTTCGAACCAGGCGACGTGTCCAATCTCCCATAGGAGGGGATTGACGATGCTCAACCGGGGTCCAAAAAGCTGGGCGTCTGAGAGATCGTCGACCAACGCCAGGGTCCGTCGCCGAGCGTCCCACACCGCCGCTGAAAGTTCTCCATCCATCATGTATGGGCTGAGTGCTACCACGTCCAGCCATCAAGCCAATCGGATAACGCTCCCACTGCGCCAAAGCCGCGCCGGCGATTAGATTGGTTCCGGAGGTACCCCAATGGACAACGAGAGCCTGAAGGAGATGTCCGTCGACGAGGTTGCCAAGCGCCTTGAACAGAAGAACTTCTTCGTGGTGGACAACAACGGACGAGGCCGTTGGGCCGCCAGCCACGTGCCCGGGGCGAAGAACCTGAACGCAGGGGAGTTTACCCAAGCAGACCTGCCAACCGACAAAAGCACCACCCTGGTTTTCTATTGCGCCGGGCCTGGCTGACACGCGTGCCACAGGGGTGCCGGGCGCGCCCTGGAGATGGGCTACGCGAACGTGTTCATCATGCCGGCAGGGATCGCTGGCTGGGAGAAGGCCGGTAAGCCGGTCGAGCACGGCTGATTCCTAACCGCGCAGAATTTGCCCGATTCCTGCGAGGCAAGGCTGGTGCTGCGCTGGATCTCGAGGCGGAGACGCGCCATCTTGCGACGTGGCCGGCTGGAAGGGCGTCCAGGAGGTGGCTGATGGATCCGAGACTGAGCTTTGAACCGTTGACGCCCACGTCGTTCCTACGAAGAGCGGGCCACGTCTTCAGCGACCGCCTCGCAGTCGTCGATGGAGATCGCCGGTTCACATATGGGGAATTTTGGTCCCGGGCACAGCGCATGGCAGGAGCTCTGCGGAACCTGGGCGTGGCCGCCGGCGATCGGGTCGCCGTCCTGGCATCCAACTCGCACCTGTTGCTGGAGGCGCATTACGGCGTGCCTCTCTCCGGCACGGTGCTGACCACTCTGAACACCCGGCTCAGTCCCGAGGAACTGGCGTACATCGTCGATCACGCCGGCGCGCGCATCCTGCTGCACGATCAGCAGCTCGAATCGTCCGCGCGCGCGGTGGCGAACAAGCTCGACGGCGTGCGGCGCATCGGACCCGAAACGTACGAGCAGCTTCTGGAGAGCGCGCCCCCTCTGGCCGAACCGGTCACCGACGAGCGAGCATTGTTGGCCCTCAACTACACCAGCGGCACCACTGCCCGGCCCAAGGGGGTGATGTACCACCACCGTGGCGCCTATCTGCAGGCCTTGGCGATGGCGCTCCAAATGCGCCTCGATTCGGATTCCAAGTACCTCTGGACGCTCCCGATGTTCCACTGCAACGGCTGGTGCTTCACCTGGGCGGTCACCGCCGCGGGCGGAACGCACCTATGTCTGCGGGCCATCGATCCACTGCAGGTTTGGAACCATTTCCGTCAATCGGGAGTCACCCACCTCTGCGCTGCGCCCACCGTGCTGACGATGTTGCTTTGGCATCCAGCCGCTTCCCGTGGAATCACGGTTCGATTTGGAACCGGCGGCGCCGCTCCCACTCCTGCGATTCTTGCCCGCGCGGCGGAGCTGGGCATCGACGTCACCCACCTCTACGGGCTCACCGAGAGCTTCGGACCCGCCGTGATCTGCGATTGGCGCAGCGAATGGAGCGAGCTGCCGATCTCCGAACAAGCCGAGCTCAAAGCCCGTCAAGGCGTCGGAAACGTCATCAGCCAGCCTCCCCGGGTGGTGACTCCTGAAGGGACGGACGTTCCTGCCGACGGGCGCACCCTGGGTGAGATTGCACTTCGGGGCAACAACGTCATGCTTGGATACTACCGCGACGACGAGGCCACGCGCCGCGCGGCACCCGACGGGTGGTTTCGCACCGGCGACTTGGGGGTCGTTCACTCGGATGGATACGTGGAATTGAAGGACCGTTCCAAGGACATCATCATCTCGGGAGGAGAGAACATCTCGTCCCTCGAGGTGGAGCGGGTGCTCGCCGCCCACCCCGCGGTGATGGAGGTGGCCGTGGTTGCGGCCCCGGATCCGAAGTGGGGAGAAGTTCCGATGGCGTTCGTTGTGGTCGCCCCCGGGAACTCGGTGAGTGAGCGCGCGCTGATCGATCACGCTCGAGCGAAGCTCGCGCACTTCAAGGCCCCGAAGGCAATCGTTTTCGGCGAATTGCCGAAAACGGCCAGCGGCAAGATTCAGAAGTACGTACTCAGAGATAAAGCGCGGCAACTGCGGACGGAGGAAGGCGCTCGATGATCGATTTTGAGCTTGGAAGCGAGCTTAGCGCCCTGCGCGACCGGGTGCGGCACTTCGTGGACTCGGAGGCGATCCCGCGCGAACCCGATGTCGCTGCCAACCCCTCGTCCACAGACCGGGTCCGCGCGGACTTGCAAGCTCGCGCGAAGAAGCAGGGGCTTTTTCTGCCGACCGGATCCAAAGACCTTGGAGGTCTCGGGCTTGGCTGGCGCGAGATCGCCGTGGTCCTCGAAGAGGCGGGCCGCAGCTTGTTGGGGCCGCTCGCGCTCCACGCCGCCGCGCCGGATGAAGGAAACATTCACCTGCTCTCGCACCTGTGCAATCCGGCGCAGCGCAAGCGATATCTCCTCCCGCTGGCGAGCGGCGAAGTCCGCTCCGCGTTCGCGATGACCGAGCCGATGCCCGGCGCCGGCTCCGACCCGAACCTCCTCAACACCCGAGCCCAGCGCCGCGGGAAGCTCTGGGTACTCGACGGCGAGAAGTGGTTCTCCACCGGTTTCAACGGCGCGGCGTTCCTAATTGCCCTGGCTCGAGCGCCTGAGGGTCCGACGATGTTTCTGGTGGATCGGGGCAACCCCGGAGTGAAACCGCTTCGGCCCACGATACCGACGCTGGATCATCTCACGCCAGGAGGTCATGGGCACTTCTTGTTCTCTGGATGCGAGATTTCCGAGGAGGCGATCCTCGGCGAACCGGGCAAGGGATTCGAATACGCTCAGCTGCGGCTGGTGCCGGCTCGGCTTACTCACTGCATGCGATGGCTGGGCGTAGCGGTCCGCTCGATGGAGATCGCCGCGACCTACGCCGCCAAACGCACTTCCTTTGGTCAGCCACTTTCACAGCACCAGTCGGTTCAAAACTTCATCGCCGATTCCCAGATCGACATCCATGCGGGGCGGCTGCTGATTTGGAATGCGGCCTGGAAGCTCGACCGAGGTGAGCAGCCGCGCAACGAATCGTCGATCGCCAAGGTGTTCGTGGCCGAGGCGGTGAACCGAGTGGTGGACCGGGCAGTGCAAATCTGCGGCGCGCTGGGCATCTCCGAAGATACACCGCTCGCTCTTTTCTATCGCGAGGTCAGGCCCTTCCGAATCTACGACGGCCCGAGCGAGGTGCATCGCGCGTCGATCGCGCGCCGCGTATTTCGACAGCTGGGCCGGTCGTGAGTGAATCCGTCCGGGCGGCACTGCAAGAACTTTTGCAGGCAAGATTCGGCAGTCCACTTCGGATTGAGCGCCTGTCGTTGGTGGCCGGCGGCGCGTCCATGGAGGCCTGGGGGCTGGACGTTCAAACACCCGATGGACCTGTGGCACTGCTGCTGCGGCGCAGCGCTGGAGGGCGAATCTACCGGGAAGCCCTACCGCTCGAGCACGAGCACAGAATCCTCGAGGCGGCATGGCAGGCCGGCGTTCTCGTGCCCCGGCCCTATGGATACTTCGGTGATGTGGCGGGCAGACCGGCGTTCTTGATGCAGCGGTTGGAGGGCGAGACCGTCGGTCGAAGGCTCGTCCAGAAGCCGGATTTCGCGGCTGCCCGCGAAGCCCTCCCGGAGCAGATGGCGGCTCAACTCGCCCGGATCCACGCGCTCGATCCGGCCTCTCTCGATTTTTTGCCACGCCGGAACTCTCCCGACCCGCTGTCCGCCGGCTTGAACGCCCTTGAGGAGCACCTAGACGCCGTCGGAGAGCCGCATCCCGCCATCGAGCTCGGCCTGCTTCACCTGCGCCGGAGGCAGCCCAAGCCTCAGGCCCGCGTCGTCTGCCACGGCGATTTTCGCGTGGGTAATCTGATGGTCAACGCGCGCGGCCTGGTCGGCGTGCTCGACTGGGAGTTCGCGCATCTCGGGGACCCGCGCGAGGATTTGGCTTGGCCGCTGGTACGTGCCTGGCGATTTGGAATGGATCGCCTGCAGCTTGGGGGGATTGGACAGCCCGACGCGTTCGTCAAGCGCTACGCGGAGCTGACCGGTCGTGCGATCGCGATTGAAGAGCTCAACTACTTCGAGTTGCTCGGGAATGTCCGCTGGGCCATCGGCTCGCTGTCCCAGGCCCACCGTCATCTCTCCGGTGAAGAGCAAAGCGTCGAGTTGGCAGTCTTGGGACGACTGGCGTCTGAAGTGGAGCACGAGATTCTGAGATTGCTCGAAGAAGGGAAGCCCTAATGCAGGATCGTCCGACCGCACTCGAATTGGCCGAGGCAGTTCGCCACTTTCTCGAATCCGAGGTGATTCCCACGCTTCAGGATCACCGCTTGCGTTTCCGCGCACTGGTTGCCGCGAACGCTCTCGGCATCCTAGGCCGAGACCTGCAATCCGGCGAAGAGCTCTTGGGCGAAGAGCTCCAGTTGCTGGAAAAGCTTTTGAGTCGGGGGGCGTCGGGAACATCAGTACAGAGGGTACGAGCACTATCGCTCGAGCTGGCGCGCGGGATCCGCGCTGGTGAACCGCCGGCAGGAACGCTTCAAGCCTTGCGGCGGATCGCCGATCTCAAACTGCAGATCTCCAGTCCGAGATACCGAGGACGCGAACCTTGAGGAGAAGAATCTACCTTCTGCGCCATGCCGAGGTCTCGTACATCGGCGAGGACGGGCGGCTGATACCTCCCCATCTAGCGGAGTTGACGGCGCACGGTGAGGCTCAAAGCCGCGCGCTCGCCGAAGCATTTCGCTCGGTGCGATTCGACCGCGTTATCACCAGCGGAGTGGCGCGCACCATCCGCACCGCGCAACTGATCCTGTCAGGACGGCAGGATGCTCCGCCGATCGAGAACGGGTCCGATTTCGCCGAGCTTCGCGGCGGACGGCTGCGGGACATAAGCCCGAATGCGCTGGAAGCGGCATTTCTGGGTGCGTTTCGAGGCGCCGGTCCGGAATCCGCCCGCTTCCTCGGAGGGGAAAGCATCGGGGAACTGTTCGACAGGGTCCTCAAGGGCTTGAATCAACTCCTTTCGGATCCTCGCTGGGACTGTGCATTGCTGGTGTTCCACGGTGGGGTAAACCGAGCCATCTTGAGCTACGCGCTAACGGGCGAACGCACTTTCCTCGGACATTTGGAACAGTCACCCGCCTGCATCAACGTGCTCGATGTCGGCGAGGGTTGGGTGGTCCGCGCAATGAACCTCAACCTCGAGGATTTACTGCATCTGTCTGGCCGGCAAACAACTATGGAGAAACTGCTTGCCGAGATCCGTGACCATCTGCCGCAGGAAGAGTCACAGTAGAGAGGTTTTCTCGATGCGGCCGTGGTTCGGGCGCTCGGTGCTCAGATCAGGCGCCGCAACTGAATCTTCACCTGCAGCGAGCGGGGACCGCGCTCGACGGTCAGCAGATATTCTTTTCCTACGCGCTCCTTGAACAGCTTGCGGACGCGTTCGAGGCTAAGCTGTGCGGCGACGAGATTGTCCACCGCCGCGATCACATCACCAGGACGGACTCCGGCCTCGAACGCGGGCGAAGAATTCAGGACCTCTCTGACCTGAATTTTATCCAGACCTTCCGCACCGGCGGTCAAGAACATGCCGCTCATGTCGAACTCGTAGGGTTCGGAAAAGTTCGGGTTGGGTTCGAGGAACATTTGCTGACCGGGGTAGTCCAGCACCACCTTGAATCTTCTCAAAACCTCGCCGCCGATAATCCCGGAAAAGCTGTCGTCGGAAGCAATGCCGGACTTCGAAAACGCGACCACCGGCCGCTCGACCGCGAATTGCCCGAGCTTGAGGCTGCTGATCCTTCCGATCACGTCCTTGGTGGGTCCACCGATCCCGATACCGGTAATGCCCTCGATCGTTTTCTCGACCGTCCTTGGGATTCGCTTCGCCTTTGAGAACGGAGCGTTCAGCGTCACCCCTGAGCGCCATCCGGTATCGACCATGAATTCGCCCGGGACCGACCGCCCGTCGGAAAGAACCAGCGTCGCTGCCACCAAAGCATGCTCTCGCACGATTCGAAGAGGGATACGGTCCCCGGCCACCGGGGGTCGATTTGTCGGGTCATAGACGTTGACGCGCTGTGCGGCATAGTCGATTTCCACAACGAATTGCTTGAAGAAGTCGTAGCCGAGGAGGCCATCCACCGCCCGACCTTCGACCTGCGACAGCGCGGCGTTGACTGCCAGCACCTGGATATCGCGGCTGGGGAGCGACAATCCCGACAGCGCCAGTGCGACGTTCTTGGCAACCCCGCTGGTCAAGCTGCCTTCACCCGCGCCACGCACGCGCTTTTTCCCGGTGGCTGAGATTCCCAGGGCGCTTGCTCGGTCGTTGTCCAGAACATTGAAAGAAGCACCGGTGTCCAACAGAAACGCGTAAGGACCCCTCCCGTTCACTTGAACACCCGCGTACGGTTTGTTCGAGGTGAGCTCGATGGGAACATTGCACCCGACGTTGGAAGGCAGGTGTGCGGAGACCTGGATCTCCGCCGCACCGCCGCTGGCGATGAGGGTGAGAAAAAGCAAAGCTGCGCGCCTGTGGAGCATGGGGTGCCCGTTTACCACACACGGTTTCAATCGACAGTTCAATCTCCTATCCTCGACAGGTGGAAACGGCGCTCAGAGTTCGCGTCGAAAGCAGCGTTCGCGCCTTTATCGACCAGCGGCGCAACCACTTGGACCAGTTCCTTGAGAAACATTTCTGCTTCACCGCGACCTTCGCAGTTTTGCTGAGCACCGCCGGCAGCGACGTCATCAGGCACCCGCTCAACTTCGTGCTGGCGATCCCCTTTCTTTTCATTGGCAAGATCTCCGGCTGGCTCGACAAGTTCGGATTCTACGAAGCCGCAAAGCTAGTCCAGAGGCTGCCGACCCGCATCCGCACCCAGTTCGAAAAGACGCGGGAACAACAAATTCTGTCGGAACTTCTCGCTGTGTCCGATCGATCGGATGACAATGCCTTGGTTCAGCAGCTCGAGAAAGATGGCTTGGGCGACGCGTTGAAGAGGACCCCTAAGCTTCGCGCCTGCTTTGAGCCCGAGGCTATCAGCCGGATCATCGCCTTCCCCCTGAATGATTTTTCCTCGACCAGGTTGTCGATCCTTGATCTGGCGAGCTCTGGGCTCACCATCGCAGTTGGCTATCTGCTTTTCGGGAATCTTTCCCTCAACCCCTACGACATGGGGCGGAGACTGGCGGACTCAGAAGCACGAGCCACGGCGAGGTCACGCTTCTTCTTGGGTCCTCGGGCCGGCAGCCTCTTCTACCATCTGTTCCCCCCACACCCGACAGCGGCACAGATCGCCACTTGGAGCGCGGCGGTGATCTTCGGACTCGGGGTTCTGATGACGGTGATCATCTTCCTGAGCGACCCCGTCCAACAGTGGCTCGGGATTCACCGCAGGCATCTGAACAAGTTTCTCGACGCATGCCAGGATCGGCTCGTTTTCTACACGGTGAGCGAGCTCCAGGGCCTGAAGCTAACGTCCACCTCGTTGGATACGGAGATCGCTCCTTTTTTGGTTGAACGCGCAAAGGAACAGCCCATGCCAAAGCCCCGCTCGAGTCTCGGAAAGAAGGTGGTGCCTTTGGGCAAACAACTCCTCAGAACGATTGGTCAAGCCGCCTCACGCATCGAAGCCCGCGTCGGGCGCAGGCGCCTGAGGGTGCTGGCCGCAATGCTCATCGCTTTGGTGGTCGCGACCGCGGGTTGGATCCATCACCAAAGGAATCCCTATCTGGAAGTCCAGGAATTGGTGGAGCAGAAGGCGTACGTCACCGCGGTGGCACGCCTCGACCACTTGCGAAACAAAGCGAAGCTCGAAAAGGAGGGCGAATACTGGTATTGGCGCGGCCGCGCGCTGGTCGGAAATGGGGCCTTGGATCCCGCGATGGACGCGTACCTCTCTGCCATTCTTCGCAACCCCACCTTGCGCAGTGAACCGAGAATCCTCCACGACGCCATCGAGGCGGTGGCAGCCAAAAATCATGAGAAATCCAAGCACCTCATCCTTCAGGAGATCGGACCTGCCGCAATCGAACCATTGATGGAAAAATCGCTCTCCAAAGAAGACATTAACCGCTGGACGCTCGTTGATTTGGCAAGAAAGCTGGGAGGCGAGAGCAAGATCCGTTTCGACAAGGTGGCGCTGGCGGATTTGGCGGCGACTGGAACTTGCCTGACTAAGAAACGAGCGGTCGAAAAAGTGATGGAGTACCGCGTCAATGCAGCGATCAACGAGCTGCATGATCTCGAGGGCCAGCCGCAGTTCAAGTGTTTGCAGCCTACGCTCAAGCAAGCGATCGCACGGCTCGAGACGCCCGCGGAGGCGCGCTAGCCTCAATACGCGTTTCGCGAGAGGAAGCCGAACGCCAAGGTTCGGGCGAGAATCTTCAAGTCAAGAAGCAGGGACCAGTGCTCGATGTAGTACAGATCATATTCGACTCGCTTGGCGATATTGGTGCGGCCGCGCAAGCCGTGGATCTGCGCCCACCCGGTCATCCCCGCCTTGACCATGTGACGCAGCTGGTAGCGTGGGATTCGTCGACGAAACTTTGCGATAAACATCGGTCTTTCGGGCCGTGGTCCGACGAGGCTCATCTCGCCAACCAGCACATTCCACAGCTGCGGTAGCTCGTCGAGGCTCAATCGCCGAAGGAGTGACCCCACCGGGGTGGTGCGGGGATCCTGAGCCCGAGCGAACATCGGACCTTGATCCTCCGCCCCTACGCGCATCGTTCGAAACTTCAGCATTCCGAATGCCTTACCGTCGAGACCGACCCGCTCTTGCCGGTACAGAATCGACCCCGGGGAGGTCAGCCAAACGAGCAACCCTACGATGATCAACGCTGGCGCAAGCAGCAGCAGGAACAACGCCGAGAAAAGGATGTCGAACAGCCGCTTGATCATCGCGTTAACGCCGGTGACGCCCACCGACTGTAAGTTGACGACCGGAAGGCCTCCAAACTCTTCCAGTCCACCGAATAGGGTCGCGTATTGATAGATGTCGGGCACCAGCTTCACGTCCGCCGTGGTGTCCGACAAAATCTCCATGATCTCTCGCAGCCGCTGCGCCGACGGCGAAGGAAGCGCCACCAGGACCTGATCGACTTCTCGACCGAAGATGGTGCGGCGGAGGTCTTTCAAGGTGCCAATCACCTCGACACCGGCGACGCGTTTGCCAACTCGCTTCCTGGACAGAGACAAGCAACCGATCGGTCGAAAACCGAGTTCCTTGTTCAACTCGATGGCCTCGAGCAGCTGCCGGGCGAGCCGACCCGAGCCGAGCACCAATACCCAGCGCAAGTTGTAGCCGCGCCGGCGCAAGTGCTGCAGTCCTTCTTTGAAAGCGAGCCGAACCAACGATACGCCGACAAAGGAAAGGACGGCGAAAATCAGCAATGCGAAACGCGAGTACCTGCTCTCGCGGAAGAAGTAAGTGATCGAGACCAGCAGCAAGGCGGCGATCAGCGCGCCCTTGAATACCCCAAAGATCTCGTCGAGCGCGCTCCTTTGTCGCTGAGGCCGATACAGACCGGCGGCTCGAAAACAGAGGGGCCAAAGAATGCATGCCAGCGCGCCAACGATCAAAGTCTCCTGCAGCGGAGGCAAGCCACCGGGATACGGGAACGTTTTCGGGAAACCAAAGCGAATCGCGTAGGCTCCGCCGAATGCCGCGGCCACCGTGACCGTATCGAGCACCACGCGCAGGAAACTGAACAGCTGGTGATGGCGCTTGAACATCCCTTCGGTTTCGCGGCCCTATCTGACTGGGCTACTAGCAAGAAGCCCTACGCCGCACAAGGAAAGTCCCAACGCACTTCACTCAACGTTCCAGTCGGCGCATCACTTTTCTGGCCAACAAAAGCAGGCGAGGGTTCTTCGATAACGCTCTGCGGATCGGGCGCTTTGCCGCTCGCGCGAGGCGAATCGAAACCGGAAGCTTGCCGATCGGACCGATCACCCGATTGTGGGTGGCATAGAACCACTTGTACTCCTGGTCTCCGATGAGAAAATTGAATTCCGAATCCTTGCGCTTCCAGCTTTCAGCCAAAAGCGCCTCCAAAAGTAGCGCACCTGGCGAGTAGGTGGACTGTTCAGGGTCGTAAGCGGCGACCCAGGAGTAAAAGGTCTGGTCCACGAGTGCTCCAAAATGCACCGCCAGCAGCCGATCCCCCGCAGCGATCGAAGAAACCACCAGCACCTGCTTGCGATGCAGCTCCTCGAAAAAGCGAACGTTGTCGCGGTTCGCGAACATGTCTCGCAAACCGGTCCGCAAATACTGCGCCGACTTCCAACGAATGCACTGCTCGAACACTTCACGGCGGTCATCGCTGAGCACCACCGAAACGCTACCGAGGGTGTTCTCAAGGCCTCGATGTTTTCGCAGCGACTCCCGTTTCAGATTCTTCCGGCGCGTTGCCACCAACGCCTCAAACGCCTCCCAATCGCTGAATTGGTTCCACAGAATGAAAGGGGCAGGCTCAACCCCCACCCTGCCAGCGCCCGGCGAGCGCCGGTCGGCCGGAACGGTTTCGATGACCGCGTTGGGAATGTACGCCAGCTCCTGGACAGGGACGGTTGGCGCGACGTCCAGCGGCTCGACGAAGTCCAGAAATGGCCACGAGTTGATCACCTGGTTGCGACCGATGACCAGCAGCCGAAAGTCTTTCCCGCCGGTTCGAAATATCTCGAAGGCGCGCTCACGGCCCGGAAAGTAGATGTCTGCCACCGTGGCCAGATAAACGTCGCTCGAGAAGAGGTTCATTGCAGTTTCCGGTGGGGGAACGGACTCTTAGCCGTTTGGCCGCCGGATTTCACCGAGTTCCCCGGGATTGGGGTGTTCCGTTCTTATTCGCGACTGCGCGACACTTCGAGATCGCGGGGCATCCTGCGACTTGACTCGCAAACCGAAATAGTCAAATTGCTTGAAAAAAGAGAGGGTGGGGACGTCCACAGCACCGCTGATCATCGAACTCGCATGAACGACCGCCCTCACCTGTGCTGCTGGGTCTTTGTCGACCCCTTCCGGTTCGGCTTGAGAGTGTCTCGGTAGGGGACACCACAGTGGGACGATCGTTGCGCGCTCGTTTTCATAGCCGTCGCGCTTTCCGGGTTCTTAAGCACCGGTTCGCCCTCGCCTGGGACAGGTCGTCTCATGGCCGTCGCCACCGGTCGAAGGCGACCCCTGGCCACAATGGCCTGCTAGCCCGACTGGCCGTTCTTGTCATTCGCCGAGGCATGACTTATCAAGGCTATAGCTCGGCCGGTTCACTTCTTCGTCCTTCACTTGCGAATTCTTCGATCGGTTCCGTCCGCATTGCACTCGCACCCCACCAACCGAAGGTTGACATTGGTTTCACACGGGCCGAGTGTTACGTCGAAAATAGCGGCAAGCGAGCCGAGTGCCGGCCTGCAGAGCTTTTCCCTCGGGTTGCTTTCGAGATGATGACAAGGCTCTTGAAACGCAGTCAGGATCATCTTCACTCGCGTCGGTGGGCGGCATGCATGCGCTGATCTACTGGGTTAGCGTTCTGCTCACCTGCTTGCTCGGGGCGTTTAGCCTCTACCTCCTCATCCTCACCGTGGCCGCGGTGTATTTCCGCTCCAAGGCGGACTCATCCGGCAATGCAAGCTGGGAGGGAAAATTTTTCGTCGTCATTCCCGCGCATGACGAAGCGGCCCTGATCGTGGAAACGGTGACTTCGCTGCGGGCGACCCTCAGCGGGGGGCCCTACCCCTTCTCGATTTGGGTGGTCGGCGACAACTGTACCGACAATACCGCCGAGCTTGCCGCCAACGCCGGAGCTCAAGTGTTGAGGCGATACGAGCCGGCACGCACCGGCAAAGGGTACGCGCTCGCCTTTTTCTTCGAGCACTTGCTGCAGATGCCCAACGTCGATGAGCACGACGCCGTGGTGGTGATCGATGCCGACACCCGGGTCGATCCCCAGTTGCTCGGCGCGTTCGCCCGTCGCCTCGGGGAAGGATGGGATTGGCTTCAAGGGATGAGCGGGATCGCGAATCGACAGTCCTCGTGGAGAACCCGCCTGATGTCCTGCGCATTCGCCTTGATCAACGGCACCTGGCTGATGGGACAGGACGTTATGGGACATGGTGTCTCACTTCGGGGCAATGGGATGTGCTTCACGGTGCGGGGTCTGCGCAAGGCGCCGTGGCGGGCGTTCGGTCTGGCCGAAGACATCGAGTACGGTTGGAGCTTGCGCCTCGAGGGCAAACGCGTCCGTTTCGTACCGGATGCGAGGGTCTTCTCGGAGATCGCCTTCACCAACCCCAGCGCCGTGAGAATGCAGCGCCAGCGCTGGGAAACCGGAAGAAAGAGCGTCCGCTATAAGTTCACCCGACGCGTTCTCGAGACCCACTCGTTGCGGCTCGGCGCAAAGGTCCTTTGCCTGCTCGAGCTGTACATGCCAACCCTCACGATGCTGGCGTCGATGCTGGGAATTGCGGCGGTGTTGGCCTGGTCGACGCCTTGGCCGAATCTATACGGGTTTCTGTTGCTCGCCAGCATCCACGTCGCGATCATCACGATCCTGACTTCTTACCTGCTGAGCCCGTATTGGCTCGGCCTGTTGCCGTGGCGCTACGCGCTTTATTTGCTCTATTCGCCGATCTACATGATCTGGAAGGTCGACTTGCTATTTCGAAAGCCGCCGACGATGTGGATTCGAACCGCGCGCGAGGGGCGACTTCAGTGAAACGGCTGCTCAGACGGCTGTTCGGCGCGGCCGTCACCGGGCTCCCGATGGGGTTGCTCCGGCGTTGGCTGGCTTGGTCGACCCGCGACCTTTGCGTCGCCCTGTGTTTCCATCGCGTGGGCGCCCAAAAGCGAGCCGCCGACCCCTACCCTGAGCTGACCACCCCCGCCGCGGTACTCGACGAGCTGCTCTCCTCGCTCACCCGGTCGGTGCCCCGAGCGCCGGCCCAGGTGTTTCTCTGCTTCGACGATGGATACGCCGACGCCGCCAAGTACATCACCAGTCGCGCCGCGGCTTACCCCGCCGTTCACTGGCTCTTTTTCGTTTGCCCTCAGAAGACGGAGCAGAGGGCAGTTTTTCGCTGGAATCTCTATGAAGCGATCGCGGCCGGTCCACGGAGTCGCGCCGAACTGGATCGATCCCTCGACGCGGGGCTGGACATCGATTCCGAAAATAGCCGGCCCGAGTTACGCCGCGTGGCCGAGGGCGACACCTTCCAGTTGGCCACGGTCGGCGAATGCAGCTCGCTCGCTGCCCTGCGAAACGTGAGCCTCGGAAACCACACCAATTGCCACTTCCGCCTCACCGCCCTTCCCGCCGAACAGGCACGCCGCGAGCTGAAAAACTCGATCGCCGATTTTGAAAGACTCTGGGGCACGTGTCGCCATCTGGCGTTTCCGTTTGGAGCCCCGATCGAGGACTTTACGGATGACCACGTGAAGATCATCAATCAGCTTCGACCGATGCTGAGTTGGAGCACGCAGCAGCGACTCTTCAGCCCCGAGGAAATAGCTGCGGGTAACGTTCTTCCTCGCCTCACCGTCTACCAATTCGGCAACGTGAAGGCGATGTTGACCAAGATTTGCGTCCTTGCGACGCTGGCCCGCCGCCGGAAACGGCGAGCTGCTTCCCGCGCCGAAATTGCGCTCGGGCAACCTCGAACCGGTGCACCAGACGCATCGACTGGACCCCAACAAGCTGGTGTTCGTAGCGATGCCGTAGCCTTCTGATACCCGTGGACTTATGGCTCGAAGGACAAAAATACCGGCTTTTCCGTTTCCTTCGCTGGTCAACCGAGGTATTCGCGCTGCTGTGTTGCTCGCCATGCCGGTTAGCGAGCCTTCGGTGAGAGGCCTTGTCACTTCGGTTCACGGTGGTAGCTTGCTTTTTTTCAGGCCGGTAAGCGGGCTTGGCTTGGATGAGCGTGGGGGCAGGGCTCCAGTGCCCAACCTCCAGCGGGTGGTAAAGCCGTGGCACTGACGGTCATCAACATCCTCGTCACCGTCGTTCTCGGGCTTCTGCTGATCCCGATGCTGTTTTTGCTGCTCGAGATCCTGACTGCGATGCGGCGATCCCGCCGGCAGGAGATCACCGACTTTGCCGGGAATGCACCCGCGGTCGCGGTGCTCGTTCCCGCCCACGACGAGGAGAAGGTTCTCGGTCAGGCACTGACCGCGATTTCACCACAGTTGGCCCCGAGCGACCGCCTGGTCGTGATCGCCGACAATTGCACCGACTCAACCCCGATTCTCGCGCGCAAGTTCGGCGCTGAGGTGGTTGAGCGGAACGACCTTACCCGGATCGGCAAGGGATACGCACTCGATGCGGGCGCTCGGTACCTCGAGGCCAAGCCGCCGGACGTAGTGGTGGTGATCGACGCGGACTGTGTTCCCGAGGAAGGTGCGGTGAGCCACCTTTCGCGCGCCGCGTTTGCCAGCGGCGGCCCGGTACAATGCGCGTATCTGATGACCGCGCCCGTCGGCAGCCGGCGTGAAACCCAGCTGCGGGAGGCGATGATTCTGCTGAAGAACCTGGTTCGCCCGTTAGGCCTGTATCACCTCGGCTTTCCGTGCCTGCTCACCGGCTCCGGAATGGCGTTCCCCTGGCCGATTTTTCGCGACGCGCCGCTGGCCAGCGGAAACAGGGTGGACGACTTGCAGCTCGCAGTGGACCTAGCGATTGCGGGCTCACCTGCTGAGTTTTGCCCCTCGGTTCACGTCACCAACGTGCTCCCAGCCGAACCGAGTGCTTCGCGCCTGCAGAGATCCGGTTGGATGCAGGGACACTTGCGCACTCTGGTGAAGCAGGTCCCTCATCTGATCGGAGCAGCCTTGAAAGCGAAGAGATTTGCGTTGGCGGTGTTGGCCCTAGAACTGAGCGTACCGCCGCTCTCGATGCTGATACTGCTTTGGCTGATCGCCTGCGCCTTCGCGCTGGCGGTGAGCTGGGCGGGCGCCACCGTTTGGCCTCTGGTTCCGGTCGTCTTGGGGACTGCCGCACTGCTGGCTTCCGGCTCGCTGTTTTGGACGAGATTCGTGCATGATCGGGTGCCGGCGAAAGCTCTGCTGGCGATCCCGCTGATGTTTCGACACTCGATCAGCGCCGCGTTGGCCGCGGCATTTACCAAGCCGAAGCCGTGGGTCCGCACCTCGCGGTGATGTGATCCAGAAATCACTTACAGGGTCGCTTGAGTGGGTCGACGTTGGCGGACGCGGCCGGCAGGCTTGCACCGCTTGCGCGCGGCTCAATCGGCGAAAGGGTTGCGGTAAAGGCCGAGTCGCTGCCTCAAGAGGTGGTACAGCACCGGCGGCTGATGGAGCAGGTAACGACGCCAGCGTTGGCGCGGTTCAGTAAGCAGCCGGTACAGCCACTCCAGACCGGCATCGGTGATCCATGGCGCCGGCCGAGCGAGCGTCTGCGCCTCGTAGTCGACCGTTCCGCCTAGAGGCAGGATGGTGTGGACGTGCGGCATGCGGTCGCGGTTGCGGACGATAAACTTTTCCTGCCGGCCGGATGAGATACCGGCCACCAGCACGGTGGCACGCGACTCGTTTATCTTCGCGATCATCGAATCGATCGCGCCGCGCTCATGCTCGAAGTTGAATGGCGGCGAGTCGGTCCCTACCACCATTTCCCGTCCGACCTTCGCGTTGATATTGGCCCGCGCGATTTCGGCGACGCCAGGGCCGCCGCCACAAATGTACATGGTTACCGCCGGGTCGGCTCGATGAGCGGTGTAGAAGCGCGGGAAGAAATCGGACCCGGAAACGCGCTCGCGCAGCGGCGTCCCGATCAGCTTGGCCGCGGCGAAGAGGACCTGGCTGTCGCAGGTGACCACGTCAAACTGGGGCAGGAGGTCGTAAAACTCACGATCCTTCTGCAGCTTTACAATCATGTCGACGTGCACGGTGAGCAACATCCCCTCGCGGAAAGTGGCTACCAGCTCGTCCATGGTGATGTCGTCGAAATCGACGTTGAGAAGGCGCACCTTGTTGGCCATCGCTTGGGGATCCCGAGGAGCTCCTAGGAAGCCGCTACCGCCGGCAGCTCTGCCCGTCGTGCCCAGCACCGGTCGATCAGTTCTTTGGTTTGGCGGATGTTCCCCGCCGAAGACGCGCCAAACACAATCGACTGCAGTCCCTCGAGCCGGCAGGCCCACTCGATCGCTTCCTTGGGCGGGATCGCGCCCGAGGCAAGCACCGACATGCCGATCGCGCGGCACCGCCGCGTCCGCAGCACCTCTCGATAGAGGTCGACGCCCCCGCTCATCCGAAAGCCGATCTTGTTGATGTTGGCGCAGACGATCGGGTTCTCCACCCCCGCGCGGGCCAACGCATCGAGCAGCAGCGGAAGGTTCATGGTGACGAAACCGGCCTCGGCGCGGTAGCGCTCGCGCACGTAGCGATCGAATTCGGCGAATACCGGATCGAGCTTGAGTCCCAGCAACAGGTCGGTCACCACGTTTTGCACGAAGATGACCGGCGTGTTCAGGCCTTCGAATCGTTTCATCTCGGCATCCACCAACAGCTTCATCAAGACATAGATGTCTTTGGTCAACGCTCCGACCGCACCGCGAAAAAGCGCGTTCACCATTCCGCCGGTCGAGAAGCGCTGAATCGTCTCTAGCACGCCCACCTGGCTTACCGAGTTAGCGTATTTGTGCGCGTACGGCATGCAGGGAAAGTAAATGAAGTCCTGGTACCGAGTCGGATGCGCCTTCATGTAGTCGCAGATTTCCCCGATCCGGTCATGGGTGGTGCACATGAACGTGCGGATCCCCATCTCGTAGGCTTGATCGAGGACTTCGATGATCGAACGAGTGTCCTTGAACCGGATCAGCTGCTGACGTGCCTTTTCCTCGGACATGTGGTTCACACCGAAGAATTGGTTGTCGCCGAAGAGGATTTTATCGATCGTTGCTATCGGCGTCCTCAGTTGGCGAGTTGGTCCGCCTGCTTGATCATATCCAGCACGCGGTCGGTTTCGTAGGAGCTGGCGAACGAGTTCTCGTGAGCCAGATCTTCGTTGCGGATAGCCTCGAAGAATGCGTCGAGCTGCGCCGAATATTCTTCTCCACGCAGATAGAACTGGACGGGTTTTTGCAGCTCGGTGATGTAGCGGCTAGTCCAGCCCTCGGCGTAGGACTCGAAGGCACAGCCGTCTCGCAGATAAAGCTTCAATTCTTGGCGATCGACGACAAGCTTGCCTCGGCTGCCGTGGACGGTGACCGTGGTGGTCATCTTGCGCACCGTGTCGTCGCTCCAGTTGGTCTCCAGGATTCCGCTCATCCTTTCGCCGTAGTCGAACACCGCCGAGACTGCGTCCTCGACGTCATTGGAGAAAATGGTCTGTATTCGAGCCCCGGACACGCGCTTGGGCGGCCCGACGAGAAAGTCCATCAAATTTACCATGTGGCAGGCGTAGTCGTGGAGACAACCGCCGCCTTCCGATTTACGCGAGCGCCAAGTAGAACCGGATTCCTTGATCACCACTTGCCCAAAGGCGCTTCCGTGGATGTTTGAGACTGCACCGAGCACGCCCGCGCGTATCAATCGTTGCGCCTCTTGGAAGGTGCCGATGAACCGGTTGTGGAAGCCGACCTGGTTGACGCGCCTGCGCTCGAGGGCGAGATCGGCGAGAGCGCGGCTGTCGGCGGGAGAGAGGGTAAGCGGCTTTTCGACGAAAAGGTGAAGGCCTTTCTCCAGCGCCTGCTTGGCCAGTGGGAAGTGCGTTGATGTCGGGGTAGCGACGATCAAGCAGTTGACTTTCGCCTCGTCGATCAACTCTTGGTACCTGCTGTACGTTTCCACGCCGGCGTACTTTCTCAAGATGGAGCAGACATAGCGAGAAGTGTCGCATACCGCGACTACCGAGACGTCGGGAAGGGCGTTGGCAATCGCGTAGTGCGAAAGACCCATCTTTCCTGCACCGACGATACCGACTCGAATGGGCGCCTTCGCGTTCACTAGAAATGGCCACCATCGCCGAAGTCGGCGCTCCATTCAACTCTGAGTCCACCGCGACCGCGCGCTACGAACACGATTCCCAGCAGCCCGGAAGTCGGCGAGTATCGCGCCAGAAGCAAAGTCGCATCAGCGTCAATCCCATGACTAGAAAACCACAGCGATAGAGCCAAGCGAAAAAACGTTTCATGATATTTTCCTAAAAAATCCGCGAAGGTAGACGCGCTGAAATAACAGAGGGACCTCGAATGGTGCCAAACATGCGCGCCCCAGCCGAAGCGATCAGTCGACCGCTGCGCGCATCGCGGGATTTTCTACGTCGCGCACTTGAAAGCCGGTGCAAAAGACGCTGTGGCGGACCGAGTCGGCGAGCATCCCCGGAGGGTCATGGTCCGGCTTGCGCTGCAGCCGCCTGCGCAACCGCCACATCGCAAACCCCGCGATGAAGGTCGCCTCGGCGATCGCCGTGTACGCCGGACCGTAGTTCTTGAGGAAGAAACGCCGCCGCGCCTGGAACCAGTAGGCCGGCCGGCGCCTTGCGATCTTGGTGCCGATCCCGGTCGAGGCGCCCTCCAGGTGGATGATCCGACTTTCGGGAACGAACCACGTGCTCCATCCCGCTCGCTTGGCCCGCAGGCAGAGATCGACATCGTCGAAATAGGTGTAGAGCCCCTCGTCCAGCAAGCCGATTTCCTCGAGCATTGTCCGCCGAAGCATCATGGTGGCGCCCGGTACCCAGTCCACCTCGCGGGGTGAGCTGGGCGTGGGCATCACCGTCGCCCAACGGCTGAGCAGAGACGAGACGAGACCCAAGCGCAATCCGTTGTCGAACTGATTGGCGATCGACGGAAAGCGAAACGCGGAAGTTTGAATCTCGCCTTCGAGCGAGAGCAGCTTGCTCCCCGCGATCCCGGCGCGGGGCTCGCGGTCCATCAGATCCACCAGCGGCCGCAGCGCCCCCTCTTCTTTGACGATGGTGTCGGCGTTCAGCAAAAAAAAATAGTCGGGGGGATCGGACGAGGCCAGGGCCGCGCGGATCACGATGTTGTTGCCGCCGGTAAAGCCCCGGTTTGGAAAGACCGAGGTCAAATTGACCCAGGAGCCCCACCCGTTGGTGTCGATCGCTTGCCGCAGGCGCTCGATGTCATCTCGGCTCGTGCCATTTTCAATGACCGCGACTTTCGACTCCGGGATCTGCTGGATTTTTCCATCCAAAGATCGCAGGCAGTCGATGGTCAGGTCGGTGACCCGATAGCTGCAGATGATGACCAGAAGCTTCATTGCCCTCTGGAGTCGAGTTTATCGCGAAACGCCAGTCATGATACACGGTCGCGCCCCTGCGGCTCGCGGCAGATTGACTTGAGGGAGCTTCGCGAATAAATCGACCGCCCCGATGCCCGCCAGGACCTGCGTGGTTGTCTCGTACTGGGTCGCGCGATCGCCCCAGGATCTCCACCGGCTGTTGCAGCAAATGATGCGCGTCGATGCCGGGGCTGAATTCGATCTGCTGGTGGTCTGCAACGGCGGCGACTTGAAGCCAATCGCGTTGCCGGCGCGCTTCGACCGGCTGCGCCCGCGGGTTTTGAACCGCGAGAACGTCGGCTACAACATCGGCGCGTGGGACGCTGGTTGGAGGGCGGCCCCCGAAAACGATTGGTACCTGTTTTTGCAAGACGATTGTTTTTTGAAAAGGGCTGGCTGGCTCTCAGCGTTCGAATTTCGGATGACCCACGACATAGGCATCGGCCTGCTCGGCGAATCGATGATGTGGGACCGCGCCTCCTGGCCGCAGATCATTGCTTCGACCGAGCGCGACTTTGGAGTGGAATGGTGGCGACCCCAAGAAACCAATCCGCTCGAGTTCTACAAATCCTTCTTGGAGAAGCTCGGGATCCTGAAGCTCGAGGACGGGAGCCATCTTCAAACCTTGATACTGTTTTCAACGAAAAAGGTCCTTGAAGAGATCGGAGGCCTCCCGTATCCGCCCCCGGGGGCCACTTTGACCGAGGCGATCGCGCGCGAGGTTGCGCTCTCGCGGCTGGTTGAGTCGAAGGGATACCGGATCGCCAAGGTGGAAGACGAGCCCTTCCAATTCATCGGACATCGGCAGTGGACCTGGCTGGAATTGCTAAAGCTACGGACGCGCCTTCGTTTGCGCAAGCATCTACGTCAGTTTTGGCCTGCAAAGGACCGGTGAACGGTTTCCCTCGAGTGCAAAACTGCGTTTCACTGAACTTCCACTGACCCCACTGTGCAGGCGTTTCGATCGCCTCTAGGCCAGCCTCGCTGATCAGTTTGTGGGCATCCGGACCCTCTTCGCAGAGCGTCGCTGGGGGCCCTTGGAAGAAATGTCGAAGTGGGCCCGCCATGATCTCCCAACTCGCTCAACGCCGGATCGCCGACGCTGACGCCGAGAACGCATCCGCTGGGCGCATTGGGTCCGCTCCGGTCTGGCTGCGGCCATTGGAGGTTGCCTGATCCCGCGGAGTGAGCGTCGCAAGCGGTGTTGCCACCCACAGAGGTATTGTCTACGAAGACCGAGTTCTCGATCGAAGCTCCGGCAAATTCCGGCGTAATCGGCGAAAACCCAGCGCTGTTTCCAGCAAAGGTACAGTTTCGGAAGTCCCCTTGAACGTCGAATAGCGCCGCCACCCCCCAAGCGAGGTCGCCATGGTTATTGGCGAACGTCGAATTCTGCACCTGAAGTACAGTTCCGTCGGCCTGCAAACCGCCCCCTGAAACTGCGCGGTTCCCGGAGAACGTCGACTTGCTGATTTGCAGATTGCTGTTGTGGAAGTAAAGCGCTCCACCTGAGTGCGGCGAATAGCTTCCGTCGAAGGTGCTTTGGTCGATGATCGTCGTTTGGCGCTCGATATCCGGAGTGCGGAAGATCGCACCCCCGAATGCATTCTCTCCGCCTCGGCTTCTGGTGAAGGTGTCCCCGCAGAAGACGACTAGGCCGTTGTCGCCCCCGTCGATGCAGATCGCGCCCCCATTCCCTCCGGAGCCGCTCTCTTCATCGGGAGGACAATCCGGATCCCAACCGTTTGCATCGTGTCCGAGGGCTGCACTCCCGTCGAAGCTGCTGTTGTACACCGACAGGTCGGTATTGAGCGCCCCGATGGCACCCCCGTTCGAAGCGCTGTTATTGATGAAGTGGCTGCCGACGATGATTACTTCGCGGGCGCCCAAGCCGTAGATTGCGCCCCCCGCCACATCCGGTCCAAGGGGTTCTCCGTGGTTGTTTTCGAACGTGACGTTGAATACGTGCAAGATCCCGTCTTGGATGTAGATCGCACCACCCCCACCATCCACCCGAAAGCCACGTGCGCACTTAGCGGGTTCACTCGGGTACTCTGGAATCGGCGTTCCAGCCGCCCTGCCGTTGGTCAATCTGAGATTTTGCAGGGTCACCGTTGCGGTGTTGGCCCGATAATTGGGGCCCAGGAAGTGAAACAGTCGCGTCGCCCCATTTCCGTTCAGCGTAATTTGTCCCTGGCCGTCAATCGTTGTATCGACATCCGGCCTAAGCTCCTTTTGTGAGGTGATTGGAATGGTCGCGTTCCCGCCGCAGTCAAATGCGATTGTGCCACCTCTAAGAATCGCTTGATTCAACGCCTCTTCCGTGCAGCTGGCAGGGGTCCCGGTACCCACCACCGTGCTCGGATGCGACGTGTCTACTGGCCGGATTGGAGGAGTACACACGGCGGTGGAAGTCGGCGGTCCACCAGCGTCGGGAGAGTAACCCCCATCGGGTAAGCCACCGACGCCCCCATCAGGTTTCGATCCAAGTTCCTTCGGATCGGGTGTTCCGGTATCGATCTGCCCTTTGAGCAGACACCCGGGCGTAGCGAAAACGACACTCGTCCCCAGCAGGGCACACAGCACCCGTCCAACCCTCGAGTTGTCCATTTGTGAACGAGCGACTGTACAAGTTCCATGCCCCCTCAAGCCGGTGTAGCGGCGAAGCGCACGTCACTAACCGGAAGGATGAAGGGGTGCAGATTTGCGCTTTCAACGAAATCCGGAATTTGTCGCTGCAGAGAGCGGCCCACCCCAAACGGGGCCTTGCCTCCGCATCTCGAGTTGAGCCTACTTTGCGGTATGCCAGCGGCGCACCGTGACACTACCTTACAACCACCCCACTCTCACGGAACCTCCACGGAGCCCGCCGTGCACGCATTCGGATCGGCTCGGGGCCAGCCTCGCTGATCAGTCTCGGGGCATGCGGAGCCCAAGCCAACGGCGTTGCTGCCGTCTTCGGGAAGAAATGTGCTGGTTGGCCCACCGTAGTTTGCCAAGGCGCTCAAAGCGGGATCTCCTACGCTGACGCCGAAGACACATCCGCTGGGCGCATTGGGGCCGCTCACGTCCGGCTGCGGCCACTGGAGATTGCCTGATCCTGGGGACGCATAGTCGCAAGTGTTGTCGCCACCGACAGAGAGATTTTCCAGAAACACTGAGTTCTCTATTGAAGCTCCGGCAAATTCCGGCGTAATCGGCGAAAACCCAGCGCTGTTTCCAACAAAGGTACAGTTTCGGAAGTCCCCTTGAACGCCGAATAGCGCCGCCACCCCCCAAGCGAGGCCGCCATGGTTATTGGCGAACGTCGAATTCTCCACCTGAAGGACAGTTCCGTCGGCCTGCAAACCGCCCCCTGAAACTGCGCGGTTCCCGGAGAACGTCGATTTGCTGATTTGTAGATTGCTGTTGTGGAAGTAAAGCGCTCCACCCGAATGCGGTGAGTAGCTTCCGTCGAAGGTGCATTGGTCGATGATCGTGGTCTGCTGCTCGAAGTCTGGGGTGCGGAAGACCGCACCCCCGAATGCATTTTCTCCCCCTCGGCTTCCGGTGAAGGTGTCCCCGCAGAAAACGACTAGGCCGTCGTCGCCTCCGTCGATACAGACAGCTCCCCCATTTCCTCCCGATCCGCTTTGATAATCGGAAACGGAACAATCCGGATCCCAACCGTTTGCGTCCTGTCCGAGCGCCGAGCTCCGATCAAAGCTGCTGTTGTACACCGCGAGGTCGGCATTCAGCGCCCCAATGGCGCCCCCGTTCGATGCGCTGTTGTTCATGAACTGGCTGCCGACGACGATGATTTCTAAGGATCCAATTCCATAGATCGCGCCCCCGGCCACGTCCGGTCCAAGTGCATCTCCCCGGTCGCTCTCAAAGGTGGTGTTGAATACGTGCAAGGTCCCGTCTTGGATAAAGATCGCGCCGCCCCCACCATCCACGTGAAAGCCACGGGAGCACTGAGGTGGCTCACCCGGGTATTCGTCAATTGGCGTTCCAGTTGCCCGGCCGTTGATCAGTCTCAGATTTTGCAGAGTAACCGTTGTGGTGTTGCTTCGATAATTGGGGCCGAAGAAGTAGAAGAGTCGCGTGGCCCCATTTCCATCCAGCGTGATCTCTCCCTGACCGTCGATCGTCGTATCCACATCCCGCCTCAACTCCTTTTGGGACGAGATGGGAATTGTCGCGTACCCGCCGCAGTCAAAGGTGATCACGCCACCTTGCTGGATCGCTTCATCCAATGCGTCTTCGGTGCAGCTCTCTTCCGTGCCCGTGCCCACCACTGTGGTCGGATTTGAGGTGTCCACAGGCTGGATTGGAGGAGTGCAAGCTTCCTCCAAAGTTGGTCCGGCTTCGATCCGAGGCTGTTGAACACGCGCCGGCGTCGCAAAAAGAAAAGAGGTCCCCAGCAGGCTGCACAGAACCCGTCCCACTCTTGACTTGTCCATTTGTGAACGGGCGCCTTACAACTTCCGTGCCCCGCAAACTGGCGCAACGACGCCACGCGCGCTGACAGTGAGGCCAACGATATCGGACGGCGCAAATCAGCGCCTTCAGTGAAATTCGGGATTATCCCTGCGGTGGGCTGCCCACCCCAGTTGAGGGGCGCCGAGCACGGTAAGTCGGCCCCTACTTAACCAACCTTGCAATTTTCAAGGTCGGCCCAAGCAAATCGACAAGCCGAGGCCCAAACGACCTGTGCATAGCGCTCCCGGCCCAGGCACCAGCGGGAAGCCAAGGTCCCAGCTCCCTGCCGTCGTGCTGGTTGCCCTCAACAAGACGCCGCCTTCACTTCTGGCTCATGAGCCAGTTAGAAAGCGACCCACCAGATGAGCGCATCCCTGATCGCGACCAATGACTTCGTCCGCCAATGGGCGGATGTCGGCACCGCAGTGCTCGAAGCAGTGAACCGCGTCGGTGAAAGCGGTTGGTACATTTTGGGGCCGGAGGTTGCAAACTTCGAAAGAGCTATCGCGGTCCACACCCGGCGCGAATTCGCAATCGGGTGCGGCAGTGGGTTGGACGCCATCGAAATCTCGCTACGCTGCCTGGATCTGCAACCGGGGCAGAAGGTGCTGACGACCGCACTCAGTGCCTTTGCAACGACCTTGGCGATCATCCGGGCCAGCGGGCGACCTGTGTTCGTAGATGTGGATGCCACTGGAAGTATCGACCTGGAGCGCTGCGTGCACCTGCTCGAGCGCGATCCCTCGATCCGGTTTTTCGTACCCGTCCACCTATTCGGCCACCCCTGCAACTTGGACCAGCTCAGGGAAGTGAAGTCGCGGTTTCAGCTCAGAGTGGTCGAAGACTGTGCTCAAGCGATCGGCGCCCAGTTTGGAAACCAAGCGGTGGGCTCGGTAGGGGATCTTTCAGCACTGAGTTTTTACCCGACCAAGAATTTGGGTGCCGTCGGCGACGGAGGGGCAATCCTTACTGATCACCCATCCTACGCAGAGCGAGCCCGCGCCCTCCGAGATTACGGTCAGACCTCGAAGTACGTGCATGACTTAGTGGGACTCAACAGTCGCCTTGACGAGCTTCACGCTGCAATCCTTGGACGTGCTCTTCTACCGAAGCTCGCGAACTGGGCGCAACGCCGGGAGAAAATAGCCCAGCAGTACATCCAGGAAATCCGGAATCCCTCAGTACAGATCGTTCTGCCCGCGCCGCATTCCCGTCCCGCCTGGCACCTTTTCGCCACTCTGATAGACCCGAACCGTAGAGACAATTTCTGTGCTTATCTAAAAGCCAGCGGAGTTGGGACTGGGATTCACTATCCGCAGATCATCCCTCGCCAAAAAGCCCTCAGCAATTCGTCTTTGTGCGAGGTGCACGGCGAACTAACACGAGCCGAAGCCTTTGCCGCAGGGGAAGTTTCATTGCCGATACATCCCTACTTACGCGACGACGAGGTAGCGACGATCGTGAAGACGGTAAATGCCTGGCAGGGTTGAACAACTTGCGGCTGCTCCTGCCAGTAGCTTCCGGAGACGCTTGCTCGAGGAGCATCAGGCGCTGGTTGCGCGGAGTGCCTCTTCCCTTGCTGGGGCAGGGACGAGCACGCAGAGAAGCGCCTCCAATCCAATGGTGGTGTACGTTATCCGCATCGCCGATTTGAGCTCACCCCGTGCGGCGCGCAAGACGCTTCTAAGCGCAGTCTCGCTGCGAACATGGCGCCCGAAGTCCGCCCAACGCAGCACCCATGCTAAGACACGAAAAGGCGAGTTAGGCCACACCGAGTCCATCACCACCACGTGGCCCTTGGGATCGCAGACCCGCAACATCTCCGCGACCAGCGAGATCGCCCCCTGGTCGTCGATGTGGTGCAACACGCCTTCGCAGTAGACGAGCGCAAAGCTGCCGTCCGCGAACGGCAGGCTTCTGCCATCGGCGGCGACTCCAACCCGTCCCTGCTTCGAAACGAATCGCACCCTTGCCAGATCGAGATCGGTCGCCACGCCGCGGCTGGGAAATGCTCCCGTCCCGCATCCAACTTCGAGAATTTGCAGGTCATCTAGGCGGTCCCATGCCAGAGCGGCTGCACGGCGAGGCAGATACCGACGGCCGATGCCGTGGTTGGCGATCCTCTGCACCAAATGGTAGATAGGCGCCGCGAGCGGTCTCCGTTCCCCATGGTGCGTGTGCTTGGACATCCGCAGCAGAATTGGGGGCGAATCCACTGATGTCAAGCATGAGTCTCTGGGGATTCCGCAACAATTTTGGGACCACCCCGATCCGTTGGATGGGCGGCAGTTGGATGGCTGGCAACAGCAGTTGACACCGCACGAAGCGCGAGCTTTGACTGTCAGTGATGCTGTCGCTCATTATCCCGGTCTACAACAATTCGGAAAATATCCTCGCCCTTGTGTCGGCCTTGGAGGGGTTGAATCGGGCTCTCTACGGGGATTTTGAGGCGGTGTTGGTGGTCGACGGCAGCCCAGATGACTCGTATCTTTTGCTCCACAGGCAGTTGCCAAAGGCTGGCTTCAGATCGCAATTGTTGCAATTGTCGCGAAACTTCGGGTCCTTTGCGGCAATCCGCGCTGGCTTGGCTGCGGCACGAGGCGAGTATCTCTGTGTCATGGCGGCTGACTTGCAGGAGCCTCCGGAGCTGATCGTCCAATTCCATCAAAAACTGGCATCGGAGAACTACGACGTCGTTGTAGGTCAGAGAATCGGCCGCGGCGATCCATGGAGCACCCGTTTTTTCTCGGGGGTCTTTTGGGGGTTCTATCGCCGCTTTGTTTTGCCCGATGTGCCCGAAGGAGGTGTGGATATCTTTGGCTGCACCCGGGCGGTGCGCGACCGGATCATCGAACTCAAGGAGAACAACAGTTCGCTGGTCGGCCTTCTCTTTTGGCTGGGATTTCGCCGCTCTGTCGTGCCCTACGAAAGGCAGCGGCGAGCCGCTGGCAAGTCGGGTTGGACTTTTCAAAAGAAACTTCGCTACCTGAATGACAGCGTCTACAGTTTTTCGGACCTGCCGATTCGCCTACTCTTCAGCGTTGGGGCGCTGGGGCTAGTGTGGAGCGGCATCTTTGGCCTGATCATTCTCGTCTGGAAGTTGGCGGGAAAGGTTCCAGTCCCTGGCTACGCGGCCACCGTGCTGTTGGTCTCCTTCTTCGGAGCGCTGAACTGTTTTGGGCTTGGGGTCATCGGCGGTTACGTCTGGCGCGCGTTCGAAAACACCAAGTTTCGTCCTTCGCACGTAGTCGCTTCCCACAAGACTTTTGATCGCATTTCCGCAAGCTCCGCCGCAACGTTGCTCGAGAGGCTGCCATGAGCCGTTTCTTCCAGCACCCCAACGCGATCGTCGAAACCACAAAAGTGGGCGACAGAACGCGGGTCTGGGCCTTCGCCCACATCTTACCGGGAGCAGTGATCGGATCGGATTGCAACATTTGCGACAACGTTTTCATTGAAAATGACGTCATGGTTGGGGACCGAGTGACACTGAAGTGCGGCGTGCAGCTCTGGGATGGGATTCGACTGGAGGACGATGTGTTCGTCGGTCCAAACGCGACCTTCACCAACGATCCAATGCCGCGCAGCAAACAGCACCCCGCCCAATATCCACGGACCATCGTTCGCCAAGGCGCATCGATTGGAGCCAACGCCACGATTTTGCCAGGCGTCACCATCGGCCGTAAGGCGCTGGTCGGCGCGGGGGCGGTGGTGACGCACGCTGTTCCTCCATTTGCGGTGGTGGTCGGCAACCCAGCCCGAATCATTCGTTATACGGAGTCTTTTCCACCGGAGCCGGCGCCGGCCCAGGGGCACGAGGCTCGCGCAGCTCAGATGGGCATCAGGGTTTCCGGCGTGCAGCTACTCCACAAACCGTTAATAAAGGACCTGCGCGGAAATCTGATTGCCAGGGAGATTGACGATGGTTTGCCTTTCCTGCCCAAACGCTACTTCATAGTCTTTGGGGTCCCCAGCAAAGAAGTGCGCGGCGAACATGCCCATCGTAGAATCCATCAGCTTCTGGTTTGCCTGACGGGCTCGCTTTCGGTGGTGGCGGACGACGGCACCTGTCGCCAGGAGTTCCACCTCGACTCCCCAGAACTCGGCCTGTACATTCCGCCCATGGTCTGGGCGGTGCAGTACCGCTACAGCGCCTCGGCGGCATTGCTGGTTTTGGCGTCCGACCGTTACGACCCGCAAGAGTACATCCGCGACTATGATGAGTTCCTCAGGGAGCGAGCTCAGTTGGAGCTGGCGCGTCGTGATGGCTAAGTCCGTTCCGGTGCTCGAAGCTCCGCCGGCTCGGCGCGTCGCGGCCACGTCCACATGCGAGTTGCCGCTAGACCCTAGTCACGCGACCTATCTCGCCACCAAGTCCTTTGGTTCACTCGATGGGCTTCGCGCCCTGTCCATCCTCGCAGTCGTTTGGCATCACACGTACGTGAGCAACTACTCTCTGCGGCTTGCATATCGAGGCTTTCTTGGAGTCGACCTCTTCTTCGTGATCAGCGGCTTTTTGATTGTCACGCTGCTGCTTCGCGAGCGCCAGCGCACCGGCAGCATCTCCCTAAAAAAGTTCTACATCCGGCGGTTCCTCCGCATCTTCCCGCCTTATTACGCGGTGCTTGCATTCGTCGCGATCATCGCCTTTCTCAGACCAGGCGAACATTCAAACGCGGTCCGTCACGATCTGCCGTATGCGTTCTTCTATGTGTCGAACCTCGTTCCGATGATGAGCATTCTCAATCCCACCTGGAGTCTTTCGGCCGAGGAGCAATTCTATCTGGTGGTTCCTACGCTTCAGAAACTCGCCCGACGGGCGTTCCCGGTGCTGATCGTCTTTGCGTACCTACTCGTCATCCTTCCACCGTTCGGGTTGTTTCCGAGTTGGGAATTGCCAGTTTTCTTTCGCGAGACGACCTTCGGCCCCATCCTTCTTGGCGTGATGTTGGCGTTGGTCCTCGATCATCCGAATGGGTATCGGTGGACATCTCAGGTACTGGGCCATTGGCTTGCACCCGCCATCCTGGGAGTGCTGGTTTTGCTCGCCTGCAATTACCCCGCGGACGATATCTCGGGATTTCCACGGATGCTGATCCAGCTCTCCCTGCTGGCGTTTCTCGCTGCCTGTGTCACTCAAGAGCGGCACGTCCTAGCGCCGTTCCTCAAGCTATGGCCTATCCGACGACTCGGGATAGTGAGCTATGGGATTTACCTCTTTCACCTAATCGCGAGACACGCCGTCAAGGCGGGGATGAAGTTTGCCGGGATCGATTCTCAGGTTCTATTTTTCCTCGGCACCGCAGCCTGTGCTTGGGGAATCGCCGAGCTCAGCTTCCATCTTTACGAATCGCGCTTTCTCGCGCTCAAATCGCGGTGGGCATAGGTTGCTCCGCCCAGTCCCTCAGGGAGCGAGCGGACCGCGAACGCGCGTCGCGATTAGGCGTCGGGCCTCGGAGCATCCTGAGGGCCACACTTGAGAGCGAGTGACGGGGGTCGGCAGTTGGGAGGAAGCTTCGGACGGGCTTCGCTTTGGGGGCTGTGGGCGCTCTATACGATCCTGCTGGGCCGTCTCTATAGCAACCTGCCGCCGAATCCGGACCAGCAGATCTTCGACTATATCGGATGGTTGGGCCTCAACGGCGGTAGATTCTACATCGATGTAACGGAGCAAAACCTGCCCGGCGAGATGGTGCTTCATGAGCTCTCGACGTGGCTCTTTGGCAATCAGATCTGGTCTTACCGGCTGCTCGACTACGCGCTGATGCTGTTGGTCGGTTGCGGGGCGCTGTTCGCTTTGGCTCGACTCGCCAGACGGCCGCGCGAGGCATACCTGGTCGTTCCTTTGTATCAGGCGATGTACGTCAGTTCCGGAGCCTGGTTTGCTGGGCAGAGAGACGTCGTGGCCGGCCACCTTCTTCTCGGGGTGGGTGCGGCGCTGCTATGGCGGGAGCGGGGCGGCGGAGCCCTGTGGCTGGTGTGGATTGGTTTGAGCATCTTCGGAGCCCTCCTGATTCGTCCCAACTACGTGCTCTTCCCGGTGACGTTGCTCGTGCACGAAGCCATGGCCGCCAAACGGCAGTCCAGACCATGGCGAGGCGTGGTGTCCGATGCGTTGATTGTGCTTGGGGTCATGGTTGCGGCCGCAGGCGCAACGCTGTTAGTCGCCTTGAAGAACGGCGCGTTCAGCGAATTGTATGACTCGCTTGTTCTATACAACGCCCACACCTACACCCCATCCTTCCTCGAGATCACACTCAACTTCTTGCGTTACGCGAAAAGTTGGTATTGGTACCTCGTCTTTGCTGCTGGTGGCCTGCTTCTCTGGTGGAGACGCGGAATCGGGCGGGACGTGATCGGCATCTTCGCCTGTATGTTCGCGACCGCACTCTTTTCTGCGTACGTTCGAGGGAAGGGCCTTGGATATCACCTCGGTGGATTCTTTCCGACTCTTGCAATCCCGATCGCGGCAACCCTGGTTGGCGTGTTCGAGGCCTTGCGAGCCAAGCGGAGCCTGCCGCGGCTCAGCCTTGCGGTGGCAGTCGCTTTGATCGCCGTCATTGGACTCGCCAGAAAGATGCAAAACGCCTTGGGGAGTCAGATCCAATGGATGTTGGGTCGAGTTTCAACCTCGTCGATGCTGGCTGCCGCCAACGCAGGCATGGAGGGCGCGACCATGGCCGACGTTGTCGCTGCAGCGGACTTTGTTCAGCGCACCACCACCAGCAATGAAACGCTGCTAACCGTGCCCAGACCGGTGGGGATCAATTTTCTGGCTCAGCGCCGGTCCCCCTCGCGATTCATTACTTTCTGGATGATCACCAGCATCGAAGTGCGACCGCCGCTCGCGGAAAAATGGAATGCGGAGTTCGCCCGGATGATGGCCAACAATCCGCCCAAGCTGATTGTGGTTCCAGGTTCCGGTCCAGGAGAGGAATATGAGGAATATGAGGAGTTCTGGAAGGACCAGAATGCGCCTCCCCCGATCCAGCTGTTGCGCCGAGAGTTGGCAACACACTACGCGTTGGATCGACAATTTGGCTCGATGGCGATTTACCGCCGGATCAGGTCATGAGCCCGGTTAGGCGAAATGCTCCCGCAGGATGTTGGAGCGCCTCTGATGCATCGCCCGGTGGGTAGAAGCAGCGGTGGCACGGTGTGCCGCCATCCCCATGTCGCGCAGCAGCGGCGGGTCCGCGCTTAGGCGTTCTACCGCCGTGGCCCATGCTTCGGGGTTACCGACTGGCAGCAACCAACCGGTCTTTCCGTGCTCAACGTGCGCGCGTAGCCCGTCGGTGTCGGACGCAATCGAGGGGACGGCGCGGGCGCTGGCGTCGAAAAGAACTCGCGGCTGCTCGTCGCCGAGGCTGGGAATCACCAGCGCGTGGTAGCCGTCAATCAGCTTCATGAAGGGCGCGCCGTAGGGAACCGGGTCGAGCACGCTAAGGCGCACTGAATTGAAGGCGGACTGCGCCTCAACGAATGCCTCGCGTCGGTCTCCGGAGCCGATGATGTCGATGGTCACCGGTACCCCTCGCGCATCGAGGATTCGCAACGCAGACAACAACACATCCACGCCCTTGCCCACGACCAGCCGACCCGCGAAGAGCAATCGGACTGGCTCGCGCACTTTGACACTCCATAATTGCTCCGCCGTGGCACGGTCGAGAATGTCGTCCTCTCGCACCCACACCGCAGGCGTGATGTATGCGGCGCCCCGGCCGTGAGTAAAGAGCAACTCACGATAGCCTGGCTGAGTGAAGAGACACACGTCGGCGCGGTTACAGGACCAGCGCCCCACCACTTCGGTGGCCCGCTCGATCAGCCTATCCTTCAAAGTCTTCTCCTTGCCGCTGCGCACCCACGAGCCTTCCACCACTACAAGCAGACGCTTGCGGCGCAGAAGCGCAATCGGGTTGGTGAGCCAACCGAGCGGATAGGGCCAGCCCACGACCGAAGAATGCACAATGTCGACGTCGCCGATGGCGCGCCACAAAGCAGCGGCTGTTTGCGGCAGGTTGCGCAGCGACTCGAGCGTCGAGGTCTGCGGCGGCAGAGGCACGATGCTAAGGCGAGTTCCCGGTGGAGCCTCCAAGCGCGCCAGACCTGGAGTCACTCCCTTTTTGAATCGAGGAGCGCAAAGGGTGAAGTTCTTGAGATAGCTCAGATGCTCCACCAGATCGTGGTGCCACAGTTGCTCGAGCCATACCGAGCCGTCCTCGTCCTCGTAATAGGGGATGTGAACTACCAGGAGGTAAGGTCGTTCGAGGAAGAAAAAATCTTCGGGCATGGAATGCGTCAGCCCGCGAGGATTATCTTTCCGCCGAAGGACTCGTCAAGGCGCTCCACCCGCAACGATCAACTCGAAATCCGAGAGCTGGCAGTCGTAAAGCTGATCGTGATCCTTCGGCGGTTGACTGGTGTCCAACGATCGTGCGAGGGTGCCATCATTCTGCATGGGGTGGACAGCCAGTCTGCTCCGAGGCGACGCGACCATGCCGGAACTCTCGGTGAGCGTACCTTGCAACCTCTGCGGCTCTGCTAAGCAGATGGAACTCTTCGCGGCCGGCGTCGCGCAGCTCAACAGGATCGTCAGGTGCAGTGCCTGCGGCCTCATGTACGCCAGCCCCCGCCGGCGGACCGATATTCTCGAGATCGAGTCTTGGCCGGATGATCCCGTGTTCGACTACGCGGTGGAGCGCCCACAACGCTGCGAAAAGGAACGCCTGCAAGTCCGCGACTATGAGAGCTCTCGCCGTCTGCTGGCCCAACTCCATCCCGGCCGCGGCACGCTCGTGGAGGTCGGAAGTGGCCTCGGGTTCATCGCCGATTCGTTCCGGCGGGATGGCTGGGCTGTGCTTGGCCTCGAGCCCGACAAGTGCGCAGCACGGCACGCCGCCCAGCGCCTTGGCATCGAGGCCCGTGCGACAACGCTGGAGGCAGGTCATCTCCCAACCGAGTCGGCCGACGCCATGGTGATCTTGCATGTGATCGAGCACCTACCCGATCCCGTGGCGACTTTGCGCGAGGCCTACCGGGTCCTGAGGCCCGGCGGGCACCTTCTTCTTGAGACCCCGCGCTACGACACACTCATGTTCCGGCTTCTCGGCCGTCGAGAGCGCTCTCTGAGCTGCGAGGGGCACATCTACTTTTTCACAACGGAGAGCTTAGCTCGGACATACCGGATCGCCGGCTTCGAACTCGAGCACTTGCAGTACGTCGGTCGGTCTCTCACGCTCGACCGGCTCGCTTACAACGTCGGGGTGATGCTCAAAAGCGCACCGCTGCAACGATGGATCGAGTCGCTCTCACGTCGCCTCGGACTGCACAAGATTGCCGTACACGTGAACCTCCGCGACATGCAGAGGGTCTACCTGCGCAAACCGCCCAGGGCGCTGAGGAGTGCACCGGCGCGAACTGCGTGATCTCGGAAGGGTAGCTTGGAGCATCGATACTTCGCCGGCATCCGCTTTGCCCTCATTGCAGCGTCGGCATGCGGTGGTTCAGTCGCAACCCAAGCGCGTTCACCTGCGCCGAGCATCCGTGCATCGAAGCACCACGACAGCTCCGCTCCGTTGTCGCTTGCGCCGGCCCCTACTGCTGAGGAAGCGGAAGTCGACGTACATGTGCGCCCGCCGATCCCCACCGAAAGCTCCTTGAATCGCGGCCGCTCCAATTGGGTGATTCCCAATCAGGCGATGGTCCGCTCGTCGAGGATGCTAGGCTTCGCGGGCGATCAGACGCGACCGCAGGCGACCGGCATTCCGCTCGGCAGTATCAGTTCCCCTGCGTCCTTCGCCTATTACGACGCAACTCGTGCTTCCGTGGATTTGGTGCGCGCCTGGCAGCAACCCTACGACCCGATCACTTCCGCGTGGATTCCATTCACCAAGGTCGACAGCAACGGATTTCCGCTCCACACGGTGAGCAGCTGGCAAGTCAAAGTCCTAGGGACCATTACGGGCTCGGACTACGGAAGGTATTTGATAACCTTCACCGGACCGCCGCAGGGCGCGTCCATTTCCATTTCGACCGGTGACCCAGCTTACACCGTCGTTCAACCTACGCGCGGTGCGGATGGCGTTTGGCGCGGCTATGTCACGCTTGGCCCCGACGGCCTAAGCGCCCTGACCCTCACATTCAATCAGAGCGGCATCGGCCCCGGCCAGCATATCCAAAACCTTCATGTGCTACAGCCGAAATCCAGTAATCCGAGTGATGGCAACTACTCGCCCAATGATGTCATCACTGTCGAAGCCAAACAGATGTTTTCAATTTTCAAGTACGTGCGTTTGGGAGGCGGCGCTCACGGCGACAGTGGCGTCGACTGGAGTTGGAATGGCCGAGTGGGCGGACCATGGCAGCAAGCATTTCCTCCGTGGACTGCGGCGGCCATTTATACGCTGAATCCGTCTATTGAGTGCCAACTCCAGGCGGCGGCGGTAGTCGATACGGATATCATGTGGATTGTTCCAGTGTTGGCGAACAACAACTATCTAAAGGGGTTGGCCAATTTAATCAACGGAAAGGACTTCAACGGCAAACCGATTTCCCAACTCGCTGACGGCTCGGCCTATTCTGGACTTAAAGCCAGCCACAATATCTATATTGAGCACTCCAATGAAGTCGGATGGAATAATCTTTACAGTCAAGGATCATGGAACGCAGCGCTGGCGAATTGGGACTTGTTTACGATGTCGGATTTTTTCGACACCACCCACAAATTCCGGGATCGCAGCAACAAGCCAATCAATGGGGACATCGCCTACGACATCACTGCCAGCGATTTAGGAGGCAACGATCCGGCCGGCCACAGCTTCCGCGCTCCGCGTTCCCCGGACCATAGCTATTCGCAATGGAACACCCCGAGCAGCGTGCAAGTGTTTGGCTATGCACCACCGAAACCTAAACTTGCGCAGCGTGTTGCAGCCAATCCACTTCCGGCTGGGACGTATTGGTTCGCCATCTCTTATGCCTCCGCTACTGGGTTCTCTTGGAGCGGTGGCAACGGAGAAGGACTCATTAGCGCAGACCCAAACAGCCGCAACAGTGGCGGCACTCCGACCTCTGGCGTTTCGTCCATCACGCTCACTGACAGTACCCACGTCATCGATGTCACATTGTTCAACCCGAATAGTCTGCCGTTCGCCTTCGGCCAAGGTAGCATTACGCTTTATTGGTGCCCGACGCCGTCCGCAACTCCGCCACCATTGACTTCGTACGTTGGGTTGCAGGGATACCACAGCGGCTCTCCCCGCTGGACCAGCGGAACCGTTCAATTTACGGCCACCAAACAAACCACTACCACCGGTCAAGCGCCAAAGGCCGTAGACCAATCGCTCATCGCGGTCATCGTCGCTACCGCGCCGCAATTCAACTTCAACGACGCCAAGGACGGATTTAGCCCCAGCTTCCTTCTCCTGATGAAGAACTGGACGCAAACCAGCATTCCCGACTGGCGGTCAAGGGAGCCCAATGTCGCGCCAGGCAGCTACCGAAAGGTTCTGAGCACGAACCCCCAGGGTGACTCGGCCTATCTCGTGTTTCGGTCCATCAACCCCAGCACCACCAATGCTGGAACGAACTCTCCAGTGGCGCTGTTTCCGAACACCACTGGTAGCACCTTCTCTACCACCGATGGACCGCAATCCGATGGGAATATCAACTGGCAGTTTGTCGGTCCGGCAACAATCAACAACACGCTCAGCACCCAGATTCTGAGCGTGGACAGTGCAACGGAGCTCACAGTCGGGGCTCCCATTACGCCGCCATTTATGTCAGCTGGCGGCGTCGCCTCCGGCTTTCAGGGGTTTCCTTTTCTGCCAATGACACAAGGCGGCTCGACGGTCGGTTTGGGTGGATTCATTCCAACCAACGTCCATGCCTTCTACGACCAGCGCCGCCACGCGCGGCGAGTTGTCGATATCGGAAACACCCTGGTCGCTAACGGCATCGCGCGCTCTCGTATGCGCCCGAGACTCGATGGCCAAGTCGCCGTCCCGCTGCATACCACGGCCGTTCATAGTCAATTCTTGAACTATTGGTGCAACGGCGCGGGCCCAATTACCGCCGGCTCCCGGGGCTTCAAGCTGGACGACGGCGTTGCGCTTGCCAAAATCTCAGACAAGATTCACGGCTACTCTGCCGCTCCCTACACCGACCTTTCCAACTGGTTTGGCGCCCTACAGACCACCACTGGCGATTTGGTCGTCACGGCCGGCAATTTGAAGCGTGATGCGGGCTTGAGTGCCATAGGTAGTTTCCGTCTCGGAGCCCCGCAAGTAGGCGGCTCCCTCCCACCCAACACCAAGCTCTATTACAAAGTCGTACCAAGAGACCAAGTAGCGGTTTACGGCAAGGCGGTCTCGTCCGAGCAATTTGGCACCACGACAGGGACGAATCTCAAACTTCCATTGAGTTGGGGGACCGTCTATCCGGCTTGGCAATCTGGACGCGCTTATAATATCGGAGACCTCGCGGTTAATGCTGCCGGCTACGTTTATCGGGTTTACGCTGTCACGTTAGATCGGCTCAGCGGCGTCAGATCGCCCTTCACAAGCAATCCAACGGTCGAAACCGTTACCGACAACCATGTTACATGGCAATTTGACCATCAGGAGGTGTACCGGCTCTACAGAGGCACCGCCCCCGGCCAAGAGACATTTCTCACCGAGGTAACCGGACTCTCTTATACGGACGACGGCTCCATTACCCTTGCACAACAGGCGGTCTGGGTCCGCTGGGGCGGCGCGGGACTTCCAGACAACGTTACCGCTTATCAGCGCGTGGTTGCGCGCGGCAAGGCCCAGGAGCGCCCGCCTACCGATGGATTCACCAATTACCCGGATGGCGCGGATTGGCACGGGTACCACGGGACGCTGGGCGCCGTTGTTTCACGCGACGCTACAGGGCTGGTGACGGTGAAGTCGCAAATCCCCGTCGCCTTCAGTGCCAACCCAACGCCAATGGGGGCTGGTGAAGTCATAGCCTGTGCGGTCGGGGGACCAGGATTCCCGGCGGGGAAGAAGACGGTTACCTCGCGCCCTGATTCTACAACCTTCACCTACCAAGAAGCCGGTCCGGTAGGGACGGCGGTCACCGCAATGCAGTTCTGCTCTGTGGGCGTCATTTCGTTCACTGATGTTTGGTACGACTACTCTGGCGCCAATCGTAATGGCGGCGTCCCAGACAGCAATTACCCATCCGGCGACGAACTCAACCCCTGGACGCAGGGAAACCCTTGGCAGCCTGGGGTCACCAATCCAGCTGCCACGCCGAGCCACGCGCTTGCCATTCTCGACCATTGGACCATCGCTTACGAGCAACACTCGCCAACCACGACGGCAGCGTCGAACGCCGATGTCCATTTCATCTTTAACGTGTCCGCCATCATTCAAATGGGCTGGAACGGGTCCATCAACAGTCCCGTCGGAATTGGCAACGACCCAGGCTACCTCGCCATCAACGCCGCTGATGGAACTGTATCAGGGGCTTATGAAGAAGCCTTTTACCCGTGGGCGATCGGTACTCCACTGCATTCAGCCGTGAGTAAATACGGCATGCTGTATTCGGATGACTATCGAGCCATTTTTGAAGGCTACTGCTACAACTTGTATCAAAACACGCAGAGCGAGGGGGGCATCAGCGCCATGGGCGCCATAGTCTGTGCGCCCCCAAATTGGCAGGGTGGGAGCGGCGCGGAGCTCATGAAGAACTCCAATGGCCTCAAAAACGGGTTCGTGTTTACTCCCAAATGGCAGGCGATGAACCAGATTTTCACCGCCCGGACTCCGGAGATTAAAGGCGGTCTCACGGTGGCGACGATGGCCGAGTTCGACGGGCGTCGGGTCAACGGACAAGCGCCGGTCTTGGGAACCCCATTCCGCCACTCGGCAATCCAAAGCGGCAACTATCCCGCGCTTTACGATTACATCCTCGTGGCGGACCAGGAAGGAAAGTACAATCTCGTTCTGACGCTTTCCAACGTCGCGGCCGGCGGATCGGTGACGGTGACAGCAAATGGGGGACAGCTGATCGGTACCGGGGCAGTCGTCGTAAACAATCCGATCAACAGCGACGATACTGGCGCGACTCCGGTCTCGATCCCAAAGGACGTTTCGATCGGCAAGATAGCGCTTAAAAAGGGCATCAATGGAATTCGGCTGACCTTCAACAACTCCAACCTATTCGTCCATTCGGTCGTCGCGTACCTCGCCGGGCCCCCGCCGGGGCGGATGCCGTACATCTATGGTTCGCACTTCACCGCTGGCGCATCGGCCGTCAACGACGCCGGGTATTCAGGCACCACCTTCAATGGGTTTGGGACAACCATTTCGCGAGCCGCAAGGGATCAGTTCGTCACTTCCGACGGACGCGCTGATTTCTACCTATCTCCTGGCGCCACGGTGAAAGTGACTTCGAATCACACCGTGTTAATTCCGCAGAGTGCAATTCAAGTCACCTATGCGCCCGGCGGCAAGGGGACGCGGCGCTGTCGTATCCTGATCAAGGGCGCACAGCTTGGGGTACAACCCAATGGCACCCAGACGGATCTGACTTGCGTGGTAACCGACCCGACCGATACTCTCGGCATCCGTACAAAATCGTTCAGCATCCTTGTCACAGTGAACGAATGACGGACCCCCGCCCGCAGGTCAATTCAGTCTCAGCATCGATGCGCGTCATCTACCAACAGATCACGCGCTCAGGAAACAAGAACACGGGCAACTAAGCGGAACCCTTGTACTCGACTAGCCGGCGAGGGTTGCCGGTAATCCGCGAGAGGAAATACTCGGCACATCCAACGAACATCGGAAATTTGGAGAGAACGCAATAGAGCGCCCAAAGACTGGCGTCGGCGCGTTGCATCCGGCGACGACTTCTCCGATATATCCGCAACGCCAGGATCGGATAGCCCGCCAGCAGCAGCAGGCTTGACCCGTGGCTCGAGTGAACCAAAGACAGGGAAAAGAGCGGCAGGAGAAAGCCCCAGAACACGATGCTGACCGTCTCGCGTACCCAGTGTCTTTCGGGCGCCCGTCCGTGCATCGCGGCGCCTTCGCTGTAAGCGTGGCCTGCCCGAACATTCCGCTTCCAACACTGCTGAAAACGGGTCATCGCGGCGTCGTGAATGGTCATCTCCGCGTCAATCCGAAGAATCTTCCAGCCTTTTTGTCGAAGGCGAACGCAAAGTTCGGGCTCCTCACCGGCGATCAGTTTTGGATTGAAGCCGCCCACTTGCCGAAAAGAACCCACCCGCATCATCGCGTCGCCGCCGCACGCTTTAGCGTCGCCAACGGGTGTATCCCACTCCATATCAATGATCCGGTTGTAAATGGTTCGGTCGGGAAACCGTTCGCGCCGCCGACCGCAAATCACCGCCACCTCAGGCCTGGCCTCCAACTCGTGTACCCCGCGTTCCGGCCAAGCTCGATCCAGCTCACAGTCGCCGTCAACGAACTGAACGAACTCGATCTCGGGATTCAGACTCAGTAGACGCTCGAAGCCGGCATTTCGGGCTCGGGCAGCCGTGAACGGCATCGCGGCATCGAGGATCACCACGCTCGCTCCCTTCGATCGCGCGAGGGCCACGCTGCCATCCGTCGACCCTGAGTCAACGTAGACGACGGCGGACGCCCATCGGGGGATCGAGTCCAGGCACCGCTCCAGTCGTTCTCCTTCGTTGCGACCGATCAAGATGAACCCCAACCGGCTCATCTCGATGCCCCCTGCCCCGTCCGCTTGATGATCCGAGCCGGAACGCCCACCGCAGTCGCCGCCGCCGGAACGTCGCGCACCACCACTGCATTCGCGCCAACCACCGCATCGTCACCGACGAACACTGGCCCGAGCACCTTCGCGCCGGCACCAACGTCCACTCGATTGCCAAGCCGTGGCGCCTCGAATCGGGTTGCCACCGACTTGTTGCCGAGAGTCACACCTTGGCGAATGATGCAATCATCGCCGATAACGCAGTTGCCGTGGATCACGATGCCGTGTTGGTGCTCCAGGATGACCCTCCGGCCCAGGGTAACGGTGTATGGCAGCTCGATGCCGTAGGCCCGGCAAATTCGACGAAACATCGCGCGATAAAGAATGCTGAAGGGAGCCCGAAGAAGCTTGGGCTTGATCCCCATTCGCCATTGACCGATGCGATGGACCGCAACCGCGCGAAATCCTGGTCTGGTCCAGTCGCGACCGTGGGCGACCCAGTCCTCGCGAATGAGCTGGATCAGTCCGCTCAAGTTTGAACCGGAAGTCTCCAGCGCCATCTTAGGACCGGCGGGACCGTAGCAGAGGGCGTTTAGTGGCCGCAATCTGAACGCATTAACTGCCTAAGCCCGACGCGCTCAGCGACACGCCCCTCGATCTGCCGGCGAAATAACTCTGCGAGCTTGCTCGCTTCGCGCGCCACATCGTGCTCCTGGGCCACTCGTTTGGCCCCAACTCTTGCCATTTGCACAAGTTGTTCCCTTGGCGCGAACAAGACAGCGCGCATCGCTGCGGCGAGGGTCTCCACGGACCCGGCTGGAACCAGCCAACCACTCGAGCCGGCCTCCACCAGTTCGGGAATTCCGGCGACGTAGGTTGCCACCACCGGACGGCCGAGCGCGAAGGCCTCCATCAGCACCACGGGTAGACCTTCGGCGAAGCTGGACAACAACAAGGCTCGCGATGCCAGAATCGTCTCCCGAACTTCTTTTCCGCTGACCCACCCGCTCAAACGGATTTCCTGCGACAGATTCAATTCGCGGATCCGCCTCTCCACCAACGGGCGCAACGGCCCGTCTCCCACGAGGATCAACCGAAAACGCAACCCCTGCTTCTTGAGCTGCGCTGCCGCCTCCAGCAAGACCAAGTGGCCCTTCTGCTCTCCAAGCCTTGCGACGCAGACAAGCTGCGGCTGGTCCGGGACTGGGTCGGTCGAACCGTTCAGCAGGTCCGCGTCCAGGCCGCAGCGAATAATCTCCACCTTCTTCCATTCCTCGGGTCGGCACCAGCGAAAGAGCTGCGCGCGGCCGTAGTCGCAGACGGCGACCACGAATGCCGCTCGGTGTATCTTCTCACTCAAGGCCAGTACCTCGGCTCTGTCGAATTCCTCCGGTCCATGCGCGGTGAAGCTGTACGGGGGCCCTCCGACCTCGTGACAGAGCATCGCGATCATCGCCGGGTTGGTTCCGAAGTGAGCGTGCAAATGTTCTGCTTTGGCTTCCGCCAGCCAGTGCGCCAGCATGCAGGCTTCTGCCAGATAAACCAAGTGGCGAAAGAAGCCCACCGACGGTGAACGGGATCGCAGAGCCAGCTGAACCGCCCTGAGCACTGCGATGGGCCTAGTGAGCAGTGTCAACAAGCTGCGAAGAACAAGCGCACCGGTTCCGGCCTCCAGAATTATGCGGGTCCGCGCGAGTTCCTCGACATCCGCTTTTTCGGGAAGAGCGGCCGTGGTCCTCCGAGCCGTGAATCTCAGAACCTCCACGCCCTGGTCCTCTAGCGCCCTGATTTCCCGCCGAATGAAGGTGTGACTCGGACCAGGATACTGATTCACAAGGTATGCAATCCTCAACTTCACTCCTGTCTAGAGCAGCACCGGCCGGCGCGGATAGGGAACATGAATCAAGTGAGGCCGCTAAGGGCCCCTATCGACTCGAGGAGTATATGCGGGGCCTTATCAATTCCTAAAGGAGCGCGCGTGGTTTGAGCGTGCTCCGGGCGCTGAGTTCCACGGCGTCGGACCGCGGGTTCTTGCGCTGATGATGTCGCGGAAGTAATTTCCGCCCGCAAAGATGCGGAGTGGGAAACAGCGTGGGCGACGTCGGAATCGTGGTGATCGGGCGAAATGAGGGCGATCGGCTGAAGACGTGCCTTGAGGCGGCGGTCGCTACGAGGCTGCCGATTGTCTATGTCGATTCCGCGTCGACCGATGGCAGCCTAGAGACCGCCCGCGGGTTTGGGGTCGACGTCGTCGCGTTGGATGCTTCAAGCCGATTGGGTCCTTCTCGGGCACGAAACACCGGAGCCACGCGCCTGCTGGCGCTCGATCGAACCATCAGGTTCATCCAATTCGTTGATGGAGACTGCGAGTTGGCGGACGGCTGGATTTCGAACGGAATGCGCCGGTTGATCGCCGCGCCTGAGGTAGCGGTCGTCTGCGGACGGCTGCGCGAGCGCTTTCCGACCGCTTCGATCTACAACAAGCTCTGTGACATCGAATGGGATGCGCCCATCGGCGAAGCGCCTCATTGCGGCGGCAATTGCATGATCCGCGCAGAAGTCTTTCTGCAGGTGGGGGGATTTGACCCCGAGGTGATCGCGGGTGAGGAGCCCGAGCTGTGCTTTCGCCTGCGCCAGCGCGGCTGGAGAGTGCTCAGAACCGACGATCCCATGGCCACGCACGATGCAGCGATGACTCGGATGAGGCAATGGTGGAAGCGGGCCATTCGCTGCGGACATGCCTACGCCCAGGGCGCATCGATGCACGGCAGCTCGCCTCAGCGTCACTGGGTCCGCGAGACGCGCCGCGCGTGGGCCCTGGGATTCTTTCTCCCGCTGCTCGCTTTCTCCACCGCCTGGCACTCGCACGGATTGAGCTTGCTGCTCTTGCTCCTCTACCCGGCGCAGTTCTTTTGGGTTTATCGACGGGCGCGAAAGCGTCCTCTTTCGCCCACTTACGCAGCTGCCTATGCTCTGTCTGCAGTCGCGGGTAAGTTCGGCGAAGTGTACGGAATCTGGAAGTTCGGCATCAGGCATCTGCGCGGCGGTCCAATGCAATTGATCGAGCACCGCTAGGCCTGGGCCCATCTCACATGCTCAAGCCAGCCATTGAGGCCGAGAACCTCGGGAAACGCTACTCGCTGAAGCACGAGCGCGACATGTACGTGACCTTGCGCGACCGAGTGGCGAAGGGGTTGCGAAATCTCGGCAAGCGCCTCACTGAGCGACGGGCTGCGTCGCGAAATGGCTTTGTTCGACGAGAGGACTTTTGGGCCCTACGGGATGTGTCCTTCTCACTCACCCATGGCGAACGCGTTGCCATCGTAGGGCGAAACGGTGCGGGCAAGTCTACTCTGCTGAAAATTTTGAGCCGCGTCACCGAGCCCACCGTCGGTCGGGCGACGATTCGAGGACGGGTGGCCAGCCTGCTGGAGGTAGGAACCGGATTTCACCTGGACCTCACCGGAAGGGAAAACATCTTTCTCAACGGTGCAGTCCTGGGGATGACCAGGGCCGAGATCCGGCGAAAGTTCGACGAGATCGTGGCTTTCGCGGATGTGGAGAAGTTTCTCGACACCCCGGTGAAGCGCTATTCGTCCGGGATGTGGGTCCGACTCGCTTTTTCAGTCGCCGCCCACCTGACGCCGGACATCTTGATCGTCGATGAAGTCTTGGCCGTGGGGGACGCCGAATTTCAGAAGAAGTGCCTCGGCGTGATGCAGCAAGCCTCGACTTCCCAGGGAAGGACGGTGCTCTTCGTGAGCCACAACATGGCGGCGGTCCAAGCCCTCTGCTCGCGAGCGATCCTCCTCGCCAATGGCCGTCTCGTTGGAGACGGACCGACGGCACAAATCGTCGATCAGTACATCAGGCACGGAGGGTCCTTTGACCTCTCTGACGTCGCGATCGCAAACACGGATTTTGAGCTCTGCAGGCTCCGGATCAGTGCCGCCGACGGGGCGCCCTTAACCACGTTCAAGCCAGCAGTGGTCGAGGTCGCCTTTCGCCCCAAGAGGGATGTGGTCGATGCCGGCGCGATCATCATTTTTGAAGACCTGAACAGCTCGCCGGTCATGGGGCTGATGACCAACGACCTTCGTGAGCAGAAGGTCAGGGCCCGAGCTGGGCAGGAAGTGGTCTGCAGGTTTGAGATCGATTCAATGCCTTTAAACCCGGGGCCCTTTCGGCTGCGGCTTTGGCTGATGAGCCACCTCGACAGCTTGTATTGGGAACTGCCCAAATCGTTTGATGTCAATGTCGAGCAGACCCAAGTCTACGGCACGCGGAAGCTTGAGACGAGATTTCATGGGGTTGTTGCACTTCGCGCAAAGGTCACCGTCAAAGCGCTCGAGGATGTCCGACCGGTTCCGCCCCTCACTTCGAGGATCAGCCAAGCCAACTAACGGGGAGAGGTACCGAGACTGAACGGTGCACCAGCCCGGCGCCAAATGGAACAAAAAGTGTAGAGGCCATCCTCGCAGGAGAGACCTTCATTATTCAAAATGCCGTGCAGCTTTCGAATGTCGACTTCATGATGCATCGGATCTTGGGGCGTCGGGCCGGAGAGGTCGACCAGCAAGACCAACAATCCTCGCGGCTCCACGGCTCGAGCCAGCGCGGAAGTTGCCTCGAGCTGGAGCGGCGGCGGCAGGTGTTCCAGCACCGCATCGGTGTACACGATGTCGTACTTTCCGGGAATCGCGATTCGGTCTGGCTGCGCTTCAAGGAAGGTGATCGGAAGGCCCAGCTTTTTAAAGCGCCACAGTGCAAAGCGCGACGCCAGTCCGTCCAGTTCCAGGTAATGGACGTCTTTGCCAAGGCGACACACGATCTCGCAGAAAACACCAATCCCGCCGCCAAACTCGAGAAATCGCTTGCCCGGATGAGCTCGGATCGCTTGCATCACCCGGGGATTGAACCTGTCCAGCTTTTCCACCACTGCAGCTGGACGCGGGTTGGCGGACAGAATCGCGAAAGCGAAATTCTCGGATTGGCCGTAGAAATTGGCCGCTCGCGCGGCGAACTCGGTCTGCTTCATCGAGCTCCACTCGTCCGCGTTGATCTCCTCGAAATTGCTTACCCGCCGAGCAACCTCGGCGAGAGGCAAGCCGGAAAACTCGGCAAAATCTTCAACGACGGTGTCCCCCGGTCGATAGCGGTATCGCTGCGGAACCGCTGGGATGAATCTGTGACGCAGCCACTGGGCAAAACGTTTCGGCGCAAGCTCGACCATCCGGCGATACGATATACTGAAGTCCCGCTGGAAATGCATCGTGGTCATAACGAAGCTTACAGGATCGCGACATGAACGATCTCTCGGAACACGAGTTCGTCATTGAACCGGGTAGGCCGGAGAAGAGGTACTGGCGGGATCTGTGGCTCTTTAGGGAACTGATCTACTTTTTGTCGCTACGAGACATTCTGGTCCGCTACAAACAGACCGCCATCGGCGTTGCCTGGAGCGTGATCCGTCCCGTTCTGACGATGATGGCGCTCGTTTTCGTTTTCAGCCGCGCTGCCCACCTCAGCACCGGCGATCCCAGCATCCCCTATACCCTGTGGGTATTCGTCGCGATGCTGCCCTGGCAGTTTTTCTCCGACGGGCTTACAGCCGCCAGCAACAGCCTCGTGGCCAACACCAACATGATCACCAAGATCTACTTCCCACGGGTGATCATGCCGCTGAGCCGAGTGGTGGTGAGTTTCGTCGATTTTGGGATTACCGCATCGCTCTTGGTAGCGATGATCATCTTCTACCATTTCTACAAGTATCAATTCGTTCCCAGCTGGCAGGTGATTTTCATCCCGTTTTATTTGCTGCTCGCTTTTGCCAGCGTTATCGGCGTGGGAATGTGGTTCGCTTCGCTCAACGTCAAGTATCGGGATTTCGCATACCTCGTTCCCTTTCTCGTTCAATTCGGCCTGTACGTGTCGCCGGTCGGGATTAGTAGCAGCGCCATGACCCACAACAACCCGACCCTTCGCTCGATCTATTCGTTGAACCCGATGGTCGGCGTGATTGACGGGTTTCGTTTTTGTGTCTTTGGAAACCGCGCGCCGCTGTTCTGGCAAGGGCAGCTGATTTCAGTGGCGGTGATCGCAACCTTGCTGCTTGTCGGAGTGCACCAGTTCCGCAAGTTCGAGCGCACTTTCGCCGACGTGATTTGAATCGGTCCGGCTTAGGCTGGCAGTGGCGGCTGCAGTTGGGGCGCTTGGTAGCGAGGCAGCGCCGGGCTCAGGGCCAGCGCCACGCTTCGCCGGCGCAATCCCACCACCGCGCCTACCGCGAGCAGAAAAGCAGGATCGTACATGGCGTTAAACAGGTTATCGACCATGTACAGCCCGCACAACAGTGTCAGTCCAACCGCCGCAGCGACCTTCCGGTGGGTCCAGAATCGAGGAGGGCATCGCCGCCACAGGATGACCGCGGGGAGCGACAGAAGAGCGGTCAACGATGCCAAGCCGAGAATGCCGTACTGCCCGAAGGTGATGATCCACAAGCTATCGGTGGGCGCGTCGAAGCCGTAAGCGCCGTGCACACGGGACCTGCCCCAGCGTGCCCAACCGAGGACCGGCTGCTCCAGCGCCTTCTGCACCAGCAGGTTCTCATTGTTAATCCGATATTGCAACGAGCTGGCTCTCTCTTCGTTCATCTGCCCGACGGTTTGGACCAAAGAAACGGTGGAAATTCTCTGTGTCGCACGCAGAAACATGAACGACGGTGGACCCGCAACCAACAGGGCCACAACCCATCCCGCCCTGCTGATCCGGGTGAGGTAGTAAGCGAGGCACCCAAATCCGGCGAGCAAGATTCCGTTGAACGACTTACACAGCAGGGTGGTCACCGCCAGAATCGCAACGATCCCGTCCATCGGGATGCCGCTGAGAGTCTTCAGGGTTCGAGCTTTCCATAGCCAAAAGGCCTGGATTGTCGCGCCGGCCATCCAGAGCGAAACCGCGAGGCCGCCCTGCTTAAACACCATGGGCCTGAACCCGCCGTAGCGCACGGTGTGAATAAAATCGTGCTGGTAGTAGCCGTAGAGCTGAAAGTGCAGATGGGGGCTCATGCGAATTTCCCACCAGCACAGAGGTACATAGAGAACACCGCCGACAATGATGCCCAAAGCCAATTCGCGAAGCCCATCCAGGGTAGCGAAGTAGATTCGTCCCAAAACGTAGGGCGCTCCCCAGGTCAGCGAATTGTCCAAGACAGCCGAGACCGCATCATACAGGCCGATGTCGTTCGCCATCGTCGATACAAATGGGCAGACCAAGCACCAAAGTAGGATCGGCACGTCGACCAGCCGGAAGCGCAACTTGGTCCACAGCCGCCGGTGAAACAACAGGCTAAAGAGCAACGCCCCGGTCGAAATGATCGACCATTTGTGATGGAGAAAATAAACGTCATAGCCGGCATTCGGCAGGAAGAGCGCACCGCCAATGACACACACGAGAACCGCCTTGCGCGGTGGCAGGGCATGGAACAGCACTAGGCTAAGCAATGCCCAGGCAACGAAAGCGATGTGGACAGTAATAGCCACCGACTACCTACTTAACAGACCGAACCACTCCCACCAAGGTGGAGCTCCCCCGCCAAGTTTCCCCGGACAACGGTGGGTTACGGAGCCGGGAGTTGCTCGATGGTCATCACCGCCGCCGGCGGGAGGTTGATGCGGACACCTCCATCGGCACTATTGACGTCCTCGGAAGTGGGTTGGACTGGTTCGACGATTCGATTCAAGTCGCGCTCGGATGCGCCGGCCAACAGCCCAGACCCCTCAAGAGTTCCTCGATCGCCTCTCGAGGCCGCTAGCGTGGTCACTCGGTAGGTCACGCCAGCGTCCAGGGTTCGCAGCATAACTGGATAGTGGACGTTCGGACTTCGGTTGATGGCGAGAAAGAATTTTTTCCCCTCCTTGATGTAGGCGCGAACACTGATTGCGGGCACCTCGCCGCGTTTGGTTAGCTTTGAGCCATCCGGTAGCAGTGTCTGCAACGTGGGCATCTCCTTGGGAACGTTGACACCAACCTGAGTTTTGCCTCCGCAAGCGCTGTTGAACATCCGGGCTGCATACCAGATGGGGAGACGAAACCGGCTCGACGCCCCAGTGGTGACTTGCCATGCCGCATTATTTTGATAGACATAGAGGTTGTACTCGTCTGCGCCGTGCGCAAACAGGTCGGCGATCGAGTCGAGGCTCAAGCTCGTCAAAGTCATTGAGTTCTTGCGCACCTCGTCGCCAGCGGCGGGCGAGTGATTGAGGGTTCCAGGTCCCCCCTCGTAAATGAGCATCTTGGTCTTTTCGCCCCGTGAAGACCAGATTCTCATGGTGGTTAGCATCACTTTGGTAAAATCGATGTCTTCGCCCAGAACCGTCGCAGCGAGCTCAGTCAAGGGCACCGAGGTGAAGGTGTCGACATACGGTGCAATGTCCATCGCGTCGTGGGCAGGATACGTCAGTTTGTCGATCGGATCATTCACCCAGTAATCATCGCTGTATTGGCCGTTGGCGATGAGAGCGACTCTCGCCGAGTAGTACTTACTTTTGCGGAAGGCGTTGAAACGTTCCTTCGCAAAGCTCGCGTACTTGCGCGGGTGCCACGGGTCGAACGGATAGCCAAATTGAGGATAATTCCACGCTTCATCGACGTATTCGATGTAAATGCGACCGATGGTGTCGGTCCAGGGTAATGGATGGCCCTGCTCGGCCCGCAACTTCCCCATTCCCTGGTTCAGATCCTTGGACGAAAGGTACTCCGCGAGCTGGGCGAATTCCTCCGGCAACCACTCCTTGGCAGCAACGATCCAGGCGTTGCTGCCGGTCAGCTCTGCAAGTTTGAGGTTAGAAAAAATATTGTGCTGCGGGCCCGGGGCTGTGGCGGAAGCAGCGTTTAAGGCCGAACGAAGCGGAAGGTAAGTGCCGTGGTACAAGAACCGAAGGCACCCGACCTTGAATTTCTTCAAGTCGTCGAGGACGAACGGCAATGGCTCGAAAGCTGCGGAGGCCACGGCCGACTGCCTAGGCCCATTCGGCACCGTGGTCGTGGCGCTCGACTCCCACAACAGTGCGTTGTCGATCCAAAGCGTTCCCTTATTTTTGATCAAGATTTGCAGACCCGCGGCACCGGTTCCATTTCCCACGAAGTTCCCGGTGAGGTGGTGGAATTTGCCGTCATCTGGAACATCAAAATCCAGCTTCCAGTGTAGGTATTGAGTCCAAAACGGCTGCGCCAATTGCACCGTGACTTTGCGGTCCGCCACTCCGGACTGGCGGGCGTCCACCGAGTAACTGTACGTGGTATCGCTGCGCAGACGACGCCAGGGGTTGTTCCAGACAATGTTCGACCCTAAGCCCACAGTTCCATCCTGGGTAGAGACCACCTTCGCGCTCTGGGTGCCTCCCCCCGCATTTCTTTTGTCCACCGAAAAAGTGGTTCCTTCAACAGTGCTTCCGTCCCCGAGCAGCGGCATCCAGTGGTCAGGCCAAGTGCCCTGGAACGACTTTGGGTCGCTGGCGTTTTGGGGCAAGGCTTCCACCATGAAAATGTTCTTGTCTAGGTCCGCCGCGGTGGCCGTCTTTTGGATCACCCGAGTTGGATCCGAATCGGCGAGCGTCCAGACCGCGCGGTAGCCGCCTTCGACCGTCTTGTCGGGCACGCGCTCGTACTTAGAGATTGTCCCCTCACGCCCTTTCGCCGGTCCGCTCAGGACCCAGTAGTGCCCCCCGTTCCAGATCCCGGTGTCCAGTTCTGACGCCGCCAGGAATTGAGCGAGATAGTGCTCTTCCAAGGTGTTCGCGCTTCCCGCCCAAGCCAAATACATTCGGCGCGTCGCCGGTGCAGGCTCCAGCCCCGGATTCTGGAGGTACTGGTTGGCCAGCTTGTCGTCTTTGTAGTAGATGGCGCCGTCGCTGACGTTGAGCCCGATGCTTGGGGTCGTTGGGCGGACCACTTCCTTCGGGTTCGGCGCGAAGGCAATCGGCGTGGATAGGTCATCGACGCGGAGGCTGAGCTTCTTGCTCGCCGTTCGAGACGCCGAGTCCTTGACCTCCACGGACCAACGGAAGCTCCCCGAAGCGGCCGGAATGCCCGCCAAGGTGCCTTCACCGTCGACGGTTAATCCTGGAGGAAGCGAACCGCCGGAGGTCTTCCAAACGAACGGCGCAACGCCACCGCGCGCGTAGAATTGGGTTTCGTATTGCTGTCCAACCGCACCAGCAGGTAAAGCATCCGAGGTTCCGACCTCGAGCGGATTCGCCGGATCGGTCACTACCAGTTCGAACAACCGTTGCTCGAACTGCCCGTCCGGGCGGGAAACGCTTACGTAGAAGCCGATGACCCCTTCGCAGCGCTTCGCCGATCCACAGATCCAGTTGTCCGGGCAGCGTTCAGTGCTGCAGTCAAATCCACTCAATTTGCCGGAGAGACGGCCATCGGGCTGCATCGTCCAGCCTTCCCACTCCCCTTGCTTCGGCACGGGGCTGAGGAGTTGCCATTGGGTGCCGCGTGCAGCATCTCCCGCGGCACGAAACTGAAAGCTGTATTCCTTGCCAACGCTTCCCTGAGGCAAGAGCGAACGCGACAGGATCCTTACCAGCTGTGGTTGTTTCTCGCCGACTTTTGGGCCGTCCGCGAACGAGCTGATCAGGCTACCCAATAAGAGCTGCAAGAGCGCTTTGGCGCACCGTACTAAAAATTGGCGGGACGACGTTGGGGTCAGCGATGAGGGATGAGTCTCACAATTAGCCAAGAGATCTGACCGGGGAATACCTAGCCCAGATCGCTCGCCTCCGCCACAGCCGACACGCCTTGTTTTGCATGCTGGGTACGGTCGAGTATGTTGCGGGTGGGTTGCAAGAACTCGAGCAAGGTGCCAGCCGCAAAAACGCAGAGTGGAGTCGATCGGAGCGGCGCCGGTAACCCGCCAGGCCACTAAGAGGAGCTATGCGGTTCATTTTTTTGATACCTGACTTTCGCCAGGATGCGCTGGTCCGAGCTTGGGATCGGTTCGGCGACACCCCGCTTCGCAAGCTGTTGCCCAAATTGCGCATGTGCACAGACGTGGTCTCGGGAGGAACGCTGAACATCGTACGACACGCTCAAATGGCCGAGTGTCTTGGAGTGAACGCGGTTTTGGCCACTCGGACCGGTCGCAACACTTATGGGGCGCCACGGGGCGTCGACGGAATACCGTTCATCGCTTGGTCGCAGCGCCGCCCCGAAGACGTGTGCATCGTCCCCGACATCTACACTGCCCAAATCTCGAGCG